>Ga0068851_10000778_pt1 | contig 13727 bp, 12 predicted proteins | sample KBSCornC12_FD_66588 | JGI IMG/M metagenome (GOLD analysis project Ga0068851, IMG submission 66588) | Corn rhizosphere microbial communities from Kellogg Biological Station, Michigan, USA - KBS Corn C1-2 | ecosystem: Host-associated > Plants > Roots > Rhizosphere > Soil ...
TATTTGGCGGCATTGGCACAGCGGGGTCGCCGGATGCGACGGCATTCAAGCTCGATGGCTCCGCTCTCGATGCCAATGACCGCATCATCTACGATCACACTACCGGCGCGCTCTATTACGACGCCGATGGAAGTGGCGCCGGCGTTGCTGTTCAGTTCGCGCAACTGACCCCAGGGACCGTGCTGACCGTGTCAGACTTCATTGTGATCTAATCGCTTGGCGTGGAAGGCTTGCGAAGGCGAGCGTTCCACCACGCGTCGGCGCCCCGGCACCGCTTGTCGATCCGCTGGTCCGTTCAGGCAGGCGCGGCGGCGGCTTGTCGAGGGCCGCTCACGCCTTCGTCCGTAATGTGATGAGCTTCTCCTGCAGCGCGGCCTCCCAACCGGCCGCGCTTCGCAACAGGAGATGTTCGATGCGTAAATTGATGTTGTGCAGTGCGTGCCTCGCGCTTGGCTTCGCTCCCGCCGGCGCGCTCGCCAAGGGTAGCCAGCTTGCCTCCGCGGACGCTTCGGCTCGCGCGAGCTGCGACGCCAAATATTACGACTATCTCGTCGGCAAGAACCTTGACCAGGCGCGCGACATCAGCGGCACGGCCAACTATCGCGTCCTCTCTGCCGGCGTCGCGCCTGGCACGCAGCAGCCCAAGCGCATGACCATCACCGTCGACCCGAAGAAGAACCAGATCATCGACGTCGCCTGCGGCTGAGGAAGCCGTCAGCCGGGCTAGCGGCCGCGTTCGAAGTGGAGCTTGGGAACCTTGCGCCCCCGCTTCAGCGCCTGGCCGCGCCCGGACAATGACGGGTTCGACATGAAATAGCCGTGCAGATTGAACTCGTGGCCCTTCTTGGGCTGCAGCCGGGTGTAACTGCCGTCAGGATTGACTCGCCAGCTCTGCTCATTGTCGAGCAGGTTGGCGACCATCACCTGGTCGAGGATCTGGGCGTGGACCGTCGGATTGTCGATCGGCAGCGCATATTCGATGCGCCGGTCGAGGTTGCGCGGCATCCAGTCGGCCGAGCTGATGTAGACCCTGGCATTCTTGTGCGGCAGCGCGTGGCCGTTGGCGAAGCACCAGAGCCGCGCATGCTCGAGGAAGCGGCCGACGATCGACTTGACGAAGATCGTCTCGGACAGGCCGGGGACTCCGGGCCTGAGGCAGCAAATGCCGCGGATGACAAGGTCGATCGGCACCCCCGCCGCGCTCGCTTCGTAAAGCTTGTCGATGATCGCCGGGTCGACCAGTGAGTTGACCTTGGCCCAGATGCCGCTTGGCTTGCCCTTCTTCGCCGCGGCAATCTCCGCATCGATCCCGCGAACGATGTCGTCGCGCAGCTGGGTCGGTGAGATCACCAGCTTGCGCAGGTTCTTCGGCTCCAGATAGCCGGTGATGTAGTTGAACAGCTTGGCGGCGTCGCGCCCGGTCTTGGGGTCCGCCGTGAAGTAGCTGAGATCCGTGTACACCTTGGCCGCGACCGGATGGTAATTGCCGGTTCCGAAGTGGCAGTAGGTGCGAAAGCCCTTCTCTTCGCGCCGAACCACCATCGAGACCTTGGCGTGGGTTTTCCAGTCGATGAAGCCATAGACCACCTGGACTCCGGCACGTTCCAGGGCGCTCGCCCACAACAGGTTCTGCTCTTCGTCGAACCGCGCCTTCAACTCGATGACGGCGGTGACCGACTTGCCGGCTTCGGCGGCATCGATCAGCGCGCGGATGATCGCCGACTGGCTGCCGGCGCGGTAGAGCGTCTGCTTGATGGCGACGACATCGGGGTCTGCGGCCGCCTGCTGGATGAAGGCGACGACCACTTCGAAGCTTTCGTACGGATGATGGACCAGGATGTCCTTGGCCCGGATGGCCGCGAAGCAGTCGCCGCCATGCTCGCGGATGCGCTCAGGGAAGCGCGGGTCGAAGGGCGGAAACTTGAGCTCGGGGCGCTCCTCGTCGACCAGCAGCGACAGGTCCGCCATGCCGAGGAATCCGCGCGTCTCGGACGTGATCGCGGTGCCCGCGTCGAGCCCGTCCTGAACCACGCGGACGAGGCCTTCGGACATGCCAGGCTCGAGCTCCAGGCGGACGACCCTGCCGCGCCGCCGGCGCTTGATCGCGGTCCGGAAGTAGCGGACCAGGTCCTCGGCTTCCTCCTCGATCTCGATGTCGCTGTCGCGAATGACCCGGAAGGCGCCGCCGCGCAGCACTTCGTATTTCGGGAACAGGTAATCGGTCTTGCGGCGGATGAGGGTTTCCAGCGCGATGTAGCGTCCACTGGGCCCGGGGATGCGGATGAAGCGCGGCAGGCTGGCCGGCGCCATCAGCAGCTCGCGGACGCTGCGGCGGCCTTTCTTGAGCTCGAAAATGAGGCTCAGCCCCCTGTTGGGGATGAACGGGAAGGGGTGCGCGGGATCGATCGCCTGCGGGGTGAGCACCGGAAAGATCTGCTCGCGGAAATGCTCGTCGAGCCATGCCTCAGCTTTGGGGTCGAGCAGCTCGTTGCCGACGACATGCATGCCGGCTTCGTCCATCAACCCCTGGAGCTCCGCCCAGACTTCGTGCTGGCTCGTCACCAGGCGGTCGACGTCGACGCTGATCGCGGCGAGCTGCTGCGCGACGGTGAGTCCGTCGATCGAGCGTTCTTCAACGCCGATCAGCTGGTGCGCCTTCAGGCCAGCCACCCGAACCATGAAGAATTCGTCGAGGTTGTTGGCCGAGATCGACAGGAAGCGCAGCCGCTCGAGCAGCGGGTAGCCGGAATTGGACGCTTCCTCGAGCACGCGGCGATTGAATGCGAGCCACGAAAGCTCGCGATTGAAGTAGCGCGCGTCGGATTGGGCAAGGTCGGTCGTCGGCTGCGCAGCCGCGTCCGCGTCAGCAATGGCGTCCATCAGCTTCGCCGATGACGGGCGGATACGGTCGAACTTTGCCACTTCATGTCGTCCAGTTGAAACAAAGGCTTGTTACATTGTCGTGACGAAAATTGGTATGAGCCGGCGGTTTCGCGTGAATTCGGCAGGGGCAGGACATGGCCAAGGACAAGAAGAAAAAGAAGAAGGACAAGGGTGACGGCAAGGCGAGGAAAAGCCGCGGCGGGGCAGATGCGCTGAAGGCGCTGGCGCAAAACCCGCTGGTCGCCGACGTCGTCGCGGCGGCGCTCGTCGCGACCTCGGCGGCGCTCAAGGACTCCCGAAAGGCGCAGCGACTGGCGACGGAAGCCAGCGACGAGCTCGAGGCGCTGGCGAAAAAGGGCGCGGAGCAGGGCAAGGCGATGTGGCAGCTGGCGCTCCAGATCGGTCGGCGCGCGCTCGACGAGCTGACGGCGGAACCCGCGAAGGCGACCAAGCCGAAGGCGGCCGCAAAACCGAAGCCAACCGTTAAGGCGGCAGCGAAGCCGAAGCCTGCGGCGAAGAAGGTGAGCAGCAGGAAGCCGAGCACGGCCAAGACAAAGTGAGCCGCGCGCCCAGGCAACTTCCGCCATCGCCGGGCATTGGCCCTGCATGACTCCACCGCTTCCGCTCGAGCAGCTGCCGCACCTGATCGATCGGGAATGCTTCACTTGCCAGGCGATCGTCGAGGCGCCGGCGGGCTCGCGGGTCAAAGTCTATTACGACCCCGAAAGCCACCGCTTCCGCATCGGCAAGTTCCTGCCCCTGGGGCTGGCCTTTCCGCTCGACTTCGCATTCATTCCTTCGACCCTGGCCGGGGACGGCGATCCCGTCGACCTGTTGATCCTGCCCGAAGCGAGCCTGCCGGTCGGATCGATCGTCCAGGTCCGCATCCTCGGTATCCTCGAGGCCGAGCAGCACAAGGGCAAGCGGCCGGCAAAGCGCAACGACAGGGTGATCGCGCGGCTGGTCGAGAGTCGGCTGTTCGCCGAGGTGACGCATATCGACCAGCTAGGCGAGCAGTTCGTCAAAGAGCTCAGCACCTTCTTCAAGACCTACAAGAAGCTGCGCGGCCAGAGCTACAAGGTGCTTGCCGCCGGCGGGCCGCAGCGGGCGGTGGAGCTGATCCTGGAAGGCGCCCAGGAATATGGAATGGTTGCGGCGAAATAAGCCTGATTGAACGAAAAGGCCCCGCGATCGCTCGCGGGGCCTCGATTTTGGTTCGTCCAGGTTCCCGCTTTCGCGGGAGTGACGATTAGTCCTCGCTGTCGCCAGTCAGGAAGGCCGGGGCGAACTCGGGGGCGGGGCCTTGTTCGCCGCCGCCTTCATGCTCACGCCGAGGGCCACGGTCACCGCGACCTTCGCCGCGACCTTCGCCTCTGGGACCACGGTCGCGATCGCCGCCTCGTCCGCCGCCACCACCATCACGGCGGGGACCGCGATCGCGGTCGCCGCCACGGCCATGCCGGCCGCGGTCACCACGATCACCGCGCGGACCACGGTCGCCGCCTTCGCGCGGCTCGCGAGGGGGGCGGGTGTCGGGCAGCTCTTCGCCGGTCTCCTGGTCGACAAGGCGCATCGATAGGCGGACCTTGCCGCGCTGGTCGACCTCCAGCAGCTTGACCTTGACCTCCTGGCCTTCGGACAAAGCGTCGCGGACGTTCTCGACCCGCTCGTTCCTGATTTCCGAGACGTGGACCAGGCCGTCCTTGCCCGGCATGAAGGTCACGAACGCGCCGAAATCGACCACGCTGGCAACCTTGCCGGTGTAGATCGTGCCGGGCTCGGGCTCGGCCACGATGCCGCGGATCCACTGGCGCGCGGCTTCGATCTGCGACAGGTCGGACGAGCTGATCTTGATCACGCCCTCGTCGTCGATGTCGACCTTGGCGCCGGTTTCGGCGACGATCTCGCGGATCACCTTGCCGCCCGTGCCGATCACTTCGCGGATCTTGTCCTTGGGGATCTGCATCGTCTCGATGCGCGGCGCGTGGGCCGAGAGCTCTTCACGGGTGTGATCGAGCGCCTTGGCCATCTCGCCGAGGATGTGCGCACGCCCGTCCTTCGCCTGGGCGAGGGCTTGCTTCATGATCTCCTCGGTGATTCCGGCGACCTTGATGTCCATCTGCAGCGAGGTGATGCCGTCGGAAGTTCCGGCGACCTTGAAGTCCATGTCGCCGAGGTGGTCTTCGTCGCCGAGGATGTCGCTGATCACCGCGAAATCCTTGCCTTCCAGGATCAGGCCCATGGCGATGCCCGCGACCGGGCGCTTGAGTGGCACGCCGGCGTCCATCAGCGCGAGGCTGCCGCCGCACACCGTCGCCATCGACGACGAGCCGTTGGACTCGGTGATGTCCGACAGGACGCGGATCGTGTACGGAAATTCCTCGACGCTCGGGAGCATCGGGTGGATCGCCCGCCATGCGAGCTTGCCGTGGCCGGTTTCGCGCCGCGACGGAGCGCCGAAGCGCCCGACTTCACCGACCGAGTAGGGCGGGAAGTTATAGTGGAGCATGAAACGCGAGTAGGACAGGCCCTCGAGCCCGTCGATCATCTGCTCCGATTCCTTGGTGCCGAGCGTGGTCGTGACGATCGACTGGGTCTCGCCGCGAGTGAACAAAGCCGAGCCATGGGTGCGCGGCAGGAAGCCGACGCTGATTTCGATCGGGCGCACCGTCTTGGTGTCGCGACCGTCGATTCGGCGGCCTTCCTTCAGGATGGCGGTTCTGACGATGTCGGCCTCAAGGCTCTTGACCGCCTTTGATGCTGCCATCTGCTCCTGCGGATCGGCTTCCGCGAAAGCTTCCTTCGCCTTCTCGCGAATCTCGTTGAGCTTGCTCGAGCGCTGAGACTTGTCGGTCAGCTTGTAGGCCGCTTCGATATCCTTGCCGACGATAGTCTTGAGCTTGGCCTTGGCCGCCGTCTTGGCGTCGCTGGTGGCGAGCTCCCACGGATCCTTGGCCGCCTTCTCGGCGAGGCTGATGATCGCCTTGCAGACGTCTTGCGAGGCCTTGTGCGCCAACATCACGGCGCCAAGCATCTGCTCTTCCGAAAGCTCCTTGGCCTCGGACTCAACCATCATGACCGCGTTCAGCGTTCCGGCGACGACCAGGTCGAGATCGCCGGTCTTCATCTGCTCCTGGGTCGGGTTGAGCACATATTCGCCGTCGACCATGCCGACGCGCGCGGCGCCGATCGGGCCCATGAACGGCACGCCGCTCAACGTGAGCGCGGCCGAGGCGGCGATCATGGCGACGATGTCGGGCTCGTTCTCGCCGTCGTAGGAGAGGACTTGAGCGATCACCAGGACCTCATTGTAGAAGCCCTCGGGGAACAGCGGACGGACCGGGCGGTCGATCAGGCGGCTGGTCAGCGTTTCCTTTTCGGTCGCGCCGCGCTCACGCTTGAAGAAGCCGCCCGGAATGCGTCCGGCGGCCGAGAATTTTTCCTGGTAGTGGACGGTCAGCGGGAAGAAATCCTGGCCCGGCTTGACCGACTTGGCGGCCGTGACCGCGCAGAGGACGACGGTTTCGCCGAGGGTCGCGAGCACCGCGCCGTCAGCCTGACGGGCAACGCGGCCCGTTTCGAGCTTGAGGGTTTTTCCGCCCCACTCGATTTCGACAGTTTTCGTATTGAACATATTTTTTCCTTCACCCCGCGGGCCGGATGCCGGCGGGGACAGCAGTGGCAGACGGAGCCGGTCTGCGAGCGGTCCGGGGCCTTGAAATGCCCCTAAGGCCGTCCGCCGAATTGCGGATGGCCCTGATGTGCGAAGGGCGCCGCGCGGGCGCCCTTGCGGTTACTTTCTGAGACCGAGCTTCGCGATGAGATCGGTGTAGCGCTGCGCATCCTCGCGGCGGAGGTAATCGAGCAGCGACCGGCGCTTGTTGACCATCATCAAGAGGCCGCGGCGCGAATGGTTGTCCTTGGCGTGGGTCTTGAAATGCTCGGTCAGCGTCTGGATTCGGCTGGTCAGGATCGCGACCTGGACTTCGGGCGAGCCCGTATCTTCCTTGGCGCGCGCATGTTCCTTGATCACTTCCTGCTTCCGCTCGGCGGTAATCGACATCGTTTCACTCCTGTTCGTTGCAAAGGTTGAAGCCCCGGACGACCTTGAGGCCGTCGACCGTGGCTTCGACCAGCGCCACCGGAGTTCCCTCCAGCATTGCCATGCAAAGCCCCGGCTGTGCGGGGAAACCGGCAAGCCTCTGCCCATGACGGAGCAACTCGGCTTGACGGCTAGTGACGGGGAGGGCCGGGATGTCGTCCAGCGCCGCTTCAAGCGGCAACACCGCCCCATCAAGTGCGCGCGCCTTAGCCAATTCTTCGAGAAAGTCCAGTGAAACGGCCTGCTCGAGGCCGAACGGCCCGGCGCGGGTGCGTCTGAGATAGGAAACATGGCCAACGGTTCCAAGCGCTTGGGCAATGTCGCGGGCGAGGGAGCGAATGTAAGTGCCTTTGGAAACGGTGGTCGACAAAGCCATCTCGTCATTCCCGCGAAAGCGGGAACCCGGTTTTTCGGATTGCGCTGGGTCGCCGCCTTCGCGGCGATGACGAATTGAAAGCGCGTGGATGATCACAGTCCGGGCCTTCATCTCGACCTGTTCGCCGGCCCGCGCTCGCGCGTAGGCCGCTTTGCCGCCGATCTTGAGCGCGGAATAAGCGGGTGGGACCTGCGAGATCTCGCCGGTGAAGCGCGGCAGGACCGCTTCGACGTCGTCGAGCATCGGGCGGACGTCGCTGGTGGCGATGACAAGGCCTTCGGCATCGAGGGTGTCGGTCTCCTCGCCGAAGCGGATGACGAAGTCGTACGCCTTGGTCGCGTCGAGCATGCGGCCGGCGAGCTTGGTCGCCTCTCCAAGCGCAATGGCCAACACGCCGCTCGCCAGCGGATCGAGCGTCCCGCCGTGGCCGACCTTGGTCTTGGGTTCGCCGGCCTCGCGCAGTATGCGCTTGACCGCGCTGACCGCAGTCGTGGAGCCAAGGCCGACTGGCTTGTCGAGGATGATCCAGCCGTGGAGCATGGCCCGTGCGATAGCACCGATGCGCGACTTGACCATGCCGCGCTAATGACAAGCAGGCCGCTCCCTCCTACCATGTACCCTGTCGTCAATCCGACGCTGCCCGGGGAAGCAAGCGGATGGACCAGAGTTCAGGCCGAGATGAAGCGCCGCCGGCTAGCGAAGGCTATGTCTTCCTGAGCTACGCGCGAGCCGACGAAAAGTCCGCCCGAGCGATCATCAAGCTGATCGAGCGCACCGGCTTCCGCGTCTGGTGGGACGGCTTGATCCCGAGCGGCGAGCGGTTCAGCGCCAAGATCAGCGAGGCCCTGGAAGGCGCCGGTGCGGTCGTCGTGCTTTGGTCCGCCAATTCGGCCAAGTCGAACTGGGTCCAGGACGAGGCCTCGTTTGCGCGGGATCATCAGCGGCTGGTTCCGATTCTCATAGACGGAACCGAGCCTCCGCTTGGCTTCCGCCAGCTGCAGTGCGTGGACGTTTCCAAGGGCGGCCTGCGCGCCAGCAACCCGGCGATGTTCAAGGCGCTGCAGACCATCGCCGACATGATGGACCGGCCCATGTCTCCCGCGATCGCCAAGGGGAAGGGCGGCGGGATCGGACGACGAAGTTTGATGGTCGGAGGCGCCGCGGCCGCCGGCGTGGCCGCCGCGGGGATCGCCGGTTGGCAGCTTCTGCGGCCAAGCCGCGCCGGCGCGAACACGATCGCCGTGCTGCCGTTCGATAATCTCAGCGGCGATGGGCGGAAGGAATATCTTTCCGACGGGCTTGCCGCGGAGCTGCGGTCGACTCTGTCGCGAAACCCGCTTCTGAGAGTCGTCGGCCAGGCCTCGTCCAACGAGTTTCGCGACCGCAAGGATGATAGCCGGAGCATCGCGCGCAAGCTGGGGGTCGCGAGCCTGCTCGACGGCAACGTGCTTTCCGAAGGCGGGACGGTCAGGATCGGGATCGAGCTCATCGACGGAAACAATGGTTTCAGCCGCTGGTCGAAACGGTTCGAGCTACCGATGGGCAATATCATCGACCTGCAGGAGGAGATCGCAAGCGCCGTCGGCACGGCGCTTGCCGTCCGCCTGACCGACAACAGCGAGCAATCTCCAGCAAGAACTGGGGGGACGAAGAATGTCGCCGCCTTCGACGCGTACCTGCGGGGAAAAGACCTGTTCGACTCCCAGCGCGACGAAGACAGCGACCGCGGCGCGCTGACGCAGTTCACCGAGGCCGTTCAGCTCGATCCCCAATATGCCGCCGCCCGAGCCGCCCGGTCGCGCGCGCTGGCGGTCATCGCCAACGCTTATGCCCAGGCCAGCGAACGCCGGCCGCTGTATGAAGAGGCGGTCGCCGAAGCGCGGCGCGCAGTCGCCAGCGCCAACGGGTTCGCCGAGGCTTATGCAGCGCTTGGCTATGCGCTCTTCTACGGCAAGCTCGACATTGGCGCGGCGGACGGGCCGTATGACAAGGCCGAGCACCTCGGAAGTGGCAGCGCCGATGTGCTCGCACTCTGCGCCATCTATCGCGCTCGGCGCCGTCAATTCGACCGCGCCTCTTCGGCGATCGAGCACGCGGCTTCGCTCGATCCGCTCAACCCGACGGTGTTCAAGAACCGCGGGCGGATCAAGTTCGCGGCCGGGGATTATCCGTCGGCGATCGAGGCGGCGCATCGGGCAATCGACCTCAACCCCAGGATCGGCGGTGCGCACGGCGACATTGGGAACGCTTTAATCTTGCAGGGGCGCACAGCCGACGCCGCGGCAGAATTCGCGAAGGAAAAGGTGCAACTGCTGGCCATCCCCGGCCGCGCGTTCGTCGCAATCCGGGAGGGAAAGGACGAGGACGCGCAGCGCGCCTACGACGAGCTCGTGAAAAGCGAGGGCGACAACGGCCTCTATCAACAGGCGCAAGTGTTGGCCCAGTGGAACAAGCTCCCGGAGGCGCTCGACGTTCTCGACAAAGCCGTCGGTGAGCAGGATTCGGGCCTGGTCTACCTGCTCAGCGATCCGTTCCTTCAGCCGCTGCAGCAGCAGCCGCGCTTCAATTCGCTTCTGAAACGACTCCATTTCGTCTAAGGAATTCAGCTTCGCGTGGGGAAGAGGGGGAAAGACGATGCGTAGATTGATATCCGGGCTGGCGATCGTTGCAGTGGCGCTGTCGCTGGAGGCATGCCCAAAGCCGGCTGACAACGCGGCGGACAACATGGCGGCAACCAACGAAGTCATGTCCACCGAGACCGTGCCGGCCGAGAATGCCGCGATGGACAATGGCATGATGGCGAACGAAGCGGCCAACGGCATGATGGCCAACAATGCGACCGACCAGGGTTCGACCGACCACGGTTCGACCGACCATTGATCTATTGGCGGCGCGCCGTCTGTCGGACGGGCGCCGCCGGATCGTCGACGGTGATCGCCGCGCCATCTTTTAGCTGCTTGCGCGCAACCGCAATCCAACGGCTGAACTTCGTTACGTCGGTATAGACCGACGGGAAGCCCTTGAAGCCACAGCCCATCGACCATGACGTCACCCCAACCAGCTCGTCGCGCTTCTGACCGAACTTGCGGACAAGCGGGCCGCCGCTGTCGCCGCGGCAACTGAAGACATTGTGGTCGGCGCGCGACGACCTGCCCGAATGCGGCGCAACCATGCACAACATGCTGGCGGAGTATTTCTGGCCCAGCGTCTGTTTGCATTTCCCTTGATCGAGCGTGTCCATCATTCCGAACTGGAGTTGTTCGGGATTGTGTTGGAGCTCCCTTGCCTCGTTGAACAAGGGGTTGGCCTGCGCTGGAACGACTCCCGTGTAACCCCAGCCGAGCCCGGCCAAGGTGGTGTCGCCGCCGATCGGCGCACGTCCGACAGTAATCGCCCGAACATCCATCGGCTCCGTGTCGCGGTCGGGCTTGATCAAGAGCAGGGCAATGTCATTGTCCTGTCGGTCCGGTAAATAGCTCGAGGGCACCGCGACGCCCGCGATCGCATAGGTCGTGCCTTCCTTTCCAAGCTGCAGGCTGCCCACGCGGATTCGGCGCTCGTCCATGACTTTCGCCATGCCGTCACCGGCGTATTTTCCTTTGGCGACGCAATGGGCGGCCGTGACTACCAGGTTTGCCGCGATCACGGTTGCGCCACAGCGGTGTTCGCGCTCCTCCTCGCTTCGCTTCGCCAGGAACTCGCTTTTGGCCGGGGGCAGTTTGGTGTCAGCGGCGATTTCCCCCTTGGTGTAGGGCACGGTCGAATAGAATTCGGCCATCCACGGAGCCATTCCGGCGAGGACCGAAAGGCCGCCACCCATCGCCGCCGGCGTGTCCCGGTAAACGCGATGGCCCGTTACCGATACCGACCACGACGCGTCACCGGCCGCCGCCGGGACGAAGCAATCCACGGTGCCTTCGGTGCAAGCGACCGCAGTGGCCGCATCGAACGATGGTTGGACGAATGCCGAGATGTCGATCGGCCGGTCGGATGAAATCGTGACGACATAAACGCGCTCGGAACGTGCGTTTAAAAGATCAACAATCGCGGAGCGGGCGCTTGCGCCGGGAGCGAGCGGTTTCGCTGAGTCGCCGCCCGCGAGGTCCACGCGCTGGACGCCCAGCCACGGCTCAACGGTTAGCAACGCAACATAGCGCGGAGCCTTCGAGTGGTTGGTGACTCCCGCGACGAACTGGCCGAAATCCGAATCTGTTTCATCACGCGGCGGATCGGTCGGGTGGCAGTCGGGCGCCTGAAGCTGGTCACTATTGCCGAATCCGGCCCAGCCGAGGCAGCTCTCAATGCCCGTATCGCCCGCTGATTGCATCGCGAGGAGCGACCTCGCCCGAACGGCTCGAGAGATCAGCTCCTGCAAGCTGCCGCGAAAATCGCCGAGCACCAGATTGCCGAGCTCAAAAGTCCGCGGCTCCGGTCGAGGCTCTCCATCCGGTGGATCGAAATTGGTGTCCCAATCATCCTCGGCTTCTCGTGCGTCGACCGCAATCAAGGTCTGCGGAAACGCGCGCTTCGTCGTCAGCTCATAATCCGCCGGCTCGGCAACCTGAACGGGAAGGCCGGCGAGCGCGGCGCGAACGGCAGGAAGGGCTTTTCCGAGATCCGGGTTGAGACGGACGTTTATGACCCGAGAAGGCGTCAGAACTTCCTGCCTCGCGGGCGCCGGGGGCGGTGTCTGCGCAACCGCCGGGGTTGCCGCAACCGCGAACAGCGCGAGATACCGTAACCGCTTCCCCATGCGCGTGACCCTTCGCAGCGGAACATCTGCCCGCCTGCGAACCGAGTCAAACTAGGCGCGGAGGCCGAACAATTCCAAAAGGCCGCGCGCAATGCTGTCGACCAGCGGCGAGATCAGGTGGCCGACGACATTGATGCCGAGTGCGGGCAGGACAAGCAGCAGGACGACCAGCACGAGCAGCGCATACCGGCCGATCTTGCCGAATGAGGTCGCGAGGGGCGGCGGGAGCAGGCCCTGGACGACATGCCCGCCGTCGAAGGGCGGGATTGGGAGCAAGTTGAAAAGCGCAAGGAAGAGGTTGATCAGGACGAAGTTGAGCGCGTTGCCGGCGATGAGCGCCGTCGCGAGACCGTTCGGGTTGGACGAAAAGGATAGCGTCGCGGCGAGCACGACCGCGCCCAGCACCGCCAGAAGCAGGTTCATGCCAGGGCCGGCGAGCGCTACCAGCACCATATCACGGCGCGGGTTCCTGAGCCGCCGGTAGTTGATCGGCACGGGCTTGGCCCAGCCGAAGATCGGCGCGTGGCTGATCGCGAGGATCAGGGGCAGGATGATCGTGCCGAACGGGTCGACATGGCGGATCGGGTTGAGACTGAGGCGTCCGCGCTCCTCAGCCGTTGGGTCGCCGAGTCGCCGCGCGACCAGCCCGTGCGCGACCTCGTGGAACACGATCGCGATGATGAGCGGCACGAGCCAGGTGGCGATCTGGAACAGGGTGTTGGGGTTCATTCGGTTACTTTCCGCGCCACACCGGCTGGCGTTTTTGGAGGAAGGCGGCGATGCCTTCCGCCGCGTCTTCGGTCAGCATGTTCTCGACCATCGTGCCCGAAGTCAGCTCGTAGGCTTCGGCAAGCGTGATCCCCGCCTGCTCGTAAACTGCTTTCTTGCCGAGCCGGATTGCGGCCGGCGACTTGACGGCGATTGTCCCGGCATAGTCTCTGACCGCATCGGAGAGACCGTCGCGCGGAACCACGCGGTTCACCAGGCCGAATTCGCGCGCGGTCGCCGCGTCGATCATTTCCCCGGTGAGCAGCATCTCCATCGCGCGCTTGCGGCCGATGTTCCGGGTCAGCGCGACAGCGGGAGTCGAGCAGAACAAGCCGACGTCGATGCCGTTCACCCCGAACTTGGATCGGTCGGAGGCGATCGCGAGGTCGCAAGCCGCGACCAGCTGGCATCCCGCCGCGGTCGCGATGCCGTCGACTTCGGCAATGACGGGCTTGGGCAATTCGACGATCGTCCGCATGAGGCGCGAGCAGAGTGCAAAGACCTGCTCGAAGTAGCTTTTGCCACCGTCGGGATCGGCGCGGTGCGCGGTCATTTCCTTGAGATCGTGGCCGGCAGAGAACAGCTTGCCCGCCGCGGCCATGACAATGACACGGACGGTGTCGTCGTCGCGCGCGGCTTCGAGCTCCGCCAGCAAAATGTCCATCACCGCGACCGACAAGAGGTTCGCGGGTGGATTGTCCAGCGTGAGGCGAAGGACACCGTCGTGCCATTCGACACCGATCGGGATGTTTTGACGCTCGCCCATGGCGCCCCTTATTCGTCATTCCCGCGAAAGCGGGAACCTAGTTTTTTTGAGGCTGGATTCCCGCTTTCGCGCGGATGAC
>Ga0068851_10000785_pt1 | contig 13680 bp, 4 predicted proteins | sample KBSCornC12_FD_66588 | JGI IMG/M metagenome (GOLD analysis project Ga0068851, IMG submission 66588) | Corn rhizosphere microbial communities from Kellogg Biological Station, Michigan, USA - KBS Corn C1-2 | ecosystem: Host-associated > Plants > Roots > Rhizosphere > Soil ...
CGATGAGGATGCCGTGCTGCTGCGCGCCCTTGAGCGTGAAGCCGCGCACGATCACGTACGAGGCGGTCACGTTGATGTTGGTCGCCGCCAGGTTCTGCGCGTCGAGCGTCGAGCCCGTGCCGTCGTACACCACGTAGCCCGTGGGCGAGCCGCCGGCCGTGATGTTGAGGGTGGAGGAGCCGCTCGGGACCTTGATGGTCTGCGCCACCGGCACCGTGTTCGCCCAGGTGGTGAAGTTCACGCCGCGCGTGAACGCGCCGTTGACGCCCAGCTGCACCTCATATGGGGTGCCCGGGGTGAGGTAGACGATGCTGCCGCGACACTCGTTGCTGGCGCTGTCGAACCAGAGCGCGAGCCCGTTGGACCACGTGGCGCTTCCGGCAACCCGGTAGCGGACGTCGCAACCGGCGGAGCTGGCGCCCGGCGCCGACCAGTAGAGGCCGGCGGCCTCGTAGGTGGGCACGGCGCGAACGCCGGTGGTGGGCAGGCTCTGCGCGTGCGCCGCGCCGAAGCCCAGCAGCCCGAGGGAGGCGGCTGCCAGAAGGGTGTGGAGCTTTGTAGTCTTGAACGAGATCGACACGACAGATTTCTCCTACATGGACATCAGACAAGTCCTAGGAGAGCAGCTTCTGTGCCAATCCGATTTTGTGAAGAATAATCAGTTAATTATTCACGGTTGTTCCAAGGGGTGAGCTGAAACGTGTCGCAACCTTGACGCAAACGTGTAGCTAGGCGCAATTCTTGTTGTAGCTCGACAGCTACGCGGCGTAGGAGGGGGACTACGGCGTCGTCAAAGAACGACGACACGCGCGTCGTTCTGCCGTGATGCGGCATTAAGGACGTCTGACCCCGGATATCGGGGGTCAAGCGTGGCGATCGGGTGGGATTCCGTCGCCCGGCGGCAACAAGAAAAAGGGCCCGGGATCGCTCCCGGGCCCTCGGACCAGCCGAGCTGGTGTCAGGCGTTCACTGCGTGAAGACCCCGACGATGCCGTTGCCGGTACCGCCGCCCGCGCCTGCGAGGATGGCCGTGTAGGCCCCTGGTTGCAGGGTCATCATGATGGCCGACTCTCTCGGATCGCTCGGTGCCAACCCCGCCGCCTGGATGTCCGCGGCGTTGCTCGCGGTCTGCCAGTCGTCGTTGCTCGCGATCACGGCGCCGTCGGATGCGCGCACCAGCGTGAGCGTCGGGTTGGCCAGCGCGTTCGGCACGCCCGCTGCCGTGAGCGCCGGGCCGATGCCCTGGATCACCACCGTGCGCGGCGCGTTGCCCTGGATGATGAAGCCCGCGATCATCACGTCGTTGCCCGTGAAGACCTGGCCGCGCGTCGAGATGTTGATGAGCGGCACTTCAGGATGGTCGACCGCGAAGACCCCGACGATGCCGACGCCGGTCGCACCCGACAGGTCGGAGACGATCGCCGTGTAGGCGCCCGGCTCGAGCGTCATCATGATCGCGGCTTCCTTCGCATCCGGCGGCGCGAAGCCCGCGGCCTGGATCTGCGCGGCGTTGGCGGCCGAGCCCCAGTCGTCGTTGGTGCCGATGACCGTCTGGTCGGACGAGCGCACCAGCGTGAGGGCCGGGTTCGGCAGCGGGTTGGTGACGCCGCCGGCCACGAGGGACGGGCCCTGTGCCACAACCACGACCGTCTTCGGCGCGGTGCCGCCGATGATGAAGCCGGCGATCAGCACGTTGTTGCCGTTGCCCGCCTGGCCACGCGTGGACAGGTTGACCACCGTGCCGGCCGGAACCGGGTTCACCGTGACAGTCGCCGAGCTCGTGTTGTTGGCGTGGTTGGGGTCGGACTGCGTCGCGGAGACCGTGGCGGTGTTGTTGAGGGTGCCGGCGGCGGCCGTTTGCAGCGTCACCGTGAGCTGCGTGCTCGCGCCTGCGGCCAGCGTGCCGACGTTGCAGGTGAGCGTGCCCGCGCCGTTGGCGCACGAGGGCGACATGGCCGTGACCGTGAGGCCCGCGGGCAGCGTGTCCGTCACCGTGACGGCGCTTGCGGCAGCCGGACCCGTATTAGCGACCGTGAGGGTGAAGGTCACCGCGTCACCGGCGGTCACCGTGGTGGCGCTCGCGGCCTGCGTGATCGACACGTCGGCGGCCGTGGGCGGCGCGGCGTTCACCGTCACCGTCGCGGCGCTCGTGTTGTTCACGGTCGAGGGATCCGCCTCGGCCGCGCTCACGGACGCGTTGTTGGTGATGGAGCCCGCGGCCGTCGTGTGCACGACGATCGTGAGCGGCGCGGTGGCGCCATTGGCGAGCGCCCCCACGTTGCAGGTGACCGTGCCCGAGGCGTTGGTGCAGCCCGTGGACGCGGAGACGAGCGTGGTGCCCGCGGGCAGCGTATCCGTCACCGTGACGCTGCTTGCCGCCGACGGACCCGCGTTGCTCACCGTGATCGTGAAAGTCACGTTCTGTCCCGCGATGGCCGGGCTGGGCGAGGCCACCTGCGAGATCGCCAGGTCGGCGACGGTGGTCGCGATGTCGCTGGTGAAGCGCGCGAGCGCGAGCAGGCCGGAGCCGTTGCCGGAGACGAACAGCGTCCCGTCGGTGCCCACCGTGAGCGCGTTGGCGAAGTCGTTGCCCGCGTTGATCTGCGCCGCCGACGAGCCGTTCGTGCCGAACGTGGTGTCGAGCGCGCCCGTGTCCAGGTACTGCACGAGGCTGAAGAACCCGCCCGTCTCGCCCGCGCCCAGCAGCTTGCCGGAGGGCAGGCGCGCCAGCGCGAAGATGCGGTTGTGGTTGCCGAAATCGTTCGTCATGAGCCCGTTCGTGCCGAAGGTCGTGTCGAGCACGCCCGTCGTGGTGAAGCGGGCAATGGCGAAGTCGTCGGTGGAGTTGCCGGTGTTGAAGATGTTGCCCGCGATCACGATCTTGCCGTTGGGCTCGATCGTGAGCGCGAAGCCGTGGCTCGTGAACGTGGTGAAGGTCGCCGTGCCGAAGCCGCCCGTGCCGAACGCGGTGTCGAGCGTCCCGTTCTGGTTGACGCGCGTGACGGTCATGCTGTCCTGCGTGCCGCTGATCTCGGCCCAGCCGCCGCCCACGATCTTGCCGTCGGCCTGGATCGCGAGCGCGTTCACCACGTCGGCGCCGGTGCTCGACGAGGCGACGAGCTTGCCCGAGCCGTTGAAGGTCGTGTCGAGCACACCCGCGCTGGTGAGGCGCACGAAAACGGAATCGAGGAAGGTGCCCGTCACGAAGCCGGCGCCGACGATCTTGCCGTCGGGCTGGACCGCCACGGAGCTGATCTCCTCGTCGGCCGAGGCCGGTGCGATGGTCAACGTCCCCGTGCCGTTGAAAGTCGTGTCGAGCGCGCCGTTCGCGGTGAAGCGTGCGAAGGCCATCGAGGGCGTGGCGCCCGTGAGCCCGGTGCCGCCCACGACGAGCTTGCCGTCGACTGCCTGCACGGCGATCGCGTTCGCGACCAACGGGAATGTAGTGATGCCCGCCGTGCCGAAGGTCGCGTCGAGCGTGCCGTCGGCGTTGTAGCGCCCGATCACGCCGCCCTTCACGCCGGTCTCGGACACGGTGAAGCCCGCGGCGACGATCTTGCCCCCCGTGAGCGCGGTGGCGCGCCACTCGCCGGTCATGCTGCCCACGTCGAGGCGCGAGAAGCCCGTGCCGTTGAACGTGTTGTCGAGCTGTCCCGTCGGGTTGAACACGGTCACCAGCGAATCGGTGTCGCCGTGGTCGCCATTCGCAAGGCCCGCGACCACGATGCCGCCGTTGGCGCGCAGCGCGATGCCGCGGCCGTTGTCACCGTTGCCCGTCGGCTTGGCGCTCGCCTTGCCGTTGGTGCCGAACGTGGTGTCCAGCGTGCCGTTCGAGGTGAAGCGGAAGACCACGACGGAGCTCGTGCCGAAGGCCGGAAACGAGACGCCGGACACGAGATAGTTCGTGCCCTGCAGCGCGAGGCCCGTCGGGCCGCCGGAGTCGCCGATGATCGTGGCGGTCACGCCGGGGCAGGGACCGTTCGCGCAGGTGCCGCTGCCGAAGGTCGTATCGGCGGCTCCGTCCACCATGCTCACGCGCAGGATGCCGAGGTCGCTCACGGCGCCATCCGGCACGTTGCCGACGACCGCGATCTTTTGATCGGCGTCCTGGACCACCATGTCGAGGCCGCCGTTGATGTACGGGAAGAGGGTATGGGTCCACGACGCGTCGATGGTGCCGTCGGCGTTGTAGCGCTGCATGCGCAGGCCGTTGGCCGAGGTGCCTGCCGCGACGATCCTGCCGTCGGCCTGGAGGCCGAGCGAGTCGATTTCCTCGTCGACGGCGCCTTCCGCGCCGATCACGAAGCCGTTGGTGCCGAAGGTGGTGTCGATGGTGTCGACGCTGGTGTAGCGCACGAGGGTGAATACCTTCTTGCCCGTGGCCCCCGTCGAGAAACCGCCGAGGACGATCTTGCCGTCGGGCTGGATCACCATCGCGTGCGCGCCGGCATCGCCGGGACCGACCGCGACCGCGGAGCCGCCGCCGCCGAAGAGGAGGTCGAGAGAGCCGTCGGTGTTGAAGCGCGCGATGCCGAACTTGTTGCGATCGCTCGTCACGTCGCCCGCGACCACCACCTTGCCGTCGGCCTGCAGCGCGATCGCGAAGGCCTGGCCGTTGCCGGGACCGAGCGGCTCGAGAACCGTGCCGCCGTTCGCGAAGGTCGTGTCGATGGTGCCGTTGGTGTTGTAGCGCGTGATCTGGTATTGCATCGTGCCGAAGCGCGCGCCGCCCGCGATGAGGATCTTGCCGTCGGGCTGCACGACCGCGCGGTTGGCGAAATTGTTGCCGCCCGGGACGCGCGTGAGCGTCTTCCCGATGAGCGTGCCGGCCGCGGCATGCGCGGCGCCAGAGGCGAACAGCAGTGAGGCGAACAGCAGGAAGACTGCGTTCAATACGAACGCGAGACGGGCTACGGGGGGCAGGCTACGCATGGGATGCTCCGGATGGACGATGAACTAGGCAGCTACATCATCGTCAACGCGAGCCCTCCGGCGCTGTCGGCGCACTGCGGCACGTCATGTAGGAAACGTGGCAACGTTTCCACGCGGCGACAGCGCCCTTCCACTTTTCCTACGGGGGTTGTCGGCGGAATCCCGCAAACTCAGGGCGCGAAGATCTCGACCGTGCCCACGCCCACCGCGCCGCCCGCGCCGCTCACGATCGCCGTATAAGCCCCCGGCGGCAGCGTGACGAGCATCGCCGACTCGCGGGCATCGAGTGGCTGCAGCCCAATCGCCCGCAGCTGCGCCGCGTTCACGTCCGTGCCCCAGTCGTCGTTGGTTGCGACGACCGCGTTGTCCGAAGAGCGCACGAGGGTGAGGGTCGGGTTGGCGAGGAAATTCGCGATGCCCGCGGGCGCGAGCGAAGGGCCGCTCGCACGCACCACCACGGTCTTCGGCGCGCTGCCCTGGATCACGAAGCCGCCGATCATCACGTCGTTGCCGGTGAGCACGAGGCCGCGCGTCGAGGCGTTCGCGAGCGGCACCTCGGGATGGTCCACCTCGTACACGGCGACGATGCCGACACCGGTGCCGCCTCCTGCGCCGGCCACGATCGCGGTATAGGCGCCCGGCGCCAGCGTCATCATGATCGCGGACTCGCTCGCGTTCGCCGGCGCGAAGCCCGCAGCCTGGATCTGGGGCGCGTTGGGCGCGGCGCCCCAGTCGTCGTTGGTGGCGATGATCGCGTTGTCCGACGAGCGCACCAGCGTGAGCGTCGGATTCGCGAGCGGGTTGGCGATGCCGGCGGCGGCCAGCGATGGACCGGTCGCAGTCACGACGACGGTCTTGCTTGCCGCGCCGCCGATGATGAACCCCGCGATGAGCACGTCGTTGCCTGTTCCCACCTGCATCCGCGTCGAGAGGTTCACCAGGGTCGCGGCCGGCGCGGCCGGTGACGCGCCGCTGCCGGTGACGCCTTGCGTGAGCGGCGCGGAGGTGCTGGGCTCATGCGTCGGGTCGCCGGAGTAGTTGGCGGTGATGGCGTGGTTGCCTGCGCCCATGGAGGACGCGATGCACGTGGCGCTGCCTCCCGAAATCGGCGCCCCGGCGCATCCGGGAATGAAGTTGCCGTCGGCGAAGAAGACGACCGTGCCGGTGGGTACCGCTGGGCCGCCCGCCACCGTCGCCGTCAGCGTGATCGGCTGTCCCGGCGGCGCGGGATTCACCGTGGATGTGAGCGACGTCGTCGTCGCGGACCGGGCGCCGAAAGCCGCGGCGACGGAGGTGGGCCCGCCGATGGTGAGCGTGCACGATGCGGTGCCGGAGCACGCACCGCTCCAGCCGAGGAACACCATGCCCGCACCGGGCGCTGCGGTGAGCGTGACCGCGGTGTTGGGCAGGAAGAGCGCGCTGCAGGTCGTGCCGCAATTGATGCCCGCCGGCACGCTGCTCACGGTGCCCGCGCCGGTGGTGGCCACCGTGAGCGGAATCGTGCCCTGGACGAACGATGCATTCACGCTCGCCGCGTTGTTCATCGGCACCACGCACGCGCCGATGCCGCCGCACGCGCCCGACCATCCGCCGAACACGAAGCCCGCGGCGGGCGTCGCGGTGAGGGTGACCGCCGTTCCGGACGCGAACGAGGCGTTGCAGGTGGTGCCGCAATCGATGCCCGCGGGCGCGCTCGCGACCGTGCCGGAGCCGGTCTTCGTCACGGCGAGCGTGTTGCCGACGAGCCAGCTCTTCAGCGCGGCATTGAAGGCGACATCGAAGCGTCCGTAGATGTCGTCTTCGGGGGTGGCGCACGTGCCGCTGCCGCCGTAGAGCTGCCCGATGAGCTTGCCGTCGCTGCGGAAGAGGCCGGAGCCGCTGCTGCCCGGCTCGGTGAGGCCGGAGGTCCAGGCGTTGCTGTAGAACGTGCCCGAAGCGGCGGTCGCGCCGTTGCAGCTGAACTGGCCGGCCGTGGGCGGCGTGCACGTGAGATAGCCCGTGATGCTGCCGCTGCTGATCTTCAGGAGGTCACCGCCGGGATGGTGCAATCCCGTCGCGGTGGTGCCGATCGATGGTGTCGCCCCCACGAACCAGCCCGCGAAGAGCGCGCCCGCGGGCGGCTGGTTGTCGAGACGCATGAACGACGTGTCCGTCGCTGCGCTGTTGTAGAGCAGCGTCGCCCCGCCCGCGACCTGCACCCTCGACGGGTTCGCAATGGCGCTGTTGCACGCGGTCGAGTGATAGAACCAGAGCGTCGTGAGCGACGAGGCGGAGGCCTGCGTGTTGATGCAGTGGTTCGCGCTGAGGAAGTAAGGGACGGTGCTGGCAGGATCCTGGTCCGCGAGCAGCGTACCGGTGCACAGGAACATCGACGTGCCTTCCGCGAACAGCATGCGCGCGACCGCATCCATCTGCGCCGTGTCGGGGCTGGCCGAGCACATGACGTCCACCTCGCACGCGGCCGACTTCGCGGTGGAGATCTCGAAGCTCTTCGCGGGCGAAGTGACGAGGTGCGCCACGTGCGGAATCGCCATGCGCACGTCGAGCGGATCCGTGCCCGGCGCGAGCTCCACCTCGACCACGATCGTCTCGCCCTCGATGAGCGGCGACCAGTAGAGGCTCGCGGCTTCGCTGCCGTCGCCCGAGGCGGCATTGCGCGCGAGCGTGGCCGCGATCTCCTCGCCGCTCACTTCGAAGACGCCGGCATCGTTCGGCGCCTGGAAGCGCACCGTCGCGTTCAAGGGCAGGTTCTCGACGCGCAGCGCGGCGCGCACGCCGGCAGCCGTTGCCGAGGTGACGCTGAGCGCCGCCGTGAGCGTCCCGTCCGCGTTGCGTTGCCACTGCAGCGCAGAGCCCGCATCCGCCGTGCTCGCAAGCCCGGCAATGTCGCGGCCGAAGCCCACCTTGAGCGGTGCGCCCTTGCGCGGCGGCTCCATCTCCGCCGCGGCTTTCTCGACGGTGGGCGCCGGCAGCGCGAAAGCGCGCGCATGCGAAGAGCGGATGCGGCCGGGGTGCGCGTGGCCGCGCCGGCCCTCGACCCGCTGCGTCTTCGCTTCGGCATGCGCGCTGCCGGGCGCCTCGTTCGCCTCGAAGGGCGAAGCTGCGGCCCATGCCGTGGCCGACGCGAGGATGCCGCCCGCCGCCAGAACCGCCATCCATTTATCGAACATGGCCATGCCATGGTGAGAGCCGCGCCGGCCCGCAGGGTTCGCGGGCCTTGGGCGCCGGCCGGACCAGAAACTTCCTGCGGCGCCCCCTTACACGAAGCTAAGGTCCGACCTCGTAGACCGCGACCACTGCGACGCCGGTCGCGCCGCTCACGCCCGACACGATCGCGGTATACGCGCCCGGCGCGAGCGTCGCCATGATCGCCGACTCGCGCAGGTCGGCGGGTGCGAAGCCCGCCTGCTCGATTTCCGCGGCATTGGCGGCGTTCTGCCAGCCCACGTTGGCCGCGACGATCGAACGGTCGGACGAACGCACCAGCGTGAGCGCGGGGTTCTCGAGCGGATGGGTGATGCCGGCAGCGAAGAGCGACGGGCCGGTGGCGGTGATGACTACGGTGCGCGGCGCATCGCCCCCGATCACGAAGCCGCCGATCAGCACGTCGTCCCCGCCCAGCACGTTTCCGCGCGTGGCGATGTCGATGAGCGGCACCTCGGGATGGTCCACCTCGAAGACGCCGACCAGCCCTTCTCCGGTGGCGCCATCCGCATCCTCGAGGATCGCCGTATACGCCCCGGGCTGCAGGGTGAGCATCACGGCGGCTTCGCGTGGGTCCGCCGGTGCGAAGCCCGCGTCGGCGATACGCGTGGCATCGGGGCCGTCCTGCCAGTCGTCGTTGGCGGCGATGACGGCCGCGACAGGGGATTGGCGCACGATGGTGAGCTTCGGATTCGGCAGCGCAGCCGCGACGCCGGCGGACTGCAGCGAGGGGCCCGCACCGGTCACGACCACCGTCTTGGGCCGGTCGCCGGCGATGATGAAGCCGCCGATGAGCACGTCGTTGCCGGCACCCACGCGGCCCCGTGTCGAGAGGTTCACGGCTCGCGGGATGGTGGTGGCGGCGGGCGTGAGCCGCGATATCGTGCCGTCGGCGAGGTTGGCCACGTAGAGCTCGCCGCTCACGTCCTGCCCGAAGGTGGAGATGGCGGACGTGTCCGCCACCACGGTCGTCACCCATTTGCCGGCGTCGTCCGGCGCCGCGGCCCAGATGTGCCCGGTCCCGGAATCGCCATACACGTAATAACCCTCGAGGGCGGGGAGGGTGCTGCCCCGGTAGCGGAAGCCGCCGATGACGGCGAAGCCGCCGTTCGCATCGTGGAAGTACTCGAGGATCGGCAATGTGGATCCGGGGAGCGAGCAGCCCGTTGGCGGGTTGAAGCAGTGCGTACCCTCGAACGTCCCCCAGCCGTAGTCGACCGCCGCCGCGCCTGCAGGCTGGAAGTCGATCTCCTCCCACTTGTCCTGGCCCACGTCGCCGATGAAGACGTCGGCCGTCGCGCGGTCGAAGCTGAAGCGCCACGGATTGCGCAGGCCGTAAGCCCAGATCTCCGGCCGCGCCGGCGCGTTCGGGTCGGTTGCGGCGAACGGATTCGACGGCGGAATCGTGTAGCCGCTCGCGCCGCTCACGTCCAGGCGCAGCAGCTTGCCGCGCAGGTCCGTGAGCGATTCCGCGGCGCGGAAGGGATCTCCTCCTCCGCCGCCGTCGCCGATTCCCACGTAAAGATAGCCGTCCGGGCCGAACTCGAGCTTGCCGCCGTTGTGATTGCCGAAGACGGGATGCGGCTGGAAGAGGACCAGCGAGGCGGAGGCGGGGTCGGCCCGGTCCGGGTCCGTCGCCGAGCGCGTATAGCGTTCGACCACGATGTCGCCCGGCGCCATGTCGTCGCGAATGCGCGTGTAGTAGACGTAGAAGCGGCCGTTGTGCGCGTAACCGGGATCGAACGCGAGACCGAGGAGCCCCTCTTCGCCGCCCGCCACCACGCTGCCGCCTGCAGCGAGCGAGATGTCGAGGAATGGCGCCGGGAGCAGCACGCCATTCCTGACCACGCGGATCGTGCCCGCCAGCTCGGCCACGAAGAGCCGGCCCGAGCCGTCGTCGGGCTGCGCGATCTCCGTGGGCAACGCGAGCCCGCTCACGAAAGGCTCGAGCGTGAGTGGCGGTGGCGCGGCGCGAAGCCCCGATGAAGCCAGGCCGAGGACGAGCGAAGCTGCAGCCGTGAAGAGTCTCATGGCATTTCCGTGCAGGAGTCCGGGGCGATGCATGTGCGCCGGGAAACGAAGCGCCGCGCCGGGTGATCCGGCGCGGCGTTCCGATGTTGCGATGCCCTGGCGGCTACTCCGTCGTCACTGCACGGAGAACACCGCGATGATGCCGACGCCCGTGCCGCCGTTCATGCCGGACAGGACCGCCGTGTACGCGCCGGGCGGCAGCGTCATCATGATCGCCGACTCCTTCGCGTCCGCCGGCGCGAACCCGGCGGCCATGAGCTGCGCGGCGTTCGCGGCGGTTTGCCAGTCGTCGTTGGTTGCGATCACCGCGCCATCCGAAGCGCGCACGAGCGTGAGCGTGGGATCCGCGAGCGCATTGGCAATGCCCGCGCCGACGAGCGAGGGGCCCGTCGCCGTGACGACGACCGTCTTGTCCTGGTTGCCCTGGATGATGAAGCCGCCGATGACGACGTCGTTTCCCGTGAGCACTTGCGCGCGCGTGGAGATGTTGATCAGCGGCACTTCGAGGTGGTCTATCTCGAACACCGCGACCAGCCCCACGCCAGTGGTGCCGCCCACCCCATCGACGATCGCCGTGTACGCGCCCGGCGCGAGGTTGAGCACCAGCGCCGCGTCGAGATCGGCCGGCGGCGTGAGGCCGGCGATGTCGAGCGCCATCCCCGCGTCGGCCTGCGTGCGGAAGTCGTCATTGGTCGCCACGACCGAGCCGTCGCTTTGCTTCACCACCGTGATCCTCGGGTTGGGGATCGCGTTCGGGATGCCCGCGGGTACGAGCGACGGACCTTGCGCCGTGATGGCCACCGTCTTGTTGTCGGGGCCGCCGATGATGAATCCCGCGATCACGACATCGTTGCCGGTGAGCACCTGCGCGCGCGTGGAGATGTTGGCGAGGCGCGGGTGCGACGGCAGCAGCTGCGCGCGAATGACCGGCGCCGCCTTGTCGACCTGGAAGTAGCAGAAGCCGTTGATCAGCTCCGCCGCCTGGGGCGCGGTGATCGTCATGCTGCCGGCGAGGTTGTTGGAGGCGACGCCCGTATCGACGACCATCGGCGCGGTCTGGCCGACGCGAGCGGGGCAGTGCAGCGCTGCGTCCGTCGCGGTGCTCGCCATCGCCTCGCCCCACGCGATGTTCCAGGTGAGCATGAGGGTGGCGGGATCGAGCATCACGGTGCCGTTCAGGTGGTCGCTCGGAACGGTGACGCCCGCGGCGCTGGTGAACACGTCGAAGAAGTTGGTATCGATCGGCAGCACCTGCCCGCGGATCTCGCCGACCGGGAAATTCATGGTATGCAGGTTGATGTAATACCGGCCCGCGAGGAGGTCCGCTTCCTGCTGTGGTGTGAGTGCCGTGCTGGTGCCGACGAGCGGGCTGGGCGAACCCACGAGGTCGATGTTCACCTGGACCGCGGCCTGTTGCTGCGGTGTTGCGGGGCCGTGGAAATGCGAGAACAGGTACTGGCTGGTGAGGTTGCGGTAGTTGATCGCCCACGTGGCCATGTGGGTGGTGGTGTCGTACGTAACGAAGGCCGAGCCCTCGCCGTTGCCGACCACGCCGACCTCGTTGGCGAGGTTGGCCTTCATGAACACCATCGCCGCGTTGGCCGAAAAGGAAACGACGAGAACCGCGACAACCAGCAGACAGCGCTTCAGCATGTACATGACAGCCTCCTCTCGCTGTGGGAATAGTCCGACGCTCGACCACAAACACGAGGAGATGCCCAATCCTTCCGCGTTAATGCGGAGGTTGCCCTTAATTCATTTTGTTTTACTGGCGCGGCTCTTGCATCACGGCGCGTACACCGCGACCATGCCGATGCCCGTGCTCGCCCCTGCACCGGAAAGGATCGCGGTATAGGCCCCCGGCGGCAGCGTCGCCATGATCGCGGATTCCCTCGCATCGGCGGGAGCAAGGCCCGCCGCCTGCATCTGCGCGGCGTTGGGAGCGTTGACCCAATCGTCATTGGCCGCAATGACGGCCTGGTCCGAGGAGCGCACCAATGTGAGCGTCGGGTTCGCGAGCACGTTGCCGATACCGGACGGTGCGAGCGAGGGGCCGGTACCGGTGACGACGACGGTGCGCGGCGTGCTGCCGTCGATCACGAAGCCCGCGATCATCACGTCGTTGCCCGCGAGCACCTGCCCGCGCGTCGAGATGTTCGCGAGGGGCGCCTCGGGGTGGTCGACCTCGTAGACGGCCACGATGGCCACGCCGGCCGCTGCGTTCGCATCGCGCACGATCGCCGTGTACGCACCGGGGGGCAGCGTCATCATGATCGCCGACTCGCGCGCGTCCCCCGGGGCGAGGCCCGTGGCCTGCAACGCGCCCGCATTCGGTGCGCTGCCCCAGTCGTCGTTGGTGGCGAGGACGGCCTGGTCCGACGACCGTACCAGGCTTAGCGTGGGATTCGCGAGCGGGTTGCCGATGCCGGCCTGCGCGAGCGACGGCCCGGTCGCGGTGATCACCACCGTCTTGGCCGTGGCGCCGCCGATGATGAAGCCGCCGATGAGGACGTCGTTGCCGCTGCCGGCCGTGCCGCGCGTGGAGAGGTTGACGACGGAGCCGGCGGGCGATGCGAGCACCGTGTGGGAAATGTTTACGCGCCGGGTCACGTAGACCGCGTCGCCCGAGTATGCCGCGGCGATCGAATGCGATCCCGCCGCCATCGCGCTCGTGGTGCACGTGGCCACACCGGAGAGGACGCTCACCGTGGTGCAGCCGGCGATCGGTGCAGCCCCGTCGCTGAACGCAACGCTTCCGGTGGGCGTGCCCGAAGGTCCGGCGAGCGCCGCGGTGAGCGTGATCGTGGCGCCCGCGAGCGATGGGTCCGGCGATGCGGTGAAATCCATGGCGGGGGCCTGCAGCGCCGAAGCGGCCGGCATCGACAGCGCATCGATCCAGAATCGGTCCGCGCAGGCGCTCCCGCCGGGCGCGCCGGGGACCGTGCTGCAAGCCGTGGCGTGCGAGTTGGCCATCGACCACACCAGCGTGTGCGGCCCCGCGGCGAGCGGTACCGTGAAGATCTTCCAGCCGGTCTCGCCCGCGGTGAGCAGCATGTCGTTGCCGTCGACGGAAAACCGGAAACCGGCGAACGTCGCATCCAGTGCGGACACGCGGTATGCGAACGCGACGTTGCCCGTGGTGAAGTTGCCCTGGAAGGTGAGGGTCGCGCTCGCGAGCTGGCCTTCCTGCGTTGCGATCACCTGCGGCGAGCGCACGCTCGTCGCACCCTCGAAGGTGAAGTCGGCCGCGGCGCTCCAATCGCTCTTCGCCGGGAAGCCGCCCGGCGCGAACCCCTGCGGGAAGGCGTCGCCCGCGGGCCAGGGGGCCGCGATCAGCACGGCGGCAGCGGCAGGCGACTGCAGCGACGCGCCCGCGGGCCCGCTCAAGCCGAAGAGCTCGACCCTGAAGAGCTTGCCGCGTCCAACTGCGGCGAGCGGCACGCTGATCGCCTTGTCGTCGCCGTCGCCGTCCGCCCACGCGAGGGTGCCGGTCGCCGCGGTGTAGTCGACGCC
>Ga0068851_10000792_pt1 | contig 13628 bp, 15 predicted proteins | sample KBSCornC12_FD_66588 | JGI IMG/M metagenome (GOLD analysis project Ga0068851, IMG submission 66588) | Corn rhizosphere microbial communities from Kellogg Biological Station, Michigan, USA - KBS Corn C1-2 | ecosystem: Host-associated > Plants > Roots > Rhizosphere > Soil ...
CGATGGCAGCGCGAGCGGCAGCGTGACGTTGCATGGCACGGTGCCGTCTGGCCAGGCGGCGGCGCCGGTGGGCGACTACAGTGCGAGCTTTTCCGGCACCAATGTTGAGTTCAAATATGCCGAAGGGAGCCATGACTGCGCGTCGATGGCGGAGGAGGGCACGGCCAGTGCGTCGTTTGCGGTGAGCGCGAGCGTGCCCGCCAATTGCCTGTTGCAGACGCATGATCTCGATTTCGGCACGACCGGTCTCATCGGCCGCAATATCGACGCGACCACGACGATCAGCGTCGCGTGTGCCCCCGGCATCGACTACGCCATCTCGATCGATGGCGGGGGCTCGGGCGATCCCGATCATCGCGTGATGACATCGGGCCAGCGGAGCGTCGCGTACGGCCTGTTCAAGGATGCAGGGCATTCGGACAATTGGGGCATGGACTCCGAGGCGACGCAGCCGGTGAGCGGCGACGGGACGGTCCACGACTCGACGGTGTTCGGACGCATCCCGCCGCAATCGGCCGCGCCGGGGTCGTATAGCGATCGGGTCGTCGTGACAATCGAATATTAGAGCTTGAGGCGATACACGAGCTTGTCGTCGCCGGGCTCGTAGAAATCGGCGAAGCGTGCCAACTCCTCGAAGCCGGATTTGAGATAGAAGCCGCGGGCAGGTGCGTAGGCCTCGCGCGAGGATGTTTCGGCGAAGATCCAGAGGCCGCGCTTGGATTTGCAGAATTTTGCCGTGCGCGCGATCAGCTCTGACGCAACGCCGGTGCCACGGCGATCGGAGGCGACGGCGATCCAGTAGAGATCGAAGCTGACCTTACTCAACGGGATGCGGTCGAAGCAGGTGTATCCGACGAGCGCGCCATCGACTTCAGCGATCAGCCAGCGATAGGTTTCGGTGCCGTTGATGGTGGTTTCGGCGAGCTCCGCGGCGACGCGCGCTTCTTCGGCGGAGAACACGCCGGTACCGGCGACGAGCGCGTGGATGCGCGGCGGATCGGCGGCATCGAGGACGTGCCGGAACCGTATTCTACTGGGGGATGATCTCGAGGATGCGGGCGACGACATCGGTCTGCGTGAGCCCCATTTGCGATGCTGCGGCGCAGAAGCCGGCGTCGGCGGCGAGGCAGGGATTGGCGTTGATTTCGAGGATAAAGGGATGGCCGTCGCGATCAACCCGGAAATCGACGCGGGCATAGCCGGTGAGGCCGAAGAGCTCCCAGGCTTCGAGCGACAGATACTCGAGCTCGGTGAACAGCGGATCTTCGCGCGACGGAAAGCTGCGCGGGGTGTTGCGGTAAGCGGGGCTCTCGATGTCCCATTTCTCGGCATAGCCGACGATCTTGGGCGTATCGGCAGCATGGGCGGTGAAGAGGATTTCGGCGATGGGCAGCACGTCGACCCCGTGGGCCCGCTCGAGCAGAGCCACATTGAATTCGCGGCCATCGATATAGGCTTCGGCGAACCATTCGCCGCCCTGGCTGTGCTGACGCTCGGCAAGCTTGAGGAGCGCGGCACCGGTCCCGGTCACGACGCTCGAGGCATCAAGGCCAATGCTCGCATGCTCGGTGACCGATTTGATGATGTACCGCGTGTCGGGATCGGCCTGGCCGAGACCGGGCGGCACGGGCAGGCCGGCGTCGCGCAACATAGCCTTCATGCCCGGCTTGCGGCCCAGCCGGCGCAGCGCCTTGGCGGACGCACCGGTATGCGGGAAGCCGCGCAGGTCGGTGTATTCGGCGGCGCGATAGACTTCGTCGGGCCCCTCGGGGACATCTTCGACGAGATTGAACACCAGATGCGGATCGAAGCCATCGAGGGCGGCGACGAGATGGGGGAGCGCGAAGGGCACGATGGTGGGCTCGTGTCCGAGTTCGCGCAGGCAGCCGGCGATCTCCTCTGCCTGGATCTCGGTGTCGTCGGTATCGGGGCGCGGTTCGGGCGGGGGCGGGGAAGTGAGGACCAGAACCCTCATGCGGGGACGAGCTCGCGCGCCGCCGCGGGCACGCGGGCGATGGCCTCGCTCAGGATGTTGCCGATCAGCGTCTCGTAGCTCATGCCGACGAGGGCGGCGAGCTGGGTGAGCTCGCTCCATTTCGGACGGAGGCCGGCGAGGGGGTTGCACTCGATGAAGCTCGGATGGCCTTCGGCGTCGCAACGGATGTCGATGCGGCCCGCGTCGCGGCAGCCGAGCGCGCGCCAGGCGGCAAGCGCGACGGCGGCGGCTTCATCGGCGATGTCGCCGAGAGCGAGAGTCAGCTCATCGAAGGCTTCCATCTTGTTCTTGTACGAATAAGCCGAGGGATCGCCGCCGGGCAGGAAGCGGATCTCGCTGACGCCGATGATTCGCGCATCGACGCCCGACCCGAGCAGGCCGACGGTGAATTCGCGGCCGGGCAGGAAGGTCTCGACCAGCGCCGGCTGGTTGTAGGTCTTGAGGACTTCGAGGCACTTCGCCGTGAGCTCAGCGCGGTTGGTGACCTTGCTCGTTTCCTGCACGCCCTTGGACGTGCCCTCGGCGAGCGGCTTCACGAAGAGCGGGTAATGCATGCGCAGCGATTTGAGATCGCGCGCGGTGCGGACGACGGTGAAGTCCGGGGTTGGGACTCCCGCCTCGCGCACGATCAGCTTGGCGATGGATTTGTCCATTGCCGCCACAAGGATGTCGGCGGAGGAGAAGACCGCGGGGATGTCGTAGGCTTCGAGCAGCGCCGGCACCTGGGCTTCGCGGGCGATGCCCGCGACGCCCTCGCACATGTTCCAGACCAGCGGCCAGCGCCGGCCGGCGGCCAGGGCAGGCACTAATGCCTTGATGCCGCCGATCCGCTCGACCTCGTGGCCGTGATGGCGGATGGCGGCTTCGACGGCGTCAATGGTTTCGGCAACGTCGAACTCACCCGCCTCTTCGTCCGAAAACCCCTGCGCGAGGTAGTCTTCCCTGAGGTCATAGGTGAGCCCGATGCGCATGTTCTATTCGGTCACGTCGAACCAGGGATCGATGCCGTAGTTCCAGGTGAGCTCCTCGCCGGGCTCGACGTTCCTGAGCGTCGTGATGCAGAGGACCTCGCCGTCGATATCGGACTCGATCTTGCAGTTCGGCGTATCGGAATGATTGAGGAGGCCCGCAAAGCCGAGCGGGAAGGCCTGCACATAGGGCGGGTCGTCCCATTCGAAAGGATAGTCGGAGAGCACCGTCTTGCGGTCCAGCGTGTCACGCTTTTTGAGGCGGATGACGGGCGAGGCTTCGACCTCGACGCCCTTCTTGATGGCGCGCGTGGTGACAACGCCGCGGCCCTTGCCCTTGATCGGCACCAGTTTCAGCAGGCCGGGTTCGGCCAGAACGATCCTTGCAGTCACTTGATGTAGACACCGTTTTGGTTTGCGACGAAGCCCTGTTCCCGCAGCGCGTTCTGGGCCTTGCCGGTGTTACCGAGCGGATCGTGATAGCGATAGGTGTCCCCCTCGAAATTGGTGAGGATAAGATCGTCGCCGTCACGGCCCTGGATGTAGTCGGGGACCAGCGGAATCTTGCCGCCTCCGCCCGGGGCATCGATGACGAATTGCGGATTGGCATAGCCGCTGGTGTGCCCGCGCAGCCCCTTGATGATCTCGAGGCCCTTTTCGATGGGCGTGCGGAAATGGGCCGAGCCGGACACCGGATCGCATTGGAAGATGTAGTAGGGCTTGACCCGCGCCTTGAGCAGGCCGTGCATCAACGGCCTCATCACCTCGATGTCGTCGTTGATGCCCCTGAGCAGGACGGTCTGGCTGCCGAGCGGGATGCCAGCGTCGGCGAGGCGGCCGCAGGCCTCGACAGTTTCGGGTGTGAGCTCGTCGGGGTGGGTGAAGTGGATCGACATGAAGAGCGGGTGGAAGTTCTTCAGCATGCGCGTTAAACGCAGCGTGATGCGCTGCGGCATGACCACCGGGATTTTCGTGCCGATACGGATGAATTCGAGATGCTTGATCGAACGCAGGCGGGCGAGCAGCCATTCGAGCTTGTCGTCGCCGATCGAGAGCGGGTCGCCGCCTGACAGCAGGCAATCGCGCACCTCGGGATGCGCCTCGATATATTGCGCGGCCTTTTCCCACTGGCTGATGGAGAACGAGTACTCGCCATTGGTCTCGCCGACCATGCGCGAGCGCGTGCAATAGCGGCAATAGGTCGAGCAGAAGCCGGTGGTGAGGAACAGCACACGGTCCGGGTAGCGATGGACGAGACCGGGCACGGTGGTGGCGTGGTCTTCGCCGAGCGGATCGGGGTCTTCGCCGAGCGATTGGACGAACTCGCCCGAGACCGGAATGTGCGTCTTGCGCAGCGGCTGTTCGGGATCGGCGGGCGAGAGCAGCGAGAGGTAATAGGGCGTGATCGCGATCGGCAGGTTGCCGGTGCGCTTTTCGACGCTGGCGCGCTCATCGGGCGTGAGCGTCATCATCTTTTCGAGCACATCGAGCCGGCGCACGCGATTGCGCACCTGCCACTTCCAGTCGTTCCAGTCGTGGACCGAAATGCCGGGATAGTGCTTGCGGAGGAACGCGCGAGAGCGGTCGCTGACGATGGCGCGGTTGATCGGCTCGATCTTGCGGGGAGCGGACTTGCCGCGCAGCGTCGGCCTGGACGCGAGGGGCGGAGCGGAGGAAGGCACCGTGCCTTCTATGGGAGGCTCTTGAGGTTCGGCGGTGTCGCTGGCCGAGGGACTTCCAGGGTCGGGCGCGTCGGCCCGATCGGCGTCAGTCATTTTAGGTTGTGACTCCCCCGCATGGCGGCGGTCCCGCTCCGCAATGTGGGAGACTCGCCCGCGCGCAGATTTACACCAGATGGCGGGGCTTGTCTTGGCGATGCGAGCGAGGGGTCTGCGCCTTACCAACATGTAAGGCAGCGAGCGCTAGTGCCGGTGGCTGAGCGGAGCAACGCCGGCGAGGCTGTCGATGATGGGGCAATCGGGCCGGTCGTTGCCGTCGCAGCAATGAGCCAGGTGAGCGAGGGTCGACCGCATTTCTTCGAGCGCGGCGATCTTGGCTTCGAGGTCCTCGAGATGGCTCAGGGTGAGCGCCTTGACGTCGCGGCTCGAGCGCCGGCGGTCGGTCCAGAGCCTGAGGAGGTCGCGGATCTGGTCGGTCGAGAAGCCGAGATCGCGGGCGCGGCGCACGAAGCCGAGGCGGTGGACGTCCGTCGCGTCGTAGTCGCGGTAATTGGACTCGCGGCGGCCGGCATCGGGGATGAGGCCGATGGACTCGTAGTGGCGGATCATTTTCGCCGAGACGCCGCTGAGCCGTGATGCTTCGCCGATCTGCATTTTCGAATTTCCGTCGCTGGCCTTGACCTTCCCATGATGGGAAGGTTTATGTGCTTCGTCAAGGGTAGCCACCGCGACGGAGACTAAGATGGACGAGCACCAGCACGAGCATGGAGTCGCGGCGGCGGGAACGGCGATCGATCCGGTGTGCGGGATGAGTGTCGATCCGAAGACGGCGCGGTCGGCGGTGGTCGACGGGGTGACGTATTACTTCTGCTCCGAGGGCTGCCGGACGAAGTTCGTGGCGGATCCGAAGCGGTATCTGGACCGGGCGGCGTTTGATCCGGCGGCGGTCGGACACACGAATGGTGCTCGTGGCACCCACCCACCGGCTTCGCCGGTCCCCCCTCCCGACGAGCGGGAGGGAGTTCCGACTGCGAAGTACACGTGCCCGATGCATCCGGAGATCGTGCGCGATGAACCCGGGGCATGTCCGATCTGCGGGATGGCGCTCGAGCCGATGGTGGCGTCGCTGCAGGATAGGCCCAACCCGGAGCTCGCAGATTTCACGCGGCGGCTGATCGTGAGTGCGGCGCTCAGCGTGCCGATCCTCGTGCTGTCGATGGGCGAACTCGTCGGGCTCGACTTCAGGCGCTGGTGGGGCCCGAGCTTGGTCGACTGGATCGAGCTGGTGCTCGCAACGCCCGTGGTGCTGTGGGCGGCGCTGCCGTTCTTTCACCGCTTCTGGACTTCGCTGCGGAACCGCTCGCCCAATATGTGGACGCTGATTGGACTGGGCGTGGGGGTGGCATATCTGGCGTCCGTCGTCGCGGTTCTCCTGCCGGGGCTGTTTCCGGCGAGCGATATGGGGCCGCCGGTCTATTTCGAATCCGCGAGCGTCATCGTGGCGCTGGTGTTTGTCGGACAGGTGCTCGAGCTGAGGGCGCGCGACGCGACGGGCAAGGCGATCCGCGCGCTGCTCAAGCTCGCGCCCAAGATGGCGCACAAGATTCACGGCGATCACGAGCATGAGGTGCCGCTGGAAGAGGTGGTCGTCGGCGATCAGCTGCGGGTGCGGCCGGGCGAAGCGGTGCCGGTGGATGGTGAGGTCACCGAGGGGGAGAGCGATGTCGACGAGGCGATGCTCACGGGCGAGCCGCTGCCCGTTGCGAAAAGGGTGGGCGCGGCGGTGACGGGCGGCACGCTCAATGGCTCCGGCAGCTTTGTGATGCGCGCGACCGCGGTGGGTGCATCGACGCGGCTCAGCCAGATCGTGGCGCTTGTCGGCAAGGCGCAGCGGAGCCGGGCGCCGATCCAGGCGCTGGCGGATCGCGTGTCCGCCTGGTTCGTGCCGCTGGTGGTGGTGATCGCGGTGGCGGCGTTCATCGCGTGGTTGGTTGTGACCCATGACGTGTCGCAGGCGATGGTGGCGGCGATTTCGGTGCTGATCATTGCGTGTCCGTGTGCGCTTGGGCTCGCAACGCCGATGTCGGTGATGGTGGCGACGGGACGCGGGGCGCATGCAGGGGTGCTGGTCAAGGATGCGAGTGCGCTCGAGGCCTTTGCGCATGCGGATACGCTGATCGTGGACAAGACCGGGACGCTGACCGAGGGGCACCCGGTGCTCGACCAAGTGGTGCCCGACAAGGGCGTGGACGAGGGCTGGGTGCTGGTGATCGCTGCGGCGCTGGAGCGGCGTTCTGCCCATCCACTGGCGCGAGCGATCATGGAGGGCGCGAAAGCACGCGCAGCCAAGAGCATTGACGTTATCGGATTCCGCTCCGTGACGGGCAAGGGTGTCACCGGTGTGATACGCGGGACGCGGGTGGCACTGGGCAACCGGGCGATGATGGATGAGCTACAGGTGCCGGTGGGTGACGCGTTCGCCGGGCTGCAGGCGGAGCATGCAGCGAAGGGACGGACGGCGATGTTCGTCGCAGAAGGCGGCAAGCTGATCGGCCTCGTGACGGTGACCGATCCGGTGAAGGCGGACGCAAAGGATGCAGTCGCGATCCTGCGGGGCGAAGGGCTCGAGGTCGTGATGGCGACGGGCGATGCCAAGGGTACGGCGGAGGCGGTGGGGCGGGAGCTGGGGCTCTCGAGGGTCGAGGCCGGGATGACGCCCGAGGGCAAGCACGAGCTGGTCGGGTCTCTCAAGGCGGCCGGCAAGAGCGTGGCGTTCGCGGGCGATGGGGTCAACGATGCGCCGGCGCTGGCGGCTGCCGATGTGGGCATCGCGATGGGCACCGGGGCAGATGTCGCGATCGAGTCCGCGGGACTGACGCTGCTCAAAGGCGATCTCTCGGGCGCCGTGCGCGCACGCAGGCTGGCACGCGCGACGCTCGGCAACATCCACCAGAATCTCTGGCTCGCCTTTGGCTACAACGCGATCTGCATTCCGGTCGCGGCGGGGGTGCTCTATCCGCTCACCGGCTGGCTGCTGTCGCCGATGATCGCGGCGGCGGCGATGGCGCTGAGCTCGGTGAGCGTGATCGGCAATGCGCTCAGGTTGCAGACCTTCAAACTCTGACCAAAGGAGATCGATATGAAGATCACAAATCTTGTTGCGGCCATCACGGTGCTGGCGGCTGGCGCTGCCTGGCCTGCACTCGCTGCCGATGATCGATTGGTTCTGCCCGACATCTGCACGGCGGGTGCCGGTGGCATGATGGGCCAAGCCGCCGGCAACATGCCGATGGCGATGGGCCTCGACGATGACGCGCATCGGGCGCTCAACGCCGGGATGGCGGCGATGAACTCCCAGATGATGGAAGGAATGACCGTCAAGGACATCGACGTTGCTTTCATCTGCGGAATGATGCCGCACCATCAGGGGGCGATCGATATGGCCAAGGCCGAACTCCAGTACGGCGACGATCCTTGGGCGAAGCAACTGGCTCAGAAGATCATTGACGCGCAGACCGCCGAGATCGCGCAGATGCAGGATTGGCTCAAGAAGCAGCCGAGGCACTAGGCCCGCGGAGATCAGTAGGGGTCGAATTCGCCAGCCGCGAATTTTGCGCGATGGGCTCCGAGTTGCTCGAGGTTCGGTTGAAGCTCGACGCTGTCCGGCAGGCGCAGCCGTCCGATCGGATTGAGTTCTTCGAGAAACTCGGGGTCGACGCGCTCGAGATCGACGAGGAAATTGTATCGCGACCCGAGGGCGAGGTGGCCGCGCTCATAGGCGTGGATGGCATTGGTCGAGGCGGGGATCAGTAGAGTGGGGTCGCTCGTCAACTGATCGGTGCCGATGACCAGGAGGTAACCCCGTGGATCCGCTTCCGCCTCCGTCTTCAGAGACTTTCCGGTGAAGGCACACGCATAGCCGTAAGCGGCGAAGACGACGCCGAGATCAGCGGCAGCCACGAATGGCTGCTGGACCTCGCGAAAGCCGCGCTTCGACCTTGCCCTCGCCAACCCGTTCTCCGCAATTTTCCTAGTGACGCTAGGAGAAATACGTAGCTGGCGCAAACTGACCCGAACTAACATGTTAGTTGACCACTAACATGTTAGTGGCGTAGCCTGGCTTTAACAGGAGGATGCAGCGATGTCCGCACTCGATCGTGCCCTGACCGTCGAAGATCTCCGCCGCATCGCCAAGCGGCGCGTACCCAAGCAGTTTTACGACTATGTCGACTCGGGTGCGTACACCGAGGGCACGTACGGGTCGAACGAAGCGGACTTCAAGAAGATCACCTTCCGCCAGCGCGTCGCCGTCAACCTCGAGAACCGCAATCTGAGCTCGACGTTGCTCGGCCAGCCGGTAAGTCTGCCGGTGGCGATCGCGCCGGTCGGCTCGACGGGGATGACCGACGCCGACGGGGAGATCAAGGCGGCGCGGGCGGCGGAGAAATTCGGCATCCCCTTCACGCTCTCGACCATGGCGATCTGCTCGATCGAGGACGTGGCCGAGAACACCAGCAAGCCCTTCTGGTTTCAGCTCTATGTGATGAAGGAGCGGGGCTTCATCGAGCGCCTGATCGATCGCGCCAAGGCGGCGAAATGCTCGGCGCTGGTGCTGACGATGGACTTGCAGATTCTGGGGCAGCGGCACAAGGACGTGCGCAACGGACTGACGGCGCCGCCCAAGATCACGCCGAAATTCGTTGCGGAGATGATGGTGAAGCCGGGCTGGGGCCTCAGGATGCTCGGCACCAAGCGACATACGTTTCGCAACATTGCCGGCCACATCAGCGAGGCGGTGAATCTGCAGTCGCTGAGCAAATGGACATCGACGCAGTTCGACCTGACGCTCAACTGGACGGATATCGGCTGGATCAAGAAGCGCTTCGGCGGACCCGTGATCGTCAAGGGCGTGCTCGATGCGGAGGACGCGCAGCTCGCGATCGACAATGGCGCAGACGCGATCGTGGTGTCCAATCATGGCGGACGGCAGCTCGATGGGGCGCCGTCGTCAATCCGCGCTTTGCCGCGCATCGTCGATGCGGTGGGGCACAAGACCGAAGTTCTGATGGATGGCGGCATCCGCTCGGGCCAGGATCTGCTCAAGGCGCTGGCGCTCGGCGCCAAGGGCGCGATGATCGGCCGGATCATGGCCTATGGGCTGGGCGCGGGGGGCGAGGCGGGCGTGCTACGGGCGCTCGAGATCGTGCGCAAGGAAGCGGACACGACGATGGCGCTGATGGGCGAGCGCGACATCCGTAACATCGGCGAGCACAACATCTTCGCCAACGACCTCGAACGGCGGCAGGGCTACTAGGCGTATTGCCGGGATTTCATCCAGCTTGCTGCAAGTTTAGTTGGCGAGGGCGGGAGCGATCCTCACCTTAGTGGCGTTTCGCGCCAGAGAGGTTTCCATGCCCGCACATTCCACGTCCCATGATCGTTACGACTCCGTCACCATTACCTTCCATTGGCTGACGGCGCTGTTTGTTGTGGCGATGTTTGCAACCGGAGCGTTGCGCGAATATGCCCCTCGGGCGTGGCATCTGTTTTGGCTGGAGGGCGTCCACGTCTCGATTGGAATCGCGTTCGCCGTGGTGCTCGTCGGCCGGCTCGTCTGGCGGTTCGTCGGCGGTCGGCGGCTTGCAGCCGCCGCAACGGATTTCACCGGCCCGCTGTCGAAGGCGGTACACTGGCTTCTCTATCTTCTGCTGGCAGGACAAATCGCTCTTGGATTCAGCCTGCGCTGGCTGCAGGGCGAAGATTTTTCGTTCTTCGGACTGTTCTCGATCCCGAGCCTGCTGGCGTCCAACCGCGCGCTCGCGCGCACGCTGGAGGATTGGCACAACTGGAGTGCGTGGGCACTTGTCATCCTCGCGGGCGGGCACGCCACCGCGGCTCTCTACCACCGCTATGTGCTCAAGGACCGAGTGCTGAGACGGATGCTGCCGATCGCGGGCTAGCCGACCTTGGCGGGTGCTGCGGCCGGATTCCAGGTGGAGTCGGCCTTGCGGGTCAGCTGCTCGAAGATGACCTTGCCCAGACCCCGCACCTGATCCTCGGGCAGGTCCGTGACGATCGTGCAGGTGACGGCGGCGTCGGCCCAGTAATAGGCGTCGACATTGCCGCGCTGCTCGTATTTCCAGACTTGCTTTTTGTCGGGCGGCGCGCCGGTGATGTAGAGGGTCACGCGCTCGGCGGAGGCGTTCTCGTACATCAGCTGGGCCGCGGGGCCGTGCGCATGCTCGCCGGACTCACCGGGGAGCAGACGGCCGCCGAGGAAGGTGAAGCCGCTGGCGCTGAGGTTCGGTGCATCGATCGGGCTATCGATACGGTTGGACAGCCAGCGCATGAGGTTGGGCGAATTGGCGGCGACTTCGACGGCGTGCGTCTTTTCCTGCACGTAAACGGCGTGAGCCGCGACGGCGTTGTCGATCAGGTGCTCGGCCAGCGGCTCTTCCTGCCACAGCATGCCGCGCATGACCCAGCCGGTGCTGCCGGCCGCGGCCATCAGGACCAAGGCGGCCGCGACGTTGCGCAGGCCATGCCAGCGGCCACGGCGCACGGTGTCGGCGATCGCGGCGGGCCGGAGGCGATCGGGGGTCGGCTCGTGGTCGAGCGGGGGAAAGAGCGCGGCGAGGGCTTCGTTCTGGCGCATCCAGCCTGCGATTTCGGCGGCCGTCGCGGGATGGTCGACGAGCCAGGCTTCGACGGCGGCGCGCTGATCGGGCGTCAGCTGCCCATCGGCGTAGCCATGCAGCGCATCGGCATCGATCACGAACTTGGCGGCAGTCATTTCACGGTCCTCAGTCTCGGTTCCTCGCCGGAACCGGTCAGCTTGCGCAGGGCGGCGCGGGCGCGGCCCAGACGCGACATCAATGTGCCGAGCGGAATTTCGAGGGCATCGGCGGCCTCGGAATAACTGAGCCCTTCGAGCACCACCAGGAGCAGCGCTTCCCGCTGCTCGCCATTCAGGGTGTCGATGGCCCTGGACATCTCGTTGAGCGCAATGCGGCCCGGTTGCGCAGGAGCAACGGACGGCTCGACGAGAAGAGTTTCGACCGGCACATGCTCGCCGCGCCGCCGGTGGAGACGAAGCTCGTTGCGATAGAGGTTGAGCAGGATGCGGAAGAGCCAGGCCTTGAGGGGGCCGGTCGGCTTCCACAGGGTCTGCTTGCGAATGGCGCGCTCGATGCAGTCCTGGACGAGATCGTCGGCGTGATCGGCATTGCGAGTCAGTGCCCGGGCATACCGGCGCAACGCCGGGATGCTCGCTTCAACCTCGTCCAGGAACTGCGCCAAATGTGGCTCCCGCCTACATACTCTCGACGGCGGTATGCCAGGTGCCGGCGACGCCATCGCCGATGGTATCGCCCGGCTTGGTGTCCTTAACGAAGGTGTAGAGGGGCCAGCCCTTGTAGGCGACGATCTTCTGGTCCGAATCCTTGCGGTCGACGAGGGTGAAATCGCCGGTGACGGCGGTGCCGGCCGGGACCAGCAGCGGCGGCCAGGCCTTGGCGCACTGATCGTAGCAATTGGACACGCCCTTGGCGTCCTTGTCCCAGATGTAGAGGGTCATGCCCTTGGTGTCGGTGAGGACTTCCTTGCCGCCGACGGTCGAGGATTTGACCGCGCCGCCCAGATAATCGTCGGCTACGGCAAAGCCGGTCAACAGAACGCCAATGGCCGCGGCGCCTGCGAGCAAAGTGCTGAATTTCATGACGGTCTCCCTTGGAGTGAAACGCAGCCCTCAAGGGGTGCGCATGGGGCAGTAAACAAAGCGGCGGTTATCTTATTCCCGGTTTGGAGATAAATCTTGTGAGGAGGCGGGGCTTTTGATTTGGTTTCGCCACGCGATTTTCGGGAGGGTTTGATGAAGAGACGTCAGTTTTTCGGCGCCGCCACGGCGGTTGCGGCCTCGGGCCTTGCCATTCCGGCCATTGCCCAGGCGGCGCCAAAGGTCAGCTGGCGCATGACCTCGGCGTTCCCCAATTCACTCGACACCCTGTTCGGGGCGGCCAAGCTCCTCAGTAAATACGTGTCGGACGCGACGGACGGCAATTTCACCATCGACGTGTTTGCGGCGGGCGAAATCGTGCCGACGGCGCAGGCCTATGATGCGGTCGCCTCAGGCTCGGTCGAGGCGGCCCACACCGCGGCCTATTACTATTGGGGCAAGGACCCGACCCTGCAACTGCCGACGACGCTGCCTTTCGGGCTCGACGGACGCGGCATGAATGCCTGGTTCTACTATGGCGGCGGCAATGATCTTTGCAACGCGTTCTTCAATACGCAGGGGATCGTCGCCTTTCCGGCCGGCAACACCGGTGCGCAGATGGGTGGCTGGTTCCGCAAGGAGATCAACACCCCCGCCGATTTCCAGGGCCTCAAATTCCGCATGGGCGGGTTTGCCGGCAAGATCATGCAGAAGATGGGGGTGATCCCCCAGAGCCAGCCGGCCGCCCAGATCTACGAAGCGCTCGAGAAGGGCACGATCGATGCGGCGGAGTTTGTCGGCCCCTATGACGACGGCAAGCTCGGGCTAGTGAAGGTGGCGCCCTATTACTACTACCCGGGCTGGTGGGAGGGCGCCGCGGCGCTCCATGCCATGTTCAACAAGGCGAAATACGATGCTCTGCCGCCAGCGTACCAGTCGATCCTGCAGTCGGCGTCGCAGGCGGTGAACCTCGACATGCAGGCGCACTATGATTTTGTGAACACCACCGCGATCAAGTCGGTGGTGGCGGCCGGCGCGCAGCTGAGGGCGTTCAGCCCGGAGATCTTGAAGGCCGGGTTCGATGCGACGAACCAGGTGCTGGCCGAGCTCAGTGCCTCCAACGCCAACTTCGCCAAGCTCCTCAAATCCATCCAGGATTTCCGCAAGGACTATTATGTGTGGATGCAGGTCGCGGAGCTGCCCTACAACAGCTTCATCGTGCAGGAGCAGCGGGCGGGCGCGATTTAGCGGAGAGGTCGAAACAAGCAGGG
>Ga0068851_10000796_pt1 | contig 13616 bp, 14 predicted proteins | sample KBSCornC12_FD_66588 | JGI IMG/M metagenome (GOLD analysis project Ga0068851, IMG submission 66588) | Corn rhizosphere microbial communities from Kellogg Biological Station, Michigan, USA - KBS Corn C1-2 | ecosystem: Host-associated > Plants > Roots > Rhizosphere > Soil ...
GCAAGCCGCGTAGCGGCATTGAGCCAGCGCAGATCGGCTGCAGCCGGATCGCTCACTCGTCGTCTTCGCCGAGCGTGGGCGTCTCGCCATCGCGGAGCTCGCTGAGGAACGAGCGGAAGTCGTCAGCCGCGCCGAAGTTCTTGTAGACGGAGGCGAAGCGCACGAAGGCAACGTCATCGAGATTCTTGAGGCCGTCCATCACCGCGCCGCCGATCTGGTCGGAGGTGATTTCAACTTCGCCCAAACTCTCGAGCTGGCGGACGACGCCCGAGATCATACGCTCGACGCGGTCGCCGTCGATGTTGCGCTTGCGCACAGCGGTATAGACCGAGCGCGCCAGCTTCTCGCGATCGAACGGCACCTTGCGGCCGGACTTCTTGACGACCGTCAGCTCGCGCAGCTGCACACGCTCGAACGTCGTGAAGCGGCCGCCGCAACTGGGGCAGATGCGGCGGCGGCGGATCGCGCTCGAATCGTCGGTCGGGCGCGAGTCCTTCACCTGCGTGTCGTCATTGCCGCAATAGGGGCAGCGCATGGATCAGCCCTGGTAAATCGGGAAGCGCGCGGTGAGTGCCTTTACCTTGTCACGCACCGCGCCCTCGACCGCGCCGTTATTGTCGTCCCCGTTCATCGCGAGGCCATCGAGGACTTCGACGATCAGCTCGGCCACCTGCTTGAACTCGATCTCGCCGAAGCCGCGTGAGGTCGCTGCGGGCGTGCCGACGCGGATGCCGGAGGTGATGGCGGGCTTTTCGGGATCGTTTGGAACTGCGTTCTTGTTGGTGGTGATGTAGGCGCGCTCCAGTGCTTTCTCCACGGCCTTGCCGGTGAGCTTCTTGGGCCGAAGATCGACCAGCATCAGATGATTGTCGGTCCCGCCGGTGACGATGTCGACGCCGCCTTTCAGCAGACCTTCGGCCAGGACCTTGGCGTTGGCGACCACCTGCCTGGCGTAGATCTTGAACGAAGGCTGCAGCGCTTCCTTGAACGCGACGGCCTTGCCGGCGATGACGTGCATCAACGGCCCACCCTGGATGCCGGGGAAGATCGCGGAATTGATCTTCTTGGCGAGGTCTTCGTCATTGGTGAGGATCATTCCGCCGCGGGGGCCACGCAGAGTCTTGTGGGTGGTGGTTGTCGCGATATGCGCATGGGGGAACGGGCTCGGATAGACGCCGCCGGCGACGAGGCCCGCGACATGCGCCATATCCACCATCAGCAGCGCGCCGATTTCGTCCGCGATAGCTCGGAACGCAGCCCAGTCCATGATGCGCGAATAGGCGGAGAAGCCCGCGACCATCAGTTTAGGACGATGTTCTTTTGCCAGCTCGCGGACCTGGTCCATGTCGACGCGTCCGTCCTGCTTGCGCACGCCGTACTGGATGGCATTGAACCATTTGCCCGACTGGTTGGGCTTGGCGCCGTGCGTCAGGTGCCCGCCGCCGTCGAGGCTCATGCCAAGGATCGTATCGCCCGGCGACAGCAGCGCCTGGTAGACGCCCTGGTTGGCCTGGCTGCCGGAGTTGGGTTGTACATTGGCGAACGCCACGCCGAAGAGCTGCTTGGCGCGCTCGATGGCCAGCGTCTCGGCGATGTCTACGAACTCGCAGCCGCCATAGTAGCGCTTGCCCGGATAACCCTCGGCGTATTTGTTGGTCATCACCGAGCCCTGCGCCTCGAGCACCGCTCTTGAAACAATGTTCTCTGAGGCGATCAGCTCGATTTCGTGCTGTTGCCGGCCGAGCTCCTGGCGGATTGCGTCCGCGATCTCAGGGTCGACGTGGTCGAGATCATCCGAAAAATCGACTGAAAAGCGAGACAAAGTCGCGGTGACGCTCATGTGCGATCCCCTGTGCAGGACGGCCGGATCTGGGTGACGGCGGGGTCTACCACGCACTTGGCGACGATTCCTAGATCGACGACAAATGGCAGAAAGATCACTGATTTCATGGACATGGGCTTCCGTTCGGTTCGAGGATGCCCAGGCGAGCGGCGCTAGATGTTCGCGTTTCCCGATGGTTGAGCCATCTTTCCTCGCCAGTCGCGCGAACTGCGGCACTATGCCGGGATTTGCGCGCGGTGGGAAGACGGAACGATGTCAGGTGGCGCGAGTTAGCCCCGCATCTGGTGGACGCACAGCCCCCTCCCGGCGGCGCGCCAGGGCTCGCAAAGACAAAACCGTCAAGAAACCAAGGAGTTCACAATGTTTGTCGTCACCCCGCTTATGGCCGCCATCCTGCTCGGCAGCACCTTCTGGACGGGCGTCGCTGCGACCGCCGCCGTCCACAATGGCGGCTTTGGAACCGATATGTCGGTCAGCGCGAATTCGTCGGCGCACGAAGATGCCTGTGCGGCGCGCTACCGGTCCTACAATTCCAATCCGGCCTATCCGGACCAGTGGCTCGGCCGTGATGGCCAGTGGCACGTCTGCACGCTGTAAGTCATTCACCAGCGTCAATCGCCAAAAGGTTCGCTCCGGCGGGCCTTTTGGCATTTCCGGGTCACGATCCCTGTTCGAGCCGCCGCTTGAGCTTGGCGAGGGCCAGGGTCTGCATCTGGACCTGGGTGGCGGTCAGCGGGGCGATCACAACGACTTCGGTGCCGGTCTTTGAGTCGATGGCGGCGATGCGCATCTGACCAGCGATCTGCGTGAATTCGAAGAATACTTCGCCGTGCTTGGGGGCGGCCTTGTCGTCGCCCCAGCCCATCAGCCGCTGACGCGGCGACCGTGGAAAAGACTGAACCGCTTTTCCAGGGCGCGCTCCATGTCAGGCGGTATGCGTATCCACCAGGCCCTGGGAGTCGAACTCATAGACATCGTCGCGGAAGCTGACGGTGCCCTGCTTGTTCGCCCAGGCGGTGACGTAGGTGGTGTGAATCGGCGTCGGCGTCTTGAGATTTACGTTCAACTGCTCGTTCGAGTTGAACACGGCATCGACCGCCGGCAGATCCCAGCCGCCATTGGGGCCGAGCAGCCAGGTGGCGAGTTCGTCCACGCCCTCGACGCGGACGCATCCAGAGGAATGGAAGCGCGCGTTCTCGGCGAACAGCGACTTGGACGGCGTGTCGTGCAGGTAGACGTCGTACTTGTTCGGGAAATTGATACGGCAATGGCCGAGCGAGTTTTCGGCACCCGGGTCCTGACGAAAGCTGTAGTTCACCGCGTCATTGGTCGACCAATCGATGTCGGTCGGCTGCACTTCCCTGCCCTTGCCGTCATAGATGTGGATGTTGAACTTGGTCAGATAGCTCGGATCATTGTTCATGTAGGTGATCAGGTCTTTTTCGATCAGGCTCTTGGGCACGTGCCAATAGGGATTGAAATTGACCTGGGTGATCTTGGCATCGAGGATCGGGCTCTGCCGATCGATGCGGCCAACAACGGCTGTGTGCCGCTGCGCAACGATACCTCCATCGATGGCCTCGATCGAGGCCGCCGGAATGTTGACGACAACATAGCGCCCGGAATTGCTGAGTGCTGTCGCCAGCGTCTGGATGCGCTGCGCGTTGAGCTGGAGTTGAGAGAGCCTCTCCTCGGCCGTCACCTGCAGGGCGCGGAACGTGGGCTCGTCGACCTTGCCGTTGGGGACGATGCCGTGACGGACCTGGAACTTGCGCACGCCTAAATCGAGGGCCGCGTCGAAATCGCTGTTGACGCGATCGGCCGGCGGCATGTCGCCGACGAGGATGAGGTGGCGCTTGAGATGGGCGGCGGGCGTGCCGTCCTTGCCCAGCATCAGGTTGAAGACCTGCCGAGACGGCTGCTCCCAGCCGCCACGCTGGACGATCTGCTGGTAGTACTGGATCGCCAACTGGACGTTATACGCGGTGTCGAGACTGAGGATCGGCTCGGGCGTGTCGATCGTCGCCAATGCGTCGAGCGTATTCTGGTCGCGGTTGGTGCCTTTGAGACGCGCATTGCGCGCCATCTCGTCCCAGATCGAAGTGCCGTCGCTGTTGTCGTCGGCCCAAACGGGTCCGGTCAGCGCTGCAGCTCCCATCGCGGCCATGGAAGTGAGCAGCTTTCGGCGAGTCAAAGGCATTGGTGGCAGTTCCGATTCAAAAAAGAGCAATACCATCGACGTCGCAACCGCCACAATTGGCGTCAACGAGCTGTGATGATGGCGGCGTCCCGGCGCGCCAATACGCCCCACAAGATACGCAGTTGCGCCGGAAAGGTTCTCGCCTGCCAACGATGTCTAGCGATTTTTGCGGCGCAAATAAGAAACGCCGGCCTATCCGGCCGGCGTTTGCCCGTTCGCTGTGGCCCCGACGCCACGCTGGAACGGCAATCTCGGGGTTGGCTGTCCTAGAGCTTGTACAGGATCTGGTCGACCCAGAAGCGCTCCAGCCGACCGAGCGCCTTGTTGAGCCCGTCGAAGGCGCCCGAGTCGAGGCCGCCGACCTTGTCGATGGACTTGAGGTGGCGGTCATAGAGCTCGTCGATCACCTCGGCGACCTCTTCTCCCTTGGGCGTCAGGCGGATGCGGACCGAACGGCGGTCGGCGCGCGAGCGCTCCTGGAAGATGTAGCCGGTCTCGACCAGCTTCTTGAGATTGTACGAGACGTTGCTGCCCAGATAGTAGCCACGCGAGCGGAGCTCACCGGCGGTCATCTCGGCATCGCCGATATTGAACATCAGCAGCGCCTGCACGGGGTTGATGTCGTCCCACCCCATGCGGTCGAATTCGTCCTTGATCAGGTCGAGCAGTCGGCGGTGAAGCCGCTCCACGCGGCTAACAGCCTCGAGATATGCCGGCTTCAGGCCGCCTGCACTGCCCTGCACCTCTGCCGCAACGGCATTGGATTTGGTTGCCATTCTTGCCTCACTGTTGAAGTCGTTCGGGCGATTTTCCGCCTCTCATGGGGCCAACCTAGACGCGTGCAAATAAGATCGGCTTAAGCGGCACACTTAAGGCTATCTTACTGCAAAAGTTCGCGATTTTGGCTTTACGACAGGTAACCGAAGGTCTGAAAATGGTAAGCTTAACGGGGTCTGTCGGGGCGTATCGGACGGCCCGCGAGGGCTAGTCGTGGGCGCGCTGGCGGAAGCGGAATGCGGTCACGAAGATGCCGACGATGGCGACCAGCAGGACGAGCCGCACCGCGAAATCGAGGGCCGAGAGCTGGATGGCGCGATTGCCGAAAAAATACATGCCGAGCTCGATGGCCGAGGCCGCAAGCAGCAGCACCGCGCCCCAGCTGGCACGGATCCAGAGGCCGACCGCAGCAAAGAGCCGCGCCGCGGCAAAGATCGAAAGATAGACGAAGCCGACGGTGCCCATGATCTCGATCGGGTTGGCTTCGCCGGTGGACACTCCCAGCAGACGCGACGCATCCGCCAGCCCGACGAGCAGCGAAATGATCGCCACGATCCGCACATAGCGGCCGAGGATGGGCGTCGTCAGGTCCATGGCCGATGGATAGCCCCTTCCCCCTAGGAGTGTCACCCCCGCGCTGGTAAAGAGCCGCCCATGAGCGACTGGCCGAAATACGACATGGAGTTTCTGGGCGGGCGCCGGCAGCGCCGGCTGCGGTCCTCGGCATGGATGCGCGATCTAGTACGCGAAACGACGCTGACACCCGCCGACCTGATCTGGCCGATCTTCGTGATCGAGGGGAAGAACGAGCGAACTCAGATCAAGTCGATGCCCGGGGTCGAGCGGCTGAGCGTCGATCTTGCGGTCAAGGCTGCGCGCGATGCGAAGAAAGCGGGCATCCCTGCGCTGGCGCTGTTTCCGAACACGCCGGACGCGCTGCGCAATCCGGACAGCAGCGAAGCCTACAATCCGGACAACCTCATGTGCCGGGCGCTCAAGGCCATCAAGGACAAGGTGCCCGAGATCGGGCTCATCGCCGATGTGGCGCTCGATGAATATTCGAGCGACGGCCAGGACGGGCTGGTGCGCGACGGACAAGTCCTCAACGACGAGACCGTCGACGCGATGGTGCGCGCGGCAGTCGTGCAGGCGGACGCAGGTGCCGACATCATCGCGCCATCCGACATGATGGACGGCCGGGTCGGGGCGATTAGGCACGAGCTCGATGCGACGGGCCACGATGGCGTCGCCATCATGTCGTACGCGGCGAAATTCGCGTCGGCCTTTTATGGGCCGTTCCGCGAAGCCGTGGGCTCCGGCAAGCGCCTGCTCGGCGACAAGAAGACCTACCAGCTCGATTATGGGAACACCGACGAAGCCCTGCGCGAGGTGGCGCAGGACCTCGAGGAAGGCGCCGACATGGTGATGGTGAAGCCCGGCATGCCCTATCTCGATGTCGTCCGCCGTGTGCGTGACAGCTTCAACGTGCCGGTGTTCGCCTACCAAGTGAGCGGGGAATACACGATGATCTCGCTGGCGGCGCAGACCGGGGTGATCGACCGCAATGCGGCGATGCTCGAGTCGCTGTGGGCGTTCAAGCGGGCCGGCGCAAAGGGCGTTCTCACCTATTTCGCGCTCGAGGCCGCTCGGGCGCTGGGCGCTTAAGCATCGCGCTTCCGACATAGTTGAAGCGCATTGCGCTCGGAATCGGCGAGGCCTAGAGTTTCGCGATTGAAGCGGGCCCCGATGACCGAGCACACACCGGAAAACACGCAGCTTTTCCTCACGGCACCGATGCCGTGCCCGTATCTGCCCGGCAAACAGGAGCGCAAGCTCTTCACCCATCTCACGGGCCGCCGCGCCAGCGCGCTCCATGCGTTGCTCAGCGACAATGGCTTCCGGCGCAGCCAGAACCTGATCTACCGGCCGGCCTGTGAAGGCTGCGCGGCATGCCAATCGGTTCGAATTCTCGCGCGCGATTTCGAGGCGAGAGCGCGCTACCGGCGGATACTCAAGGCGAACGCCGATATAGAAGTCTCCGTCCGGCCCGCCCACGCCACCGCCGAGCAGTTCGAGCTGTTCAAGCGCTACCTCGACGCCCGCCACACCAGCGGCGGGATGACCTCGATGAGCTTTGTCGACTTCGAATACATGGTCGAGGATACGCCGGTGCAGACCGTCGTCGTCGAATACCGGCTGGGCGCCGCCGACGATCACCGGCTGGTCGCTGTCGCGTTGACCGACGTGATGCCGGACGGGCTCAGCATGGTCTATTCTTTCTTCGACCCGGACCTCGCGCGGCGAAGCCTCGGCAATCTGCTGATCCTCGACCATGTGCGGCAGGTGCGGCTCGCCGGGCTCAGCTACGTCTATCTGGGCTATTGGGTCGAGGAGTCCCCCAAGATGGCCTACAAGGGCCAGTTCCGCCCGCTGGAGGTCCAGCGCGGCCTCCTAGGCTGGCGGCGGCTCGACTAGACATGCATTTCGCCCTCGGGCTCCTGCGCGTCGTGCTGGCGCTGCTGATCGTTGCGACTTCGGTGCCGGCGATCCTGGCGCTGCTGGGGTTCGCCGTGGCAGCGCTGGACGTGTTCAACCATCTCCAGCTGCTGTTGTTCTTCGGTACGCTCGTCGCTGTCATTCTGGCGCTGCTGCTGCGGATGCCGGGCGCAGTGACCGTCCTAGCGGCACTGGGGTTTGCGGCGTCCGCCTGGACCTTCGTGCCCGAATGGCTGTCGAGTTTCGAGCCGAGGCCTCCTTTGCCGACCGATGGCCGCCCCGTCCTCAAGCTGATGACGCACAATGTGTTCGGGCTCAACACCGACATGAAGAGGATGGCGGCAGCGATCTTTGCCGAGGACCCCGATATCGTCGCGTTGCAGGAATTCTTTCCCGAGCAGACGCCGCTCGATGCCCTCATCCACCCACGTTACCCCTATACCGTGCGCTGCAAAGGCGGCAAGCGGGCCAACATCGCTCTCTACTCTAAAATGCCGTTCGACAACGAAATGGGTGCGACCGACTGCCCGCAAACCGAGGGCGAGCAGAGAACCGCACATATCGTCGCCGCGTTCGCGCTGGCGAATGGGACGCATTTTTCGGTGCTGACGACCCATTTCGACTGGCCACTGCCGGTCGAGCGGCAGCAGGACGAGCTCAGGACCATCGAGGACGTCATCGCTGGTATCAGCGGCCCGCTGATCGTCGTCGGCGATTTCAACTCGACGCCGTGGTCCTATGCGATGAAGGGGTTCGAGGCGGCAACCGCGCTGCGGCGCGAAACCCGCGTCCCACTAACTTATCCGATGATGATCACTGTGCCGTCGCGCATCTCCCGCGACAATCTGCTGCGCACGCTCCCCTTCCTGCCGCTCGACCAGGTATTCGAGCGCGGCATCGCGGTTCATGAGCTGCATGTCGGCGCTCCGACCGGAAGCGATCACCTGCCGGTATTTTTCAGGTTCTCAGTGCCGCCTACCCAGTGAACTTATTGTTCCGCGGGAAGCCCTGCGGTGGCTGGCGGCCGGCTTGGGCGCGTTCGCCGATCCAGTCGCGAAGTTCTGAGAGTGGCTTCACGAAGGTACGGCCGGAGGAGTCGGACCAGCTCAGTCCCTCCTTGGCGAAGAACACTCGGGCGTCGGCGATGCCACCGTCCTTGTATTTCTGCAGGCGCACGCCCTTGCCTCGCGACATCTCCGGCAGCTCAGCCGCCTTGAAGATGATCATCTTGCGGTTCTGGCCGATGGTCGCGACCATGTCGCCCTCGGCGGGGACAACCAGCTTGGCCTCCTCGTCGCCCGACAGGTTCAACACCTGCTTGCCCTTGCGCGTGTTGGCGATGAGTTCGTCCTCGGTGACGAAGAAACCATTGCCCGAGCTCGACGCGATCAGCCGCTTCATCCCAGGCCGGTGGACGAACAGATCTACGAAGTCCTGGCCTTCTTCGACGTCCACCATGAGGCGCAGCGGCTCGCCCTGCCCGCGCCCGCCGGGCAGCTTGTCGGGCGCAAGGGTGTAGACCTTGCCGCCGGTCGAGAGCAGCAGCAGCTTGTCGGTGGTTTCGGCGTGGAGGGCGAGCTTGAGGCGGTCGCCCGCCTTGAAGCCCTTTTCGTCGATGTCGGTGGTGTGGCCCCGGAGCGTGCGGATCCACCCCTTCTCCGAGAGCACCACCGTGATCGGCTCGCGCTCGACGAAGGCGGATGCGGCCTCTTCGGCGATATCGGCATGCGGGGCGTCGGCGAAGCTGGTCTTCCTGCGGCCAAGCGGCGTGTCCTTGCCGTACGCTTTCTTCAGATCGCCGATCTGTCGGGTGATCTCGCCCCATTGCCGCTTGTCGGACCCGAGCAGCTGGTTGAGATGGCCCTGCTCCTCGGTCAGCGTCTTGTGCTCGGTGCGTAGCTCGATCTCTTCGAGCTTGCGTAACGAGCGCAGGCGCATGTTGAGGATCGCTTCGGCCTGATTGTCGGTCAGCTTGAACCGCTTCATCAGCGCGGCCTTGGCATCATCCTGCTCGCGGATGATCTTGATGACCGCGTCGAGATTGAGGAACGCGATGATGTAGCCGTCGAGCACCTCGAGGCGCCGCGCGATCTGCTCGAGCCGATGCTGGGTGCGCCGGATGAGGACATCCTTGCGGTGCTCGAGCCACGCCCTAAGCGCGTCTCCCAGCCCCATCACGCGCGGCACGGTGCCGTGATCGAGCACGTTCATGTTGAGCGGAATGCGCTGCTCGAGATCGGTGAGATGGAACAGCTGCTCCATCAATACCGCATCATCGACGGTGCCGGCGCGCGGTTCGAGGACGACACGGATGTCGTCGGCGCTCTCGTCGCGGATGTCCTTGAGCAGCGGCAATTTCTTGGCGAGCAGCAGCTCGGCGATCTTTTCGATCAGCCGCGACTTCTGCACCCCGTATGGTATCTCGGTGACGATCAGCTGGTAGACGCCGCGTCCCTTGTCCTCCCGGTGCCAGCGCGCGCGCAAACGGAACGAACCGCGGCCGGTAGTATAGGCATCGAGGATGGACGCCTTCGGTTCGACCAGCACGCCGCCCGTGGGGAAGTCGGGGCCCGGCACGTGATGCACCAGCTCCTCGCTCGTCGAATTCGGCTTGTTGATGAGCTGGAGCGCCGCTTCACAAAGCTCCGCGACATTGTGTGGCGGGATGGAGGTCGCCATGCCGACCGCGATCCCCTGCGAGCCATTGGCCAAAAGGTTCGGGAAGTTCGCCGGCAGCACCACCGGCTCTTCGGTCGAGCCGTCATAGCTCGGCTTGAAGTCGATGGCGTCCTCGGCCATTCCCTCCATCAACCGCATGGCGACATCGGTCATGCGCGTTTCGGTGTAGCGCATGGCGGCCGCGCCATCGCCGTCGATGTTGCCGAAATTGCCCTGCCCGTCGGCGAGGGGATAGCGCATCGAAAAATCCTGCGCGAGGCGGACGAGCGCATCGTAGATCGACTGGTCGCCGTGCGGATGGAACGAGCCCATCACGTCGCCGACGATTTTTGCAGATTTCTTGTAGGCGCCATCCGGATCGAGCCGCAGCAGCCGCATGCCGTGAAGGATGCGCCGATGCACCGGCTTCAGGCCGTCGCGCGCATCGGGCAGCGCGCGCTGGGTGATGGTCGAGAGCGCGTAGCTCAGATAGCGCTCCTCGAGCGCCTTGCGCAGGTCGACGACAACGGGATCGCGGTCGGGGGGCAGTGTCGTGAGGTCAGTCTTTTTGGGCATGGGTACCGAGGCCGCGAATCACGGCGGCACTATACCGGACACCTCCAGTTCTCCCTCCCCCGCGTGGGGAGGGCGGCGCGCTTGTGAGCGAAGCGAACTAGCAAGCCGGGGTGGGGGGAGTTGCGGCTCCGGCTGGGCTGACTTCGACTCCCCCCACCCAGCTTCGCTAGGCCTTCAGCCAAGCTACGCCACCCTCCCCGCGCGGGGGAGGGAGACAAAGCGACAAATCAGGCCGTCACAGCCTCCACCAACGCATCCCGCACGGCCGGCGGCTCAACCTGACGGGCGTCCCACACGTGCATGTGAAGGAAATGGGCAGTCAGGCGGAACGCGTCGGCGACATCGGCCGGGGTCGCGGGGGCGCCCGAGATCAAAAATTGCGGGAGACGCAGCAGTCGGTCGCAGTAGGGCTTTGCGGGCTCACGTGAGACGGCGCGGCCGGTCTTCGGCGAGACATGCGTGAGGTCCGTCGTCTGACCTGTCACCGCGCACGCAGAGAGATCGAGGCCGAAGCCGAGCTCGTCGAGGATCGCGAGCTCGAAGCGGGCCAACTCGGCGCCCAGAGTCAACCGGTCCTTGCCGTCATCCAGCGCCTCAACGGCGAGTCCAAGCAGACGGTCATGCGGATCGCGCTCGGGCAGCAGCCGCAGATGATCGCAAATAAGCTGGCAGGCATAGAGCCGGGTCTTGTCAGCGATGAGGTCGGCGGCGCGCGCATCGATCATCTCCACCGTCATCGTGCCCAGATGCTCTTCGAGCCGCGCGCGCCAGGTGAGCTGCACCGTGTTGCCGGGCTGCAAAGTCGCTGCGAGTTTCGAGGATCGGCCACCGCGGATCAGGCCGAGCGTTCGGCCATGGCGCGCGGCCATCACTTCGGCAATGACGCTGCTCTCGCCATGCCGGCGAACGCCGATGATCAGCCCTTCAGAGGTCCACTGCATGGGCTATTTCGTCCATTCGAGTCCCATCTCGCGGTAGCGCTCGGGATCGTCGCCCCATTTCTCGCGGACCTTGACGAAGAGGAACAGATGGACGGGCACCTCGAAGATCTTGCTCAGCTCCTTCCGGCTCTCGGCACCGATGGCCTTGATGGCCTGGCCGCCTGCACCTAGAACGATCTTCTTGTGGCTGTCGCGGGTGACGTAAATCACCTGGTCGATGCGGTAGGCGCCATCATCCTGTATCGTGAACTTCTCGGTCTCGACCGTGGCGTTGTAGGGAATCTCGTCGTGGATGCGCAGGAACAGCTTTTCGCGCGTTACCTCCGCAGCGGTGAGCGCGAGCGTCAGATCGGTCAGCTGGTCCTCGGGGAAGTGCCATGGACCTTCGGGGATATGCTGCTCCGCCCAGGCGAGCAGATCCTTCACACCGGCGCCCTTGAGCGCAGAGATCATGAAGGTCGCTTCGAATTTGAGCCGGGCGTTGAGGTCGGCTGAAAGGCCCAGCAGCTTTTCGTGCGGGATGAGGTCGATCTTGTTGAGGACGAGGAGCCGCGGATGGCGGACGCTCTCGAGGCCCTTGAGCAGCGCCTCGACCTCATCCGTCACGCCGCGTTCGGCGTCGACGATCAGCGCGACGAGATCGGCATCACCCGCGCCGGTCCAGGCGGCTTCCACCATCGCGCGGTCGAGCCGGCGCTTAGGCGCGAAGATACCGGGCGTGTCGATGAAGACGATCTGCGAGGGGCCCTCGGTCACGACGCCGCGGATTTGTGCGCGCGTGGTCTGGGCCTTGTGGGTGACGATCGAGACTTTGGTGCCGACGAGCGCATTGAGCAGCGTCGACTTGCCGGCGTTCGGCGCGCCCACGAGCGCAATGAAGCCGCAGCGGGTTGCGGAGTCCTCGCTCACGATCCATCGCCTTTCCAGACCTTCTCGCGCAGCAGGAAGGCCTCAGCGGCCTTGTGCTCGGCGAGGCGCTTGGACGGGCCCGTGGCACTGAGCTCTGGGAAGTCGCCCAGCTGGACGGAGATGGTGAACTCCGGTGCGTGGTCCGGGCCGCGCCGGCCGATCTCGACATAGGCCGGCGGGTCAAGGCCCCTACCCTGCGCCCATTCCTGCAATGTCGTTTTGGCGTCCGCGCGTTCTGTACCGGACACGCCCATGTGCTCGCCGAAGAGCCGCTCGACGATCTCGAAGGCCGGGCCAAGACCGCCATCGACATAGACAGCGCCGATCACGGCCTCGATGGCGTCGCCGAGGATCGCGTCTTTCTCCGCCCCGCCCGTCCGTGCTTCGGCGTCGCCGAGATTGAGTTCGGTCCCCAAATCCAGCTCACGAGCGATGGCGGCACAGGTCTCTTTGCGGACGAGCGCATTCAGGGACCGCGACAGCTCGCCCTCGGTCGCTTTAGGGAAGCGACGACAGAGGAGATCGGCGACCACGAGCCCGAGCACGCGGTCGCCCAGGAACTCGAGCCGCTGATAAGATTGCTCTACGCGCTTGGCCGGCGCGATGGCGCTGGTGTGCGTCAGCGCGCGATGCAGCAGCTCGGGATCGGCAAACTTGTAGCCCAGCCGGGCTTCGAGCTTGGCGTGCCCCTTGCTCCTGTGGCTCATCGCGCCTCGTGCCGCGGTTACGGCGCCGGGGGGGACGTGTAGTTCTGGTACACCGACTGGAACATGCGGTCCCAGCGGATCGATGTCGGCCAGGTCCAGAAGGCCCATGGGGGCTGGTTGTCCTTGATCGAGAAGAAGCGCACCTCGGCCTTGCCGATCAGATTGTCGGCGGGCACGTAGCCCACTTCGCTCAGCACGCGGCTGTCGCTCGAGTCGTCGCGGTTGTCGCCCATCATGAAGTAGTGCCCGGCAGGCACGACGTATTCGTCGGTGTTGTCGAGCGCTTCGGTATCCGACTGTTCCTGGATCGGATGCACGACGCCGTTCGGCAGGGTCTCGTTGTAGACCTGGACGTTGAAATCGCCGCTCTCGGTGTGATCGACCCCCTGGCCGACGAGCTGGCGGTCGAGCATCTTGCCATTGATGTAGAGACGGCCCTGCTTCATCTGGATGTGATCGCCCGGCATGCCGATGATGCGCTTGATGAAGTCCTGGTCGGTCGGGCCGTT
>Ga0068851_10000808_pt1 | contig 13515 bp, 8 predicted proteins | sample KBSCornC12_FD_66588 | JGI IMG/M metagenome (GOLD analysis project Ga0068851, IMG submission 66588) | Corn rhizosphere microbial communities from Kellogg Biological Station, Michigan, USA - KBS Corn C1-2 | ecosystem: Host-associated > Plants > Roots > Rhizosphere > Soil ...
GGGCTCTTTCCTTACCTACAGGAAATTTCTCATCCACAGCTGACCTGAAGTTGCATGTATTTACCCTGGAATAGTCGAGTCAGAGTTACTCGCCGGATTATTCTTGTTAGTGGCATCGACGCGAAGAGTGATCCTGTCGGTTCGGGGCGAATGCCCTATCGACGATTGCTCTTCAAGGAATGCCGCTCATGCTCCCATCCATCATCTCGCTGGCTTCGATCTTCAGTGCCAGCCCTGGCGTATGGATGCTGTTGCCTCCGGCAGATGCCGCTCAGCGCTGGAGCGCCAAGATGCTGACGACCCCTCATGCCGAAGATCTTGGGCTGGCGTTCTGCCTTGCCTTGCTGATTCCGACCGCGGTCATGCTGGCGCGCGCCGTCAGGCAATCGCTCCGGCGGCACCGGCGTACGCCATCACACTGGACTGAAGATCGGTGAACCAGGCATCCCGAGAGTTCGCTCCGGGAGATTGACGGGAAAGTGCGCGGCGCCCGACGCGTTGGGCGATAACGTGGGAGCCATCGGAATAGATCGCGATGCGCACAAAAAAAGATCCTCCCCACCGGCCATCCGTCACCCGACGAACCCAGGGGTGGTAGATCGCGTGCAGTAGATGGTTAGGTCCATCCGGTGGGGAGGAAAGCGAGGATCGACTGTCGTCAGAACGAACGAGCCGCTCAGCCCCTGTACGTTAGCGATCCTTTCCGAGACCGAACACCGGATAAATCCAATAGGATTGATGGGCCAGCGATGGGCGCGACAAGACGGACGCACAATCATCTCCCACGCGATTCGCGATTCGCACTTCCGTCGAGCTAACAGGCGATTACGCTGCTGGATGTCGTCGCGCGACTGCGGTCGCCGCATAGACCGTGACGCAAAGCATAGGCTTCGATAATTCCCGCGGCGCAGTCATACCAGACAGATCGACCCCGTCGCGATCAGGTCAGACGGAATCCCACGCCGTAACGCGTTCGGGCGCACATTTTTCGCAGCACATGCGGGACGACTGGACTTTTCCAGTAGGGAGAGGAGGCCGCGCAGGCCTAAGTTCGGCTCCAGACCTCAGATATTCCCATCGGATACACACGATGCCCTCGGCCAGCCATCCCGAACGCGCTCCATCTCCGCTTAGGACGTCAACTGATGACTGCGGGCGTATTCGTACAGCTCCGCATCGCTCTTCAAGCCGAGCTTGCGCTTGGCGGAAATCTTGGTCCAGCTCACCGTCTTGACCGTCCGATGCAGGGCCTGGCTGACTTCCGTCGGGGAAAGGCCGCTGGCCAGCATGCGCACCACTTCCATTTCGCGTGCCGTGAGCCGTGCCGCGGTGGTGCTTTCCTTGGCGGTGAAACCCTGCTCTTCGAGATTGCGGCGAAGCTTGTCGCTCAGGTAGACGGTGCCCTTGGCCGCCGAACGTATGGCCACGGGAAGTTCGCCCATTTCAGCGCCCTTTTCCACGATGCCTCGCACGCCTTCGCCCAGAATGGAGCGCAACACGCCGATGTTGGACATATTGGTGAGTACAACGATGGGAAGCTCCGGATATTTCCGCCGGATCAATCCCAACATCGCCAGGCCATCGGCATGGCCCTCGCCGGGCATGGCGAAGTCCGTCACTAGCACATCACATTCCGTGCTGGACAGGATCAGCAGCAATTCCTGAGGATTGCGCGCTTCGCCGACGACAGTGGTACCGCCCTGCTCGATCAGCATGCGGCTCCCTAGAAGGACGATGGGGTGGTCATCCGCCAGCACGACACGTATCGTCATAGGTCCCTCGGGGGCGTCGTCTCAGATCAGAAGAGTCTTTAGGATACAGGCACACGTGCCTCGTGCAGCAATAGGATCGTGCCGATGTTCAGATGGCTGCTTTTAGGGATATGGCTGGCGGCCACGTCTATGGCACAAGCATCCGATGCCACCATGTCCCCGCTCTCGCCGGACGAGAAAGCCTGGCTCGATCATCACAAGACCATCACGGTCGGCATCGTGCGCGAGAACTGGCCGCCTTATCAGACTTATAGCCATGGTCGGCTGGAGGGTTTGAGCCCGGACTATCTGCGCACCATCACCGGCGACCTGCACATCGGCTTCGAACCTAAGATCTATCCGAGCCTGCTGGCCTTGATGGCCGCCCTGTGCCGCGGCGACGTCGATCTGGTGATGAACGTCAACATGACGCCCGGACGGACGCAGTGCCTGGCCTTCTCCGAGCCCTACCTGGATGTTCCCCCGGTCATCGTGGCCCGCAAGGACGGCACGCGCTATCACAACGACAACGGACTGGGTAACGCGCGCATCGCCTACGAAAAGGACACCGCCACGGAGAACTGGATCGAGCGCCGCCTGCCATCGGCCACCGGCATCCCCGTGGCCGACACCCCGCTCGGACTGCGCATGGTGGAGGAAGGCCGCGCCGATGTGTACCTGGGCGATCCCTACGTCATCGCGCACTATCTCGGCGATGAAGCGAAGGCCACGCTCGGCATCTACAACCAGGGCCGCATCGCATCCAGGACGATCCATTTTGCCGCACCGCGCGACCGCCTGCCGCTGCTGGACGCGCTGAACGCCGCGCTCCTGCGGATGACGCCCGAGCAGCACCAGCAGATCCGGGCACGCTGGCTCAATGCCACCGTCGGTGTCGGCGTGCGCGATACCGGTCTCAACCTGACCCGGGAAGAACGCCAGTGGCTGGCTTCGCTGCCGCCGCTCAAGCTGGGCTTCGATCCCAACTGGGCGCCGATCGCCTATGTCGACGCCAACGGGCATCCGAGCGGCATCGCCTCCGACTACCTGGACCGTGTCGCCTCGTCCCTCGGCATCGAATTCATCTATGTGCCCAGCCGCAACTGGGGCGAGACACTCCAACTGGCCAGTCATGGCAAGGTGGATATCGTCGCCCCGCTCAATGCGCTGCCTTCGCCCGATGGAAACTTGATCTACACCCAACCGTTCGCCAGCTTCTCCGATGTCATCGTCGTTTCCGAGAAGCGCGCGTCCCCCGTCGGTGTGGACGACCTCGCTGGCCTGCGCGTCGTCATTTCCGATCCACGCGAAATCCCCGAATCGATCCGCCGCCGCATGACCGGCGCGAGCATCACCCTGGTCGGCGACGTCGGCACGGCCTTGGACAAAGTGGCCAATGGCTCCGCCGACGCCTACATCGGCAACGCCGCAGTGGCCGACCTGCAGATCCGCAGCCGCTTCGCCGGTCAGCTGAAGATCGCCGCGTCGGCCGACATCGTCAGTGCGCAGTCGCTGGGCGTGAGCCGCGAGTACGCCCGCCTGGTGCCTTATCTCAACCAGGCGCTGGCGAGCATTCCGGAGAAAGAACAACAGCGCATCCGCAGCACCTGGCTGTGGTCCACCTATACCAGCGGCCTGGACTGGCGGACCTTCTGGAAGACCGCCGCCGTGGTCGGCGGCAGCGTGCTCGCGGTGATCGCGCTGATCCTCACCGCCTACCTGCGCCTGCGCCGGGAAGTCCGCCAACGCGTCGTGGCGGAACGCCAACTGGCGGACCAGCTCAGCTTCCGCGAGGCCTTGATGGAGTCGCTGCCGTATCCGCTGGTGGCCAAGGACACCGACAACCGCTATCTGGCGGTCAATCACGCCTATGAGGAAAGCTTCGGCATCGGGCGTGCACGCCTGATCGGTCAGACCACCGAGGATTCATCCCATTACAGCAGCGAATGGAACCGCCGTTTCCATCAACTGACCGCGGACGCCCTGCATACGGGCAACCATTACCACGCCGAACTGCGCCTGCCCGATGCAACCGGCAAGGAACGCACCTGGCTGTACTGGATCCGTCCGTTCCAGCGCGCCAGCGGCCATACCGGTGGCCTGCTGGCCGCCCTGGTCGACGTCACCGATATCCGCGAAGCCGAGCAGCGCGCCAGCGCGCTGGACCTGCGCCTGAAACGGATCACCGCGCATCTTCCCGCGGTGGTGTTCGAATTGCGCCGCGCCGCGGACGGCACGTTGAGCTTCCCTTACGTCGGCGGCAATACGCAGGCCATGTGGGACCTGTCCGCACAGGACATGGAAAGCAACGAACGCGCGGCGTTTGCACGGGTACATCCAGAAGACCAGGCCGTGATCGAGCGGGCGGTCGAGGCATCGGTGGCGACGATGCAGCCGATCTCGATCGTGTTCCGCAGCATCGTCCACGACCGGGAGCGCTGGATCAGCGCCGAGGCGACGCCGCAGCGCGAGGAGCACGGCCAGACCTTCTGGAGCGGCGTATGGACTGACGTGACCGAGGCGCGCGCCCAGGCGGAGGCGCTGGCGCAGGCCAAGGAGGAAGCCGAGGCGGCGGCCGCGGCCAAGGCGAGCTTCCTGGCCACCATGAGCCATGAAATCCGCACGCCGATGAACGGCCTGCTGGGCCTGCTCGAGCTGCTCCGCGATGGCCCGCTGACGGCCAACCAGCAGTGGATGCTGCGCATGGTCGACGATTCCGCCGCCACGCTGATGCAGATCCTCAACGACATCCTCGATTTCTCCAAGATCGAGGCCGGCCAGCTCACCTTGTCGCCGACTCCGGTCGACCTGCGCTCGCTGGTCGACAACGTACTGGCCATCGCCTCGACGCTCGCGCACGAGAAGGGCCTGTATGTGCGCAACGCCATCGATCCGCGGCTGGCCGCGGAGTTCACGGGCGACGGCGTGCGCCTGCGGCAGATCCTGTTCAACCTGTTGAGCAATGCGACCAAGTTCACCGAGGAAGGCGCGATCGACGTGCGCCTCGACGTGCTCGCCTCCGATCCTGCACGCCAGCGCATCCGCCTGACCGTGCGCGACAGCGGCATCGGCATGACGGCCGAGCAGCAACGGCGATTGTTCGAGCCCTTCGTGCAGGCGGATGCATCGATCGCGCGGCGCTTCGGCGGCACCGGGCTTGGCCTGACCATCTGCCGGCGGCTGGTGGAGCTGATGGACGGCACGCTGGCCATGCACAGTGCGCCCGGCGAAGGAACCGCGATGGTCATCGAGCTGGCCCTGCCGGTCCATCGCATGCATGCGCCGCCGATCCTGCCGGGTCGTCGCGCGCTGCTGGCGCTGGCCGCCGACGAAGCCGCCGTCCTGGCCGGCCTGCTCGCGCCACTGGGCATGATGCCGGCGGGCACCGGCGACACGGCGTCGCTGCGCTTCGTCGACGAACTCGACCTGTCCAGTGCAACCGGACAGACGATGCCCACGATCGTCGTGACCGACGAACCCAGCCCGCTCGGCTACACCATCGAGCCGGACGGCACCTGCATGCTCAGCCGGAATCCGTTTTCCTCGGCGGCCATCGAAGCCTGCTGCAGGCGCGCGTTCGGCATGGCTGCGGCCGGCGCGGAAACGGAGCCCGCCGTCTATGCTCCGCGCACCGAGCACCCAGGCCTGGTCCTGGTCGCGGAAGACCATCCGACCAATCGCCTGCTGATCCAGGAGCAGTTGCAGCGGCTCAGTTACCGCTGCATCACCGTCGGCGACGGCGTGGAAGCGCTCGAGGCATTGAGCGCCCACGACGACGTCGCCCTGCTGATCACCGACTGCGACATGCCACGCATGGACGGCTACACCCTGGCTGCCACCATCCGCGCGGCGGAGACCGCGGACCATCGGCTGCCCATCCTCGCCCTGACGGCCAGCGCGATGCCCGGCGAAGCCAGGCGCTGCGCCGACGCCGGCATGGACGCGATGCTGCTGAAACCGGCCAGCCTCGCCTCCTTGCGCGACGCCTTGCTCAACTGGATGCCCGCACCGGTCTCGCCCCTTGCGTCGGAACCACAGGCTGCAGCATCGGCGCTGGACCGCCTGTTCGGCACCGATGCGCGCCGCACCGCGCTGGTGGATGGCTTCGTGGAAAGCGTCCACGACGATCTGGGCCAGCTGGAACGGGCCATCGATCGTGGCCAGGCCGAGGAATCGGCGGGTCGCATTCATCGCATGAACGGCGCGATCAAGATCTTCGGGGCCGATGCACTGGCCGAACAGGGCGAAGCGCTGCGTTCGGAACTGCTTGCCGAAGGCGTGACCGAGCAAGGCCGTGCGCAGGCGCTGCGATATCGCCTGGGCGTTCTCCAGTTGATCGAGTCGCTCAAACCGTCGCAGGCGGCGCCGTAACGGCCAACGCCGGCGGCGTGCCGACAGACCTCGCTGTTGAAACGCAGACGGCACCGCCAAGCGGTGCCGTCGCGCGACCCGGCTTGCCGGGTCCGCTCAGACTTCCATCAACTGCTCGAACACCGTGCCGCTCTCCACCGGCACCGCGATCAGGTTCTGATGCACGCGGCCTGGGAAAATATTCTCCGCCTGCCCGAGCGCGTTCTCCGGGTTGTACATGTGCGGCGCGTGCGACCAGCAGCGATAGCCCAGTTCCTTGACCAGCTTGACCTCGCTTACCGCCTGCTCCGGCTCGAGGCGGAAATACAGGATGGGACGGCACCGGCGGATCGTCTCGACCGCACCGTCGAGCAGTTGCACAGCGGTTCCCGGCGCATTGATCTTGAGCAGGTGCAGGCTGTCCAGGCCGAGTTCGTCCACCGTGCCCAGCTTCACCTGCTCCGCCGCGTCGCCCTGGAAATGCTGCGCGCCCGGCAGCGTACCCAGGCCCGCCGAACCGCCGCGCTGCCCCAGCCACTGGTTGACCGTATAGACATTGGTCAGGCCGTTCAGCGCCACGCTCGCGCACAGCTGCTGGAAACCGATGCGCGCCGGCTCGGCCACGTGCACGCACCCCTTGGCGCCGACCACACGCGCCAGCCACAGCGTCTGCGCGCCGAACTCGCCGCCGAACTGCAGGACGGTCTGCCCGTCCTGGATCACCGTGCTGAGCAGGTCGATCTCGGCCTCGCCCCATTCGCCGTACATCTGCAGCGAGCGCACCGCCGGATGCGTGGAAGCGATGGCGCTGACTACGCCATAGCGGACCGTCCACAGCAGGGGCGCGGTGGCCTCCTGGGCCGACGGATTGAATGCGTTCATGATGAATCCTCGTAGGCAAGAAAAAAGTTGAGCGACTAATACGTCGATTGACGATGGACTGGAGCGGGTGCCAGCTGCGACTCGTCGTGCATCTGCCGCAGGCGCATGGCCAAGGCGTCCGCCTCCGCCCGCTTGGTCCTGGCCGCGGTGCCGATCAGGCCTTCCGACCAGCGCAGCAGCAGGCGCACGCGGGCCTCCATGACTTCGGGCGAGACATCGGCCGCGCAATCGGCATCGAGGGAGTGGAAGCCGAGCAGGCGCGATGCACCTTTCAGCGTGCGCAGCCGCGCCACCTGGATATCCAGCCAGCGCGCCCGCCAGGACGGGCGCAGTTCCCTGGGCGCCAGATTCGCCGTCCACCCCGCGAACTTCGCTGCCGCTTCCTGCAGCGTGGCGGCTTCACGCGCGACACGCTGCCCGGCCCTGGCCATCAGACTTTGCACCAGCAGCCATGCGCCGTCGGCATCGGACAGCCCGCGCCGGCGCATCTCGCCGATCCAGGCATTCGACCGGGCGATCAGATCGGTATCGGAGATGTCTTGATAAGGCGAGGCGGTCTGGTCTTGAAGCAGAGACTCGCCCGCAACGGCCTTGGACCGTTGGTCCGACCCGACCGTTGTCACAGGCTCGCTGACAGAAGCGCCACCAGGCGCCTCGATATCCGACGCAGCGCGAGCTTCGCCGTTCATGGCTCCAGGCAACGCCATGCGACCCGCAAGCGCGGCCAACAGATGCGCATCGCCATCGATGCGCAGATCAGGCCGGTGCCATTGGAGCAAGGCGTACGGCCTGTCTTCCTCGATCGGCTCGCACCACCATTCGAGCACTTCGGCTTCGCACTGGCGCGCCGGCGCATGCGGCGCCGACACCGCGCTCCATCCGGCGCAGGCAACTGTGCCCGGCATCCGCTGCCCGGCAATCGCATCCATCAGCTCCATATCCCCATGGATGCAAAGCTCGATGGTTTCCCAGCGGCTGAGGAAGGCGTCCGAGTCGAATGGCTGCGGATCGTAGTCCCAGTGCGGCTTGAGAGCTTTCGCCGCATGCCACGGAACAGTTATCGACTGATCGCGGACAGGCGGCCGCCTGCGTCCGCGGCGGCGCCGGACGGTCAACCACATCACGGCGAAAACCGCGCCGCAGCATAGAAGCAGACAGGCATTGCATCCTTCCTCTTCGTCCTCTCGCAGCGGTGCCGGCGCAGCAAAGCCGGCAATGTCGAGCGGCGCCGGGTCCGTCGTCACCATGACCTGGGGCCCCCTTTGCAAGGCCTGCAGCTGCCGCTTCCGCAGCGATGGCGCTGCGATGACCGGCGGCGGCAGCGCGGGCGACCTGGCGTTCGCCGGCTGGCGCGCCGGCATCGCCTCGCTCGCTGGCGCCGCGCGATCCTCGCCTGGACTCGCATCGCCGTGCGATGGCACTTCATCGATCGCAGCATCGACCGCCGATGAAGGCCGCTCCTCGCGCTCGCTGTCATCCCGCGGCACGAGCGCCCCCGCTCCGCATGCCGTCATCGCCAGCCATATCGATGTCGCCAGCATAGACAAGCGCAGGGCCTTGTTCGCACGAACCCTACGCGCCACGCCGACGCCTGGCCCGGCCGGAGAACTGCTGCGTTGGCCGTGCGGTTTGGACATGGAATCGCTTCGACCGGCCCGATGACCGTTTCCGAAAAGCGTAGCGAGAACGGTGGCGCGTCCGGCACATGCAGATCCAGGGGCTACGAAGGCACCGCGCTCGGTTTATCGCTCGAAATTTTCTGGATTCTCCATCGCTGCGGCGGCCGCGCCAGCTGATGCCCTCCGATTTTGGGAGTTCAGGACAGCCCTGCTGCCACGATGACGCCCTGCAGAATCGGAAAATTCGAGGTCAGGTCAGCGCGGCTTCGAACATAGGCTGACGAGTTGACGACGCCACCCTGCCCTCCCACGCCTTCTTCCCGACGCTGGACATCCATGAACTATCGCCTTTTCGCCGTACTGTCCGGCGCCCTGCTTCCCATCACCCTGCTGGGCTGGCTGGCGGCCGGCAGGATTTTCGCGACCGTGGCTCCCGCTCCCAGGCCGCCCGCACTCATCGCGCATCGCTGCGGCACCGCCGATGCGCCCGAGAACACACTGGCGGCCTGCCGCAGCGCGCTGGCCAATGGCGTTCGCCAGTTATGGGTCAGCGTGCAGGTGACGCGCGATGGCGTGGCCGTGCTGTATCGTCCGCGCGAGCTGTCCGCGCTCACCGATGGCCAGGGCCTGATCGCCGGATACAGCTTCGAGGAGCTGAAGCGGCTCAATGCAGGCTGGCAATTCGATCGGGCCGGAGCCGATGGAAAAGTCACGCATCCATATCGCGACAAGCCGGTTCGCATCCCCTCGCTGGAGGAACTTCTCGATGAACTCCCCGCAGATGCTAGCCTGTACCTCGACATCAAGACCGATCGTGCGAAAGAAGCTGCTCGCGCGGTGGCGGCCGCGCTCGACCGGCACGATGCATGGACGAAGGCGCGGATCTATTCCACCGTGAGCGCAAACCTGCAGGCCTTCGAGGCCTATCCGAAGGCACGCCTGTTCGAAAGCCGCCAGCGGACCAGGCAACGGCTGGTTTCCATCGCGCTGGAACATCGCTGCGACCGGCCGCGTGACGGCACGTACCTTGGCTTCGAATGGCGACGGAAAGTAACGCTATCGGAAACCCTGACGCTGCAGGCCGAAGCCACCTCCAGCGCCGATGCCGTGCTGTGGAGCCGCGCCGCCATGGCTTGCCTCAATGCGGCCGCGGACGTTCATGCCATCGTCTTCGGCATCAACCGCGAAGAGGACTACCTGCTGGCCGCCGGGCTGGGCGTCGACGCCGTCATGGTCGATTCGCCGCGGCGCGCAAAGGCATATCGACGGGACCGGCGCGACCTGCCGCGCCTGGTGCAGTCGGACCAAGGTCTGCTTGATATGGATCGGTAAACGCCAACCGTCGCTTCGGCCACCATCGCGGCGGCCGAAGCGCTGCGCTCCTCACATCTGCCGCGCGGCCTGCTGGCTCTGCTGTTGCTGCTGATCCAGCGGCGGCGCCTGCGCGGCGCGGCCCTGCATCGCCTGCTGCCATTGCTGGCTGCTCTGCTCGACCGAGGTACTGACCGCCTGCGCGGTATTCACTTCGGCGATCTGCTTGGTCGGCGAATGCAGGTCGCCCTGCACGCCGAAGGCCTTGCTCTTGTCTTCGCTCAGCACGACATGGTCGATCCCGCTCATGCCGTCGCGACGCGCCTGTACCGTCACCGCCGCGGCGAGGTTGTCGCTGCTGACATCGGAGTGGCGGCCATGCTGCGCGTCCAGGCGATGCACCGCGTCCAGGGTCTGGCGGTACAGGCCATGGTCGGGATGCGCCGACTGGTCCAGGCGCGGCACGCCGGGTTGAGCGGCGTCCGGCAGCGGCACGAGCGGCTGGTAGGTGTGGCTGGTCGCGGTATGACGGAACTGCGCGTGCACCGGTGTGCCCGTGCTGTTGTCGACGTACGGCATCGGGTTGGTATTGGCGCCAAGGTTGATGCCGTTCTGCGCCACGATGTCCGGGCTCAGGTGCAGCCGGCCCATGTCCACCCGCATCTCGTGGCCGGGCTGGCCCGGCTGCGGCGGATTGTAGGCTCGCTCGTATTGCGCCACTGCGCCGACATAGGCCGCACCGTAGTAGTTGTCGTAGCTCGAATTGCCGTTGTGGCCGAGGCCGCCGGCGCGGTCGTAGTAGTTCTGCCCCATGCCCTCGAGGTTCTTCGCCGAGGCGGCCATGTGCAGGGTGGTGGGATCGACTTCGAGATTGGGTTTCATCGAATAGGTCGGCGGCACATGGCTGCGGTCGACGTCGATGAAGTCGCCCATGCGGAAGGGCTGCTTCTTGTAGATGTCCTCCAGCGTCGGCGCGGCGCGGCCATGATCCGTCGCGTCCTTCTGCGCGGCGGTGACGATGGCGTTCCAGCCGGAGATCTCCGCGCCCGCCTCGTCGCGCCGGTTGGCGGCGATGAGCTTGCCGATGGGTGCGGTGTAGTCGTGCTGGTGCGCGGGTGACTGGGCGACCGCGGCGGCCTCCTGGCCGAAGGTGGTCCGCGCCTGGGCCGTGGCGGCGGCATTGAAGCCGTGCTGCAGCTCGTGGCCGAGCACGAAGGTAGCCTCGCCGCTGTTGTAGGTGCCGCCCGCCGGCGTGTTGAGCATGGCCGGCGGCAGGCGCATTTCCTTCGCCGTCGGGCTGTACTCGCCGCCGGCGTGGGGATTGGTCAGCGGCACGATGCGCTGCAGATGTCCCTGCGCCACCGCGTCGTTGACCTCCTGGGTCAGCGCGGGCGAGCCGTCGATGGTGTTCTTCAGGTTCTGCAGCTGTTGGGCGGTGACGCCGGGCTGGGTGCCGAACGCATCGACGACCGCCTGGGCTTCTTTGGTCAGTGGCATGTCGGTCTCCTTACCGTACCAGCACCATCTTCACGCAGGCGGGGCCGGTGGCATCGCCGTTGTCGGCGCGCGCCACCTCCGGATACACCTCGACCCGCATGCCGGGCCGCTCGAAGGCGTCGTAGATCCAGCGGTTATGTTCGCCATGCGAGGAGTGGCGGGCGAAGCCCATCGATTCCAGCTCGGCGGTGAAGTGCGCGAAATCCGGATCGCAGATGTCGGTCAGCGCCGCCTTGGTGCCGGGCAGCGGATCGAAGTTCAGATCCACCCGTCCCGCGCCTTCCACTTCCTGGCGCATGATGCTGAAGGCCCAGTTGCCGGGCAGGCGCTGGCCATAGCCGAACTGCTGCGGATCGACCTTCTTGACCTGCACGCCGAACGCGCCCTGCATGGTTTCCGGGGTGATGTCCGCGACGCTGCGGCTGCCGCGGATCAGTTCCAGCGTCCGTTGCAATGCCTGGCTCGCGCTGATGTCCGACGTGGTCATCGCATGTTTCTCCTTGAGGTGATTTTGGCCGGGCGCTGCCGGCGAAGGCTGGGCCGACAGGGGCAGGCCGATGCACAGCATCCCCAGGGCAGCGGTGAACGATAGAAGCCGGCCGCTTGCCGGCGCGCGCGAAGCCGCATGATGCATGCTCGATCCTTGTCCGCTTCGTGTCTTTGGCACATCCAGTCCCTTGCTGCCGCGTGGCGGTTCGTCGCGGTTGCCCGCGTGCCGCGGCGCAACCTGTCCCTGACGCTCGATGAAAGCAGTATCGCCAACCTGCATGTGCGCAGCAGGTTAAGGCGCCGCGCCGGCGGAAACTGCGGACCAGTCCACTGTTGTCCACCCGCCGCGAGGCCGGGGGAAAGTACTCGCGGCCGGCCCGGTCTTCAAGTAGACCGAATGGCCGGGGCCTGGCGCCAGCGCGCCATGAATTCCGTCAGGCGCTCCGGCCGGCCCAGATAGAAGCCTTGCGCGCCGTCGCAGCCGTGCCGGTAGAGCCATTCGTATTGCGCGCGCCGCTCGATGCCTTCGGCGATCACGCGAATGCCCAGGCTCTTGCCCAACGCGATGATGGCGTCGCAGATCGTCGCCGAGCGGGTATCCCGGTCCAGCTCGCGGATGAAGGCCTGGTCGATCTTCAGCATGTCGATCGGCAGGTCGCGCAGATACGAAAGGCTGGAGAAGCCCGTGCCGAAATCGTCGAGCGCGATGGTGACCCCGTCGGCCCGCAGCTGCCGCATCACGTCGATCGCCTTCTCGCGATGCTCGATCAGGCAGCTTTCCGTCAATTCGATGTGAATGGCGTGGTCCGCCAGCGAATAGGCCTGGCGCACCGCGCGCAGATTTGCCGCCAGGTCGCTGCTGCGCAACTCCGCGGGCGAGATATTGACGCCGATCGGCAGATCGCCGAAGCCCGCCTCCTTCAGTTGCAGGCTCGCCTTGGCGACCTGGTTGAGCACCCAGCGCCCCAGCGGCACGATCAGGCCGGACTCCTCGCAGACCGGAATGAAAGTGGACGGCGGAATCAGCGAACCGTCCGCCTGCGGCCAGCGCATCAGCGCCTCCAGGCCGACCAGGCGCTGGTCGGGGAAGTTGGTGATGGGCTGGTAGTACATCTCGAATTCGTAGCGGCGCACGGCCCGTCGCAGGTTCGCGGCGAACTGCAGGCGATCCTTGGACTGCTGCGCGAGCGACGCCTCGAAGTAATGCACCGGCCGGCCGCTCCGCACATGCGCATGCGCGGCGAGCGCGGCGCGCGCGAACAGCACGTCGCCACGCGCGCCGTCGTGCGGATGTTCGGCGACGCCGACCACGATGTCGATCTGATGCTGGGTCTCCTCCAGGTACAGCGGCTCGACCGCGCACTGCACGACCGTGTGCAGCCGGGCTTCGCTCATGCGCTCCCGCGAAGCCACCCAGGCAAACGATTCGTGGTTCACCGCCGCCAGGAATCCCTCGCCGCTCACGCGCGCCACCAGGCGCTCGGCCATGGCCTGGAGGACACCGGCGGCGACATTGATGCCGAAGGTGTCCGCGATGGCATCCATGCCGAGCAGCTGCAGGTAGGCCACGCCGAACTCGCGCCCCTCGGCGATGAGTCCGTCCAGCCGGCTCAGCA
>Ga0068851_10000815_pt1 | contig 13481 bp, 16 predicted proteins | sample KBSCornC12_FD_66588 | JGI IMG/M metagenome (GOLD analysis project Ga0068851, IMG submission 66588) | Corn rhizosphere microbial communities from Kellogg Biological Station, Michigan, USA - KBS Corn C1-2 | ecosystem: Host-associated > Plants > Roots > Rhizosphere > Soil ...
CTGGCTCATGGATTTCATTTCACCGACCATGACATTGCCATTAGATAATATCAGGGAGTCGGTTTGTGCAGTGATAGCTGCAACAAAGCATAACAGGATGGCCGAGGTTAAAAGAAAGTGAACCCGTTTATTCAACAACATGGGATAATGATCGGAATAATCATTCGAATGATCAAAACAATGTATTTACATTTTACAAATTCGGTGTTTATTTATCATCCGCTTTTTCAACATCCACTACTTCGTACATATTTTTTCCATCCTTCTCAATCGGCTGATAATAAGTCTCACCGTATTTGACATACGTCACCTCACCCAGTTTGACTTCTTCAGCTCCTTCGGGCAAATGCTCTACAACAGTTCCGGCAGTAGGAGGAACCACAGTGTATTCACCATTCTCTTTCTCATAATAAGTGCCGCCGTAATAATAATTATTGGTGGTTTCATTTACCTGGACAACTTCAGTTTCCTTAGGCAATTCTTTCACCGTGACACCGGGAGGAGCAGAGACTACTGTATATCCTCCTTCATCTTCTATATAGTAGACCCCCTGATCGTAGTAATAGGTCTGGCTATTGGCAGACACTACAATAGCAGTAACTGCCATCGTCGCTACAAAAAATCCCCACGGATAATACGCCGGTCCCCAGTAATAGGGAGTGTACGGATGATAGTAATATGGATGATAACAATTGTAGTGATATCCGCCGTATCCGTAAGGCGGCCGGGGATAGTGTCCGTGTCCGGGCCGCACTACCGTGTTGTGGCTGTTATTAATGTAGATATTATTATTCCGGTTTCCGCCATTAACGTTTCCGTTATTATTTCCGTTGTTGATTTGATTGTTATTGTTATTGCCGACATTTCCTTTATTGCTGCCTGACATATTGTTGTTGACACTATTGTTTTTGTTGCCACTGGCATTGCTGTTCCCCATATTATTAGAGGGCTTACTTGGTTGCGTAGAAGGGGAAGTATTTTTCGAAGAACTATTGGAAGGTTGTGTCGATGGTCTGGTGGAGGGTTGTGTTGAAGGCTGTGTCGACGGACGACTGGAAGAAGATTTTACACTTCCACCATTCACCGAAGATCTTCCACTGCTCGAGTTTCCACCGGAAGGTCTTGATCCTCCTCCCATTGACCTGCCGGAAGCACCGTGTGACATTCTTTGTGCATCCATGATGGGCATGCAAAAAAGGAAACCAAAGAAGAGGACAAAACAATACTGTATGCTTTTGAATTTCGATCTCATGATTTTGTTGATTTAAATTGTTATTTGTCCTCGGTTGACATCAGCCTAACCTGGTGAGTTCCGGGAGGAGGTAAAAAATTGAACATGGCATTCGGAAGATCCGGGTTGACCTGCCATTCAGAAAAGGTGGTTTCGTATTGCGGATACCCTGGCTTTGTAAGATCCGTGATGACATATTTCATTGGCAAATTGAATGCATCATTCCTGATCCAGATTTGGGTAGTAGATGTTTTTCCCCGGGCTATAATCTGGAAACATTCATGACCATCCACCACGGAAATTCCGACAAAATCAATACGATCATTACTTTCCAAAAGGTCATCGGTAAATGCCGGGTAAAAGAAATCTGCTGCTGGAAAATCGAGTCCAAAATGGGTGTGGATACTATCAATCATCGGTAAAATAGCGGAAGGTGCAGCGACCATACCATAATTTTTCTCTTCATAATCAAAAATGGCAAATTGTTGCCCATCATACCAGCATTGCCGGTGACCGTTCTGTCCCCAATAATTGACCACCATTTTATCAGGTCCTTTCATATAGACCTGGGTAGTCACCATGTGCTTGACCCATCCAAATTGAGGGTCAAGATCATCATGAGAGGCTACCGTTTTAAAACTACAGGAAGTCATATCACCAATGACATCACTCATTCGGTCGAGGATCATAATAGCAGCCGGATTGTATAGGCTATCCTGCGCCTGCAACTTCCAACCCCCTATCATCCACAATACACATAAAAACATTTCTTTCATAATAAAGTCATTGATGGTAACAGTTAATTTTTAATCACCAAAAGTAGGCGCCTTTACCCTTCCCACACATACGATCGGTATGATCTGTATCATGTCAAAGAATCGGAAATGCTATGCTTTTTTAATTTCCTGGGTAGTGATGATGAAGGATAAAAATCATGTTGTGAAATACTCTATCTAAAACAAGAGAAACACAAGTGAAAAACTGTACTAGCTGGTTATTTACAAGTGATGTACTGAAATGCAGCTGGCAAAATACGGATTTCATGCCTCATGCCCTAAGAAAGAACTGCTGTTGAAACAAAGGGAAATAGTTTCATCTCTTTAGCTTTGCCGCCATGGGACGAAAAAACAAACTTAAGCGATTTGCAGAAGTAGCGACTTTCCCAAATGTCTTTGAGATCGTTGAAGGAGAAAAGTACATCGTGACGAATGGTATAGGGGAAGCTATGGACATGAAAGGCAAATGGGCCTCTCATTATTTCAAAAACAATCATCCGCTGATATTAGAACTGGCTTGCGGGAAAGGAGAATATACATTGGCATTGGCGCAAAGAGATCATGAACACAATTTTATTGGCGTTGACATCAAAGGAGCCCGGATATGGAAAGGAGCGCGAAGAGGGCTAGATGAAAAAATCTCAAATGCAGCATTCCTCAGAACAAGGATTGAATTCATTGATTATTTCTTTTCTCCCGGTGAAGTAGAATCCATCTGGATCACGTTTCCGGATCCATTCGAAGGAAAACCTAATCGACGACTTACATCAGCACCTTTTCTTGAACGCTATCGAAAGTTTTTAAAACAGAGTGGATCTGTTCACCTGAAAACAGATTCTAAATTACTCTATGAATTCACACTTGAGGTTATTCAATCCGATCCTCGCTGCAAAATCATTTATGCGAATCCGGATATTTATGGTGGGCCATTGTATGATCCCATACTCGAACAAAAAACTTATTATGAATTAAAGCATTTGGCGGAAGGGAAGAAGATTACTTATATAGAATTTATAATATCGTGACCCGTCACCCGTGAATCGTGAACCGGCATTCCTTCTCACTTCCTTATTCGCTATTCGTTATTCCTTATTCATCAGAAATGTACCCACCCTTGCGCCGTAATCGGATGTATCTGCCCTCCGGACGTATGCAATTGAATTCCATCTTCTTTCGGCGTGATCTCACCGATGATATACACGCTATCCATAAAACGGACTTTATCTAAATCTTTTGGATCAACAGTGAACAGCAATTCATAATCTTCTCCTCCATGCAAAGCGCATGTGATTGGATCCAAACGAAATTCCATTGCCTGCATCCTGGCTTCATCATGAATGGGTACTTGTGCTTCTTCCACAAATGCACCGACACCGGACGCTTTACAGATATGCATGAGGTCAGATGCGAGCCCATCTGAAATATCAATCATTGCTGTAGGAAGCAAACCCACTTTCTGAAAATATTGTACGGACTCCAATCGTGCTTCCGGTTTTAACTGGCGGCCAACGAGATACTTTCTTTCGCTCAATTGAGGTTGCGTTTCGGGACTCGCCAGGTACACTTGCTTTTCACGTTCCAGGATTTGCAGCCCCAGGTATGCTGCTCCTAAATCGCCTGTAACACAAAGTATATCCCCAGGTTTTGCTCCACTTCGATAAGTAATTTTTTCTTTTTGAATCGAACCTATGGCCGTCACGGAAATTATCAGGCCTTTCAGTGAAGCACTGGTATCCCCGCCGATCAAATCAACATCGTAGGCTTCACATGCTGTTTTCATTCCATCATAAAGTTCATCGATCGCTTCAACCGAAAAGCGATTGCTGATAGCAATCGATACAGTAACATGTTTTGGAATAGCGTTCATTGCACAGATATCGGAGAGATTGACAATGATAGCCTTATACCCGAGATGTTTCAACGGATAATACATCAGGTCAAAATGTATCCCCTCCACCAACAAATCAGTAGTCACGATCACCGGTTCACCTCCATAATCAAGCACTGCTGCATCATCACCGATTCCTTTGATCGTTTCCTTTCTTCGAATCGTAATGCCGGATGCCAGTCGATCAATCAAACCGAATTCACCCAGAGTGCTAATGTCTGTGCGTGGTGTTTGCTTTTCTTCACTCATAGTTTTATTTGGTGATTTGGTGATCAGTGATTTAGTGATTGTTAAATGATTGTCGGTTTAAATGTTAAAGGGTTTAAATGTTTAAGCATTGGATGTCCCCAGAATTAAACAACATTTTCTCTGCGTCTCTGTCTTCGGCAGACGTAGTCTGTCCCTTCGACAGACGAAGTCTGCGTCTCTGCGTGAGATTATAGTTTTAATATAACATGTTCCCATAATCCTTCCTCCGGCAATGGCGCCACAATCTTCATATACTGCTGCTTGGTCGGATGTTGAAATTGTAATGAATACGCATGCAAATCAATGGAGGCATCCGGATTCGTTCGCTTTGAACCATATTTGATATCGCCGCGAATAGGACATCCAATGGCAGCGAGTTGCGCACGAATCTGGTGTTTTCTTCCACTGATCAGATCGATTTTGAGCACCATGAAATTTTCCAATTGTTGGAGGACTTCATAATGCAAGATGGCTTCATCGCTTTCCGGTTGTAATTGATCATGAGCGGTCGTGATGTTTTGCTTTTGATCATACGTCAGGTAATGTGTCAATTGACCAGTTGAAGGAATTTCTTTTGACGGAACAATTCCGATATAGATCTTCTTGACTTTTTTGGCTTCCCATTGTTTAGCCAGGTGGGCAGCATCCGGTTTTGTTTTTGCAAATACCAAAACACCACTAACTCTTCTGTCCAACCGGTGCACCAGGTACAAATCACGATGTGCATAAGCCATAGCCATGCGATGAGCACTGGTATCTTCAGTTGGATCTTGTTGCGAAGGAAGCCCCGCAGGTTTATTCAGCGCCAGCAGGTGATGGTCCTTGTACAAGATGAGTTCACTTATTTTTTTCATTCTCCCGCTTGACCTCTTCGTGATCGATAAACAAATCTGGTTCCTGCGGTGGCGGCAAATGGGTAGGCGTCTTGACAAAGTATCGGTAGACGATATAAAAACCTAAGAGGATAAGGATGAACTTCATGGCCGAACTGCTGATTCTGCTGTAAAGGTAAGTCAGACAAAATTCGTTTACTTAAATTTATATTACAACTTTCCCCTATATTTCGCCTTTGTAACCTCCCAAGAGAATTCTTTACATGTCTCAGCATATCGTTATCCCCTCCCCGATTGGTAATATCTACGTTGCCGGCACCGAAAACGGCATTAGCCGAATACAACTCATGGTAGAAGCTCCTGTTAGTGAACAGGATGAAATTCCCTCCTTTTTAAAAGATTGTGTTGACCAGCTCAATGAATATTTCGAAGGATCACGGAAAGAATTCGATCTCCAGCTGGATTTTGGTGATGCACCCGATTTTCATAAAGAAGTCTGGAAGATGGTGAAGATCATTCCTTATGGCCGCACCCGCACCTATGGAGAGATCGCAGAAATCATCGATCATCAGAACGCTTTCAGAGCTGTTGGTCACGCCAATGGAATGAATCCTCTTCCTATTGTGATCCCATGTCACCGTGTCATCGGAAAAGATGGCAGCCTCACAGGCTACTACTATGGCCTTGAACTGAAGCGCTGGCTCCTCAGCCATGAATCACCTGGTCAATATATGCGCCAAGGGGATTTGATTGAAGATCTGCAGCATGCAGTGTGAGACGTGAGACGTGAGACGTGAGACGTGAGACGTGAGACGTGAGACGTGAGACGTGAGACGTGAGACGTGAATCGTGAATTTTCGTGATTCGAAAATCGTCAGTCGTGAGCAAAAAGCTTTTTACCCTCCTAATTTCTTACTGATTACTGATTACTGTTTACTGTTTACTCTCTTACCGCTTACTCTCTTACTTTCTTACTTTCTTACTTTTTTACTTTCTTTCTAGTTAAGTACGTCAGGCATTACTAACTTAAACTCAGGAATTTCAACCGTGAATGATTCTCCTGTATCCATCCGGATCATATTGTAGTACCCGGACATCATGCCGATAGGAAAAGACAGCACACAAAAACTGCTGTAGGAATGTATTGCATTATGCTCGATGAGCGGCTGCTGTCCGACTACGCCATCACCATCCACCACTTTTTTTGTTCCGTCGGCTTCGGTGATATCCCAATGTCGGGACATCAGCTGGATGGAGTATTCATTATAATTCGTGATGTGAATAGTGTACACATGCAGATATTGATTTCGGTGAGGAAAGGAATGTCCCGGCTGGAACTCGCTTTCAACGCCTATCTGAACTCCATGTGTAGTTAATATATGCACGAGGCTAAAGTAAAAATTTTCGGACAATGGTTTCGGCCTGTTTCAGGGTCTCCCCCAGATCATCATTGATCAGTATCGTATCAAATTGATTTTCGAAAGCAAGTTCTTCCCTGGCTTTTTCCAATCTTTTTTGCAGGCTGGCTTCCGTTTCGGTTCCCCTTGATCTCAATCGCTGTTCGAGAATCTCCATGCTGGGGACCTTGATGAAAACCGACAATATTTCAACAGGATAAATTTGTTTGATACTCATGGCTCCTTTGACATCAACATCAAACACAACATGCTTTCCTAACTGGTGCAATCGTTTAATCTCTGAGCGGAGGGTTCCATAAAATTGACCGGGATATACTTCTTCCCATTCTGCGAAGGCTTCATTCTCTACCCACAGTTTGAATGTCTCTACAGATAGGTAGTAATAGTCATGGCCGTGTGTTTCATACGAACGGCGTTGGCGTGTTGTAGCTGAAACTGAAAAGGCGGTTTCTGGAAAGGTATCAAGGATGTGCCTGACGATGGTCGTCTTTCCAGAGCCACTGGGGGCTGTGAAAACAATCAGCTTTCCGGAAAAACTCATACGATGTTAGCGAGTTGTTCTTTGATTTTCTCCAACTCATTTTTCATGCTAACGACAACGTGCTGTAGTGGGCTCCATTGTGCCTTGGCGCCGAGCGTATTGATTTCGCGCCCGATTTCCTGGGAAATAAAATTGAGTTGTTTGGACTTCATTTCTAAATCCCCCGAAAGTGTTTCTTTGAAAAAATTACAATGTTGTTGTAATCGAACTTTCTCTTCATTGATGTCAAGGCGTTCGAGATAATAGAGGAGCTCTTGCTCAAACCTGTTTTTATCTACCTGCTCGCCTTTGGCAAATTCTTCCAGCTTTTGCTTCATGCGAGTGCGAACATGGGCAAGCCGCTCTTTATCCTGCGCATCGATGTCGTTGCACATATCATGAATGGCGGTGACAGACTGGAGGAGATCATTATACAAACTCCTTCCTTCATGTTCACGAAAAACGATGAGCTGATCGATGGAGAGATTGACCGCTTCAAGAATAGCCTTCCAGAGTTTATCATCGATTTCCGAAGAATGCCCATTGCGGAGCACATTAGGCAGTTTAAGCACCTCATGCAGAATCTGATCAGCCCCTACCCCGAGACTTGTGGCGATTTCGCTGAGCTGCTGGAAATGTTTTTTAATCAGGGCTCTATCATAATCGATATCGTCCATGGTGTGTTCGCCCTCGAAAGAAATGGTCATTTCAATCTTTCCACGCTGAGTGCGCTGGAGCACGAGGTTGCGTAAATCAATCTCATTTTCACCAAGGTTGACAGGAAGTTTAATCCTTAGATCGGTGATTTTTGAGTTGAGTGATCTGATTTCAGACAGCACCTGCATGTCATTGTAGGCAGCTGTTCCGCGCCCATACCCTGTCATCGATTGGATCATGGAGGCGAAGATAAAGGAATAAGGCAGAAGGGCGGAAAGGCAGAAGGGCAGATAGGCGGAAGGGCGAAAGGAAGTCCCCTTTAGGGGATTTAGGGGCAGCAGGAGATGATATGGGAGTCCCCTTCAGGGGATTTAGGGGCGGAAGAGACTCAATACCTAAGCCTCTGCTTTCCGCCCTTCTGCCCTTCCGCCTTGGCCCACAACTGGTTATGTATGCATAAGTGAAATAAAAATATGTAACCCCATGGTATTAAATCGGAACATTTTAAGAACTTTGCCCTCCCGAATTGCTTTGGAAGAAGCATAACCTACTATAAATCAGAGTAATGAGAAAAGCAGATTTAGTCAACATCATCGCCGAGAAAACCGGAGTCCCTAAAGTGGATGTTTTGGTGACGCTCGAAACTTTTTTCACTGAGATTAAAATCTCATTGTCCAAGGGCGAAAATGTATATATCCGCGGTTTCGGTTCTTTTATTACTAAGAGAAGAGCCAAGAAAGTGGGAAGACATATCAAGAACAATGTTTCAATTGAGATACCGGCTCATTATATCCCCTCTTTCAAACCCGCCAAGATTTTTGTCGATGAGGTTAAAGATGGAGTGGATCCCAACCGGGAAATAAAGGAAGAAAAGGGTGAGGACTAGGGAGCAAATCCTATACATCGCCGGCGCTGTCCTCTTAATCGCTGTCCTGTATTTTGGATTTGATACCAAGCCTTCCTCACAAAAGGTTCTCGAAAAGTCGAGAGCACTGAACACCAGGGAATTTGACATTCAATCACTGGAAAAAGAAGCCATACCAAAGCTCAAGCCGGACGAAAAAACCTACCTTGAAACCCTGGAGTCACAGATGAATCATGTGGACCAGGATTCTCAAAAAATAAGATTGCTAAAGGATATTTCCGGTTTCTGGTATACTAATACCGACAATCTCCTGGCTGGTATGTATGCCAGGGAGGTGGCTGAACTTGAAAATACAGCCGAGAGTTGGTCAATTGCAGGGGCGAACCTTGCAACTGTCCTACAAGAAAAGGAACTGGATGCGAAGAAACTGGGTTTTGCAAGGGACGAAGCGGTCGAGTGTTTTGAAAATGCAATATCCCTTGAGCCAAAGGTGGTCGAGCACAGGATCAACCAGGCTCTGTGTTATATAGAAGTTCCATCGCAGGAGATGCCGATGAAAGGAGTCCAAATGCTGGCCGGCTTAGCTACCAGTTTTCCGGATTCACCTTTGCCTCGTTATCATCTTGCAAGACTGGCTGTTCAAACAGGACAATATGAACGGGCAGCAGAACGGATAGAACAAGCGATGGCGCTGGATCCAAAGAATAGTCGATTTGCCTGCCTTGCAGTTCAAATTTATACGGCACTGAACAACCCCGATAAAGTTGAAAAACTGAAAGTGGTATGCGCCGGAAAACAATAGACATAGTTGATTTATAAAAACATAATTCTTTAGTGTATGCCTTGCGGTAAGAAAAGAAAAAGACATAAAATCGCTACACACAAGCGGAAAAAGCGTCTGCGTAAAAACAGACACAAGAAGAAGAACAGATAAGCATTTTTTTTAACCGGCATCAACGCAGTCCGATGTCAAGGATAATGCCCACCATAAGCGAGTGGGCCGCCGGCGTGACAGTGCTTTATCGTTCTCTTCTTACTCCTGTGTGTGAATAAGATTTCTGGCCCTGTCCCCGGTGTATCATCGCTGCATGAAAATCGATATACCCTGTTGCCGTCAATCAATGCCTGATCTCCCCCTGTAGCACGTGCTGCAGGGTCTTGAAAAGTAAGTTGTTTTGATATCCTTTCCGGACTAGGACTGATGATATGCCACGAGCATAGAGGGTATTTGTATGGACAAAGAGTTAATCGTCCAGGGCTCTCCAACCAGGGTAGAAATAGCCTTGGTCGAGAACCAGAAGTTGGTTGAACTTCATCAACAAAAAACCAAAACCAACTTTTCAGTTGGTGACATCTTCCTCGGGAAGATTAAGAAGTTAATGCCCAGTCTCAACGCGGCATTCGTTGACATTGATCACCGGAAAGACGCTTTCCTCCATTACACAGACATGGGTCCCAAGCTTCGGACCATCATGAAGTTTACGGAGGACAGCATCCAGGGCAAACAGCAAACTGCCCTTCTCGACAATTTTGAATTCGAGCCCGAAATCCTTAAGACAGGCAAGGTTGACCAGGTATTGAAGAAAAATGAATCGATCCTGATTCAAATCCTCAAAGAACCTATTTCCACGAAAGGTCCTCGCCTCTCTTGTGAGATTACGATTCCGGGACGGTTCATTGTCCTGACACCGTTTAGCAACACAATAGCCGTATCGAAAAAGGTCAGCAGCCAGGAAGAACGCAAACGTTTGCAATTGCTGGTGGAATCCATCCGTCCTAAAAATTTCGGGATCATCGTACGCACTGCTGCTGAAGGAAAAAAAGTCGCCGATCTCCACGAAGAATTAAAAGAACTGTTGGACAAATGGAGCCAGATCCACAAACAACTTTATAAAAGACAACAGCCAGCGAAATTGCTGAGCGAGCTGGATAAGACCTCTTCCATACTGCGCGATATGCTCAATGATGATTTCACTAACATCATCGTCAATGACAAAGAGATATTTGACAACATCCAGGAATATCTTGAAAACATAGCGCCTGCCAAGAAAGACATTATCTCTCTCTATAAAGGGAAAAAACCGGTATTTGATACTTACGGTGTCAATCGACAGATTAAATCATCCTTTGGAAAAACAGCTACACTACCTAGTGGTGCTTATCTCGTGATTGAGTCTACAGAAGCTATGCATGTCATCGATGTGAACTCAGGTCCGAAAATGCAACGCAAAGACCAGGAGAGCACCGCGGTAGCTGTCAATCTTGAAGCAGCAGAAGAGATTGCACGTCAATTACGATTGCGGGATATCGGTGGACTCATTGTCATTGACTTCATTGATATGCGTAACCAGGAAAACAAAAATGAGCTGTCAAAAGTCATGAAGGAGAGTATGAAGCGGGACACTGCTCAACATACTATTTTACCGCTCAGTAAATTTGGCTTGATGCAAATCACGCGTCAACGTGTACGTCCTGAAGTAAAAATTGATACTGCTGAAGTTTGTTATACCTGTCACGGAACTGGCAAAGTGAATCCAACTATCCTGATCACCGATGATATCGTCCGTGATCTTGAATATATACAACAAAGCCGTCCAAAGACATCGGTCAGGCTGGAAGTGCATCCTTATCTCAATTCATTTCTCAAAGCAGGTTTCCCAAATTTCCAGCATAAATGGTGGTGGAAGAATCAGCGATGGATTAAGATCAGCCCCAATTCCGATTTCGGTCTGCATGAATATAAATTCTTTGACAAGAATAACGACGAGATCAGGTTGTATTAGGAGTAAGGGGTAAGGAATAAGTGAATTCTTCTTTGCGCCTTTGCGTCTTCGTGGCTATCATTATTGTATGATGAAATAATTCTTTATGAAACACGACATTGAAAATTCCGAGGACATTAAAAATCTCATTGACACTTTCTATGGAAAGGTTAGAGAAGATGAAGTCATCGGATATATCTTCAATGATATCGCTCATGTCGATTGGCCAACGCATCTTCCTAAAATGTATGCCTTCTGGGAATTTTTATTGCTCGGCAAAGACAGTTACCTCGGCAATCCTCTCGAAGCGCATCGACGATTGAATGAAAAAGTAAAATTGAAAGAAGAACACTTCGATCAATGGCTGAAACTCTTTCATCAAACAATTGATGAATTGTTCCATGGTAAAAATGCAGAAGAGGCTAAGCACCGGTCACAACTGATCGTAATGACCTGGAAGCCCAAGTTTGTGTAAATTTATTCCATCCGTTCCGACTCTTTTTTCTGCTCGTTCATCTTTATTTGTTTTTCTTTTTACCTTGTCCATGCAATATTGAGTGAGTAAAAACATTTTCTTTTCTGATCATTCAATGCTAAAGGAGTGAAGATATTTTTCCCGGTTCTCAATTGGGGTTTGGGCCATGCCAGTCGATCCCTTCCTTTGATTAAAAAATACATAGACGAAGGCCATGAAGTCCTTCCTGCTTCAGATGGCGAAGCCCTGGCCATGCTCCGTCATGAGCTCAAGGATCACCTGGTCTTGCAACTTCCCGGATACGGAATTCAATATTCAAGTCGCTTCATGCCCTATAACATGCTGAAATATGGTCCAGGCATGTTGCGCACTATGAAAGCTGAACATGAATTGACGAAAGCTATCGTTCAAAAACACCAGGTCGATTGTATCATTTCCGATAACCGATATGGATGCTATCATACCACGGTCCCCTCTGCATTAATTACACATCAGTTACAAGTGTTTACAGGACAGAAATTACTGGATGTTTATATCCGCAGGCAAATCAGGAGTTGGTTTAAAAATTTTTCAGAAATCTGGGTGCCGGACCAGGCTCCGCCGGTGAATATCACAGGTGATGTTTCCGGAATTGATACTAATCCAATACCAAAATATTATCTCGGTATTATCTCTGAACTTCAGAGTCAGCCTTCTGCAGGAAAATTTGATGCTGTTGCTGTTTTGTCAGGACCGGAACCACAACGAACCCATTTTGAACAAATCATCATTAAACAACTTTCAGCCCTCGATGGAAATTTTGCTATCGTGCGTGGTCTGCCGGAATTGGATGAACCTGTGAGAGAGGAAGAGAACCTTGTGATCTATCCATTTTTATCACGCACAGCATTGTCTGATCTATTAAATGAAACAGAAATTGTTATCGCGCGAAGTGGTTACACTACATTGATGGATCTCGCCAAAACAGGACACAAAGCAATATTATGTCCCACTCCCGGACAATATGAACAAATTTATTTGGCTGATCGACTTGATCATCTTGATCAATGCGTGTATATCCGGCAGGAACATATTGATTTGGGCAAATCACTTGATGAAGTTCAGCACAAGCATCCACTCGGTTTTGGTACAAATGCTGTGGAGGAAAATTTTATAGACCGGCTAATGAATCTTTGTCATTCTGTTCCTGTACCGGTTTCTACGTTTGTAAGCCGATAACCTATTTTAATTTCCAGGTTTTTTTTGAGCACCAATTGCATTCACCTGGTCCATGGAGAGTTTGAGACCAATGGAGACAAATGATTTAATGGCATCACCGGCAGCTTTCAAAATGTCAGGTAATATTTTTTGTTCTTCTTTATTCCATGACCCGAGCACGTAATTGACCTGGCCACCCATGTTGAAATTTTTTCCAATACCGATACGCAATCGTGCATACTCAGTGGTGGCTAATACTTCCTGGATGTCATTGAGTCCATTGTGCCCACCATCGGATCCTTTTCCTCGTAAACGGATAGTGCCAAGATCGAGTTGAATTTCATCTACAATGACGAGCAGATTTTCCAAGGTGATTTTTTCTTTTTGCATCCAATACGCCACCGCTTTTCCACTCAGGTTCATGTAAGTATTGGGCTTTAGAAGAATAAGGGTTCTTCCCTTGTACTTGACTTCGGATCGACTGCCCAAAGTGACCGATTTCCAGCTGGCATCCGATGCCTTCGCCAGTTCATCGACTACCTGGAACCCAACATTATGGCGGGTGGCGGCGTATTCATCTCCGATATTGCCAAGGCCTACTATTAAATAT
>Ga0068851_10000826_pt1 | contig 13377 bp, 12 predicted proteins | sample KBSCornC12_FD_66588 | JGI IMG/M metagenome (GOLD analysis project Ga0068851, IMG submission 66588) | Corn rhizosphere microbial communities from Kellogg Biological Station, Michigan, USA - KBS Corn C1-2 | ecosystem: Host-associated > Plants > Roots > Rhizosphere > Soil ...
CGATCGCGCCGCCGCTCGCGCGCAATCGCGCCGCGACCAGGGGGTCGGTCGCCACGATGCGCTGGACCAGTTCGTGCGAATGGAATTTCTCGCGCATCACCTGGAACGTGCCGAGCAACGTGCTGCCGAGCAATCCGCCGACGCTCTGGCTCAGACCGAACAGCACGACGAAGCTGACGAAATTGCGCCCGCCGGCGAGCAAGGTCCGCGCGATGCCGATGACCATCGCCTGCGCCAGGAACAGCAAGGAGGCGAAGCCGATCAGCGCCTGGCTGACATAGAAACTGCTCGGCCGGGTAAGGTTGGTGGCATCGGCGTCCATGAACGCCCCGATCACGATCAGGATCACCGCGACGCTGATCGGCAGCGCGACGTCGCTCGGCCGAAAGGTGAGCACCGCGGTCACCAGCCCGGCAATCGAGGCGAGCACGATGATCCAGTTCAACGTGACCATCTGGTCGTTGATCAGTCCCAGGACGTTGAGCAGGCCGACCGACCCGAATGCCTGTTCGGACAGCAGGATGCGCACCGACGCGGCGACGACCATCAGCCGCACGATCTCGCGGCTGCCCAGCCAGCGCGTGTTGATCAGCGGATTGGCGCGATTGTGCTCGACGATCACCGCGCCCGCGATCAGCGCGATGCTGGCAGCGAGCGCCCAGCCGATCCAGGGTTGATCGGTCCACCATTCGATCCGCCCCTCGGACAGAACGGCGATCAGCAGCCATAGCCCTGGCGCGAGCAGACCGAAGGTCAGGAAATCGACCGGCTCGAACACTTTTTCGCGCTCGCTTGGCGGTAACGGCTGGCTCATCACCGCCGCCAGCGTCGCCAGCGCCAGCCCCAATTCGAGCCAGTAGAGATTATGCCAATCGCCCCATTCGAGCAGGTGCGGCGACAGGATGCGCGCGAACGGCGTCGCCAGTTGCGGGATGCAGATACCGATCATCACGCCGGCAAGCCGCTTGGCCGCGGGCAGCGACTGGAAAAAATAGAGGATCGTCAACGTCGTCAGGCCGCTCGCCGCGATGCCGCTCATCGCCCGCACCGCGACCGACGTCCAGAAATCGTGAACGAACAGATGCATCAGCGTCGTGGCGGCATAAACGACCAGCGAATAGCGGATGAACGGCTGCAGCCCGTATTGCTGACGGTATTTGACCAGCAACAAATTGGCGGTGACGTTGGTCATGAAATAGGCGCCGGTCAGCCAGGCGCTTTCGTTGCTGTAGAGATCGAGCGTACCCTGCGCGAAGTTCAGATTCACCGTGACCAGCGCATTGCCCAGTCCGCCGGTGATCCCGATCAGGCAGCCGATCAGGAAATAGACCACCCGTCGGCTCGCCGGATGATCGGGATTGGCCGGCGACCCAGGCAGCGTCGGCCTTTCGTGCGGCTTGAAGACATAGTCCGTCACGCATCCGCCCCTGGCATATCGGCCCTCGATCGTCGGACCCCAGCGTTACCAGTTTTCGCTGGATTCGCCAGCATGCCACAAGGGTGAGGGGCGGTCGCCGCATCGTCATTCGTCGATCCGGCCGCCGGTTAGGATGACGGGACCGGCCAACGCACACCAGGGCGGCGCGCGGTCGACGGCCAGCCTAGGTGCGGCTGGTTACGATCGCCGCCACGGCCACGCACGCCAGCACGGCGACGATCGTTTCTGAAATCGAATGGCTATTCCACTGCCAGACTTCGACCCCGGCATAGCCCGGCATATTGGCGCGCCGGCCGTGGCCGAACTGTTCGATCCACTGATATTCGCGCTGCGTGATCTCGCGCATGATACAGACCGCGGCACCGGCGAAGCACCCGATCCAGATCGATGCCCGGGCGGGGGCGCCGAGCAGATGGCCGATTCCCCAGCATATCAGCTGGATGCCCAGCGCAATCGGGACATGAGCGAACATGGTGATTGAACTCCGCTGACGGTACCGCGTTCCGCTTTACAGCGCTTCGTCGAGCCGTCCTTCCTTCACCACCGCATCGATCGCGAGCAGTCGTTCCAGCAGCGGTTCGAGGCGATCGAGCGGCCAGCTATTCGGCCCATCGGACAGCGCCCGGTCGGGGTCGGGGTGCGTTTCCATGAACAGCCCGGCTATGCCGGCGCCGACCGCCGCTCGGGCGAGGACGGGGACGAATTCGCGCTGGCCACCCGAACGGTCGCCTTGCCCCCCGGCAACTGCACCGAATGGGTCGCATCGAACACCACGGGACATTCGGTCTCGCGCATGATCGCAAGGCTACGCATGTCGGAGACGAGATTGTTGTATCCGAAGCTCGCCCCGCGTTCGCACACCAGGAAATTATCGGTCGGAACGCCGGCCGCCTCCGGGCGCCGGACGGGTGGATCGTCGATGCCGACCGCCGGATCGCGGGTTGGCGGGACTTGTGGAAGACCGGCCGCGGACATGTGCTGATTGTCACCAGCAACGGCGCGGCGCGGTTCGCCTTGCTTTCCGACGAACGGCTGCGCGGCCAGGCATCGGCACAGCCGTCGCTGAAGCTTCGCACCGGCGCCTATGGCTCGATCGCGCGCGAGCGGGGCCAACTCCGCCTGATCGCATGGGATCGGCGGCCATGACCCACGGCTTGCATCGGCGAGGGCATTAAGAGAAAGCCGGGCGATGAGCTGTGCCCGTTCGCTTCCGTCGATGAGACCGATCCGCAGCCAGGTGCGACGAAGGCGCGGATGCGCGTGACGCGACCGTCAGAAACCGCGAAAAAATGCCGATGAGTATCCCGCTTCTCCGTGCGCCGCCATTTCCCGGCATAGACGCGTCGGTGACCCGGCCGGGCGCCGACGCCGTGCCCGCACTTTCGCCGGAGGCGATCGACAGCTTTTTTGCCGCGATCCGCGATGCTCGGGTCGGTGGATGTTTTTGGGCATCGCCGGGAGATGAGGCTGGGGCGAAAGTGATCCTGCGTTGCCGTTCGGGCGACGATGTCGAGCAGGTGCAATCGATGTTGACGGAGGCGGAGCGTGGCGCCGCGATCCTGATCTCCCCAGCAAACGATAATCGCGATGGGAAATGCGAGATCGATCCCTGGTCGTTGCTCGACGATGCGGCGACCTTGGTCGCGCATGGCGACGATGAATGGGTCGCAATCGCCGTGATCGTGGGCGCAGGCGTTCGCTTCTTGTCCGCCGGCCGTTTTGGCGCACCCGGAGATGATATCGCGCGGCTGCGCCAGATCGTCGGCGAAGACGTCGCGCGCGTGAGGTATCGCGATCCCTTCAACGGGGAGGATACGGGCATCTGCGAAACGATAACCCTGCTGGGAGACTGGCGCCGGACGCTCGATTCCAATCGGCGGATCGTTGCGGCTTGTGGCTTCAGCTGGTGGAAGCGGCGCGAGATCGCACGATTCCTGTGGACGCCTCAGCACCCGATGCGTTTCTTCCGGTCCGAGGCGCGCGCGCTTTCCTTTGCCACACGGCAAACCGGCTCCGTCGCGATCTGGCCGTCGCGCGTGTCCGACAGCATGGCAGCGTCGGCAGCCGAGAAACGGGTCCGGCTGGTGCGCGTGGAGGATGGCTTCGTCCGGTCGGTCGGCCTCGGTAGCAACCTCGTGCCGCCTGCGTCGGTCACCGTCGATCGATCCGGCATCCATTATGACCCCAGCCGACCGAGCGACCTGGAAAACCTCCTCGCCGGCGCCGACTTCTCGCCGGCTTTGCTCGCGCGTGCCGAACAGCTGCGCGAAACCATCGTCGCGGCGGGAATCAGCAAATATGGCAATGGCGCCGCGCATGCCTTTCCATCTCGTCAGGCCGGACGGCGCCTGGTTCTGGTCCCCGGGCAAGTCGAGGATGACATGTCCGTGCGACTCGGGGGCGGCGGGTTGTCGAGCAATCTCGACCTGTTGCGCCGCGTGCGTGCGATCGAACCGGATGCGGAGATATGGTTCCGACCGCATCCGGACATCGATGCCGGCCATCGCAAGGGCGCGGTGCGCGACAGCGACGCGCTCGACTATGCCGACCGCATCGTCCGGGGGGGCGGCATGGCGTCGCTTCTCGATCAGGTCGACGCGGTCCATATACTCACGTCGCTCACCGGCTTCGAAGCGCTGCTGCGGCGGCGCGACGTGACCTGCCATGGCGTACCCTTTTATGCCGGCTGGGGATTGACCCGCGATCTCGCCACGGTGCCCGACCGCCGCGGGCGGCGCTTGACGCTCGAGGAGCTGATCGCCGGGGTATTGATCGTCTATCCGCGTTACCTCGACCCCGTAACGGGTCTGCCGTGCACACCGGAAATCCTGATCCGGCGATTTGGCGATGGCGCCGCGCATAATCGGCTGGGCTGGGTAACGAAGCTCCGTCAAGCCCAGGGGCGGCTGTCGAGGCGGTGGACCTGATGGCCGGCGACGTCATTCTCGACCTGTCGCGGCTGGTATCGCGCGCCCGGCATCATACCCCCTCGGGTGTCGACCGGGTGGAGATGGCCTATGCGCGCGGGCTGCACGCGCGGTTCGGCGATCGCCTACGGTTCGCCGCTGTGCACCCGTTCGGCCTTTACGGCCGGCTCCCGAATGAGAAGGCCTTGCGCTTTCTCGACGAGCTGGAACGGCGCTGGGACTCCGAGGAGGGGAGTGCCGAACAGCGATCGCTGTTCGAGATTCTGCCGTCGTTGCTCGGGCTATTGCCGGAACGGCCACGAGCCTCCGCGGGCAGCGTCTATGTCCAGGCGTCGCCGCATCATCTCACGCGGCCCGCGCTCGTCCGACGCATTCTTGCGCGCGAACAGGCGCGATTCCTGTGCCTGGTTCATGATCTGATTCCGATCGAATACCCGGAATATGCGCGCCCCAATGGCGCCGATCTGCACAAGCGGCGGATCGAAACGATCGCTTCCCTGGCCGACAGTATCATCGTCAATTCGAGCGCGACCGGCGATTCGCTAAGGCCTTGGCTGGATCGGGCGGGCCGCAACGTAGCGGTGCGCGTCGCGCTACTTGGCACCCATAAGGGTCCTACGCCAGCCCTGGCGGAAGCCGCACCGGTCGAGCCCTATTTCATCTGTATCGGCACGATCGAGCCGCGCAAGAACCACCTGCTGCTGCTCAACCTATGGCGGGCAATGGCGGACAAGCTTTCCGGCGACGCCATCCCCCGCTTGATCATCGTCGGGCGGCGTGGGTGGGAGAACGAGCAGGTGATCGACATGCTCGAGCGCTGCACGGCGCTGCGCGGGCATGTCGAGGAACTCAACGGCTGCTCGGATCGGCGCATGGAAAGCCTTCTGCGTGGTGCGCGCGCGCTGCTCCTGCCATCGTTCGCGGAAGGGTACGGCATGCCGGTCGCCGAGGCGCTGGCGGCGGGGACTCCGGTGATCTGCAGCGACCTTCCCGCGCTGCGTGAGGCCGGAGGCGATGTTCCCGACTTTCTCGATCCGCTCGATGGCCCCGGCTGGGCCGCGCACATCCTCGATCATTTCCGCGGCGGGCCGCTTCACGCGGCACAAAATCGGCGTTTTGAGCAGTGGCGGCCGCCATCTTGGCAAGACCATATCGCGATCGTCTGTGAGGCGATCGACGAGTTGCGGCTATGATCGCGCCGCCGCCTGGCTGCTAAGTCGTTTCAGCTTCGCTGAAACAAACTCTAACGCCGCTTGGCGGCAATTTCGGTTCGGAACAGCCGGTCCCAGAAGGTGGCGGTAATCGCGTAATTACCTTCCTGCCTGGCATGGTGGTGCCGGATGTGGTGCCGCCGCAGATGCCGCAACACCGGGCCGCGCATCGGCAATTGATGGCAGGCGTAATGAATGGCGTCGTACACGACATAGCCGATCCCGAAGCCGAGAAAGATGACCGAACCCATCGGCCCGAACAGCAGCCATAGTGCCGCCCAGATCGTCGCCGATATGGCCACGCTCACCAGCGGCGGCATGATGTTGCGATAGCGATCGCCGGGCGCCGCGTGATGGTTGCCGTGCGCGAGGAAAATGAACGCGCGGCCAAATGCCGATCGCGGCTTCAAATGAAAGAGGAAGCGGTGCATCGCATATTCGAACAGCGTCCAGGTCAGCATTCCGAGCAGAACGAGCGCGATCGAAACCGGAAAGCTTGCGGCTCCCCAGCTGGCGTATACGGCAATAGCGAGGAACGCCATCCATGTCAGCGCGAACACTGGCGGCGAAACCAGCGTGAGCCGCTCCATCAAATCGTTGCGAAACAACCTGATACGCGGCGAAGCGGACCCATACTTCATATCGAACAGTCGTTTTTTCCCATCGACCTTCCCGGCATGACCATCGCGCCAACACCCGTCAAGTTGCAATGCAGCAAAAAGCCGCCGTTATGGTCGAAACACAGGCAGATCGCCTGGAACGTCCATGCTGAAACCGTCATAGGCCCACCATGAGGGAGCAGTCACCGAATCGAATCCTGATCACCGGGGCCTCGAGCGGGCTGGGCGCCGCGCTCGCGCGACATTATGCCGCGCCGGGCCGCACGCTGATGCTGTGGGGCCGCGATCGCCACCGTCTCGATGCTGTTGCGGAGAGTTGCCGGGGAGCGGGGGCGCGCGTTGCGGCTCGTTCGCTTGACCTGTCCGACAGCGCGGCAGCGATCGACGCGATCGAGCAAGACGACGACGCGGAGGCGATCGACCTGGCGCTGTTCGTTGCCGGCCTGGGCGACACACGAGCGCCTGGCGACCTGGTCGAGGATGCCGAGCAAGTGGCTCGCCTGGGATTGGTGAACTTCGTCGCTGCGGCGGCGCTCGCGGCTGCGATAGGGAGTCGCATGGCGCGACGTGGCGAAGGGCGGATCGTGCTGGTCGGGTCGGCAGCCGGGTTTCATGCCTTGCCCTTTGCCGCCGCTTATGCCGGATCGAAGGCCGGGATCGCGCATTTTGCCCGGGCTCTGGGGCTGGGCCTGAAGCAATATGGCGTCGGGGTAACGCTTGTCTCGCCCGGTTTCATCGATACTCAAAGCGGGCGAGAGGCGCCCGGACCCCGGCCTTTCGCGCTGCCATCCTCGGACGCGGCCGCGCGTATCGCAAAGGCGGCGGCGCGTGGACAGGCGCACGCAATCTTTCCCTGGCCGTTCATCGTGATGCGATGGGTCGATCGCTTGCTGCCCAGGGTATTGCGCGACCGCTTGTTGGTCGCGCTCACTCCTCCGAGCGATTGAGCGCCGTATCGACTGCCGCGGCATCGGGTTGGACGCACCGTAGAACGAGATGATGCAAAGCCGCTGGCGTCAGGTCGACCGCTGCGGCTTCGCCTTTCAGGACCTGTCCGCCGGCCCCGAAACGCACGACCACATAGGGCGTATGGCGCGCCCCGCCCGGCGCGGTCACGCCCGGAATGCTCGGCCGGTGATCGCCGAAGAAGACGAGCAGCGCCGGTCGGCCATCGGTCGACAGATATTGGATGAGGTCGCCCAACATCGCGTCACTGTTCCGCAGACGACCCAGATAGGCATCCAATCGTCCGGTCGCGTCCCGCGCATTGTCGCTGTCCCACGGACCATGATTCTCCATCGTCACGGCGTAGATGAGCTTGCGGCCCGTGGATCCGCTCGCCAGCTCGGCGATCTTTGCGCCCAGCGTCCGGTCGTCGACATAGCGGCTGCCGCCCACAGGGATCGGCGCAAAGGCCGATTCACCGATCACCTCGTCGAAGCCGATTGAGGGCATCAACCGATCGCGACTGTAGAAACGCATGTCGTGTGGATGCACGAAAGAACTCCGGTAGCCGGCGCCCACCAACCGCGCCGGCAGTGCGTAGGTCGCCTCGCTTTGCGCGGTCAGGAACGGATCGTAGCGTCGGAAGCCGAGCGCGGTTTCGCTGCGCCCGAACAGCACGCCATATTCGGTGCGCATGGTGTATGCACCGAATCCGCTGACATGAAGATCGCCCTGCTGCCAGGCGATGGCCCTGGCGCGGTCCAGCCCGGGCAGCGCCGGCGATGCTTCGCCCGTGACCTCCACGGCATCGGCGAATGATTCGCACTGGACGATGACGACGAGCTCTGGAGCCAAGGGACCCGTCAGGCCGCCGACCGGCGCAAGCGTCGGGCAGGGCTGGGGATCGGGCGTGCACCGCCAGCGTCGCCAATAGAGCAGCAACGTCGCGATCAAGCCGAACCGGGCGACGTCGCCCGCGAGGTCGGGTGTCGACACCGTTGAAGCGAACCGTCCGGCCCGCAGCAACAACCACAAGGCGCCGCTCGCCAACAGCACCAACCCGGCTCCCATCAAATGGGCCTGCGGGCGGCTCGAGATGAGTGGCAAGAGCGCGATCACCGCCACGGACGCACCGATGGCAGCTATCCAGCGCTGACGCGCCGGGATCGCAGTGAAATAAAAGCGCGGGTGGCGGAAAATGCCGACGATCAACGCCAGATCGGAAAAGACGAGGGGCTCGCCCAGCATCTTGTACTTCGCGTTGGAGGCCACCGTGAAGAGCGCCATCACCGCGATTGCCAGGCCCGCCGCGGCTGTCGCGTTGCCGAAGCCTGTCAGGCAGAGCCCGAACACGCCGGCCAGCGCCAGCACATGCAGCAACAACCCCTGCCAGCATCGTATGCGGGCGACGCGTGGCCGCACCGCCGCATCGAGCAACAGCGACGCCGCCAACATCGCCAGGAAAGAGATCAATCCGTTCGTCACAGAAACAGTCGCGCCGTCAGCCTCAATCGAGCCACGCCGTTCGGCCGCGGTTTGGAGCAGGTGGATCGCCCATAGCGACCGGTCGCCCGGCTGTCACGGCCAGGGTGCCCTAAGCGACACCTTGGAAAGACGCGCTGCGATCTGTACCGCCGGTCGACACGTGAGGGGGTGCTATTGATTCGAAAAGAGAAATCGCGAATGCCGGAGTTGTTTGCCCATGGCCCCGAATTCATGCCGCAGGTTGCGGCGCCAGGCGATGCGAAGCCACTTGCAAGGCGAAACATTCTATTGCTGCAGGGCCTGATGGGCCCGCTCTTCCGCCGCCTCGGACAGGCGTTGCGGCAGGACGGTTATGGCGTGCATAAGGTCAATTTCAATGGGGGTGATCGGCTGTTCTGGCGTCTCCCCAATGGCGTCGACTACCGCGGGTCGCTCCTGGACTGGCCCGCGGCGCTGGAGCAGTTGATCGCGGACCGACAGATCACCGACGTTCTATTGTTCGGCGACTGTCGCCCGATGCACATGGCTGCAAGCGCGGTATGCCGTGAGCTGCACATCCCCGTCCACGTGTTCGAGGAAGGGTATATCCGGCCGGATTGGGTGACGCTCGAACTCGGTGGCGTTAACGGCCATTCCACTCTCCCGCGAGATCCAGGCTGGTACCTTGCGGAGGCCGCCGCCTTGCCCCCAGCCCCCGACCATCATCCGGTTGCGTCGTCGTTTCGCCGCCGCGCGACCGAGGGGCTTATCTATAACGTCGCAGATGTGTTGACACGGTGGCGATACCCTCATTGGGACAATCATCGTCCGTGGCATCCGCTGGTCGAGGGCATGGGCTGGACGCGCAAGTTGATGCGGCGCAAGGCCGTGGCGGCGCGCTCAACCGAGGTTCTGGCGTCACTCAGCGCGAGCAAAGCGCCGTATATGCTCTTTCCGCTCCAGCTGGATTCGGATGCGCAAATTCGGCTGCATTCCTCCTTCGCCGGTATCGCCGATGCGCTTCGGATGGTAATCGCGTCTTTCGCTGCCAACGCGCCGGCGGATTTGCGCCTAGTCGTCAAGGAACACCCGCTCGACAACGGCGTGCGCGACTGGCGTCGCGAAACCGCGACGCTCGCCGACCTCTACGGCGTCGGGAACCGAATCGACTACCTTGAAAGCGGCGACATCGTGCCGGTCGTTCAGCGATCCAGGGGCATGGTGACGATCAACAGCACCAGCGGCACGCTCGCGTTGGTGCATGACATTCCGGTGATCCCGCTCGGCCACGCGGTGTACGATATCGAAGGCATCACATTTCAGGGCACGCTCGATGACTTTTGGCGCGATCCGGGCAAACCCGATTCCGAGGTATTCTCCGCTTTTCGTCGTGTGCTGATCGATCGGTGTCTGGTCGCGGGCGGGTTCTTTTCCGAAGAAGCGCTCGACAAGGTGACCAAGGGAGTCATTGCCCGCCTGGAGGCCGCAAGCCCGCTAACGACCCACCCACTGCGCACAAAGGCGCCCTCCAGCGCTTGATAGGCGGCGGGCCCCCCGGGAGCTCAGCGTCGCCGGGCCTGCGAGTGGTGAAGGCGTCGCCAAATCGTCCAAGCGAGGCGCAGGCCTCCTCTGCGCAGCGCCGCACCAAGGATTTCACGATGCTCGCGCCGATTGAGCAAGCCTGGTTCCAATTCCGCGAACAGGGGGGCCAGTTCCCGAGTCGGCGCGAGGTCGACCATGTTGAACGCACCGTGAAAACCGAACTCCTTGCCGGTGGGTGTCATGCGTTCGTAGGCAAAGCGTCGCGCTAGGTCCTCCGGCGCAAAGCGTAGCCCGAAGCGTCGTTCGAGATACCGGCGATGCGTGCGGCAGATCGCCACGTCTTCCGGCTCATCCGAAATCGGGAGGTCGGCGCAGGCTTCGACCAGCCGACGAGAACGCAACGAGAAACCGCCATTGCCGACACGCATGCTGTCCGCGAAATGGGGCCAGGGCGCTCCGATATAGTCATAATCGAGGAACCCCGGATCCCAATTATTGGGGTCGAGCACATAGCCGTCCCATTGAACGCAGAGCACATGCTGGGTGGCGACATGCGCCGCCAGGCCTCTCAACATGAAGCGGGAATATTCGAATCGCGAGCCGATCGGCGGGATCGCTCGCCATTCCGCTAAGGCGCCCGGCGGCGGTGGGCGGTCGCTGAGGAAGAGCGTTTCTCCAAAGCGCAGCCCGCGCTGGGACAGGGTCAATGCGCGCGCTGTGGCAGACAATGCGACGTCGGTAACCGCCAGCAACGTCACATCGGGCAAGGCGCGAACTGACACCTGCGTTGTGTCGCTCGGGTCTAAAGGGTTAGGAGGCATCGTTCAGATTGCCGGCGGAATAAGGCACTGGGAGGGTTGCACGCCCTCATCCACATGCCGGGCGGCATCGCCAATGCCCGAAGCGACGCCTGCATGCTAAATCGCTCGGTCAGGATAGAGCAATCGAGCTCCGACCACGCCGATGCCTTCGTGCACCGCCAGCGCCGCCGTCGGCTGCTGCTTACCGCCACCGGCGGCGCCGTGACAATCGATGGCTCTGCGCACTTAACGCGAGGCTCGCTGCGATGCGTGAGGACAAGCGGCAAATGCCGCGGAGCCGCTCCGCCCTCCGCGATGGTCAACGAAAGGTCGGACCAGCGCTCCACCGACGTGTCGGGTATGGCATCCACGTGGAACAGCAGCGGATCCCAACCGGGCTTGATCCACGGCGCCTTGCGGCAGCGCCCGATCTCACCCCAATAGACCAATCGGGCGCTGCCGCGCATATGAGTGGTCAATACCGCATCGAGTGCGGGTGAAACCTGATCCCCGGCTTCGATCGGCAGCAGCCAGGTCGGGCGATTCGACGCGGGCAAGGGAACAGACGCGTCGACGACGAGCAGATCGGGGCCCAAGGATGCAGTGAGGCTGGCGCGTGTCCCAGCACTGTCCCCGCCAAGATTAATCGCGCCGACCAAGCCGGGTTCGCTTGCGCTGGCGGCGGGCAAGAGAGCCAGCTCCGCCACCCTGATCGACATGGCGTAGTGTTTCGAGTGCTGGGCGGCTGCGAGGCGGCGCCGATTCCGGACGCGCAGCATTTTTCCGCGCAACAGGGCTATCAAGCCGCTCGTGGCCAAGCGCGGCCGGGCGGTAAGTGCGAGGCTTAGCACAATGGGCCAGGCTCGCGGCACCGTGCCGGCCGGCGAAGTTGGCATGATCTAAGCGCGCTCGCCCATCACGACACGCCGGATATAGGCGGCATATTCGCTCTTGCCGAGCCGCGCGGTGGCGCGTTCCAATGCGGTCCTGTCGATAAAGCCCATGTGGAACGCGATTTCCTCGGGGCAGGCAATCTTGAAGCCCTGCCGTTTCTCGAGCGTCGACACGAATTCCGCCGCAGCGAGCAAGCTGTCCGGTGTTCCGGTATCCAACCAGGCGTAGCCTCGGCCCATGATTTCGACGGATAGCGCGCCGCGCTCCAGATAGACACGATTGACGTCGGTGATCTCGAATTCGCCACGCGCCGAAGGAGCGATATTGGCGGCGATATCGACGACATGCTCGTCGTAGAAATACAGGCCGGTCACGGCCCAGTTCGACCGTGGCCGCGCCGGTTTTTCCTCGATCGACATCGCGCGCATCGTGTCGTCGAATTCGACGACGCCGTAACGTTCCGGATCGGCGACATGATAGGCGAATACCGTCGCTCCCGACGGCTTCGCCATGGCGCTCTGGAACAGCTCGTCCATGGCGTGGCCGTAATAGATATTGTCGCCGAGGATCAGGGCTGACGGGCCGCCGCGCACGAAGTCCGCTCCGATCGTATAAGCTTGGGCGAGGCCTTTCGGTTCCGGCTGGACGGCGTATTCGATCGCCATGCCCCATTGCGATCCATCACCCAGCAACGTCCTGAACGCCGGCGCGTCGTGCGGGGTGGTAATCACCAATATTTCGCGAATACCTGCGAGCATCAACGTCGCCAGCGGGTAATAGATCATCGGCTTGTCATAGACCGGCATCAGCTGCTTCGATGCTGCCAATGTCATCGGATAGAGGCGCGTGCCGCTGCCGCCGGCGAGAATGATGCCCTTCATGCCGCGATCGCCTTTTCATGCACGAGCCGAGCGGTCACCGCGGCCACGCTGATACGCCAGTCGGGAAGGCGAACGCCATGCCGCTCGAACAGCGCCGTGCAGTCGAGCTGCGAATTGCGCGGACGTCGAGCCGGAGTCGGATAGTCGGCGGTCGTGATGTGCTTGACTCGCGCGCTCGGACCTCCGTTCGCCGCGGAGGCGGCGAAGACCGCTTCGGCAAGATCGGCCCAGGTTCCGTGACCGTCACCGGTCGCGTGAAAGATTCCGCGATGGCGCGTATCAGCCCCTTCAGCCAGATGGCCTGCAACAGCAATTACCGCATCGGCGAGATCGAGCGCATTGGTCGGGTTGCCATGCTGGTCGCCGACCACGCCGACCTCGTCTCGGGACTCGGCGAGTCGCAACATCGTCTTGACGAAATTGGCGCCGAACGGGCTGTAAACCCAGGCCGTTCGCAGGATCGCGACGTCCGCCCCGCTCGCCAATACGGCCTCCTCACCAGCCAATTTCGATGCTCCGTAAACGCCGGTGGGGCCGGTCGCGTCGCTTTCGACATAAGGCGCCACCTTGTCGCCGGAAAACACATAATCGGTTGATATGTGCACGAGCGGCACGCCGATCCGCGCTGCGGCGCGCGCTACCGCACCGGCGCCGT
>Ga0068851_10000831_pt1 | contig 13334 bp, 10 predicted proteins | sample KBSCornC12_FD_66588 | JGI IMG/M metagenome (GOLD analysis project Ga0068851, IMG submission 66588) | Corn rhizosphere microbial communities from Kellogg Biological Station, Michigan, USA - KBS Corn C1-2 | ecosystem: Host-associated > Plants > Roots > Rhizosphere > Soil ...
TCGTTCCAGACTACGGTGACGGCGGCGGCCAGCGATCTCGGCAACCTCGTCCTGAATGCCGATGGCACTTACACCTATACCGTCTCCAATTTGGCGGTGGAGTTTCTGGCGGAAGGCGCGAGCAAGGTCGATACGTTCACGATCACCTCGCTGGATGGCACCATCAAGGATGTGTCGTTCACGATCTATGGCGCCAATGAGCCCGCCGCGATCAGTGATCCGCCGATGGTGACGATCACGGTCCTCACGACAGATAATCTCAATTTCCAGGCCGATGGCCCGCTCGCAGAGATGGGGGCCGGTGCTCTCCAGGCAGGTGGGCTGCAGTCTGAAGGCGTTTCTTCCTTCACCATCGTCGATACCGCCGACAATCGCGAATTCGTTGTCGAGGGGACGGGCTTTACTTACGGTCCGGATGGCAGCATTTCAGGGGGAACGATTACGTCGTTCCATGAATTCACGGCGGATGGCGCGACTGCACTCGCCGACTTCACCGGCCTTTCGGTCGATGCCGTGACCTGGATAACCGATGTTGAGCTGGCCGCAGGTGGCGACACCAATCCTATCGAGACATTGACGTCAACGTTCTCTTACCATTTCATCGGTGGTCCCGGTGACGACGTTTTTGGATCTGCTGGTCATGCCGACATCCTTTCAGGCGGGGTTGGCAACGACACGCTCGATTCCGGCGGCGCGCCCGCAGGCAGCCACGACACGGTGACCGGTGGAACTGGCGGGGATACCTTCATCTATCAGAAGGGCTATGGCGCGGTCACGATTACCGACGTGGACCAGGGTGACGACGACACCTTCAATGCCAGCGAAGGTGATCACATCATCCTGATCGGCTTCAGCGGTGAGTCGGCCGTCACCTATGATGCCGTGAACAACATCACAACCGCCGACTTCGGTAGCGGCGACGTCTTGACCTTGCTTGGCATTTCTCCGGACCAGATCGACGTCAATAATATTGTGCAGGGTGGCGGCGGAGGCGGGAGTAGTGGCCCAGCCTTCGACAACGCGAATAACGCGGTCTATGCGGGAGCGCCTGTTGTCCTCGACGCCGCGATCTTGCTGACGGACACAAACCCGATCGCGACGGTCAACAGCGTCACCGTCTGGATCTCCTCGGGCGAGCAGGCAGACGATCAGTTGACCATAAACGGGGCCAGCCTCCCCAGCGGATTCACACTTTCGGTCATCGACTCGACGGACGGCACGATCACCATTAGCGACGGCAGCACGATCAGCTACCACTATGACGCGACGCTGAATACGGGGGGCGCCGAAGGTCATGGACTTTACCTGCACAGCAGCGGGAGCACTCCGGCCACGACCGCCGATTTTCAGGCCCTGTTGCAGGCGGTCCAGTTCTTGCCGGGCGTTGCCGACGGCCTCCGTACGATCACCTGGGCGGCGCACGACGATCAGGATGTCTATAGCCCCACGGTCACCACGACGGTTAGCGTCGGCCCCGTGCTCAACAGCTTTACACTGGCGTTGTCCGACACCGCAACGGTTCTGACACTGGCTAATTTCGACGTCGCCCACGCCCAGAGTTCGGACTTCTTCTCGTTGGCTTCTGCTCCTGTGGGCGGCGTATTTGAAGTCTATGACGGCAGCGATTGGGTGACCGCCCCGACCGGCGGGCCGCCATTCAGTATTGCCGAAGTTGAAGCCGGGCATGTGAAGTTCGTGCCGGATGGCAGCGGCATTGTGCCCGACTTCTCGATCTGGATCAGCAACGGTAGCGCTGTCAGCCCGGCGATCACTCCGACGTTCGAAGTCAGCGGCGCGAGCGCGGAGGCCGTGACGTTCGCAGGTACTCACGGCCTGTTGCTGCTTGATGATCCCTCCGATTTCTCCGGCCTGATCTATGGCTTTACTGGCGACGGGAGCCTCACCGGATCGGACCAGATCGATCTCGTCGGCATCGATTACATGTTAGCTTCTTTTTACAAGTCGTTCGACGACGCGGCCCAAATCCTTACCATAGGAGACGCGCTGCATTCCGCGACACTCCATTTCAGCGGCAATTATCAGCTGGCCAACTTCAGCTTTGTCAGCGACGGTCACGGCGGCACGATCGTCTATGACCCCCCGGTGTCAGGGCCGTGGAAGCTTAGCAGCGCGGCTGTGCCGATCTCCGGTACAAGCCCCGAGGCCGGCCCATCAAACCCAGATGCCGATCCTTCCGCCGGCAGCAATGGCGACGGTTCGCACCTCAATGGGCTGATCGTGCAGGATGCAGGTCCCGCCGCGCCGAAGCATGATACGTTCGTTGGCTCCACAGCGGGCGACGGTTCGCTCGATCCTCATGCGGGAAGTTTGATCGGTCCGCTGGTCGTTCATGACGGCGGGCCGGCAGCGACTGGCAGCGAATCCCTTAATTCGTTTGCTGATGCCAGCACCCCGCCATTCTCCGGCAATGGCGACGGCTCGCACCTCAAAGGCCTGATCGTGCAGGACGCGGGCCCAGGGCAACCATGGAACGGTTTCGGCAGCGAGGACCATTTAGCCTTCAGGTTTGATGGTGCGGCACCTTCCTCGGGGGCACCTTCCGATTCGGCGTCCTGGCTCCATTCGGATGGAACATTGAGCCCTGCGCCGACATCGCAGGAGCCGGACTGGACTGACCCTCACGTGCAACCGCCCCCCATCTCGGCCAATGATCTGTCGGTGATCGCGGGTCTTCTCAAGGCGCAGTCGCACGATTTCCATTTCACCTGAATGTAGGTCTCCTTTGATGTCAGGGCGCATCAGCGGCGAAACGTCTGCGAAAGCTGAAAAGAAGAGCGCGGGAAGTAGAAGGCGCTGGCTGCGGCTTAGAATTTGAGATTCCTGTGACGGGCCGGCCGCCCAAGTAGGAATCTCAAACCCATCCCATTAGAATGCGTCAATTATTGCGAACACCCTCTCAAGGGGTGTCATGACGCGTCGATATCTGGCGATTGCAGACGGAATGGTCGAGAGATGAAGCGGCTCAGGAGATGGCGGCGATGGTTCGCGCGGAGGATTGGCTATGCCCGCCTGGTCTGCCTCGTCATCCTGATTGGGCTTGCTGGCTTAAGGATTGCCGATTTCGCGCCGATCGAAGAACTTCGCATTCGGACGTTCGATGCTTTCCAGCGCATCGACCCGCGCCAAAAGACAATCCATCCGGTCACCATCGTCGATATCGACGAAAAGAGCCTCGCCAAGCTCGGTCAATGGCCGTGGCCCCGAACGCGAATGGCGGACATGATCGCCAATCTGACGCGATTGGGCGCCGTCGTCATTGCCTTTGACGTTGTGTTCGCCGAACCCGATCGCCTCAATCCCGGCACTGTCGCCGACACGATGCGCTATCTCGATGAAGAGACGCGCTCCAAATTGCGATCGCTACCGAACAACGATGAGATATTCGCCGACGCGCTTCGACGTTCCCGCGTCGTATTGGGCGAAACCGGGTTGTCGGCAGTCAGCGCAACCTTCGATCCGAACCTTCCCGTCAGCGGGACCGCCTCGCTCGGCGCGGATCCGGAACCATTTCTGTTCGATTTTCCCGGGTTGCTTCGTAATGTCAGCGTGCTCGAAAAAGCCGCGGCCGGGCACGGGCTCATCACCATAAATCCGGAGCGAGACGGCATCGTTCGTCGTGTGCCCATGATGATGCGGGCCCAGGGCGTCGTCATGCCGGCGCTCAGCTTCGAAATCCTCCGGCTGGTGACGGGGACGCCGACGATCGTGGTTAAATCCGAAGAGATCGGCATCAAGAGCGTCGCGATAAAGGGTCTGGAACTGCCTACCAATCTCAATGGGCAGCTCTGGGTACACTTTGCTCCGCAGGACCCATCGCTCTATGTCTCGGCGGTCGACGTGCTCGACGATACCGTCCCGCGTGAGAAGATCGAAGGCAAGCTGGTGGTGGTCGGGACGTCGGCGGTCGGTCTGAACGATATCAAGACCACCCCGGTCACCGCCGCCATGCCGGGGGTTGAAATCCATGCCCAGGTGCTTGAAGCCGCCCTGACGGGATCGCTGCTATCGCAACCGATCTATGCGCCGGCTCTCGAGTTTGGTGCGGCGCTTGTGCTCGGCCTGTTGGTGATTGCGTTTGCGCCAGGCTTCGGCCCGGTGACGTTGGTGGTGGTTGGCGGGGTGTTTGCCTCGCTTCTCGTCGGAACCTCCTGGTATTTCTACGCACATAATCGCCTGCTGATCGATTTCACCTACCCAATGATGTCGACGACGGCGATCTATCTGACGCTTATTTTTGCAAGTTTCGTCCGCGAGCAGTCGCAGCGCCGGCAGATCCGCTCCGCTTTCGCGCAGTACATGTCACCCGCCCTGGTCGAACAGCTGGCGCAATCGCCGGAAAAGCTTGTGCTCGGCGGTGAGGAGCGTGAGCTGACTATCATGTTCTCCGACGTGCGTGGCTTCACCACCATCTCCGAGTCCTTCAAGAGCGATCCTCAGGGCCTTACCGCACTGATGAACCGCTTCCTGACGCCACTGACCAATGCGATCCTCGCGCGCAAGGGTTATATCGACAAATATATGGGTGACGCCATCATGGCGTTCTGGAACGCGCCGCTCGGCGATAACGAACATCAGATCAATGCCTGCGAAGCGGCGATCGACATGCTGGAAAAGATCGACGAACTCAATAAAATCCGCAAACAGGAAGCGGAGGAGAGCAATCAGACTTTCATCCCAATCAATGTCGGCATTGGCCTGAACACTGGAATCTGCACCGTCGGCAACATGGGCTCCGACATCAAATTCAACTATTCGGTGCTTGGCGACAGTGTCAATCTTGCCTCGCGGCTGGAAGGTCAATCCAAGGAATACGGGTTTCCCATCATCGCGGGATCGAAGACAGCACTCACGGTGAAGGACAGCTTCGCAATCCTGGAACTCGACTTCATCATGGTGAAAGGCAAGAAGGAGCCGGAGGTCATCTATGCGATCGCCGGTCGGCATGAGGTGGCGCAGTCAGCGGAATTTCAACGGCTTCGAAACCTCACGATCGAAATGCTTGCTTGCTACCGCAGCCGGGATTGGGAGGGCGCGCTGGCAGCGATCGAGCGCGGGCGGAAGACAGAAGGCGCGGAAAGCCTCGGTTTGCTCTACGACCTGTACGAGGAACGTCTCCATGCCTATCGCGAAAATCCGCCGCCCCCGGATTGGAATGGTGCGTTCCAACTGTTGAAGAAGTGACGAATGCGCAGGAGCAATCCGGGTTTCGACATCCGCCCTCCATTCGTCTGAACAGGCGGCGGGAATCGGAGTCGTCAGATTGGACAATTCCAGTTAGGTTGGGTGTTGCGCGATTGATTGATCATTTAGGGGATGGAAATGAACCTGTCGAATGAAAGCCTTCTGGTTATCCTGATTGTCGGCCTGATTGCAGGCTGGCTAGCAGGTAAAGTCGTCCGGGGCGCCGGCTTCGGAATCATCGGCGACATCATCATCGGCGTTTTGGGCGCGTTGATCGCGAGCCTTCTGTTTCCGAAGCTCGGTATTCGCCTGGGTACCGGCATGGTGTCCGAGATCATCTATTCGGCGATCGGCGCCATTATCCTTCTTGTGATCGTCCGGCTGGTGCGGGGTGGCGGTCGGTTCTAATTCTAAAATCACCAGGTGCTAACGCTAGGTGCTAAAGAGCCAGCCTCTCGCGACGCTGGCTCTTCGCATTTTCCCACCACGCTTTTTGAAAGGCGATGGGCTTTAGTCTCTCCAGACTAGTCGATCACTTCCACCACGCGGTGGGTGCGGGGTTCGACCAGGACGGTCCGTCCATTCACGATTGTATAGCGGTAATCCTGGGCGCCATATTCACGCGGCACCTCATAATAGGCTATGCCCTCTCCGGGCAGGACCGTGCCGACCCGAACCTCTTCGCGATAGGCATAGGATGGCCGCCGCTGTTCCACGACATAGGTGCGGAAGCGCGGCCGCTCGTCAACTCCGAGCACGCCGGTAACCCCGCCGACCACGCCTCCGATGACGCCGCCGACCACGGCGCCCACGGGCCCCGCCGCCCGTTCGCCTTCTCGCGAGCCGCGTTCGATGCCGCCGGGCACGCCCTGCGCCTGTGCGGCGATCGGGGTCAGCAGCGTCAAAGCAAGGATGGTTCCGGTAAAGATGCGCATTTCAGGGTTCTCCGATCAGATGACGACAGGTCCACATAATGGGCTAGCCCGCGATCTGGTTCCGGCACGGACGAAAGATATCGGCGCTTGCAATCCCCAAACAAGACCGATGGAGAGCGCTAACCAGTTGTTTTTTTTGTGTTATGACCCCTTCATGGCGATCGGTTAACGGGACTTAAATGGACCGGGACTACAATCGGGCGTAGGATTGAAACCGCTCCTGCTGTCCGAATTGGGCGGGATACCGGTCTGCTTTTTGGCGAGATGCTGTCTGATGACTTCCCAACCCGGCCTTCAGAGCTCTGAACTTGGGTCTGCGCTGCGGGCCTGTCGCGGGGCCTTCCTTGGCGTCGGCGCGATGAGCTGCATGATCAATGTGCTCTATCTGACCGGCTCGCTGTTCATGCTCGAAGTGTATGACCGGGTGCTGCCGAGCCGGAGCGTTCCGACGCTGGTGGGTTTGGTTATTCTGGCCGCCGCCATGTACATCGTGCAGGGCGTTCTGGATTTGCTGCGCGGCCGGATCCTGGGCCGCATCGGTACTGCGCTGGACGAGGCGCTGAACCATCGGGTGTTCGATACCATCGTCCGGCTGCCACTGCTGACGAGCACCCGGGGCGATGGCCTGCAGCCGTTGCGGGATCTCGACAATGTCCGCTCGTTTCTCGGCAGCATGGGACCGGGCGCATTTTTCGATCTGCCCTGGCTGCCTTTCTATCTGGCGATCTGTTTTGCCTTTCACGTGATGATCGGCGTCGCCGCGCTCGTGGGTGCAATCATTCTCGTCACCCTCACGGTTCTGACGGAATATCTTTCGCGCGCGCCGGCCCGCCAATCCATGGAGCTGTCGGCGCGGCGCAATGATCTCGCCGCCATCAGCCGACGCAATGCCGAAGTATTGACGGCGATGGGCATGACCGGCCGGATGGCGCGCCGCTGGGGTCTCGCCAATGAAAACTATCTGGCGGGCAATCAGCGAGCCAGCGACATCATGGGCGGACTTGGAGCAGTTTCCAAGGTTTTGCGCATGATGCTGCAATCGGCGGTGCTGGCCGTGGGCGCTTATCTGGTGATCCACCAGGAGGCGACCGCCGGCATCATCATCGCCAGTTCAATTCTCAGCGCGCGTGCACTGGCGCCGGTTGATCTCGCGATCGCCCATTGGAAAAGCTTTGTCGCCGCGCGCCAGAGCTGGAATCGCCTCAACGGGTTACTCGAGCGGATTCCTGGGCGTCCGGTTCCGACTATGCTGCAGGGGCCTTCAAGGCGGCTGTCGGTTGAAGGAATCAGCATCGTGCCGCCGGGCGATCAGCGGCTGATTGTTCAGGATGTCTCCTTTGTCCTGGAGGCGGGCGCAGGGCTTGGCGTGATCGGTCCCTCGGGATCCGGCAAATCCTCGCTGGTGCGGGCGCTCGTTGGGGTCTGGCAGCCGGTGCGTGGAAAGGTGCGACTGGATGGTGCGGCGCTTGATCAGTGGTCATCCGATGAACTCGGCCGCTACATCGGCTATCTGCCGCAGGACGTGGAATTGTTCGCAGGCACGGTCGCCCAGAATATCTGCCGCTTCGATCCCGAAGCCAATTCAGACGCGATCATTGCAGCCGCCCGCCATGCCGGCGTTCATGAGATGATCATCAAGATGCGCGCCGGCTACGATACGGAGATTGGCGAGCAGGGGGCGGCGCTATCGGCGGGACAGGCGCAGCGCGTCGCGTTGGCTCGAGCACTGTACGGCGATCCCTTCCTGATCGTGCTTGATGAACCCAATTCCAATCTCGACACCGAGGGCGACGAGGCGTTGATCCGTGCGGTACGCGCCGCCCGAGAGCGGGGTGCCATCGTCGTGGTGGTGGCGCATCGACCGATCGGAGTCGAAGCGGCCAATCTCCTGCTGGTGCTGGCGGAAGGCCGGGTGCAGGCCTTCGGGCCGAAAGAAACCGTGCTGGGTCAGGTGCTGCAGCAGCGCGCGCCGGCCAATCCGTCTCCAATCAAGGTCGTATCCGAAGGCGGAGTCACCAAGGGATGACCGAAAAGCAATTCCAGACGGCGCGCCAGTCGATCCGCAGGCATCTGCTTGCCGGTCTGGTGTTGGTGTTGGTGTTGGGCGCGGGGCTCGGCGGCTGGGCATCCACGGCCGAACTTTCCGGGGCGCTGATCGCACCGGGATCGGTGGTCGTCGATTCCAATGTCAAGAAGGTGCAGCATCCCACTGGCGGCGTGGTCGGCGAGCTTCTGGCGCGCGACGGTGATGTGGTCAAGACCGGCGATGTGCTGGTCAGGCTCGACGATACCGTGACGCGCGCGAACCTTGCGATCGTCACGAAAAACCTCGATGGCTTGCAGGCGCGGGCGGCGCGATTGCAGGCCGAGCAGCAGGGCCTTGATGAGATCGTGTTTCCGAAATCGCTCCTCGATCGCGCCGACGATCCCGATGTGAAGAACGTCATGGCGAGCGAGACGAAGCTGTTCAATGTTCGCACCAATGGAAGGACGGGGCAAAAGGCGCAATTGCGCGAGCGCGTCACCCAGCTTAATCAGGAAATCGCCGGGCTCGCGGCGCAGCAGGCGGCCAAAGACCAGGAGATCGCGCTGGTGGAGAAAGAGCTGGTCGGCGTGCGCTCGCTCTATGAGCAGCATCTGGTTCAGCTCTCTCGCCTGACGGTGCTGGAGCGCGATGCTGCGCGGCTGGCCGGTGAACGAGCCCAGTACATGGCTTCAATGGCCCAGGCCAAGGGCAAGATCACCGAAACCGAGCTTCAGATCATCCAGATCGACAAGGATCTGGTGAGCGACGTTTCGAAGGATCTGCGCGAGACCAATGACAAGATCGGTGAGTTCGTCGAGCGCAAGGTGACGGCGGAAGATCAGCTCAAACGGACGGATATTCGGGCGCCGCAGGACGGCATGGTATTGCAGTCGACCGTGCACACCGTGGGCGGCGTGATCACCGCAGGTGACGCGATCATGATGATCGTGCCGCAGGCCGACGCGCTATCGGTCGAGGCCAAAGTCAATCCGCAGGATATCGACAAGCTGGCGATCGGGCAGAAAACCCTGTTGCGGCTGTCGGCTTTCAATCAGCGCACCACGCCGGAACTCAATGGCGTAGTCACGCGGGTATCGCCTGACGTCACCACCGACCAGCGCACCGGGCAATCCTATTACACGATCCGCGTCTCGCTGCCGCGGGAAGAAGTCGGCCGCCTTGGCGAAGCCAAGCTGATTCCGGGAATGCCGGTCGAGGCCTTTATCCAGACCGGCGAACGCACGATGTTGTCCTATCTCATCAAACCGCTCAGCGACCAGCTGATGCGTACATTCCGTGAAAAGTGATGCCGACGCTTTTATTTTGATAAATGCTGCAGCAGAAGTCGCAGAGCGGCTTCCGCGAAGGCGTGCATGTTGGCGAGGCGATCAGCGCTTCCGGTTTCCACCGTGATCGCGGCGGAAGCCACTCCCGAAACCGCAATGCAGGTGTGGCCGGCGGCATCACCATAGCGATTGCCGGTCGGACCGGCAGCACCCGTTTCGGACAAACCCCAGTCGGAGGTGAACCGCTGATGGATCCGTTCCGCCAACAGCTCGGCGTAGATCTCGGTAGCCGAATGGATGCCCTTCACGTCCGCGTTGGGTATATCAGCCAGAAGCCGCCGGGCCTCGCCGGTATAGACCACGGCCGAACCGAGAAAATAGGCGGATGCGCCGGGAACGGCGAGCAGCGCCGCGGAGATCAGGCCACCGGCGGAGGATTCCGCCACCGCGATGGTCTGGCGCTTGGCCTTCAGTTTTTCCGCCACCTGTTCTGCGATCGCTACCAGTTCTTTCATGATCATTCCTCCCGGCGAAATCACCGCTGGCTCGATCGCCAACAGTAGAAGCATGCGGGCTCACTCTACTGGATTTAGGAATTCGGTGTATCCATGTTCTTGGCGGTAGTGGCCAGCCATTTGCGGAACGCAACAAGCTTGGGCGGATCGGACCTGGCCAAGGGCGAAACCAGGTAAAATCCGGCATCGGTGGGCCGCACGATCTTGAAGGGAACAACGAGTCGGCCCTTGGCGATATCGGTCTGAACATAGGATGTCCGGCCCATCGCAACGCCTGCGCCGTCGATCGCGGCCTGGACCGTCATCAAAATGAGATCGAACGTCATGCCCGGCTGACGGGAGATGTCCACCGATAGTCCTGCGGCGGTCAACCACAGGCGCCAGTCGTCGCCATAAAATCCGCTGGTATGCAGGAGAGAATGGTACGCCAGATGCTCCGGTTTGCGCAGCGCCTTGGGTCCTTTGATCAACGCCGGGCTGCATACCGGAAATAGTTCATCGGCCATCAACCAGTCTGCGCGCACCCCGGGCCATTGGCCACGGCCAAAGCGGATGGCGGCATCGACGTCATCGCGCGCAAAATCGACAAGGGTGGTCGAGGTGGTAATGCGCACGTCGATCTCAGGATGCGCTTCCTGGAAAGCCGGCAGCCGGGGAAGCAGCCATTTCGCCGCCAGCGAGGCGAGCGTGCTGATGGTGAGTACGTGGCCGCTGTCCTTGCGCAGCAACCGGTCGGTGGCAAGCCTCAATTCATTGAAGGCGGCGCGGATGCCCTGAAGATAATCCCGGGCCTGCGGTGTCAGCGCCAGCGCGCGGTTTTTGCGAACGAAGAGGGGCAGGCCGAGCTCCTGCTCCAGGCGTCGGATTTGATGGCTGATGGCGGTTTGAGTGACGTTCAACTCGGCCGCCGCGGCGGTGAAGCTCAGATGCCGCGCCGCCGCCTCGAAGGCGCGTAATCCATTCAAAGACGGCAGGGGGTGCTGCATAGATAGCTCCGGATGACATTATTTCATCTGAAGAGGGAAGAAGTGTCGTTTGTGAGAACGGCCATAAATGACGATATTCACCTGCATAACCTAAATTGAGGAGGCGGCGATGTCCAATGGTTCCCCTCAAGTGATGATAAATAGTCATGCAGCTGGCTTCTGGTCCCACATCAGCGAAACCGCCCATCTTTGGCGTCAGCGGCAGCTTGAGCGGCACTATCTCGCCGACTGGACCGAGCGGGATTTGAAGGATCTGGCTCTCACCTGGAGCGAGGTGGCTGCTGAAGCCGACAAGCCATTTTGGCGGGCGTAAGCCGGAAGTCTTACAAGAGAAGAGATCGGTCATGGCCACGGCGCTACAGAGTGACAACAAAAAGGGTCTCGTGGGCTTGCGCCGGCATACCGATCTCATCCGCCTGAACTCAGGTCAGTTGCTGACCCTGCGTTTTGCCGAGCCGGAGGACGCCGAAGCCCTGCAAGACTACTTCCGGAGGCTGTCGGCACAGTCGCGTTATAGCCGCTTCCTCGGAGGGATCAGCGAACTTCCGCGAGTCGAACTCGACCATTTCGTTCATGCTGGCGAACTCGATCGATTCAGTATCCTCGCAACGACGGCAACGAAAGCTGGCGACAGCAATGTCAGCGAGACCATCGTCGGCGAGGCGCGTTATGGCGTGGAGGCAACGAGCGGGAAGCTCGAGTTCGGATTGTCGGTGGCGGACGGCTGGCAGGGACTTGGGGTAGGCCGTGTGCTGCTTTCCAACATGGAATGCCGCGCCGCCGCTTCCGGTGCAGAGGCAGTATTTGGCGAAACCTTGCGTACCAATACCGCCATGATCGCGTTGGCCCGGAAATCCGGCTATCTCTTTTCGTCGCTTCCCGTCGACGGGCGCCTCGTGCTTTTTGAAAAGGCGCTCGAAGCTCCCGCCATGCCCTGCGTCACCGCGCGGCTGGCGGCCGAAGGATTAGTGCTTTCCGCTCTGCATTCCCGTGCGATCTGACGAGACGCAAGCGCCCGAACCTCACCCCTCGACATCAGGCGTCAGCCTGGCAACATCCGTCGCATGATCTGGTCGCGATAGATAAACACATGTACCAGCGCGGCCAGCACGTGAATTCCGATCAAGACCAGGAGCGCCCACTCCGCCGCTTGATGCCAGCCATCGATAAAGCGTCCGGCGCTGCGATTTGCGCCACTCAGCATGGGTAGCGGTACCAGGTAAAACAGGGAAATTGACCAGCCCCTGAAGGAAGCAAATAGCCAGCCCGTCAAGGTCGTCGCGAGCACCATCACGTAGAGCAGCGCGTGGACGCCCGTGGAGGTCAGTCGTTGCCAAGCGAGAAGCGAACGGTCCGCCGCAACGGGATGGGTCAGCCGCCAGGCCAGCCGCAATACGATCAGGACCAGAATCAGCATTCCGAACGAGACGTGAAACGTCATGGGCGCTCCGGGCACGCCGCCATGGATGTCCGGCATCAGCCACCCGATTGGGTATTGCACAGCGAGGAGAGCCACGATCAGCCAGTGAAAAGTCTTGGCGGTTATTCCGTATTCAGCTTGGGCGTTCATGAATCTCCCTTTGCACGACAGGCGCAGAAGCCGGCGAGGTTTTGCAGAATGGCCGGGTGGCGGCGAGCAAAGCCCGTCGGAAACGCAGGTCTATGTGCTCAGGCGCCGCCGATCAGGATCCCCACCGCCAATACGATGACGCCGCCGATCACGATCTGGAATACCGCCTGCAGGAACGGTGTATCCATGAAGCGGGCGCGAATATAGGCGATGGCCCAGAGTTCAAAGAACACGACCATGCCGGCAATGGCGGTCGCAATCCAGAACGCGTTCGCCCAGGAGTCCGGAACGAGATAGGGAAGGGTATGTCCAAGGCCGCCAAGCGCGGTCATCAGGCCGCAGGTGATGCCGCGCAGCCATGGCGATCCGCGGCCGGTCAGCGATCCGTCATCCGATAATGCTTCCGCAAATCCCATGCTGATGCCGGCGCCGATGGATGCGGCGAGGCCGACCAGGAACGTCTGCCAGTTGTGATGGGTCGCAAAAGCGGCCGCAAACAATGGTGCCAGCGTCGATACCGATCCATCCATCAATCCGGCGAGACCCGGCTGAACATATTGCAGCAGAAAGACGCGTCGGCGGGTGCGGTCCTCTTCGGCGCGCACCTTGGGACTCAGGATTTCGTGCGTCAGCCGTTCGGCGATCCTTTCATGGCCTTTCTCGGCCTCTGCAAGATCGCTCAGCAGCTTGCGGACGCCCACGTCCCGGCTCTGCGAGGCCGCCTTGACGTAAAAACGCTCCGCTTCGAACTCCATCGTTTCGGTTTCGCGGCGGATGGTGTCGAGCGACAGGTTCTTGGTCAGCCAGATCGGTC
>Ga0068851_10000839_pt1 | contig 13248 bp, 10 predicted proteins | sample KBSCornC12_FD_66588 | JGI IMG/M metagenome (GOLD analysis project Ga0068851, IMG submission 66588) | Corn rhizosphere microbial communities from Kellogg Biological Station, Michigan, USA - KBS Corn C1-2 | ecosystem: Host-associated > Plants > Roots > Rhizosphere > Soil ...
AGGTCGCCAACTCGGACTTGGTGTTGCGCCAGGTGAAATAGGTGTAGCTCTGGCTGTAACCGACCTTGCCCAGACGCGCCATCATCGCCGGCGTGGTGAACGCCTCGGCGAGGAAGATCACCTCCGGGTACTTGGACCGTACGTCGCTGATCAACCATTGCCAGAACGGCAGCGGCTTGGTATGGGGGTTGTCGACGCGAAAAGTCTTCACACCCTCTTCCACCCAGCCCACCACGATATCGCGCAGCTCGGTCCACAGGCCTGGGATGGCATCCGCCGCATAGAAGTCGACGTTGACGATGTCCTGATACTTTTTCGGCGGGTTTTCCGCGTACTTGATCGTGCCGTCCGGGCGCCAGTTGAACCAGCCCGGATGCTCTTTGAGCCATGGGTGGTCCTGGGAACACTGGATGGCGAAGTCCAGGGCGATTTCCAGGCCATGCTCGGCGGCGGCCTGGACCAGGCGGCGGAAGTCGTCGCGGCTGCCCAGTTGCGGGTGGATGGCTTCATGGCCGCCCTCTTCGCTACCGATCGCATATGGGCTGCCCGGATCATCCGGGCCGGCGGTCAGCGAATTGTTCTTGCCTTTGCGGTGGCTGCGCCCGATGGGGTGGATAGGCGGGAAATACAGCACGTCGAAGCCCATGTCATGGATCATCGACAGGCGCGAATGCACGTTATTAAAGGTGCCGTGGCGTGCGGGATCGTCTGTGATCGAGCGCGGGAACAGCTCGTACCAACTGGCGAACAGTGCTGCCTCACGCTCCACATCGATCGGGTACACCGTGCTGATGCTCAGGTAGGCACGGTGGTCTGCCTGGGTCATCAAATGTGCACTGTCTTCGTGCAGGAACTGCGCAACCTGCTCGGTTTCCAGCAGGCCGGAGAGTTCGTGGTGCAGCAGCATGAGGCGGTCGCGAAGTTCGTTGTCACTGCGTTCGGCGGCCTGCAGCACCAGGCTGCGGCCTTCCTGCAACTCCAGGCTGACCGGCACGCCAGCCTCATGCTTCTTGCGCAGCTCGTAACAGAAGCTGGCGAAGGTGTCGATCCAGGCTTCGATGCAGTATTCGTGGGGGCCTTGCTGGGTCACGGTAAACGCGCCTTCCCAGCCGTTGTTGCCCACGTCGGTCATGACCACGCTGTGCCAGCTTTCGTCCTGCAGCGGGCGCCAGCGGATCAGCACGGCGAGCTTGTCATGGCCGTCGGCAAACACCTTGCTGGTGACGTTTACCCGTTGGCCGACCACGGCCTTGACGGCAAATTCGCCGCCGTCGATCACGGGGGTGGTGCTTTCGATCGCGATCCGGGGCAGCAACAGCGCCTGGGACAGCGGCAATATGGAGGTGTCTGGAACCTGTGTTTCAGCAGTCATCGAGCATCTTCCCCTTACGCCCTGTGGACGCTCTTTGCTTGATCCGAAATTGCGATACGGCTGAGCTCTCCCTGAGCAGCGCCGTATAGGTCCGAGCCTGCACGCCGGTTAAAAGTTCAGGTGGATGTGCTGCCATTGGGCGGGGAATCAATTCGACCTGGCAGCTGTCCACCGATAGAGCAAAGCACAAAGGAGGCCACACCGATGAATATCCCGATCCCGGCTGAAACCCCGGACCCGAATATCGACAACCCCACCCTGCCACCCACCGAACCGGAACCGATTCCGGAAAAGGAACCGCCGGAGCATCAGCCACCGCCCGTCGAGGAACCCCCCACGACAATGCCGCCGGTCATTGCCGGCGTTTTTTCAACCATTTGAGGATTGCTATATGACCGATACAGAAGCTAAGCCTATCTGATGGATTGGCTGCTTCTTTCTCGCTGCCTTTGGCGATTCTTCCCACTCTCAACCAAGATAATGCGCAACCCCTGTGATTTTTGACATGTTCAAACTCCCAAGCATCACGGCCGTAGGAATACGGGACCAATCCCTATCGTCGAGCAACATCTTCAGCAGGAGAAATCATGTCTATAAGCAACGCAGGCTCACAGGGCAGCTCGATCTACCAGAGGATTGAGCAATTCAAACACCGAGATGATCGTGGCGGGGATATTCAGCACAACGGCATGCAGTCCAAATCAACCGATGACGCGGTCAAACGGCTCTGGCGTAACAGCCCAGGTTGGTCAGACAAGAATGGTGACGGCCGCTATGACTTGACCTACGAATTTCGGGCCCCGCCGGAAAAGCCGGAAAACAAGAACACTCGACAATTCGGCAAGACCGGGTTTACACCTATCCTCGAGAATCAGCGAAACCAGACCCGGCGAAGCCTGCAATCCATTGAAGATGTTGCAAATGTCACGTTTACCGAGGGGTCCAAGACAGCTGACAGTGAAGGCCATATCAAGATCGGGAATTATGGTCAAATGATCAATACCAAAGGCCACCCTTACAAGGGTTTCCCCCACTCTTCATTGCCCACCAAAAACCAGGCGGACATTGAAGTATGGTTTGTAGACACCAAGACCGAAAAATCTGTGCCTCTAGCAGCGCCAGGTAACGCGGGTCGCCACACCATTACTCATGAAATCGGTCACGCCATGGGGCTTAGTCACCCTGGCGGTTACAATGGTGACGGCAAAAACAAGCTCGACAAATCAAATGTATCTCATCACGAAGACTCTCAGAGCCATTCCGGCATGAGTTACCGAGGTGAGCGCACCGGATATGGCAACCATGGGGGTTTCCGTTCGTCAGCCCCGCAACTTGACGATATTGCTGCCTACCAAGAGAAATACGGTCCCAATTTCGAAACCCGCAAGGGCGATACTACCTACGGTTTCAATTCGAACACAGATCGAGACTTCCTGACTGTCAAAACCCCTGAAGACAAAATCGTGGCGGCCATTTGGGACGGAGGGGGCAACGACACATTGGATTTTTCCAGCTACGAGCAAAATCAGCAAATAAGCTTGAGGGAACAGACCTTTTCTGATGTCGGCGGCCTCAAGGGCAATGTCGGTATAGCCAAGGGCGCGGTCATCGAAAACGCCAAAGGCGGCAAGGGCAATGATTTGATCGTGGGTAACGACGCCAATAACACCCTGGAAGGCGGTGACGGTGACGACGTTATTCATGGCGGCAGAGGCTGGGACAAGCTGTGGGGCGGGAAAGGCGCGGATACCTTTGTCTACGGCAGTCCGACTGATTCGAGCATGTTCAACGGCGTCGATACCATCATGGATTTCGAAAGCGGCAAGGACAAGATTGATGTGTCGGGTATACGCACAGTAACCGGCGGCAAGCCGGTACGCTTGAACGAGTCCGTCCTCGAGCAGGGGGTGGGACACGGGCTGATAGCTGGCGAAGGCGCCATTTACTATGACCCAAAAGAAAACGTCAGCACGCTGATGATAAATTACGGGGCAGGACACGCGACCTTTGAAGTGGAAGTACGAGGCCAACTACAACCAAGCGATGTGGTGCTATGAGGCTGGCCGCCCAGCATAGGCCTACTTCTCCAACATACGCACAAGCCTGGGCATCACGCTGAACACCGCCAAGGCCAGCAATGTACTGAGTACCGCTGTCGATTCCCGGCCCAACCCGGCCGAGACCCCAATCGCAGCGGTCATCCACAGGCCGGCGGCGGTGGTCAGGCCTTTGACATGCCCTTCTTCATCGTCCTTGCCTTTGATGATGGTGCCCGCGCCCAGGAAACCGATCCCGGCAATTACCCCCTGGACCACCCGGCTCATTGCATCCGCCTGATTGCCGGACATCTGCGGCACCATTACAAATAACGCGGCCCCCATTGCTACCAGCATGTGGGTGCGCACCCCGGCGGCCTTGCCCTTGCTCTCGCGTTCGAAACCGAGGATGCCACCCAGCACAGCGGCAATCAGCAGGCGCACGGTGATCTGGGTGAGTTGCCTGGCGTCGCCGATATCAGCGAATTCAGCCTGCAGGGTTTGCCACACTTCATGCCACCAGGCGTCCATGGATGCCGTCCTTTGTCGTGATTGGTAAAGGATGGACAGCGGCGACCGCCAGTCAGTTGCCTGGAACCCCTGTACATCGCAGGTCCCTAACTCTGCATAGCCTAAGAGAAAGGAGATCGGCATGCCCCTACGTATCGAAAACCATCTGTGTTACTTCACCCTCGACGACAACGGCCAGGAACAGAGCTTGCCTGCGACGCGGGTCACTGTCCTGACCGACACCGAAAAATCCATGTCCTACGTGGAATTGGCGGCCGAGCGGATCTATATCACTGAAGCCGAGGCCGACGCGCTGACGGTCGCCGGAGCCCACGATGGACGCCAGCATGTGAAGGCCGGAGAACCTGGTTCGCTGATTTGATTGATCTGTATCAATACACCCGTTATGGCGCTGCACCCTAGGCAATACGGGGTGCAGCGCATTGTCGCAGCGCACCCCACGCAGCCCATCTGATCCGCTTTTTATCACGCTACCTGAGTCTGTTATGCAAACAGCCCCCCGCGCATAGTTCATCGGCCTGATGGAGGCTGATGAGCGAACGACATGAGCGAAAGAATCCCCACCGTGGACACCTTCGAGCCCATACACCCGAAGAAGGTGAAGGCCAAATCCAGCGACAATCTGATTCATACCCGCAGTTTCACCGGCCTGTTCCGCACCTTGCGCGTAGGCGGTGCAGGCTTTCTGTTCCTGGCGTTTTTCGGCACCGTGTGGCTGAACTGGGGTGGTCGGCAGGCCGTGTTGTGGGACCTGGCTGAAAGCAAATTCCACATCTTCGGGGCGACCTTCTGGCCCCAGGACTTCATCCTGCTGTCGGCCTTGCTGATCATCTGCGCCTTCGGCCTGTTTGCGATCACCGTGTTCGCTGGCCGTGTGTGGTGCGGCTACACCTGCCCGCAGAGTTCATTCACCTGGCTGTTCATGTGGTGTGAAAAGGTCACCGAAGGTGAACGCAACCAGCGCATCAAGCTGCACGCCGCGCCCTGGAGCCTGAACAAACTGGCGCGGCGCTCGGCCAAGCACGCCTTGTGGCTGGGCATCAGTGTGCTGACCGGGCTGACCTTTGTCGGCTATTTCACGCCAATCCGCCCGCTGGCCACCGAACTGCTGACCTGGCAGATGGGCGGCGTCAGCCTGTTCTGGGTGCTGTTCTTTACCGGCGCCACTTACGTCAACGCCGGCTGGTTGCGCGAAGCGGTGTGCATGCACATGTGCCCCTATGCGCGGTTCCAGAGCGTGATGTTCGACAAGGACACCCTGACCATTTCCTACGACGTGGCTCGCGGCGAACACCGTGGCCCGCGCAAACGTGAAGTGAAACCCGCCGACGTCGGCCTGGGCGATTGCATCGACTGCCAACTGTGCGTGCAGGTTTGCCCTACCGGTATCGACATCCGCGATGGCTTGCAAATGGAGTGCATCGGTTGTGCAGCGTGCATCGACGCCTGCGATTCGATCATGGACAAGATGGGTTACGCGCGCGGCCTGGTGAGCTATACCAGCGAACATCAACTGCAAGGCGGCAAGACCCACCTGCTGCGCCCGCGCCTGATCGGCTACAGTACGGTGCTGCTGGTGATGATCGCAGCCCTGGTGGTGGCCTTGGTGGAACGGCCCATGGTGTCGCTGGACGTGACCAAGGACCGTGGCATGTTCCGCGAGAACGCCCAGGGCCAGATTGAAAACATCTACAGCCTCAAGGTGATCAACAAGACCCAGCAGCGCCAGGACTACCGCCTGGAACTGGTGGACGCCGAGGGCTTCCAGTTGCAGGGCAAGACCGAAATCAGCCTGGCACCGGGGGAAATCAGCGATGTGCCGGTGTCGGTGGCATTGCTGGCGGACAAACCGGCGAGCAGCTCGCAGACCTTGCGCTTCAAAGTCTCGGATGTGGATGAGCCGTGGATCCATAGCGCTGCCGACAGCCGCTTTGTGGCGCCGCTGAACCGCTGAAAGATACCTATAAAAAGCTAATTGGGCCCCCATGAAACGCTACGAAAAATTCGCCGACGATATTGCAGAACTGATCCGCTCCGGCGTGCTCGGCCCCGGCCAGCGGGTGCCTTCGGTGCGCTACGCCAGCCAGACGTACGGCGTCAGCCCGTCGACAGTGTTCCAGGCCTACTACCTGCTGGAACGCCGTGGCCTGATCCGGGCACGGCCGCGTTCCGGCTACTTCGTCAACACCCACGCACCCAGCCCGTTTTCCGAGCCGGTGGTGAGCGAGCAAGTGCATGAGTCCACCGAAGTGGATGTGAGCGAGCTGGTGTTCTCGGTGCTGGACTCGATCAAGGACCCCAACACCGTGCCCTTCGGCTCGGCGTTCCCCAGCCCGATGCTGTTCCCGTTGCCGCGCCTGGCCCGGTCCCTGGCCAGCGCCAGCCGGGAAATGGACCCGCGCCTGGTGGTCAACGACATGTCGCCGGGCAACCCGCAACTGCGTCGGCAAATCGCCCTGCGCTACATGGTCGGCGGCCTGATGCTGCCCATGGAAGAGCTGTTGATTACCAATGGAGCCCTGGAAGCCCTCAACCTGTGCCTGCAAGCCGTCACCGAACCGGGTGACCTGGTGGCTATCGAAGCGCCTGCATTCTATGCGTGCCTGCAGGTGCTGGAGCGCTTGAAACTCAAGGCGGTGGAGATCCCCGTGCACCCGCGCGACGGCATCGACCTCAACGCCCTGGCGCAATCCCTGCAGCGCTATCCGATCAAGGCCTGCTGGACCATGACCAGTTTCCAGAACCCCATGGGTGCGACTTTGCCCGAGTCGAAAAAGCAGGCACTGGTAGAACTGCTACGCGAGCATCAGGTGCCACTGATCGAAGACGATGTGTATGCCGAATTGTATTACGGCCAGCAGGCACCCAAGCCGGCCAAGGCCTTCGACACCGAAGGTTTGGTGATGCATTGCGGCTCCTTCGCCAAAAGCCTGGCCCCTGGCTATCGCGTGGGCTGGGTGGCGGCCGGGCGTTTCGCGCAGAAGGTCGAACGCTTGAAACTGATGACGTCGCTGTGCCCCTCAATGCCGGCCCAGGCCGCAATTGCCGATTACCTGCAGCACGGCGGCTACGACCGGCACCTGCGCAAACTGCGCTATGCCCTGGAGGAACAGCAAAGCGCCATGCTGGCCGCCATCGCGCGCTACTTTCCGGTACAGACGCGGGTCAGCCAACCGGCCGGCGGGTACTTCCTGTGGCTGGAACTGCCGGAGCAGACCGATTCGTTGAAGCTGTTCCAGATGGCCCTGGCGCAGGGCATCAGCATTGCGCCAGGGCCGATCTTCTCGGCGACCCAGCGCTTTCGCAATTGCATTCGCCTGAACTACGGCAGCCCGTGGACGGAGGCGTCGGAAAAGGCGATGGAGACACTGGGGCGGATTGTGCGGTCGTTTTAGTCATGAGCAAGTCATTGGAACCGAACCCGGCATGACACCACCCAGTGACGTCTTCCCGATACCGAGCTTCTCATGCCTATCAACAATCACCCTGCAAGGGCCATACACCTCCCGGAACAGAACTGGCTCAAAGCTCCCAGCCACCCTGAAGGTCGATCAGCCGGCGACCAATGCAGCGCCAAACAACTCATCAACGCCAATCCGGCGGTCAAACATCTGTTACGGCGCCGGGACAGCTACCCCACTACCGACCAGCTCAAACGTCAACTGGGTGACTGGACCCGCGCCAATCCCAGCGCCCGTTCGCGCGCCGATGCAGCCTACAACCTGGCTCGGGTGGTCAACTTCCTGGATAACGTGAATGATCGCACAGTGGGCAACAGCGAACCCCGCGATGGCAAAATCAACGGTTTTCACAATGCGGGCTATTCCACCCGCAAGAACTCGGAGGCACGCGTGCTGGTGGCCTTTGCGCAAAAGGGCTATGAGGTGCTAGGAAACCTGGGCGCGTGAATGCTTCAGCGGCCACCGCCCAAATCGAGGAACGTCCCGGTGGCATACGACGCCTTGTCCGACAGCAACCAGATAATCGCTTCCGCCACCTCGTCCGGGCGCCCGCCACGGGCCATGGGGATACCGGATTCGAGTTTGCTGACCCGATCAGGGTCGCCGCTAAGGGCATGGAAGTCGGTGTAGATGTAGCCAGGACGCACCGCGTTGACGCGAATGCCCTCACCCGCCACTTCCTTTGACAGACCAATGGTGAAGGAGTCGAGCGCGCCCTTTGACGCAGCGTAGTCGACATACTCGCCGGGCGACCCCAGGCGCGCCGCCACCGACGACACGTTGACAATGCTGCCGCCCTGCCCGCCATGCTTGGGCGACATGCGCAGCACCGCGTGCTTGGCACACAGGATCGGCCCCAGCACATTGGTCTTCATGACTTTCAGGATGCGGAACTCGGACATCTCATCCACACGGGATTTGTGCCCCACAGTGCCGGCATTGTTGACCAATGCAGTGACACGGCCCAGCTCGGTGTCGACGCGATGGAACAGCGCAATCACTTCATCTTCGATGCTCACGTCGGCGCGCACGGTAATCGCCTGGGCGCCCAGGGCGCGGACTTGTTCGAGCACACGGTGGGCAGCCTCTTCGTCAGACTGATAGTTGATGCAAATGCGATAACCCTGGCGAGCGGCCAGCAACGCCGTCTCGGCGCCGATCCCACGGCTGCCCCCGGTGATGATGACGACTTTGTCCATGCGTGCGGTCTCCTGATTCAACCTGATGTTTAGGGCTGGATCCAAGAATACCCGTCACGCACGGCTTTTGTCAGGCGCCAAGGTGTCTTCGGCACGCTGGATGTCGACCATGAACCCTTCCGCCGGCAACGGATGGCCCAGCAGGTAACCTTGCAGGGAGTTACACCCCAGGCGCGTGAGAAAGTTCTGTTGCACATCGGTTTCCACCCCTTCGGCAACAATACGCAGGCCCAGGGCCTGGCCGAGGGCAACAATGGCCGAGACGATGGCGGCATCATCGCTGTCGTGTTCCAGGTCGCGTACAAACCCACGGTCGATCTTCAACTCGTTGGCCGGCAGGCGCTTGAGGTACATCAGGCTGGAATAACCGGTGCCGAAGTCGTCGATGGACAGATCGACGCCCATGTCCGACAACTGCTGCAACACCGTCATGCTCGCATCGGCGTCGCTCATGGCGGTGGTCTCGGTGATTTCCAGGGTCAGGCTGTTGGCCGGCAACCGATGACGTTCCAGGGCCTCGGCCACGCTCTTGACCAGCCCGGCGTGGCAGAACTGCAGCGCCGACAGGTTCACGGCGATACGCCAATCTTCATAACCCTGGGCGTACCACAGGCTCATTTGGCGACACGCTTCATCGAGTACCCATTCGCCGATGGGGATGATCAGCCCGGTCTTTTCCGCCAGTTCGATAAACGTCGCCGGCAGCAACAGGCCCTGTTGTGGATGCTCCCAGCGCAACAGCGCTTCGGCCCCCACCGCAATGCCACTGGCCGCGTCGAACTTGGGCTGGTAGTACAAGCGAAATTGTTGCTGTTCCACCGCATTGCGCAGGTCCTGCAACAACTGCAATTGCTTGCGCGCGTTGGTGTTCATCGACGCATCGAAAAAACTGTAGCCGTTCTTGCCCACGCCCTTGGCGTGGTACATCGCCGCGTCGGCGTTCATCAGCAGTTCCTGGGGGCTGTTGCCGTTGCCTGGGAACATGGCGATACCCACGCTGGCGGAGATCTTCAGCTCATGTTCGGCCACCTGGAAGGCGCGGTTGATCAGCAGCACCTGGCGCTCGGCCAGGCCGAGGGCATCGTCCGGCTGGGTCAGTTGCACCAGCAATACGAACTCATCGCCGCCGATGCGCGCCAGGGTGTCGTGGCTGCGCAAGTCTTCGCGCAGGCGCTGGCCGACTTCGCGCAGCAACTGGTCGCCCAGATGGTGGCCAAAAGCATCGTTGACCGGCTTGAAGCCGTCCAGGTCGATAAACATCAGCGCAAAACAGCCGCCCTGCTCTTTCACCGCCTGCATGGCTTGCTGAATGCGGTCGGCAAGCAAGGTGCGGTTGGGCAGGCCGGTGAGCATGTCGTGCAGGGCCAGGTGGGTCAGTTCCTGGTTGGCCTGGCTCAGGGAGTCGGCGAGAACCGCTGTGCGCGCTTCCAGGCGTGCGTCGAGCAACGACGTCAGCAAGGCGATGGCCAGCACCGCCAGGGTGGTAACCAGCACCAGGTTATCCAGGCCCTTGCCGCTCAAACCGTTCAGTGCCGCGCCGCAGAAGCTCTCATCGGCAAAGCGTGCGGCTGCCATGCCAGTGTAATGCATACCGACGATGGCAAACCCCATCACCACCGCCGCGCCACCCCGGGCCAGGCGCACATACGGCGTATTGCGGCGCAGATTATGGGCGATCCACAACGCTGCACCGGAGGCTACCACCGCGATCAATAACGAAGCGCCAAACAGCGTCGGGTCGTAGTCGATGCCCGGCATCATGCGCATCGCCGCCATGCCGGTGTAGTGCATGCAGGCAATGCCGGTGCCCATGATCAGCGCCCCCAATCCCAGCTGCCAGGCCGGCAGGCGCGGTTGGCTGACCAGCCATAAGGCAAAGCCGCTGGACAGCACCGCAATCAGCAACGACAGCGCGGTAATCCCCAGGTCGAAGCCCAGGGCAAACGGTAAACGTAGCGCCAGCATGCCGATGAAGTGCATCGACCACACTCCCACTCCCATCGCCATGGATCCGCCAGTGATCCATAAGTAAACGGCGCGCTCCTTGGCGGTGGCGATGCGCCCGGAAAGGTCCAGTGCGGTATAGGAAGCGAGGATCGCGACGAACAGTGAGATCACGACCAGTGAGGGCGAATAACTACCGATGAGCATGGGACTTCTCGTGCGCAGCGAGCCCGAGAGGCCCGTGCGAAATGGCAAAGCGGGCGATTGTAGCGAGAATAATTCTCGGGCAGTTGATTAATTACCAGAGGGCCATCAGTGGCATTTTGACGCCAATCATATGACTTAAAAACGACTCAAATCCGAGGGTTTGTCGAGGCCAACTGTGCCAGCAGCCCGCTCACCACAACAAGCCCACCCATGGGATCGAGTTCATCTTCAATTTTTGTCGGCAATCGGCGTCTGCCCGTCCCAGCCACCGCCCAAGGCGGCGATCAGTTGTACACTGGCCACCAGGCGCGTCTGCAGCAAGGTCAATACCGTGCGCTCATTGCTCAAGGCTGTGGCTTGCACAGTGACCACATCCAGGTAGGCAATCAGCCCGGCCTTGTACTGGTTCTGGGTCAGGCGTAACGATTCACGGGCGGCTTCCAGTGCTTCATTGCTGACCACCGCCTCGTCCTCCAGCACCTTGAGCTGCACCATGTAGTTTTCCACTTCGCGGAAACCATCCAGCACGGTCTGGCGGTACTTGGCCACCGTCTCGTCATAGGAGGCTACGGTACGGTCGACTTCCGCCGAGCGCTGGCCACCATCGAACAGCGTCATGGCCAGCTTCGGCCCTACCGACCAGAAGCGGTTCGGCAGGCTGATCCAGTCGGCGTACGTGCTGCTGGAGTAACCACCGGCCAGGCTCAGGGTCAGGTCCGGGTAGTAGGCGGCCTTGGCCACGCCGATATTGGCGTTGGCGGCGATCACCGAGCGTTCGGCCGAGGCGATGTCCGGGCGACGCTCAAGCAGTTGCGACGGCAGGCTCACCGGGATCTGCGGCAGCGCCGGAATGTCCTTGCTCACCGCCAGGTTGAAGTTGGCCGGCGCCTCGCCAATCAGTACCGCAATCGCGTTTTCCAGCTGGGCGCGCTGCCAGATCAGGTCGATCAGGCTGGCCTGGGTGGTCTTGAGCTGGGTCTGCGCCTGGGCCACCGCGTCCTTGCCGGAAACACCGGCGCGGTACTGGTTTTCGGTCATTTGCAGTGAGCGCTGATAAGTCTCCAGGGTCGCTTGCAGCAGGCGCGTCTGTTCATCCATGACGCGCAGTTGCAGGTAGCTTTGCACCAGTTCCGACTGCTGGCTCAGGCGCATCGCCGCCAGGTCCGCCGAGCTGGCTTCGGCACTGGCCTCGTTGGCTTCCAGGCCCCGGCGCAGCTTGCCCCAGATGTCCGCTTCCCAGCTCACGCCCAACTGGGCATTGAGGGTGTCGCGGATACCGCTGCTGGAACTGCTCAGGCTGGCGCTGCTGCTGCCGGTGCCCTGGCTGGCGCGCGTTTTCCCGGCACTCAGGTCGACGGTGGGGTAAAACGCCCCACGGGAACTGCGCACCAGTGCCTGGGCCTGGCGAAAGCGCGCTTCGGCTTGGGCCACGGTCTGGTTGGAACTGTTCAGGCGCAGCACCAGCTCATTGAGCTGGCGGTCACCGTACAACTCCCACCAGGCGCCACGGGCCAGGGAATCACTGGGGGTGGCCTGGCGCCAACCCTTGGCTTCCTTGAATTGCGCCGGCTCGACCACTTCCGGGCGTTTGTAGTCGGGGCCGACGGCGCAGGCGCTGAGCAACACGCCGCAGAGCACCAGGCTCGCCACGCGGGAGCCCCGGAACAGGGCCAATCGGGCAAAGGTTGAATCGGTCATAGCGCAGTGTCCAGGGCAGCATCGGTCCGCACGCCGCGCCAGGCGTTGAAGCGGTGGCGCGCGCGGTCGAGATAAAGGTAAACCACCGGGGTGGTGTAAAGGGTCAGGACCTGGCTGAACACCAGGCCACCGATAATGGTCAGGCCCAGAGGACGGCGCATTTCCGCGCCATCGCCCGCCCCCAGCAGCAACGGCAAGGCGCCGAGGATGGCCGCCAGGGTGGTCATCAGGATCGGGCGCAAGCGCAGCAGGCAGGCACTGCGAATCGATTCGAGCGGCCCCATGCGGTCATTGCGTTCCAGCTGCAGCGCCAGGTCGATCATCAGGATCGCGTTTTTCTTCACCACCCCAATCAACAGGAACAGGCCCAGCAGGGAGATCAGGCTGAACTCGCCTCCCGTCAGGTAAATGGCGAGCATGGCGCCGACACCCGCCGAGGGCAAGGTCGAGAGAATGGTCAGCGGGTGAATGTAGCTTTCGTACAGAATGCCCAACACCAGGTACACCGCCACCAGCGCGCCGAGGATCATGAACGGCTGGCCCTTCTGCGTGGCCGCGAAGGCATCGGCGGTACCGGCCATCTTGGCAATCACGTCTTCCGGCAAGCCGACCTTGGCAATCGCCCGTTCGATGGCGACCGTACCCTGCTCCACCGTCACGCCGGGCGCCATGTCGAAGGCGATGTCTTCCGAGGCGAACTGGCCTTCGTGGCTGACGCGGTCGTCGGCCAGGCTGTTCTCATAATGGGCGATGGTCGACAACGGCACCCGTGCGCCCGTGGACGTGATCACCTGCATCTG
>Ga0068851_10000846_pt1 | contig 13180 bp, 15 predicted proteins | sample KBSCornC12_FD_66588 | JGI IMG/M metagenome (GOLD analysis project Ga0068851, IMG submission 66588) | Corn rhizosphere microbial communities from Kellogg Biological Station, Michigan, USA - KBS Corn C1-2 | ecosystem: Host-associated > Plants > Roots > Rhizosphere > Soil ...
ATCGCGGGCGCTATCAAATGGTTCGACGTGGCCAAGGGCTTTGGCTTCATCGTCCCCGATGATGGTCGTCCCGACGTCTTGCTGCACGTGACCTGCCTCAGGCGCGATGGCTACCAGACCGCGTATGAAGGTGCGCGCGTGGTCGTCGAGGCGCTGAACCGGCCTGGCGGGCTACAGGCGTTCCGCATTCTCTCGATGGATGAATCGACGGCGCGGCATCCGGCGCAGATGCCGGCCCCACGCACGCATGTGGTTGTCGAACCCACCAGCAAGCTCGAACGGCTCGAGGTGAAGTGGTTCAACCGAATTCGCGGCTTCGGCTTCCTCAGCGCGGGTGACGGGGCACCGGACATTTTCGTCCACATGGAGACGCTGCGGCGCTTCGGGATCACCGAGCTTCGGCCCGGGCAATATGTGCTCGTCCGCTACGGCACGGGCCCCAAGGGACTGATGGTTGCCGAGATTCGTCCCGATGGCTGGGGCGACGCCCCGTCTTCGCACTAAGCCACTGAGATCATGCGCATTTTAGCCTTTATGGAGCAGGCCGCGAGGGCTGCCCGATGGGCATTGCTGGCCCTTCTGCTGAGCACTGTCGCGGCCTGCAGTCAGAGCGACAATCATCTCGTCTTGCATACCGCCAAGGGTGATTTCTCATTCACTATCGAAGTCGCCGAGACCGACGCGACCCGCGAGCACGGGCTCATGTATCGCACCTCTCTCGCACCTGATGCTGGAATGCTGTTCGACTTTCACGCGGAAGGCATCCGCCAGTTCTGGATGCAGAACACGCTCATCCCGCTGGACATGGTTTTCGTGGCCGAGGACGGGACCGTGAAGACTGTCCACTCCAATGCACGGCCGATGGACACCACGGCAATTTCCTCGGAGGTCCCCGTCCGGTTTGTCCTCGAGATTGCGGGCGGCAGGGCCGACGAGATCGGGCTCAAGCCCGGCGACCGGATGGAACAGCCGCGCGTTGGCACCGCCACGACGCAGTGAGCCTGGCTAGAGGCGACTGAGCACCATGCAGTCGACGATCGCCCAGAGGTGCAGCGTCGCTCCTGCCACCACAAAGACATGCCAGAGCACGTTCTGGAATTTGAGCCGTTCCCACATGTGGAAGACAATGCCCACCGAGTAGGTGATGCCGCCGGCGAGCAATAGCCCCAGGGCAATCGGCGGCAGGACCGACGCCAGGCTGCCGAAGACGAGAACGCCGCTCCAGCCAATCCCCAGATAGAGGAGGATCGCGAGCCGGCCAAATTTGTCGGGCACGATTAGCTTGAGCGCTATGCCGATCAGCGCGGCACCCCAGACCACGATGGTGAGCAGCGTCGCGGCGCCCGTCCTGCCGAGGATGGCGAGGAACGGCGTATAGCTGCCGGCGATGAACAGGAAGATCGCCGCCTGGTCCAGCCGGGCCATGAGCTTCTTGAAGCCGCTGATGGGCGCAAGGTTAAATGCCAACGAAACGCCGAGCACGGTCAGTAGTGAGATGACATAGATCACGATTGCTGGCAGCTCGGGGCGCGCCGTCCCCAGCGCGGCAAACACGATCAGCAGCGTGCCGGCGACGAGCCCCAGTGTGAGGCCAACGCCGTGCACGATCCCGTCGGCGACCAGCTCGGCCACCGAAAAGGGCCGCGATTTGTGCCACCAGGCCCGAACCTCGGCGTAATTCGCCTTTACCGACATCTGAACTCCTCAGTTTCCGAGAGTGCGACCAAGCACTTGAATATGGCTTAATGGGCGAGAACGCTGGCGGGCTCCCGACTTGACGCGTAATCGATCTGTTACGTACAGTCGTAACCACCCTGTTACGCGTTAAGAGGCGAGCGTGACGCCTGCGCTTCAGTTCTCGGCCTTGGCCGACGAGACCCGCTGCCGGCTGGTCGACCTATTGCGAGAAAGGCCGCGTGCAGTGCACGAGCTCGCTGCTGTTTTTGAGATCAGCCGCCCGGCCATCTCGCGGCATTTGCGGCTACTGAATCATGCTGGGCTGGTCGAGGAGGAACGGCGCGGCAGGGAAAACATCTATTCCCTGCGCCGCCGCAAGCTCAAAGCCCTCAGCGCCTGGCTCGAGCTCTATTGGTCTCAGCCAGTGTTGGCCGCCCAACAGGAAGGGAGCTCGCCCCAGCTGGACCTCGATCTATGAGCCGTTCCATTGAGAGACGTCGAAGCGCCACACATTGTGCGGTGAAATAGTCCCAAGCGGATATTCGAAGTCCTCGGCGGCAAGGGACTCGAAACCGAGGCCGCGGCAAAGGCCGTTCGAGGCGGCATTGTCGGACGTCGGGAACGCGAAGACGTAGCGATGGCGCGCAACCGGCTTGAGCCGCTCCAGCATCAACCGCAGCGCACGTTTGCCAATGCCCTTGCCGTGGAACGCCACCAGAAGCTCCCATCCCGCCTCATAGGCTGGGCCGTCCGGCCGCTCGATGGTCCAATATCCGATCGATCCGGCGACGACGCCATTGACGGCAATCCGCAACATCTCCGTGTCGCCCAGCTGATCATAGGTCAGGTATCGAGCCTGGCGGTCGGCAAGCTTAACCTCGGATTCCGGGCCTCCAAGATGCCGCTTCTGTTCCTGCGTATTGAGCGCGCGGAGCAGGGCGGCCCCACTCTCGTCCCACGGTAAAAGCACGATGTCGGTGTGTTCAGCCATCTCGGCCATGCGATTTTTGGCGACCCCGGCGTGACTCGAACACGCAACCACCTGCTTAGAAGGCAGGTGCTCTATCCGGTTGAGCTACGGGGTCGTCGGGCTGCCTTTAGCGGCTTTGGCGGGTTTCGTCACGAGTGGAGCGCAGCCGTGCTCTCCCTGACTACAAGCTCGGAGCGCAGCACGATGCGCACGGGTTCGGCGGTGGCAGCGGTGCCTTCGATCAGGTTGATCAGCGTTTCGGTCGCGAGCCGGCCGATCTGATCCCGCGGCTGCCGGAGAGTCGTCAGGGCCGGATAATAGCTGCGGGCGCCCGGAACGTCGTCGAAGCCGATCACGGAGATGTCCCGCGGACACTCGATGCCGGCCCGCCTTAGTCCCGAAATCACGCCCATCGCCATTTCATCATTTGCCGCAAAGATCGCGGTGGGACGCTCCTTGAGCGAGGCAAAATGAGCCGCGGCCGCAACGCCGCTTTCCATGATGTAGTCGCCGACAAAGGTCCATTCCTCGCGCAGGTCGAGCCGGTGCTCGAACATGGCCTTCCGGAATCCCACCAGGCGCTCATTGGGAAAGCTGTTGCGCGACAGGCCGCTGATATGGGCGATCCGCCGGTGTCCGAGGTTCACGAGATGCCGGACCGCGCGTTCCGCGGCCTGGAGATTGTCGGTGATGACGGAGTTGATCTGCGGATCGGGCAGCTCGTCGTAGGCCGCCACCAGCGGCACTCCGCCCATCCCGTGCAGCTTTCGCGTCTCCAGCAGGCCGTCGAAGATCAAGAGGCCATCGGCGCGGCTCGAATGGAAATAGTCCGACAGAAAGTTCGCCGGGTCGTCGCCGATCCGGCTTGTCACCAGCACGCCATAGCCACGCTCGGCGGCGGCCGTGATCACGGCATCGAGAACGACCGAGAAATAAGAATTGCCCACCCCGGGGACGGCGGCGAGGATGGTTCGCGCGCGCTGCATTCGCAGGGAGCGCGCGGCCTGGTTCATGGTATAGCCGGTGTCGCGAACGGCCTGCGCGACACGCTCGCGTACGCTTTCGGAGACCTTTTCGGGTGTCGACAATGCGCGGCTGACAGTCGCCGCGGAGACTTTGGCCTCGCGCGCAACGTCCTGAATCGTCGGTGGTTTCTTCGGAAAATCCATCTCGCAGCGCCCCTCTCGCTGCTATGGGGAGAGGCTATGTCGGGCGAGTCGGACGCGCAAGCGCGCATCCCCCAGACCAACAGCCAATGCTCCCCGCGAAGGTCGCAACCGCGTATGCGTGCCGCCTCTTTTCTCATGAGCGGCCGGCATGCGATGAAATTCGCGGCCATTACGGGTGCCGCGGAGGAAAAGGGTTACGGATGGACTTCTCGCTTCAGCTCTACAGTGCGCGCAACGAAGCTTCTCTGGTTGACACCCTGAGGACGCTCAAACGGCTGGGGTACAGCCACGTGGAGGGATGGGGCGACCAGTTTGATGACCCTGCGGCGCTCGCCGCGGCGCTTGCCGAGACCGGGCTCAGCATGCCCACGGCTCACATCGGCTATGCCCGGCTTGAGGATACCGGCGCCGTGATTGCTATTGCGCGCAAGATCGACATCAAGACCATCTACTGCCCAGCGCCTCCGACCAGTGACTACCGCGAGGGCAAGGCGGACTGGAACGTCCTCGCGGCGGGCCTCGCGCGGATCGCGACAGCACTGGACGCAGCGGGCATCGGCTTCGGCTACCACAACCACAATTGGGAGTTCGGCAAGACCGCCAGCAGCAAGCGCCCGATCGAAGTTATCCTCGGCGCCTCGCCCGTGCTTCAGTGGGAGATGGATCTGGCCTGGCTTGTGCGGGCGGGTGAGGATCCGCTCGAATGGATGGACCGGCTGGGCGACCGCATCACCGCCATCCATGTCAAAGACATCGCTCCCTCGGGGCAGGCGCTGGATGAGGACGGCTGGGCAGACGTCGGCTACGGAACGCTCGACTGGAAGGCACTCCTCGCCGCCGCCCGGCAAAAGACCAAAGCAAGATATTTCGTCATGGAGCACGACAAGCCGCTCGACGCGATCCGTTTTGCGCGCCGATCCATCGAATCTGTCCGGAAGTGGAGCTGAGCATGGCGAGGACCTACGGTATCGGGATCATGGGCGCGGGGAACATCTCGACCGCCTATCTCGGTCTCGCGCCACTGTTCAAGGGGATCGAGGTGCGGGCCATCTCCGATCTACGCCCCGAAGCGGCACGCGAGCGGGGGCAGGAGTACGGCGTCGCCGTCATGACGCCCGACGATATGCTGGCCCATTCCGAGATCGACGTCCTGGTCAACCTCACCGTGCCGGCCGCCCATTTCCGCGTCTCGATGGATGCCATTTCAGCGGGCAAGCACGTCTATTCCGAAAAGCCGTTCGTTCTGTCGCTCAAGGACGGCAAGGCTCTCAAGAAGGCCGCCGATGCACGCGGTCTTCGCGTCGGCTCGGCGCCCGACACGTTCCTCGGCGGTGCGCATCAGCAGGTGCGGGACATCGTCGATCGCGGGCTGGTCGGAAAGATCACCCACGGCACGACCCATGTGATGGGGCGCGGGATGGAGCACTGGCATCCTGACCCAACTTTCTTCTTCCAGCCCGGTGGCGGTCCGGTGCTCGACATGGGCCCCTACTACGTCTCCGACCTGGTGCACTTGCTTGGACCAGTGGCGCGGGTTACGGCCTTCACGGGCAAGGGCGTCACGACCCGTACGGTGAGTACGCCCAATTCCCCGGTCCTCGGCAAGAAGATCAAGGTCGAGGTGGCCACCACCGTTCATGGTGTCCTGGAATTCCACTCCGGCGCGATCATCACGATCGGCGCTAGCTGGGACACGCGCGGCCACGGCCATCACAACATCGAACTCTATGGCACTGCCGGCTCGGTCTTCGTGCCCGATCCGAACTTTTTTGCCGGCGACATCTTCACCACCGATGCCAACGGGACACGCAGCAAGGTCGAGCCCTGGGATCATCCGCTCGGGCGGATGAACTTCACCGACAGCAACGGCGTCCAGCGCGCGAACTATCGCGCCGCCGGCCTCGCCGACATGGTTCAGTCGATCGAAAAGAACAGGGCCGCCCGCTGCGGCATCGACGTGGCCCTCCATGTCGTCGACGTCATGACGTCGCTGCTGCGCGCCGGCGAGACGGGCAAGGTCATTACACTCACCACTACGTGCGAGCGGCCGAAGGCCCTCAAGCCGAAGGAAGCGGCGGCACTGCTCAAGTGAGCATCGGCTAGAACGCGGCTTCGGCGCTTGACCAGCCCCGGCGCGGGCGTCAAGTTACGCGCAAGGTTTACGTACATCAGAGGCCGTTCAACCGGCCCGTAGGGAGCGCATCATGAAGACAGTAAAGGGCCCAGCGATCTTTCTCGCCCAGTTCGCGGGAGACAAGCCGCCATTCGACACGCTCGATCATATGGCCAAATGGGCCGCGGACCTCGGCTACAAGGGCATCCAGATTCCGACCTGGGTTTCGCATTTCTGCGACGTGGAAAAAGCTGCAACCTCAAAGACCTATGCCGACGAAGTGCGCGGCACGGTCGAACAGCACGGCATCAAGATCACCGAGCTCAGCTCGCACATCATCGGCCAGCTCGTCGCCGTCCATCCGGCCTACGACACGCTCTCGGACGGCTTTGCGATCCCGGAAAAGCGCGGCAATCCGAAAAATCGGCAGGAATGGGCCGTGCAGCATCTCAAATGGTGCGCTGCGGCCTCGAAGAACCTCGGCCTTAACGCCCACGGCACGTTCTCCGGTGCACTTGCGTGGCCCTATCTCTACCCCTTCCCGCAGCGCCCGGCGGGTCTGGTCGAGGAGGCCTTCGACGAGCTCGCCAAGCGCTGGACGCCGATCCTCAACGAGTTCGACAAGCACGGAGTGGACGTCTGCTACGAGATCCATCCCAGTGAGGATTTGTTCGACGGCGCGACCTACGAGATGTTCCTTGAGCGAGTGAAGAACCATCCGCGTGCGTGCCTGCTCTACGATCCGAGCCATTTCGTGCTGCAGCAGCTCGACTATTTGCAGTACATCGATTTCTACCACGAGCGCATTCGCATGTTCCATGTGAAGGACGCCGAGTTCAATCCGACCGGTAAGCAGGGCGTCTATTCGGGCTATCAGCCGTGGCTGCAGCGCGCCGGGCGCTTCCGTTCGACCGGCGATGGGCAGGTCGATTTCCCGGGCATCTTCGCCAAGCTCGCGGGCTACGACTATGCGGGCTGGGCCGTGCTCGAATGGGAATGCGCGATCAAGCATCCCGAGCAGGGCGCCGCGGAAGGTGCACCGCTCATCGACAGCTACATCATCCGCGTCACTGAAAAGGCGTTCGACGACTTCGCGGCGTCGGGCACTGACAAGGCCGCGAACCGCAAGATTCTCGGCATTTCGTAAGGGCAGGGGGCAGCAATGGCAGAGACCGGAAAGCGACGGATTCGGCTCGGCATGGTGGGCGGCGGCACGGGAGCCTTTATCGGCTACGTGCACCGCGTCGTGTCGCGGCTCGATGGCGACTACGAGCTGGTGGCGGGCGCGTTCTCGTCACGGCCAGCGGTGTCCAAGGAGTCGGGACGGAACTTCGGCATCGACCCCAAGCGCACCTATGCCTCGTGGGAGGAGATGGTCGCAAAGGAATCCGCGCGGGAGGACGGCATCGAGGCGGTCTCGATCGTCACGCCGAACAACGTCCATTTCGGCCCGGCCAAGGCCTTCCTTGAAGCGGGCATCCACGTCATCTGCGACAAGCCGCTGACGGCGACGCTCGCCGATGCGCGCGCGCTGGCCGACGTGAAGCCGGCCAAGGGCGCAAAATTCCTCCTCACCCACAACTACACGGGCTACCCGCTGATCCGGCAGGCCCGCGAACTAGTGAAGTCCGGCGCTCTCGGGAAAATCCGCGTCGTTCAGGCCGAGTATGCGCAAGACTGGCTTTCGACCGACGTCAGCAACAAGCAGGCCGACTGGCGGACCGACCCCAAGCGCTCCGGCGCTGGCGGCGCCATCGGCGACATCGGCACGCACGCCTACAATCTCGCGCGCTTCGTCACCGGACTCCGAACGGACTCGGTCAGCGCCGACCTCCAGAGCTTCGTGCCTGGCCGGAAGGTCGACGACAACGTCCATATCCTCCTCCGTTTCCGGGGCGGTGCCCGCGGCATGCTCTGGGCCAGCCAGGTGGCGCCGGGCAACGAGAACGGCCTCAAGCTTCGCGTATATGGCGAGAAGGCCGGCATCGAGTGGTGCCAGGAAAACCCGAACCAGATGTGGTTCAACGAGCTGGGCAAGCCGCGCGTGCTGCTAACTCGTGGCGGCGCCATCAGCACGCCGCCCGCGGCGTCGATGAATGTCCGCATTCCGGGCGGCCACCCCGAGGGATACCTCGAAGCATTCGCGACGCTCTACTCGCAGTTTGCCGCGGTGATCCGCGGCGAGGGCAGGGACTTCGCACCGCTGCTGCCGACGCTGGCGGATGGCGTCGAGGGCGTCGAATTCATCACTGCGTCGATCGCGTCCAGCAAGAACAACGGGAAATGGACGAAGTTCAACGAGGTGTGAGGGCTAGCTGAGCTTCGCCGCCAGCTCGTCCAGTCTCTGGATCAATCCCTGGATCTCGGCCTTGAGGCCGCGCTTTTCCGTCGAGGAGAGTGCGGTCTTTGCTTTGGGACCCGTGCTCACCGCGATCTCCTCATTCAGCGAATCGAGGTCGCGCTTCAGCCGGACAAGTTCAGACGCAACGGACATGATGCTTCCTACTGGACGCGCGTGACGGTGTAACCGGCCTTGGCCAGCAGATCGAGAACGCTGCCGGGACCCGCAAGATGCGCCGCGCCGACGACGATCACGTCCTGCTCATTGTCGGCCAGCAGCTTTTCGATCTTAGGGACCCAGTTGGCGTTGCGATCGAGGAGGAGCTTCTTGGTGTCCGCCTCGTCGGCAGACGATTGCGGGACATTGGTTGCAGCAATCGCCTCGACGTCCCCCTTCGCCCACGACCCAACGATCGCATCGAGCGTGGGTGAGTCTGCGCTCGCACCATCGATCGCGTCGAAGAGCCGCTTGATCTGCACATCGAGCGGATCGCTCGCGAGGAAGTCGAATTGCTGTCCCGGCGTCTCAAAGAAGCCTTTTCGCTCCTTGGGCAATTCCCATTCCAGAGTTGGATCGACGCCCTTGAAGGGATCAAGCTTTTCGTTGCTCGGATTCATTTCGGCCATCTGCAGCTGAACTCCGAGCGCCCAAGGGGGCGTGATCTCGGCGGCTTCCATCTTGATCCCCACCTTGTCGAGCGCCGCCTGCAGTTTCTGCAGCTGCTCTGGCCTCAGCGCTTCGGTCCAGTGCTTTCCCATGTAGCCGATCTCGCTGCCGAGCAATTTCAGCGTCAGCGCGAACTCTCCCCACGGCCCGATATCGGTTTCGAAATAGACCTTTGGCGCGGCGTTCAACGCGGCATCGAATGCCGGCGTTCGCCAGTCAGTGCCGGGTGGGAGCACGTGGACGGAGCCGAAGAGGTAGACCTTGCTGTCGGCGTCGCTGACCTCCCACATGGCGGGAGCAGCGGTCGCGACGCCGGTAAGGCCGAACGTCAGCCCCGCCGCCAGCAGCAAGCGCCGCAGCGCGGACACCATTCAGTGCGTCCAGGGCGTCTTGCGGTCAGACCGGAAATTATCGGAGTAGTTCGAGCGCTTCGGCGTCGAGCTGTGCGGCGGCTGCACCGCATACGGGATGCCGTTGGCGCGCGCGTAGGCTTCGGCTTCTTCGAGCGTCTCGAACGTGAGCCGCACCTGCGCCTCCGTATCGGTCGTCGAGGTGTAGCCCATCAGCGGCTCGATACCCCGTGGACTGGTGGGTTCATGTACGAGCACCCAGTCCTTCGACTTCCCGCGGCCTGATTGCATGGCATTGGGGGAGGGGCGATAGATGCGCGCCGTCATGTCCCGTCGTCCTTATGATGGTCGGGGTAGCGTGATTCGAACACGCGGCCCCCGGTTCCCAAAACCGGTGCTCTACCAGGCTGAGCTATACCCCGAAATCCGTCCGATCCGTTACCGGACGCGACCAAAAAGCACAAGGGATTCGGGGCAATTGACCACTAGCCCGAAGCCCTAGACGATGCGCTCGTGACCGACCTTTCACGACCCTGGCCCTTTCGTATTGGCACCCGGATGTGGTGGCTGGCGGTGCTCGGGTGCATCGCCGCGCTAGGGGTCGCGGCATTGCTCGATGCTCCTCTTTCAGCTTGGGCGGAGGGCTGGACCGCTCCGATCCAGAGCTTCATGAGCCTCGTAACCAATCTGGGACTGTCGGACTGGATCCTCATACCCTCGGCGGTCCTGTTCCTCATTACGGCCGCCTTGGCGTTCGCCGTCCGCTGGCGGCTCATGCGGACCATGCTTTGGCAACTCGCCGGGCTCTACGGTTTCTTTTTTCTCGGCGTGGGATTGCCCGGACTTATCGCGGCCCTGCTCAAGCGCCTGATTGGCCGCGCGCGGCCCGTCCACCTGCTTGATAGCGGGTTATTCTACTTTCGGCCGTCCTGGATTGACTGGACCTATCAAGGCTTTCCCTCGGGACACGCAACAACCATCTTCGCCATGGCGATGGTTACTGCGTTCGTGTGGCCACGCTTATTCTATCCGGCACTGGCAGTGGCCATTCTCGTCGGCATTTCGCGCGTCGCGGTCGGCGCGCACTACCCGACTGACGTGGTTGGCGGCGCGATCCTGGGTGTGCTCGGTGCCTACGTGGTGCGCTGGGCTTTTGCCCGTCGCGGCTGGCTATTCGTCGTCGGTCGTGACGGCCGGATTCTCCCGCGGCCGCTCGCCTCCATCCAGCGCTACGTTGCGCTCAAGCGCCGAGATATCGCGCCAGTCCCGCGGCCAGATCGGCCTTGAGGTCGTCGAGTCCTTCGAGACCGATATGCAGTCGCAGCATTGGACCGGGCTCGTCCCAGCGCGTGGCCGTGCGGATTTTTTCGGGATGAATGGGCAGGCAGAGGCTCTCGAAGCCGCCCCAAGACCAGCCCATGCCGAAAATCTCGAAGTCGTCGACCATCGCGGCGAGTGCGGCGCGGGGCTTCGGCTCGAGCAGAGCTGAAAACACGCTTCCGGCGCCACTGAAATCCCGCGCGAAGATCGCATGATCGGGGTGGCTCGGCAGGGCAGGGTGGATCACCCGGCGGACTGCGGGTTGTCCTTCGAGCCAGCGCGCCATCTCGATCGAGCGCGCGCCGAGCTCCTTCATCCGGATGGCGAGCGTGCGGAGCCCTCGAGCCGCAAGGAAGCAATCGTCGGGTGAGGCGCAGAGGCCGAGCTGCAGATGGGTCCGCTTCAGCGCCTTGAACCATTTCTCATTGGCCGACGCAGTCCCGAACATTGCATCGGAGTGTCCGACCAGCATTTTAGTCCCGGCATGAACGACAATGTCGGCGCCGAGGGCGAGTGGCCGATGATGAAGCGGCGTCGCCCAGGAATTGTCGACGATCACTGCAATGTCGCGCGCCGCGGCCAGAGCCACGATCGCAGGCAGGTCCTGCATCTCGAAGGTGAGCGACCCCGGGCTCTCGACAAAAATCGCCCGTGTCTTGTCGGTGATGAGTTTTTCGAGCCCGCCCCCGATGCGCGGATCGTAATAGCGCACCGTCACGCCCATGCGGGTCAGCACCCCATCGGATACTCGGCGCGTGGGCTGGTAGGCGCTGTCGGTGATCAACACGTCGTCGCCGGCCTTGAGAACGGTCATCAGCGCCAGCGAAATGGCCGATAGTCCGGATGGCGCCAGCACGGTGCCCGCCGCCTCCTCGAGTTCGGTGATGCATTCCTCAACCGCCGCCGAGGAGGGATTGCCGGTTCGCCCGTAGTCGAAGCGCGGCTCGGTGCTTTCGAGCGCGTCGAGCGTGGGGAAAAGGATGGTCGAGCCGCGATAGACCGGGGTGTTCACATAGCCGCGGTTCTGGTCGGGGTGGCGGCCGGTCCGGGCGAGCACGGTTTCCGCGGAGACTAGCCGCGGCGGTTTGTCGTTCATAACGGTAATCCTCAGGCGCTTGACGTATCCCGCAAGAGCCGTTTCGGTGCAACCAGCCCAGGGAATGATCCGATGTTCGGCCGAGCCGCCGCAGTCTTGGTCTTGTTGCTGCTGTCGGTCGTGCCCGCTTCCGCGGCGCGGCTCGATGATGTGAAGACGCGCGGCTTCCTGCAGTGCGGCATAGGGGCGGGCACCCCTGGTTTTGCGACCATCGGGCCCGGCGATGCGTGGTCTGGCCTCGAGGTCGACTATTGCCGCGCGCTCGCCGCCGCGATTTTCAACGACCCGCAGGCCGTGCACTTCATCCTGAGTACGACCGAGGATCGATGGCAGAGCCTGACCTCGGGCGCCATCGACGTCCTTGCTCGCCCAAGCACCTGGACGATGGAGCGGGACACGGCGATGGGCGTCAGCTTTGTGGGGACGCTTTTCTACGACGGCCAGGGATTCCTCGTGAAAAAGGGCGCCGGTTACGCCTCAGTCAACGATCTCGAGAACCAGTCGGTGTGCATGCAGGCGAACACCACCACCGTCCTCAACGCCGAAGATTTCTTCGCGACCAACAAGATCGGCTACCACCCGCTCACCTTCGCCAGCCGGGCCGAAACCATCCAGGCTTTCCTCGACGGCAAATGCGCTGCCTACTCCACCAATGCCGCCGGGCTTGCCGGTGACCGTTCCACGTTCGCCACGCCCGCCGACTACGTGATCCTGCCCGAGATCATCTCCAAAGAGCCGCTGGCCGTCGCCGTGGCTCAGGGCGATGACCAATGGCTCAAGGTGGCGCGCTGGGTCTATTTCGCGCTGCTCGATGCCGACGAGCTCGGAGTCACCCAGAAGAACGTCGATGAGCTCGTAGGATCGGACAATTCCGAAGTGAAGCGGCTGCTGGGCCTCGCCGACGAGGATTTCGGGACGCCCATCGGTCTGACCAAGGACTGGGCCTATCGCATCGTCAAGCTGGTCGGAAACTACGGCGAGATCTTCGATCGCAATGTCGGTCCGAACTCGCCGCTCGCCCTCTCGCCCGGCCTCAACGCGCTCTGGAAGGACGGCGGCATTCAATACGCTCCGCCGATCCGATGACCCCGATGCAATCCTCAGTCCGGCATTGCTTTCAGTTGCTCGCGGCGGCGTTCATCGCGGTGCTCGCGGCTTCCGATGCGTTCGCGCAACAGGTGGCATCCGACGGGCCGACGTTGGCCGCCATCCGCGCCCGGGGCCATCTGATCTGCGCGGGGGCCGATCCGCTGCCCGGCTTCGCGCAGCTCGATAGCAAGGGGCTGTGGACCGGCTTCGACGTCGACTTCTGCCGTGCAGTGGCCGCCGCCGTGTTCGGCGATCCGTCAAGGCTCGAGTTCCGCGCGCTTGAAGGCGATGCGCGATTTGCCGAGCTGCAGACGGGCGACATCGATGTCGTTGCCCGAGACGCCGATTGGACCATGCGGCGGGATACCCGCTATTCCGTGAGCTACGTC
>Ga0068851_10000855_pt1 | contig 13108 bp, 8 predicted proteins | sample KBSCornC12_FD_66588 | JGI IMG/M metagenome (GOLD analysis project Ga0068851, IMG submission 66588) | Corn rhizosphere microbial communities from Kellogg Biological Station, Michigan, USA - KBS Corn C1-2 | ecosystem: Host-associated > Plants > Roots > Rhizosphere > Soil ...
CGTTCTCGTCGCCTTCGCCGAGCTCCTTCTGGATCGTCCGCAGCTGCTCGCGTAAGAGATGCTTGCGATTCGTGTCGGTGATCGATTCGCGCGTGCGCTCGTCGATGTCGCGCGAGACTTTCAATACCTCGATGCGGCGCGCAAGCAATTCGAGCAGCTTGTCGAGCCGCGCCTTCAGATCGAACGTCTCGAGCAGCGCCTGCTTTTCCTCGACGCTAACGTCCATCAAGCCGGAGATGAAATCGGCGAGCTTCGCAGCGCCATCGACGCTCTGCAGCGCGGCGACCATCTCCTCGGGGACTTGCGGCAGAAGCTGCAGGATCTCGACGGCGCGCTGCTTCAACGCGCGCGCGCGGCCCTCGATCTCGGTACCGACTTCGTCGGGATCGTCGATGAACTGCACGCGCGCAACCGGGAACGGCCAGCCGTCGAGGAACTGCAGCACGCGAAAGCGCCGCAGTCCGCGCGCGATCGCGTGGTGCGTGCCGTCGGGTGTGGTCACATAACGAATGACGGCTGCGCTCGACCCCACCCAATGCATATCCTCGGTGCCTGGCTCCTCGACATCGGGTTTGCTTTGCAACAGGACGCCGAGCGGGCGCTCGAGCCGCACGGCCTCCTGCGCGGCTGCGCGCGAGCGCTCGCGTCCGACCGTCAACGGGACGACGGTGCCGGGGAACATCACGACGTTACGCACCGGCAGGATGATCAAGGCGTCGTCAGGGATCGGGCGCGTTGCCGCGTCTCCGCGCGCCTGCGCGGCAGGCGCTGCCGCGTCAACGGACGTGCGGCCTTCGACGGAAACGGGATGCTCGATCGGATGCGTGTCTTCGGTCATGGAATCAGCCATTCCTTGAGAGGCGCAGCACGAGGCAGCCATGGGTCAGTTCCGGCACGCCGACATCGAAACGACCCTGGGGGAGTTGAATGCGACGCTCGAAGGCGCCGTACGGGATCTCGAGCTGGCGCACGGCGAGCCTGCGCCCGGTGAACGGCAACGGCCGCTCGCCGCGAACGATGAGCGTTCCGCGCTCGTGAACGACGTGCACGCGCTCGGCGGAAACGCCCGGCATCGCAACGACGATGACGATCTCGCGCTCGTCTTCGAACACGTCGACCGGCGGCTCCCACGCGGCTTGCGTCGCGGTGGCAGGGGCCAGGCGGAAGAAGCGCCGATGCATCCGCTCGGCTTCCTCGAGCATGTCGCAGGCTTGCGCCCACATCCAGTCACCGGCATCAGTTCTGCGCATGGTTGGCGATCCACTGCATCAGTTGGGGAAGCGACAGCGCGCCCGATTGTCGCGCGATCTCGCGGCCGTTACGAAACGCGATCAGCGTCGGAATGCTGCGAATCGCGAACCGCGACGCAACATCGGGCTGCGCCTCCGTGTCGACCTTCGCGAGATGAATGCCGGGCGCGACCTGCGCGGCCGCCTGCTCGAACGCCGGCGCCATCATCCGGCACGGACCGCACCACGCCGCCCAAAAATCGACGACGACCAACGTGTCGCCACCGATCTGGCGATCGAACGTCGCCGTCGTCAGCTCGACTGGACGCCCCGGAAAGAGCTGGCTCTTGCATTGACCGCACGCCGGCTTGTCGCGCAGGCGCTCGCGGCCGACGCGATTCTTCGTCGCACAGTGGGGACAGACGACGACCAGGCTATCCGTCGCCGCGGCACGGACCGTCATCGCAGGTCCGTTGACTGGAGCAAATCGGGATTGAGGCGCATGGCCGAGAAATGAGGGCCATTGGCGCCGATTCAAGCACAAAGCTACTGCGCGGGGCGCCTCGCCTGCGCCCCGCTCGTTTGCTTTGCCCGAAGAGTCCTTGGCGGCGGGGAGTTTCCGCTACAGAAGTTCCGGTTCGCGGGACATCACGCCGCCCATTCGCGCGCCTCGTCGACGCGGGCCTCGTTCTCCCAGGTCTCGAGCCGCACCGGAAAGCCCCAGAGCTTGCGGACGTGTGCGAGCACTTCAGCCGTCGCTTCGGTCAACGGCCGACCGCGGTGGCGATGATGCCGAAGCGTCAGCGAGCGGTCGCCGTCGCGATCGTAGCGGACCACCTGCACGTCGGGGACGCGCACCTCCTGCGAATGCTGCTGCGCGAGCAGCTTGCGCACGCGCTTGTAACCGCGCTCGTCGTGGATGCTGTCGATGACGAGATCGTCCTCTTCCGCATGATCGGCGATCGCGAACAGGTGGAACTCGCGAATCAGCCGCGGTGACAGGTACTGGCCGATGAACGATTCGTCCTTGAAGTTGCGCATCGCGAAATCGAGCGTCGTCAGCCAGTCGCTGCCCGCGATCGCCGGGAACCACGCGCGATCCTCGGCATCCGGGCGCTCGCAGATACGGCGCAAGTCGCTGAACATCGCGAAGCCGAGCGCGTACGGATTGAGTCCGCTGTAGTGCTTCGAGTCATATGACGGCTGCGCCGTCACGTTCGTGTGACTCTTCAGGAACTCGATCATGAAGCCGTCGTCGACCTGACCCTGCTCGTGCAGCCGGTTCAGGATCGTGTAGTGCCAGAACGTCGCCCACCCCTCGTTCATCACCTTCGTCTGCGCCTGCGGATGAAAGTACTGCGCGAGCTTGCGGACGATCCGCACGAGCTCGCGCTGCCACGGCTCGAGCTTCGGCGAGAACTTCTCGATGAAGTACAGGATGTTTTCCTGAGGTTCGGGCGGAAAGATGCCGCCGCTGGCCTTGCGCGCGTCGACAACCTTCTCGGGCACCGTCCGCCACAGGTCGTTGAACTGCCGCTCGCGATGCGCCTCGCGCGCGGCGAGCCGCGCCGTTTCCGCCTTGAACGTTGGCGCGGCCGGCCTGCGGTAACGGTCGACGCCGTTCGACATCAGCGCGTGACACGCGTCGAGCACTTCCTCGACTGCAGCAGCACCGTAACGCTCCTCGCATTCCATCACGTAGCGGCGTGCGAACACGAGATAGTCGAGGATCGCCTCGGCGTCCGTCCATTGCCGGAACAGGTGGTTGCCTTTGAAGAACGAGTTGTGCCCGTAGCACGCGTGCGCGATGACGAGTGCCTGCGTTGTCATCGTGTTCTCTTCCATCAGGTACGCGATGCACGGGCTCGAGTTGATGACGATTTCGTACGCGAGTCCCTGCATGCCGCGCCGGTACGCCTGCTCGTTACGGATGAACTCCTTGCCGTACGACCAGTGCGGGTAGCCGATCGGCAGCCCGCTCGATGCGTACGCGTCGAGCATCTGCTCCGACGTGATCACCTCGATCTGGTTCGGATACGTGTCGAGCTTGAAGTCCGCAGCGACTTCGGCGATTGCCGTGTCGTAGCGCTCGAGCAGGTCGAAATCCCAGTCGGCGCCGTGGGAAATGACGTTTCTGCTCATGAGATGCACCTATTGGGAGTCTTTGCGAAACAGCTCGCGGAATACCGGGTAGATCTGGTCGCGCTGCGACGCGCGCTTCATCGCGAGGTTGTCGCTCGCCTGCGCCACGCGCTCGTATTCGGCCCACAGCGACGACGGGTGATCGCTCGAGCGCGGATCGGCGAGCTCGAGATACGCGTAATAGCGCGTGGCCGGCAACAGCTTCTCGCGCAGGAAGCGTGCGCTGCGCGCCGGATCGGCACCGAACGCGTCACCGTCGGATGCCTGCGCGACGTAGACGTTCCAGCCGCGCGCGTAGCGCTCGGCGCGAATCTTGTCGGCGAGGTCGAGTGCGGAAAACACGACCGTGCCGCCGGAGCGCGTGTCGTGGAAGAACGTGTCCTCGTCGACCTCTTCGGCGTCGTCGGTATGACGAACGAACACGAGGTCGACCGCGCCGTACTTGCGAGTCAGGAACAGGTAGAGCAGCGTGAAGAATCGCTTCGCCAGGTCCTTCTTGTCCTCGTCCATCGACGCCGACACGTCCATCAGGCAGAACATCACGGCCCGCGCGATCGGCTCCGGCCGGAACACGCGGTTGCGATAGCGGAGATCGGGCTCGTCGATGAACGGGAGCTTGCCGCGCCGGCGCGTCAAGCGCTGTAACTCGTCGTAGATCCGTGCGGCTTCCTGCGCGTGACCGATGGCCGACGCGATCCCGAACGCCATTTCGAGCGCCGCAAGCTCGCGGTCGATGCTGCCGCCGAGCGCGATCCGCCTCGCCAGCGATTGCCTGACCGTGCGGACGATCGCGAGGTTCGCCGGCACGCCGCTGCGCGTAAAGCCTGCGCGCGTGCTCGTCCGCTGCTCGGTGCGTCCATACTCGGTCCGCGCGAGATTGGGCAGCTCGAGGTCGTCGAAAAAGATCTGCATGAATTCTTCGCGCGACAGCGAGAACACGAACGAATCCTCGTTCTCGCCGGTGCCGCCGCTGCCGTTGCCGCCGCCACCACCGCCGCCTTGCGGCCGCTCGATGCGGTCACCGACGACGTATTCGCGGTTGCCGGGCAGCACGAACTCGCGATCGCCGCCGCGACCGAACCCGAACGACGGCTCCGAGATGTCCTTCGTCGGCACGCGAACTTCGCCGCCGTTCTCCATGTCAGCGAGGCGGCGCTCGCCGACCATCTTCTTCACCGCCGCCTGGATGTGCGTCTTGTAGCGGCGCAGGAATCGCTCGCGGTTTACGGCGCTCTTGCCGCGGCTCGAAGGTCGACGATCGATCAGGTTAAGCATGGCGATGACTTAAGCCTTCCCTCTCGTTACGACGACTTGTGCACGCGCAGATACCATTCGGCGAGCAGGCGCACCTGCTTCTCCGTGTAGCCCTTGGCAACCATCCGCGCGACGAAATTCTGGTGCTTTTCGCGCTCGTCAGCCGATGCCTTCGCGTTGAACGAGATCACCGGCAGGAGGTCCTCGGTGTTGCTGAACATCTTCTTCTCGATGACCTCCCGCAGCTTCTCGTAGCTGCTCCACGCCGGGTTGCGGCCGTGGTTGTGCGCGCGCGCCCGCAGCACGAAATTGACGATCTCGTTGCGGAAATCCTTCGGGTTCGCGATGCCGGCCGGCTTCTCGATCTTCTCGAGCTCGGCGTTGAGGGCTGCGCGATCGAAGCTTTCACCCGTCTCCGGATCGCGGTAATCCTCTTCCTGGATCCAGCAATCGGCGTAGGTCACATAGCGGTCGAAGATGTTCTGGCCGTATTCCGAGTACGACTCGAGGTACGCCGTCTGAATCTCCTTGCCGATGAACTCCGCGTAGCGCGGGGCGAGATAGCCCTTGATGTGCTCGACGCAGCGGCGATGCACGTCTTCGGGCAAGTCTTCGCGCGCGAGTCGCTGCTCGAGCACATACATCAGGTGCACTGGATTCGCGGCGATTTCCGTCTGGTCGTAATTGAAGACTGCCGACAGGATCTTGTAGGCGAACCGCGTCGACATGCCGGTCATTCCTTCGTCGGGACCGGCGTAGTCGCGATATTCCTGCAGCGTCTTCGCCTTCGGGTCGACGTCCTTCAGCGTCTCGCCGTCGTAGACGCGCATCTTCGAATAGAGGCTCGAGTTCTCCGGCTCCTTGAGCCGCGTCAGCACCGAGAACTGCGCCATCATCTCGAGCGTTCCCGGTGCACAGGGCGCACCTGAAAGGGACGAGTTCGCGAGCAGCTTGTCGTAGATCTTCACTTCCTCGGACAACCGCAGGCAGTACGGCACCTTGACGATGAAGATCCGGTCGAGGAATGCCTCGTTGTTCTTGTTGTTGCGGAACGTGTGCCACTCCGACTCGTTGGAGTGCGCGATGATGAGGCCGTTGAACGGAATCGCCGAGAAGCCTTCGGTGCCCTTGAAGTTGCCCTCCTGCGTTGCCGTCAGCAGCGGATGCAGCATTTTGATCGGCGCCTTGAACATCTCGACGAACTCGAGCAGCCCCTGGTTCGCGAGGCACAGGCCGCCCGAATAGCTGTACGCATCCGGATCGTTCTGCGACAGGCTCTCGAGCTTGCGGATGTCGACCTTGCCGACGAGCGACGAGATGTCCTGGTTGTTCTCGTCGCCCGGCTCCGTCTTGGTGATCGCAACCTGGCGCAGCACGGACGGCTGGATGCGTACGACGCGGAATTTCGTCAAGTCGCCTTCGTATTCCTCCATCCGCTTGATCGCCCACGGCGACATGATGCCGGTCAGGTAGCGACGCGGAATGCCGTATTCCTGCTCGAGCGCCGTCGAATAGCGTTCCGGCGCGAACAAGCCGAGCGGCGATTCGTTGACCGGCGAGCCTTTCAACGCATAGATCGGCCGCAACTCCATCACCGATTTCAGCCGCTCGGCGATCGACGACTTGCCGCCGCCGACGGGTCCGAGCAGATAAAGGATCTGCTTCTTTTCTTCGAGGCCTTGCGCCGCGTGCTTGAAGAACGCGACGATCTGCTCGATCGCGTCTTCCATGCCGAAGAATTCGCGGAAAGCCGGGTAACGCCGGATCACCCGATTGCCGAAAATGCGCCCAAGCCGCGGATCGTTGCGCGTGTCGACGAGCTCCGGCTCGCCGATGCCGGCGATCATTCGCTCGGCCGCGCTGGCGTAGGTCGCGGGCTCGCGTTTGCAGAGGTCGAGATATTCCTCGATGGAGAGCTCTTCCGCCTGCGTCGCGGAGTAATTGGAACGGAACTGCTCGAGAACCTTAGTCATTGTCTATTCCCAAAAAAAGTCGAACCAGGCAGATGCCGATCCAGCGTCGTCACAGGCCGAATTGCGGCACCGAAACGACTCACGGCTTGGTGTTTTTGGGAATTGCCTGACTGCATTGCAACTGCGCCCATGCGCCACAGAAAAGGCGTGGCGTGGCTTCTCGTGTCACCGCGGACTCTCCGGCAACGTTGCCTCTGTGCTCCGCATCGGCACGCGTACTGTCGTTGCTGCATAACGCGTGCCACGGGCTTGCGGTTGACGGATGGCGGGTCGGCAACGCGCCGTTCCGCGTTATCAGCAATCGGGGCGATTCGTTGCTAATGGCCCCTGTCCTGACGGGCCCGTTGCGGGCGCCGCCGCTTGCGCGTTACGGTCTCCGGCTGTCGTACACACCGGTGACAGTTGCAACGAAACTTCGATCGCATCGTCAGTCTTCGAGCTCGACTGCGGTATTCCCAGGACGAGTCACGATTTGCCAGTCACGATTCATTAAACACTCGATCGTGTTCCGTTCGCAACGAAAACCGGCACCGATGTCGCATGTGCACGACATCGATGTCGTTTATTGTCACCGGATGCCGCGCGTGAGCGTTGCGCGCAACGAGCAGAACGAGAGCGCGCACGACAGCGAAAATGCTGCGCCGACGTCAACGGCCGGCGAGTTTGGACGCTGCGTTGTAATCCAATAACCGGTAGATTCGGCAAACGCTTCGCAGATGCATGTAACCCGCGCGCTTCGGCTCGGTCTTCCGCCTACGTGACACGCGTGTTTGATTACCGCGGATGGTCGGCATGCGTAAGACGCGTTCGCACTTGTACTGGCGGATACGTCACTGCAGTGCAACAGCCGGGCGATCAGGCTCCAGCGGCGGTCCGTGGCTCGCGCGCCGGCATCGCGATCGCCTCGTCGAGCCGGTCGAGTGTCACGGGCTTGACGAGATGGATGTCGAAACCGGCGGCCAATGCGCGCTGGCGGTCTTCCGGCTGTCCGTAACCCGTGAGCGCAATCAGCGTCACGTGACCGTTACGTCCGCTGCGAATGCGGCGAGCGACTTCGTGACCGTCGATGTCCGGCAGGCCGATGTCGACGATCGCGACGTCGAGCGGATGTGCGCCGGCGAGCGCCACGCCGGACGTGCCATCGGCGGCTTCCAGCACGTCGTGACCATTCATCTCGAGCACCTGCCGCAACATCTCGCGCGCATCGCCGTTGTCCTCGACGACCAACACGCGACGCGACTCCACACGTGACGGCTCGGCAACGACGGCTTCGACCACCGCGTCGCCGCTGTCGACGGCCGGCAAGCGAACGGTGAACGTTGCGCCTTTGCCGGAGCCGGCGCTCGCCACCGCCACTTCGCCGCCTTGCAGCTCGACCAGGCGCCGCACGAGCGTCAGGCCGACGCCGATGCCGCCCTGCGAGCGTCCGACGCCCTGCTCGCCTTGAACGAAAACGTCGAACACACGCGCCATCAAGTCGGGCGCAAGCCCCGGCCCGTGATCTTTCACCGAGAACATCGCAACGCCGCCATCACGGTGAACGTCCACGTCGATTCGCGTTCGCGACGGCGTGAACTTGACGGCGTTGTCGAGCAGATTGGCGATCACCTGCTCCATCCGCGTCCGATCGGCGCGCACCCACACGGGCTGCGCATCGACGGCGACGATGCGGTTGGCGAAACGTCCGCTCGCGCGCCACGCGGCGACGGTGTTCGCGACGAGTTGCGCAAGATCGAGCCGCTCGAGCACGAGATGCGCCTTGCCCATGATGATGCGGCTGACGTCGAGCAGGTCCTCGATCATTCGCGACATGTGCCGCGTCTGGCGCTCGATCACATTGCGCGCATCGCCGGCCGCCGGATCGGCGGGCTTTGCCGTGCTCAGCACGTATGACGCCGCCGTCAGCGCGGCGAGCGGATTGCGCAGCTCGTGGCTGAGCGCCGCGATGAACTCGTCCTTCGAACGATCCGCCGCCTGCAGCGCGTCCTTCTCGCGCTGGATCAGCGACTGCCGCTCGCGCACGGCAACATCGGCGTCCTCGAGCGCCGCAGCAACCGCCGTCACCTCCTCGACGCCACCGTCGACGACCGCAGGACGCGCGCCGCCCGTTCCGATCGATCGCGCGACCGCGGCGAGCGAGACGATCGGCCGCGCGATCCTGCGTCCGCTCAAGCCGACGATGCCCATCGCGAGCACGATCGACACGAGCACGCCGATGCCGATCAGAAGCGACGTCTTCCGCACGCCCGACAGCACGATGTCCGCCGGAATCGCGAGACCGATCGCCCACCCGCTGTAATCCGAGCGCACGTGCGCCGTATACGTGTCCTTATTGTCGACGGTGAGGCCGCGATACCACCCTTCCGGCGCCTGCTGGCTCGCCTCGCGAAACGACGTGGACGCAAGTTGTCCGGGAAGACGTGGAGGAATGCGCGCGACGAAGCGCCCGTTTTGATCGATGATGCCGCTGATCCAACCGGCGGGGAGCCGCTGGCGGTTGATGAGCTCCTCGAATGAGCCGGGGCGCACGACAGCCGCCAGAACATACGCGACATCGCCGTCGCGGATTACAGGCACCCGGATCGGCACGCCAGGCCCGCTTTCGCCCGCGCTGCTGACGGGACCGATCACCGGCTTGCGCGTCGCTACGGCATCGAAGACGCTTTTCAGGTCCCGCACCGGCGGTAGCTCGGCGCCGAATGGCCGCGCGACGTCGATGACTTTTTCGCCTGATGGACGGATCAGTGTCACCGTAGTCCACGTCGGTTGCGTCTTCAGCACGCGCAACGCTTCCGCGCGAAACCCCGGCAGATCGTCGCTGGCAAGCACCGACGATGCAGCGAGTGCCTGGACGGTCGTCACCTCGCCGCCCAGCACGGCGTCGACACCGGTCATCATCGCCCGCGCGCGGTCAAGTGCGGCGCGCTGCACGGTTGCGTTGTCCTGCCGCAACAAAACGATCGACACGAGCACGGCGAACGCGAGCACGGGCAGCATCGCGCCCGCGGCGAGCAGCAACAGATGCGAGCGGATGTTCATCAGGAGCGCTGCAAAAGCTGGCGCAGGTTCACGCGCTGGTGCTCGAAGCTGCCGCGCTGCCACCCATCTCGAGCATCAGCTGGTTGACGCGCTTGACGAACGTCGCCGGATCGTCGAGCTGGCCGCCTTCGGCGAGCACCGCCTGATCGAACAGCACGCTCGCCCAGTCGTCGAAGTGCCGCGTTTCGTCCCGGAGCCGCTTGACGACCGGATGCTTGGGATTGATTTCGAGTATTGGTTTCGACGCTGGCGCGCGCTGCCCCGCCGCCTTCAGCATTCTTGCAAGATTGGCGCTGACATCGTGCTCGTCGGCGACGAGGCACGCGGGGGATTCGTCGAGTCGGCGCGTCACGCGAACGTCCTTGACGCGATCGCCGAGCGCGTTCTTGATGCGCTCGACGAAGTCCTTGAATTCGCCCGCCTCGGCTTCGACCGACGCCTTCTCGGTCGCATCGTCGAGACCGCCGAGGTCGAGGCCGCCGCGCGCAATCGAGGCGAGCGATTTGCCGTCGAACTCGGTAACGTGGCTCACCACCCATTCGTCGACGCGGTCGGACAGGAGCAGAACCTCGATGCCCTTCCTGCGGAACACTTCGAGATGCGGGCTGTTCCGCGCGGCGTTGAACGTTTCTGCCGTAACGTAGTAGATCTTGTCCTGCCCGGGCTTCATCCGCCCGACGTAATCGGCGAGTGACACCGATTCGTCCGCGGTATCAGCGTGCGTCGTCGCGAAGCGCAGCAATCCGGCGATCTTGTCCTTGTTGGTGAAATCCTCGCCGACACCTTCCTTGACGACCGTGCCGAACGCGCTCCAGAACGTCTTGTACTTGTCGCCGTCGTTCGCCGCGAGGTTCGCGAGCAGATCGAGCACTTTCTTCGTGCACCCGGCACGGATCGCTTCGATGTCGCGGGATTCCTGCAGGATCTCGCGAGAAACGTTGAGCGGCAGGTCATTCGAGTCGACGATGCCCCGCACGAACCGCAAATACGTCGGCAGCAATTGCTCGGCGTCGTCCATGATGAATACGCGGCGCACGTACAGGCGGATGCCGTGGCGCGCCGTGCGATCCCACAGGTCGAACGGCGCATGCGCCGGGATGTACAGGAGCTCCGTGTATTCCTGCCGTCCTTCGACGCGCGCGTGACTCCACGCGAGCGGATCGTCGAAGTCGTGGCCGACGTGCTTGTAGAACTCCTTGTACTGCTCGTCGGTGATCTCGGCCTTCGGCCGCGCCCACAGCGCCGACGCCTGGTTCACCGTCTCGTCTTCGTCCGATTTCTGCTGCTTGCCGTCGTGCCACGTCTCCTTCTTCATCACGATCGGCTGGACGATGTGATCCGAATACTTGCGGATGATGGCGCGAAGCCGCGTGCCGGATAAAAGATCGTCCTGGCCTTCGCGCAGGTGCAACGTAATTGCGGTGCCGCGACGCGGCGAGGTCGTAGGCTCGATATCGAACTCGCCGCCGCCGTCGGACACCCACCGCACGCCATTGGCGGGTGGCTCGCCTGCGCGCCGCGTCTCGACGGTGACCTTGTCGGCGACGATGAATGACGAATAGAAGCCGACGCCGAACTGGCCAATCAGGTGCGCGTCCTTCTGCTGGTCGCCGGTGAGCTGAGAGAAGAATTCGCGCGTACCGGATTTGGCGATCGTTCCGAGATTGGCGATCACTTCATCGCGGTTCATGCCGATGCCGTTGTCGGTGACGGTGATCGTTCGCGCGTCGGCGTCGTAGTCGACGCGGATCGCAAGCTCGGCATCACCTTCGAACAATTCCGGATGATCGAGCGCTTCGAAGCGCAGCTTGTCGCACGCGTCGGATGCGTTGCTGATCAGTTCGCGCAGGAAGATCTCGCGATTCGAATACAGCGAGTGGATCATCAGGTTGAGGAGCTCTTTCACCTCGGCCTGGAAGCCGCGCGTCTCGCGGCTCGCGGATGTCGTTGCAGTGTCGGTCATAGGAGCTCGTCGCCCGGTAGCGACGTCGTCTGGATGAGTTCGCGGATTCTAAGGCACGCGCGTGCGGTAGCATCGGCCGGCCTGCCGGCCAGGATTCAAGTGCGGCGAAAAGGATTTGAACAACATGCAAATCGCCGAACGGCACCTTCGATCGCGCGCAGCGCCGCTCTTGCTATGGCTTGCGGGAAACGGGCTGCGGCTGACCATCCTCGCGGTCCCGCCGGTCATCGCGATGATTCGGGACGACCTCCGCCTCAGCGCCACCGAAGTGGGTCTCTTGAGCAGCATTCCGCCGGCCATGTTCGCGCTCGCAGCGCTGGGCGGATCACTGCTCGTCGCGCGTATGGGCGTCACCGTGGCCCTCGTCGGCGGCTTGCTGCTCGTCGCGGGCGGCTCGGCGCTGCGCGGGATCGCGCCGAACTATCCGGTACTGCTCGCGATGACGGTCATCATGTCGGCGGGTGTCGCGATCATGCAGCCGATCATGCCGACCGCCGTGCGGCAATGGATGCCAACACGGATCGGCTTCGGCACTGCGCTTTACACGAACGGGCTGCTCGTCGGGGAAATCCTCGCCGTGCTGCTTACCGGACCACTCGTCCTGCCGCTCGTCAATGGCGACTGGCGCCTGTCGCTCGTTGCGTGGTCGGTGCCGATCGCAATCGTCGCCGTCATCGTTCGCCTGTTCGCGCCGCCTTCACTGCCGCGCGCCGCGGATGGGGAGCGCATCCCGCAGAAATGGCTGCCCGATTGGCACGTCGGCCTCGTCTGGCGGCTCGGCGCGCTGTTCTGCTGCGTGAATGCGATCTACTTCAGCGCGAATGCGTTCCTGCCGATCTATCTCGCGAGCAAGGGACGCTCGGATCTGATCAGTCACGCGCTACTCGCGCTGAACCTCGGCCAGTTGCCGGCGTCGCTGCTGCTCGTCGTCGTCGCCGGCCGCCTCGAGCGACGCGCGTGGCCGTACGTCGTTTCGGGTGTCGTCTCGCTCGCGAGCCTCGGCGGCATCGTCGTATCCGACGGCGCAGCCACGGTCGCCTGGTCGGCGCTGCTCGGCTTTTCGGATGCGAGTGCACTGATCCTCGGCTTGTCGCTGCCGCCGCTTCTCTGCCGGCCGGCCGATGTCGCGCGCACGTCCGCGGGCATGTTCACGCTGAGCTATGGCGGTGCAGTGCTGATCGCAATCATCAGCGGCGCGCTGTGGGATGTGAGCGGCCTGCCAGCGCTATCGTTCGCGCCGCTTGCCGTGTGCGCGATCGCGCTGGCCGGCGTTGCATTGCGGATGCGCCAGCGTCACGAGCTCGTTTGACTTCCGCGCAGCAGTTTTGCAATGACCGGCTAGTGTGCTGAGTCAGAAGTTCCGACGATAAAGGAGCGGACGAAATTGGCCGCCAGGCAAGGCGCGCGGCCGAGACAATAGCCCATGCTATGGCGAGGCCGAGCAACGCAGCATGGCGGCCAATTTCGCCGCGAACTATCAAGCGAATTTCTGACTCAGCACACTAGCT
>Ga0068851_10000857_pt1 | contig 13097 bp, 8 predicted proteins | sample KBSCornC12_FD_66588 | JGI IMG/M metagenome (GOLD analysis project Ga0068851, IMG submission 66588) | Corn rhizosphere microbial communities from Kellogg Biological Station, Michigan, USA - KBS Corn C1-2 | ecosystem: Host-associated > Plants > Roots > Rhizosphere > Soil ...
GGCGAGATCGACACGGCGCAGGCGTCCGAAGCAGGCATCTTCGCGCCGCTCACGGACGGTGCAGTGGATGTTCGCGCGGTGATGAAGTTGCTGGCCGAAAAGAACTACGCAGGGCCGTGCATCATCGAGCAGGACTGGAGCTCGACGCAGATCGAGGAGCCGGTTGTCCTCGCGCGCAAGAACCTGCAGTTCCTCCAGTCGCTGAGCGGGGGTGTGCAATGACGATCCGCGTTGGACTGATCGGCTTGGGAGAAGTTGCCCAGCTCATGCACCTGCCGCTACTCGCGGACGACGCGCGCTATAAGATCGCCGCAGTCAGCGACGTATCGCCCAGTCTGACCGCGCATATCGCGCAGCGTTACGGCGCACGCACGCATGCCAATGCCGAAACGCTGATCGATGACAAGAACGTCGACGCGGTGTTCATCCTCACGCCCGATCATTTGCACGCCGATCTGCTAGCGCGCGCCATGGATGCCGGCAAGCACGTCTTCATCGAGAAGCCAGTTTGCCTTAACGTCGAGCAGCTGCTGCCGCTGATCGAGCGTGGGCGCGGCTACGCGAAGACGATCTTCGTCGGTTATATGCGCCGCTTCGCGCGGCCGTTCCTGGAACTGAAGAAGCGCCTGCCGGCGCTGAGCGAAGTACAGCACGTGCGCGTGCGCGATCTGATCTGCGAGGCGCCGTTCTTCGTCGCGCAGACGCGGCCTGTATTCAAGCCGACCGATGTGCCACCAGCGGTGATCGACGAGGGCAGGGCGCGCACGCAGGCGATGCTGCGCGCCGTGGTCGGTGCCGATGCACCGGCCGCGGTCGTGCGCGGCTACCAGGTGCTGACCGGCCTGTCTTCGCACAGCTTCTCGGCGATGCGCGAGCTGCTCGGTACGCCCAAGGTCTTTGCCGCACGCCAGTGCAACGGCGGCGAGGCGATCGCCGTGCTGTTCGACTACGGCCATTTCACCGCGGTGTACGAGGCGGTGACCAATCACATTGCGCGCTTCGATTCCGGCATCGACGTGCTCTGCGATCGCGCGATGTTCCGCATCAACTACGATACACCGTATGTCCGCCATCTGCCGACACGGTTGGAGATCACGCGCTCGAGCGATCGCGAAACGGTGACCGAGATTGTCGGACCGTTCCACGAGGACCCGTTCCGTGGCGAGCTCGATGCTTTCTACGAGGCCGTGGTCAACGGCGCTCCAGTCAAGACCACACTCGAGGACTCGCTCGATGACCTCAAGCTGTTCGCGCAGATCGGCAGATTGTTCGCCGACGAAGCACGCTCTCGCTAGCGTGCGGTTGGACGCCTACTTCAACATCCACTCGTGCGTCGGATCGTTGCGCATGCGCCACTCGCGGCGTGGGCCGGCCATGACGTTGAGGTAGTAGCCGTTGTAGCCGTGCGGCATCACCACGGGGTGGTAGCCGCGCGGGACGAGGACGACATCGTGGTCGTGCGCCGCCATCGTTTCGTCGAGGTCGCGTGCGTCGGTATAGACGCGCTGCAGGGCGAAGCCTTGCGACGGGTCGATGCGGTGATAGTAAACCTCTTCGAGCTGGGTTTCGTGCGGCGGATCGTCGACGTCGTGCTTGTGTGGCGGATAGCTCGACGAATGCGCGGCGGGGGTACGCACCTCGACGACGAGCAGCGATTCGGCGGCCTCGGTCTGCGGCAGCACGTCGCAGATATAGCGTTCGTTCGTGCCGGTGCCGCGCGTCGACTGCGGCATCGACGCGGGTTCGATCACGCGTGCTGGATAGCGTCCCGTTGCCGGCGCACTGGCGAGAGCGAGTTCGACGCTGTCGCACGCGCGTACACGTACGCTTGTCCGCGGGGGAGCATACAAGGCGTGCGGCGGTTGCGCGGTGAACACGCTGTTGCGTCCACCGAAGTTTTCCCGGTGCAATGAGCCGGCTTCGAAATCGATGGATCCGCGCAGCACGACCAGGCAGGCTTCGCGATCGTCGGGAATGTCGATGCGCAGCTCGTCGCCTGCGTCGAGGCGCCAGGCGTCGAAGCCGACATGGCGCCAACCGGCAGATTCCGGCGTGACGCGGATCATATGCTGCGCGTCGCGGCGCGCCTTGACGAGCAGGCTCATGCTCATGCTCCGGATTCTTGGTCGCGTTTGCGCAGCGCCGCTTCGTAGTCCGTACGCGCCTCGCGCACGGATTCGCGCGTGGAGACCGCGGGCACGGCCACCTCCCACCAGCTGCCGCCTTCGCGCGTGCTGCGATGCGGGTCGGTGCGGATGGAAATGACGTAGCTGCTCTTTGCGGCGCGTGCGCGTTTCATCGCTTGTTCGAGCTCGCGGATACTGTCGACATGTTCGGCAGCCGCGCCGAGCGCGCGCGCGTGCGCGGCGAAGTCGACCGCGGGTGCGCCGGTGGCGGTCGCGCAGTCCTCGTCGAGCAGGTTGTTGAAAGGCGCGTCGCCGCAGGCGCGCTGCAGGCGGCCGATGCAGCCGAAGCCGCGGTTGTCGAGCACGACGACGATAAGCTTGTGGCCGAGCATCACCGAAGTGGCGATTTCGGAATTGAGCATGAGGTAGCTGCCGTCGCCGACCATGACGATCACTTCGCGCTCGGGTTTGGCCATTTTCACGCCCAGGCCGCCGGCGATCTCGTAGCCCATGCACGAGTAACCGTATTCGACGTGGTATCCGCCCGGCATGCGCGTGCGCCACAGCTTGATCAGCTCGCCCGGCAGGCCGCCGGCGGCGCAGACGACGATGTCGTTGTCGGCCGAATCGACAGCCGAGCGCTGCACGGCGCCGATCACGTCGGCTTCGTAGGGCAGCTCGCCCGCGGGAAAATTGCGTGCTGCGGTGAGGCGCTCGACAACGGCGCGCCACTCATTTCCAAGCTGTTCGGCGCGATCTCGCCATTCCCTCGGCGCGCACCAGTCGAGCAACGTCTGAGTGAGCGCGTCGAGGCCGTTGTTCGCATCCGCAGCGATAGCTAGCGCCGAATTTTTTTCTGCGTCGTAGGCATTGACGTTGAGCGTCACAAGCCGAGCTTTGGGATACAACGCATTCGAGCCCGTGGTGAAGTCGGCGAGACGCGTGCCGACCGCGAGGACGAGGTCGGCTTCCGCAGCGACTGCATTCGCAGCGCTGCTGCCGCAGACGCCGACCGGGCCGAGTTGCAGCGGATGGTCCCAGGGCAGGCTGCCCTTGCCGGCCTGCGTCTCGGTGACCGGAATCGCGTGGCACTCGGCGAAGATGCGCAGTGTTTTAGTGGCATCGCCGTAGAGCACGCCGCCGCCGGCAATGATGACCGGGCGCCGTGCGCCACGCAGCGCGGCGGCTGCGGCGGCGATTTGTGCGGCAGGCGGTGTCGTTGCTAGCGCAGATACGATGCGCGGTTCGAAGAACGCGGCGGGATAGTCGAAGGCCTGGGCCTGCACGTCCTGCGGCAGCGCCAGCGTGACCGGGCCGCACAACGCCGGATCGGTCAGCACGCGAATCGCGCGCGGCAGCGCGCTCAGCAATTGCGATGGCGCGACGATGCGGTCGAAGTAGCGCGAGACCGGCTTGAAGCAGTCGTTGACGCTGACCGTGCCGTCGGCGAAATCCTCGATCTGTTGCAATACCGGGTCGGGCGCACGCGAGACGAAGACGTCGCCGGGCAGCAGCAGCACGGGCAGGCGGTTGACGTGGGCGAGTGCGGCGGCGGTGACGAGGTTGGTTGCGCCGGGGCCGATCGACGTGGTCACGGCCATCATGCGCCGGCGCGCCTGCGCCTTGGCGTAGGCGATTGCGGTATGTGCCATCGCTTGTTCGTTGTGTGCGCGCCAGGTCGGCAGGGCGTCGCGGTGTTCGTACAGCGCTTCGCCCAGTGCGGCGACGTTGCCGTGACCGAAGATCGCGAACATGCCGGCGAACAGCGGCACGGTTTCACCGTCGATGCGCACCTGTTGTGCCGCCAGATAGCGCACCAGTGCCTGCGCCATCGTGAGTCGTACGGTCGGGTTGCTCATGCGTTTGCGGAAAGTCTTTTCGTATCGTCTTGGGCGATATTGTCGCGCGCCGCGCGCCAGAGTGCAGCGAGTTCGCGCTGGTTGGCATGCACGCGTGCGACCAGCGCATCATCGTCGATCTCGCCGGTGAACCAGGCGCGCGCCGGTTCGGCGAATACGCTGCGGCCGACGGCGAAGCCGCGGCAGGTCGCGCTGGCCGCGGCGGCGGCAAAACCGGCGGCGAGATCGGCAAAGGGTGCGTCGGCGCCGAGTAGGAGCACGCCGCGGCACCAGGGATCGTTGCGCATGATCAGCGCATCGAGGGCAGGCCAGTCGGCCGCATCCAGCGGCGCGAGCTTCCACCACTCCGGTCTGATGCCGTAGGCATAGATGCGTTCGATCGCGCGGCGCACAAGATCTCCGCGCTGCGTCGGTGCCGCGCGCGGCGGCGCGATGACCTCGATCAGCAATTCGTGGCCGCTCGCGCAGGCGGCGTCGTATAGCGTGCGCAACTGCCGCCCCTGTTCGGCGCGCTGTATGGCATCGTCGGGGTCGAAGACGACGAGGCATTTGATCGTGTGTTCGTGGGGCCAGGTGGCCAGATGCGTGCCGATCGAGCGGCCATGTTCGAACGCGAGCGGCGTCGTGTCGGGAAGCTCGACCGGGCGACCGATCCACCAGCCGCGCCCGCTCGCGGCGTTGAGTGCATCCTGGCCGTAGCGGTCATCGATCAGCACGCCGATGCGGTCGGACAGAGCGGATGCCCGTTCGGTCTGTTCGGTCGCGCGCAACAGCAGGCTCTTGAACAGCGAAAGACGCGCCGCTGCACTCGCGCCGTGGAGGCGGGCCAATTCCTCGAGTGCGCTGCGATGGTCGAAGGCGAATACGTGCAGATCATCCCAGTGCGGCCGCGCGACGCTGACGCGATGCAGGTGGGCCAGATCGGCGTCGAGGTCGGGTCGCTGCGCGCGTGCCGGATCGCGCTCGACTTGGGCGAGGAAATGGTCGAGCTCGGCGCGGCTCGGCATCGCCGGCGCGCAGCCGTGGCGGGACACGACGATCGCGCCGCAGGCGTTCGCTGAGGCGCAGCAGCGTTCGATAGTTTCATCGCGCAGCCAGCCGCAAAGGAATCCGGCCATGAATGCATCGCCGGCGCCGAGCACGTTGAGCACCTCGACGCGCGGCGCGCGGTACAGCGGCGCATCGTCGATGCGCGCGGGAATGTCGCCATCGATCACGTTGCAGCCGAGCGCGCCGCGCTTGATCACGAGCAGGGCCGGGCTCGCCGAACGCACATTGCGCAATGCGGAGATCAGGTCGTCGTCGCCGCCGGCGACGCGAAATTCCTCCTCGGTGCCGACGATCAGATCGAATGACGACAACACTTCGCGCAGATGCGCGGTCACCTGCGCATTCGCGATGAAACGCGTGGCGCCGTCGCTGCGTGGCGCGAGGCCCCAGAGCACCGGGCGGTAATCGATGTCGAGCACGCGGCGCAGGCCGTGCTTGCGTGCGAGATCGAGTGCCTTGCGGCAGGCAGCGAGCGTGGCCGGGGTGGACAGGTGCGTGCCGGTGATTGCGAGCGCACGCGCCGAGGCGACATAAGCCTCGTCGATGTCGTCCGCAGCTATAGCCATGTCCGCGCAGTTCTCGCGGTGGAACAACAGCGGGAAGGTGTCGCGATCCTTGATGCCGAGCAGCACGAACGCGGTCAGGCGATCCGGGTCGACGCGCAGGTGCGAGACATCGCAGCCTTCGCGGGCGAGGGTTTCGCTGAGGAAGCGGCCCATCTGGTCGTCGCCGACGCGGCTGAGCATCGACGACTTGAGGCCGAGGCGCGCGCAGCCGAATGCTGCGTTGCCGGAGGATCCGCCGAGGTATTTGGCGAAGCTAGTCGCGTCTTCGAGGCGCGCGCCAATCTGCTGCGCGTAGAGGTCGACGGCGACGCGGCCGAGGAAGATGGCGTCGAGCGGGCGCGCGGTGGCGGGGCGAACAGGTTCTGTCATGCGCGGTGCGTGGGCTTGCGAGAATGCGCGGCGTATGCGAGAGAATAGGACCTGCCTTCAATCTTTGCAATTCGCATTGCATCAATTGGAAATATGGAATTTTTATTCCATTTATCGCAAACTCACCGATAGCCGCATTAGCGCAGGAGCAAGCCCTTGGCAGTCAGCAATGCAGTGGACCAGCTCATGCAGCGCGTCGCCGACGAATTCGAGTCGTTGCCGCGCCAGCTCCAGGGCATCGCGCGCTATCTCGAGCAGCATCGCTCGAGCATCATGCTGCAGAAGGTCAACGATGTGGCGAGCGGATCGAGCGTGCATCCCTCGGCGGTCGTGCGCTTCGCGCAGCGCTTCGGCTATTCCGGATTCAGCGAGATGCAGGCCATGTTCCGCGACGCCTACCGCGAGCGTGCCGAACCTTCAGGCAGCTACCAGCATCGCATTCGCCGCGTCATCGCAGAGCGTCCGGAAAAGCTTGACGAGACGCAGATCGCGCGCAGCTTCATCGATGCCTGCCGGGTCGGGCTCGATGAGCTCGTGGAACGTTTCGACTCGGCGCGTTTTCGCGCCGCGGTAGATCTGCTCGAACCGGCCGAGCACATCTACATCGTCGCCGTGCGGCGTTCGTTCGCGATCGCGAGCTACATCGCCTACGCGCTCGGCCATACGACCAAGCGCGTGCATCTGGTCGACGGCCTCGGCGGCATGCATCGCGAGCAGATCCACAGCATCGGCAAGGGCGATGCCCTGATCGCGATCAGCTTTCCGCCTTACGGCAAGGAGACGCTGTTCTGCACGCGGCTTGCGCGCCAGCGCAAGGCCAAGGTGATCGCGATCAGCGAATCCGACCTCGGTCCGCTTGCCGCGCATGCGAACGTGCTGCTCAAGGTCGACGAGGCGAGCGCGTTCGCGTTCCGCGCGTTGACCAGCACGATCTGCCTGTGCCAGGCGCTGTTCGTCGCACTTGCCTACCGGCTTGAAGTGAAACCGAACGAAGGTGCGCACACCGGGGACTATGATGCCTGAGAGCATGTTCGCGATAGCGCTGTTCGGCGCAGGCCGCATCGGCCGCATCCATGCGGGCAATATCGCCGCGCAACCGGGTTTGCGCCTGCGCTACGTCGTCGATGTGAACGCGGCAGCTGCCGACGAACTTGCCACCAAGTTCGGCGCAACCGTGGTCGATGCAGAGCATGCTCTCGCGGATCCGACCGTCGCGGCCGTCGTCATCGCTGCGAGCACCACGACGCACGCGGAACTGATCGCGCGCGCAGCGCGCGCGGGCAAGGCGATCTTCTGCGAGAAGCCCGTGGCGACCGATCTCGACGGCGCGCGCGCGTGCGCTGCGGCGGTGGCCGAAGCCGGCGTGCCGTGCATGATCGGTTTCCAGCGCCGTTTCGATCCCACTTTCACCGCGCTCAAGCGCCGCCTCGACGCGGGCGAGATCGGTGTGCCCGAAGTCGTCGTGCTGACCAGCCGCGATCCGGCGCCACCGCCGCTGGAATACCTCAAGCAATCCGGCGGCGTGTTCAAGGATATGTTGATTCACGATTTCGACGTCTGCCGCTGGCTGCTCGCCGACGAGATCGTCGAAATTTATGCGACCGGTGCCTGCCTGAGCGCCAATGCGGGGCAGGCCAATGATCTCGATACGGCGGCGGTGACGTTGCGTTCGCGCAGTGGGCGCCTATGCACGATCAATACTTCGCGTCATGCGGCCTACGGTTACGACCAGCGTATCGAAGTGCTCGGCGCAGGCGGCATGCTGCAGGCAGGTAACCATCGGCCCACCGAGGTCGTCGCCTCGCTCGCGAGCGCAGTCAGCAGCGACGTGCCCGAGCCTTTCTTTCTTGAGCGTTATCGTCGCGCCTATGCGATCGAGATGGTGCATTTTGCCGAAGTGCTGGCTGGCGGCGTGCGGCCCGTCCCGGACGTGGTCGACGGCATCAAGGCGCTGGAGCTGGCCGAACTGGCGACGTCTTCTTGGCGCGAGGGGCGAACGTTGGCGTGCTCAATATGATACTGAGTGAGCCAAGGGTCGCACGCAAGCCGTATGCGATGCCCAGGCTCTGGTGCGCAGCGGCAGCACTTTCAGCGTGTATGGACAGGGAGGCCGCAGGGCCTCCCTTTTTGTTTGCAAATTTCGCCCGGTGCTGCCCGAAAGCAAGCGGCCATTCCGGGTTTGGCTCAACCTCAACACGCCGAAATCAGCTGAACTGGCGGCCGTCCCCGCGAAGGTTCGTATCGATACGGAATGGCAGGGAATTTGCTTAGTACGATTCAGATATATTTTTCTCAGAAAAATTTAAAAATGAGATGTGTTTCACATATTCAAAACTCATTTTTTAATGTAATGTGACGTAGTTACAGGGGCGCATCCATCGGATGCGAAAGGAAAATTCGGAACGGTAGTTTGCATTTCTTGCAACGAGCAAGAAGTGCAGTGACGGCGTACCAGCGCCGTCGTCGTACGGAACGTCTTTTGGCGCTCCGGTAGAAAAACCAACCGCCGGCAATCTCGAATCCCGCTCAATCACTTTGCTTACGTGCAACGCAAGCGCCGTAGCGCCTTGTTTGTGTGGAGCGGGTCGCGAGCATCTCGAGAAAGCCGGATTCATCACACAGCAACAGGGGCTAATCCATGCAATTCTTGAATCGTAAGACCGTCGCGGTCACTGCTCTGGCTTTTGCCATTACGCAGGCTCTGACCGCATCCGCCGCCAGTTTTGGTGATGTGCACAGCGTGCTGGGCAACCGCACCACTGCGGCTCCCGCCGCAATGAATCCGGCCGCGCTGGCCAGGGCGCAGCAACGCTTCGCCCAAGTGCAACAGATAGCAAATCAATTCGCCGGACAATACCAAGCGGGCGCCGAGGGCACGCTCGATCCGAAGCAGGTGCAGTTGGTCAACAGCCTGATGCGCGGTGACGCGAAGGGCTTGGCCGAAGCCGCCAGCGCGTCATCGCTCGACGCCGCGCTGGTTGCCGCGAATGCGGCGGTCGTGCGTCGTGCGAATACGACGACGACGGCCAACGGTCACGAGACGAGTGCGGACTCAGTGCAGCCCAACTCCTTGGGCGGCGGCGGAATCGACTTGGTCTATACGGCGATCACACCTTGCCGCATCCTCGATACGCGTCTCATCGGTGTCGGCGGAAGTCCGTTCGGCGCGGCGGAACAGCGGACCTACAGCGCGGCCGGTGGATCGGCCCAGGGCGGCGGCAACCAGGGCGCGGGCGACTGCGCCGGATTCCCCGGCGCGACGCCCCCCGAGGCGATGGTACTCAACGTGACTGTCGAGCCGCCGGTGAATACTGCCACCTCGACGTCGGCGTACGGATTCCTCGGTGTGTACCCCGAGGGCGGTGTCGTGGGCAGCACGAGCTGGCTGAACTATTTCACCGGCCAGACCGTGGCGAACGAAGGCGTTGCCACGATCAATGCCACGACCGGCAACATCACCATTTTTGCGCAGAACCCGACCAGCGTGATCATCGATGCGTACGGCTATTTCAGTCCGGCGTCGGGAGCGACGGGAGCGGGTGCGACCGGTGCCACGGGCGCTACCGGTGCAACGGGCGCCACGGGTGCAACCGGCAACGATGGCGCTACGGGCGCCACGGGTGCAACCGGCAACGATGGCGCTCCCGGTGCCACAGGTGCGACCGGTAACGATGGTGCCCCGGGTGCGACCGGTGCCACGGGCGCGACCGGCGCGACTGGTGCGACGGGTCCGGGATTCTCCGGCGGGGCGAACCTGATTGGCGTGACCGGCGCCGCGACGATTGCGGCGAGCACGAATGGTTCGAACGCCACTGTGACATGCCCGGCAGACCATCCGAATGCTCTGAGCGGCAGCTACACGATCACAGGAACGGGTAATGCCAATTCGTGGGATGCATTCGCCTACGTCACTTCGGTCAGCACATCCGTCACAACCAACGACAGTTGGACGTTCTCGTTCCGCAGAACAGGCGGCTCGTCGGCTATTAACATCCCAGTGACGGTACTGTGTTCGAATTGATGGATTGTCGGCTCCGCGGTGGAAAGTGCCGCGGAGCCCCTTTACGATTTGAGACGAACTCTTTTGCGCCGGACGAGTTGGAGTTCCCAGCTCGTCCGGCTTTTTGTGTGCGTTCCAGTCGATTGATCAAAACAAGGCGGCATGTGGCTAACCGGTAGTTGAGAGTGCGACCCAACTTTTTTCTTCAAAGGCGCTGCGGCGTCTTTTTTATTGCCTGAAGGTGCTCGCGCGACTCTGCCTTTTAGGCTGACAACGAACATTGAGCCGACTACGGTGCCTGTAGCCCAAAATTTGCTTATCTGAAGCAGATCACACTTTTTTGATGTGAATGAAAAGAAATGTGATGAGTATCACAAAAATATGGAAAATTTTTCAATGTAATGTGACCCAGTTAACAGGGGCGCATCCATTGGATGCGAAGGGAAAATTCGGATCGGAACGGTAATTTGCATCTCTTGCGGCACAGAAGGGATGCACTGACGGCGTATCAGCGCCGTCGTCGTACGGAGTGTCCCAGGACGCTCCGGTAGAAACCAACCGCCGGCAACCTTGAATCCGCTCGACAATCTCGCTTACGCGCAACGCAGGCGCCCGATGCTTTGTCTTTGCGCGCAATGGGTTTGATGAACCAATCCGAGAAAGCCGGATTTCATCACTTAGCCACAGGGGGCTAATCCATGCAACGCGTAAATCACAGAACCGTCGCGGTTACTGCTTTGGCTTTTGCCATCACGCAGGCACTGACCGCATCCGCCGCCAGTTTCAGCGACGTCAACAGCACACTTGGCAACCGCGGTAGCCCCGCTCGTGCCGCATTGAATCCGGCTGCTCTGGCCAGGGCGCAGCAACGCTTCGCCCAGGTGCAACAGATCGCGAACCAGTTCGCCGGGGAGTACAAGGCCGGTGCCGAGAGCACGCTCGACCCGAAGCAGGTCGAGTTGGTCAACAACCTGATGCGCGGTGACGCGAAGGGCCTGGTCGAAGCAGCCGGCGCGTCGTCGCTTGATGCGGCGTTGGTTGCCGCGAATGCCGCGGTCGTGCGCCGTGCGAACACGACGATGACGGCCAACGGCAGTGAAACGAGTGCGGACTCGGCGCAGCCGAATAACCTGGGCGGCGGGGCGGATGGGATTTTCTACAATGCCATCACCCCTTGCCGCATTCTCGACACGCGCCTCATCGGCGTCGGCGGCAGCCCGTTCGGCGCGGCGGAGACGCGAACCTACAGCGCGGCAGGCGGAGCGGCACAGGGCGGCGGTTTCCAGGGTGCGGGCGACTGTTCGGGCTTCCCCGCGGGGGCGCCTCCGGTGGCGATGGTGCTGAACGTGACCGTTGAGCCGCCGGGCGCCATCGGCGCCACTACGACGCAATATGGATTCCTCGGTTTGTATCCGGAAGGCGGCGTCGTCGGCAGCACGAGTTGGCTGAACTATTTCATGGGCCAAACGGTGGCGAACGAAGGCGTGGCCACGATCAACGCCACGACCGGCAACATCACCATCTTTGCGCAGAATCCGACCAGCGTGATTATTGACGCCTACGGCTATTTCACCGCATCGGCAGGCGCGACGGGAGCGGGTGCGACTGGCGCAACCGGTGCGACCGGCGCAACGGGTGCGACCGGCGCAGCAGGCCCGACTGGCGCTACGGGTGATGCCGGTGCAACCGGCGCAACGGGTGCCGGAGCTACCGGAGTGACTGGTCCGGTTGGTGCAACGGGTCCAGTGGGTGAAACGGGTGCCGCAGGCCCTGCGGGTACAACCGGTGCGGCAGGTCCTGCGGGTGCAACGGGAGCGGCAGGTCCGGCGGGTGCAACAGGCGCGGCGGGTCCTGCGGGTGCAACGGGAGCGGCAGGTCCGGCCGGTGCAACAGGCGCGGCGGGTCCTGCTGGTGCAACGGGTGCGGCAGGTTCGGCCGGTGCAACAGGCGCGGCGGGTCCTGCGGGTGTAACCGGCCCAACGGGTCTTGCTGGCGCAACGGGTCCGGCAGGTCCAACCGGAGCGACAGGCGCTACCGGAGATACTGGTCCTACCGGCGCCACGGGGCTCGATGCAAGCGGCTTCGCGCTCACATCTTCGACCAGCGTCACTTGTGGTCCTGTTCCCTCTGACCCCAGCAACGGCAACGTCTGTCAGGCCAAACTGACTTGTCCGAACAGTCAATTCGTTATTTCCGGCGGCGTGAGCTACAGCACGTCGGGTCAGAAGTTCAACACCATGGTCGCCAGTTATCCGGATACCAAGTTCTCGTGGACGATCGTTCTGGGCAATCAGACCGGCAGCCCTCCGGGTACGGTGAGCATGTATATCCTCTGCTCGTTATAGCGGAGTCTGAGCGACCGGAATCAGCGTGACCAGAGCGCACAAGATCGCCCCCGGCAACTGCCGGGGGTTTTTTGTCTGGTGAAAAGAATTGCTCTCGGGTACGATATCGGTGCTTATTTCCGAGGTGGCGCGCGGGAAACTGCGGGCCGAGTGTGCGACATGTCCACGCGAACTTTTACCAACTGACCTCTGATCGCCAGGCCACCTGACCAGGGGCGCTCGGCGCCCTTTTTGTTGCCTGATTTCTGTCGCGCAGCTTGCCGCGCTTGAAGTCCGAGATACTTTTGCCATGATCAATATCACGCTACCCGACGGCAGCCAGCGTCAGTTCGACGCGCCCGTCACGATTGCCGATGTCGCCGCTTCGATCGGTGCCGGCCTTGCCAAGGCCGCGCTGGCCGGCAAGATCGACGGCCGTCTCGTCGATACGAGCTACAAGATCGAATATGACGCGAATCTAGCGATCGTCACCGAGAAGAGTCCCGAGGCGCTCGATATCCTGCGCCATTCGACCGCGCACCTGCTTGCGCAGGCGACGCAGCGGCTGTTCCCTGACACCCAGGTCACGATCGGTCCGGTAATCGACAACGGCTTCTACTACGACTTCGCTCGCAAGACGCCGTTCACGCCGGAAGACCTCGACAAGATCGAGGCCGAGATGAAAAAGATCGTCGCCGAGAACCTGCCGGTGTCGCGCTCGGTGATGTCGCGCGATGAGGCGGTGAAGTTCTTCCGCGACAAGAACGAGGAATACAAGGCCCAGATCATCGAGTCGATTCCGG
>Ga0068851_10000859_pt1 | contig 13074 bp, 9 predicted proteins | sample KBSCornC12_FD_66588 | JGI IMG/M metagenome (GOLD analysis project Ga0068851, IMG submission 66588) | Corn rhizosphere microbial communities from Kellogg Biological Station, Michigan, USA - KBS Corn C1-2 | ecosystem: Host-associated > Plants > Roots > Rhizosphere > Soil ...
ATCGTCGCCTCGCCGGGAAACGGAAGGTCGACCAGGTACAGCCCGAGGTCCGTGCCGAGGAGCATGTTGACGCCGCCGCCGCCGCCGCCGGCACCGCCACCGCCACCGCCACCGCCACCGCCCACACCGCCGCCGCCACCACCCACGCCACCCTTCGCGACCGCGGATCCGGAAACGGCCAGCGCGGCGGCGACGCACAACGACATCGAAAGCTTGCTCAGACTCACAAGGTTCTCCTTGGGGGGATTGAATCGGGGGCACCCGTTCGCACGTAGCGTGCCAATTTCCGAGTCGTTGTTTTGACAAATGAAATACAGCGGGACGGGCGAGCAATAAGGGGGATTTGGCCCGATATTGGGGCAAGTCCCCCAGTGCGTTCGACACGGGCGCGTTGAGTGGCACCCATTCCGCAACCGGCGTAGAATTCAAACGCTCGTTTGAATCGATCCCCCGACCATGGCGACCCCGACGACCCTTCCCGAAGGCGAGCAGCCCGTCCTGCGCATCGTGCCGATGCCGGCCGACACCAACGCCCACGGCACCATCTTCGGCGGCTGGGTGATGGCGCAGGTCGACATCGCGGGCAGCGTCGCCGCGTGGGACCGGGCCCAGGGCCCGATCGTCACCGTGGCGGTGAATTCGTTCGTGTTCAAGGAGCCGGTCTTCGTCGGCGACCTCGTGAGCTTCTACGCGCGGGTCCTGAAGGTCGGCCGCACCTCCATCACCGTCGATGTGGAAGTATTCGCCCAACGCCGGCGCCAGACCGGCACGGAAGCGGTGAAGGTCACGGAGGCACAACTTACCTATGTCGCAGTCGACGAACGGCGCCAGCGGCGCCTCGTCCCCGGCGCAACCGTGGAGATCTGAAATGACCGACAGCACCATCGAGCTGGGACGCCGCGAGGCGCAGGCATTGCGGCAGCAGGTGCTGCGCAACGAGCCTCACCGCATCCTCATCCGCAAGGCGGCCGTGCTGGGCGCGGGCGTCATGGGCGCGCAGATCGCGGCACACCTCGCCAACGCAAACGTGCAGCCATACCTCTTCGAGCTCGCGGCAGAAGGCAAGGACAAGAGCGCGAACGCGAGGAAGGCGATCGACGGCCTGGCAAAGCTGAGCCCCTCGCCGCTCGCCGGGTCGCAGGTGGCGCGCCAGATCATCCCCGCGAACTACGACGAGCACCTGCCGCTGCTGGCCGGATGCGACCTCGTGATCGAGGCCATCAGCGAGCGCATGGACTGGAAGAAGGCGCTCTTCGAGAAGGTCGCCCCGCACCTGGCGCCCGAGGCGATCTTCGCCTCCAACACCTCGGGCCTTTCGATCACCGAGCTGTCGAAGACGGTGCCTGCCGGTATTCGCAAGCGCTTCTGCGGCATCCACTTCTTCAACCCGCCGCGCTACATGCGGCTGGTGGAGCTGATTCCCACGCCCGATACCGATCCCTCGATGCTCGATCGCCTCGAGACCTTCCTCGTGACGACGCTCGGCAAGGGCGTGGTGCGCGCGAAGGACACGCCGAACTTCGTGGCGAATCGCGTGGGTGTGTTCTCGATGCTCGCCACCATGCACCACACGAAGGAGTTCGGCCTCGGCTTCGACGAGGTCGATGCGCTCACCGGCCCCGCCATCGGGCGCGTGAAGAGCGCCACCTTCCGCACCGCCGATGTCGTCGGCCTCGATACGCTCGCGCACGTGGTGAAGACCATGGGCGACACGCTTCCTGCGGACCCGTGGGCCGCCTTCTACCAGGCCCCCGAATGGATGGCGGCGCTCATCGCCAAGGGCGCGCTCGGCCAGAAGAGCAAGGCCGGCATCTACATGAAGAAGGGCCGCGACATCCACGTCCTCGACCTCGCGAAGCAGGACTATCGCCTGTCCGCGGGCGTGGTCGCCGACGAGGTGCAGGCGATCCTCAAGGAGAAGAACCCCGCGGAGCAGCTCGGCAAGCTGCGCACCTCCACGCATCCGCAGGCGCAATTCCTGTGGGCGATCTATCGCGATCTCTTCCACTACGTCGCGGTGCACCTCGCGGACATCGCGCATTCGGCGCGCGACGTGGACTTCGCCATCCGCTGGGGCTTCGGCTGGCAGCGCGGGCCGTTCGAGATCTGGCAGGCGGCCGGGTGGCAGCGCGTTGCGAAGTGGATCGACGAGGACATCGCCGCCGGCAAGGCCATGGCCAGGGCGCCGCTGCCGAAGTGGGTGAACGACGGCCGCACGGGCGTGCATTCGCCCGAAGGCTCGTATTCGGCGACTACCGGCAAGATGATCGGCCGCTCGCTGCTGCCGGTGTACGAGCGCCAGCTTTTCCCCGAGACGCTCATCGGCGAGAAGCCCCGCGAGCGCGGCATCACCGTGTTCGAGGACGACGGCGTGCGCCTGTGGCACATGGGCGACCGCATCGCCATCGTTTCCTTCAAGAGCCGCATGCATGCGCTCGGCAGCGAGGTGCTGCAAGGGTTGAACCGCGCGCTCGACGAAGCGGAACGCAACTTCGACGCGCTGGTGATCTGGCACGAGGCGCCGTTCGCCGTGGGCGCCAACCTCAAGGCCGCGCTGGAATCGCTCAAGGCCGGCAAGTTCGACGAGTTCGAGCAGATGGTGGCGCTCTTCCAGCAGACCTCGCAGCGCCTCAAGTACGCGCTGGTGCCGACCGTCGCCGCGGTGGAGGGCATGGCGCTCGGCGGCGGCTGCGAGTTCGTGATGCATTCGCAGCGTGCCGTGGCGGCGCTGGAGAGCTACATCGGCCTGGTCGAAGTGGGCGTGGGGCTGCTGCCCGCCGGCGGAGGGCTCAAGGAGCTCGCGCAGCGCGTGGCCGCGTGGGCCAGGGGCGGCGACGCCTTCCCCGAGCTGCAGCGCGTTTTCAAGCAGGTGGCGATGGGCGAGACGTCCACCTCGGCGCTCGATGCGCGCGAGCGCGGCTACCTGCGCGATTCCGACGTGGTCGTCTTCCACCCGGCGGAGCTTTTGTACGTAGCGAAGCAGCAGGCACGCGCCATGGCCGAATCGGGTGTGCGGCCGGCGTTGCCGAACCCGCAGATTCCGGTGCAGGGCGATACGGGCATCGCGACGCTCAAGATGCTGCTGGTGAACATGAAGGAGGGCGCCTTCATCTCGGAGCACGACTACGACATCTCCGCGCGCGTGGCCGAGGTGCTCTGCGGCGGCGACGTTGCGCCCGGCAGCGTGGTGGACGAGAAGTGGCTGCTCGACCTCGAGCGGCGCCACTTCGTGGCGCTCGCGAAGACCGAGAAGACGCAGCAGCGCATCCAGCACATGCTCGAGAGCGGCAAGGCGCTGCGGAATTGATTGGCGGCCGTCGTCCCGGCGAAGGCCGGGATCCAATTTGGGGCAATCACCGAGAGAAAAAATGCACGTCGAAGCATTCCGCCGCTACCTGCAGCCTTCAACCATCCTGCGCTGGCATCCGTGGGCACCGCTTGCGGTCTTGCTGCTCGCGCTCGCCTTCACGTTCTGGTTCGGCGTGAAGGCGGGGATCGGGTTCGCGGAGCGGCGCGCGAATGCGGACGCTTATTCGCTTGGTGTACTGGAGATGATGACGCAGAAAGACCGCATCGCACGTCCCGGAAGGGCGCTCGTCTCGCGTGCCGCGACCATCGATCGTGCGGTCATGTCATTCGTTCGCAGCGAGGAGCAGTCGCGGGGATTCACCCGGCTGCTCGACTCGGTCATCGGCGGCTCGTGGCTGTCGTCGTCGCGCGCGAGCTATTGGCGCCAGGTCCGGGAGTCGACCGTGAAGGCCGCGGAATGGCGCCTCGCGAATTTCTCGCCACGGGCGCCTGCGTGGCAGAAGACGGCGGCCTTTTGCGACGAGCTGCGCGACCTGTCCCTGCCACACCCGTTCGACGTCGCGAACGGGTACAAGCACACCGCGATGGCATACACGAAGCTCCTGGGACGCAGGATCACGCCGGCGGAGCTTGCGCCGGCGGTTCCGGGCGGCACATGCAATTGAGATCGGATCCCGGCCCATCGTCGCGCTGCGACGGCCGGGATGACAGGCCCATCGTCGCGCTGCGACGGCCGGGATGACAAAAGGAGAAGCAGATGAGCAGGCAGATCCAGGATGCTTACATCGTCGCAGCGGTCCGTACCCCCGTCGGCAAGGCCCCGCGCGGCATGTTCCGGCATGTGCGGCCCGACGACATGCTGGCCCACGTGCTCAAGGGCGCGGTGGCGCAGGTGCCGGGGCTCGACGCGCACGAGATCGGCGACGTGATCGTCGGCTGCGCGATGCCCGAGGCGGAGCAGGGCATGAACGTGGCCCGCATCGCGGTGCTGCTGGCGGGCCTGCCCGACAGCGTGCCGGCGATGACGATCAACCGCTTCTGCTCCTCGGGCGTGCAGGCCGTGGCGCTCGCCGCGGATCGCATCCGCACGGGCGAGGAGGATGTGATGATCGCCGCGGGCACCGAGTCGATGTCGATGGTGCCGATGATGGGCAACAAGATCGCCCTCAACGAGGCCGTCTTCGAGAGCAACGAGAACGTGGCCATCGCATACGGCATGGGCATCACGGCGGAGAAGGTCGCGCAACGCTGGAAGGTGTCGCGCGAGGACCAGGACGCGTTCGCGGTCGAGAGCCATCGCAAGGCCGCGAAGGCCATCGCCGAAGGGGCTTTCCGCGACGAGATCCTGCCGTACGAGGTCGAGTCCGCGAGCCCCAACCTCGCCACCGGCGCCATCGACCGGCGCACGAAGACGGCCGAGAACGACGAAGGCCCGCGCCCCGATTCGAGCATGGAATCCCTCGCCAAGCTGCGCACGGTATTCGCCGCGCGCGGCTCGGTCACCGCAGGCAACAGCTCGCAGATGTCGGACGGCGCGGCGGCCGTCGTGCTGATGAGCGAGGCGGCGATGAAGCGTTACGGCATGAAGCCGCTCGCGCGCTTCGCGGGATTCGCCGTCGCGGGCGTTCCGCCGGAGATCATGGGCATCGGTCCCATCAAGGCGATCCCGAAGGTCCTCGAGGCCACCGGCGTGCGCCAGGACGACCTCGACTGGATCGAGCTGAACGAGGCGTTCGCGGCGCAGTCGCTGGCGGTGATCCGGGATCTCGGGCTCGATCCTTCCCGGGTGAATCCACAGGGCGGGGCCATCGCGCTGGGCCATCCGCTGGGAGCGACAGGGGCCATCCGCACGGCCACGCTGGTGCACGGAATGAAGCGCACGGGCAAGCGCTACGGCATGGTCACGATGTGCATCGGAACGGGCATGGGCGCCGCGGGCCTTTTCGAGGCGCTGGCTTGAATGCACAATAGCCGCGCCTGAAGTCCGCCGTTTCCGCCGCTCGCCGTTTCCAGAACGAATTCATAAGACCGAGGAGAAACGCCCGATGAACAATGCCCTCCGGCCCGCCGCGCGGCCGCTCGCCGTGGCGGTCGCGCTGCTCGGCGCGACGCCCGCTTTCGCACTGCAGTACGAGTTCGACAACGGTATTCGCACCAGTCTCGACACGACCATCAGCTACGGGATTTCCGTCCGCACGCAGCAGCGCGACCCATCGCTCATCGGCATCGCCAACGGCGGCACGTCGCGCTCGGTGAACGAGGACAACGGGGACCTCAACTTCGACCAGGGGCACCCGTTCGCCAACGTGATCAAGGCGACGTCGGACCTCGAGATCCGGTACCGCAACTGGGGCTTCTTCGGCCGTGGCACCGCCTACTACGACTTCAACCTGCACGACAGCGACAAGCTCGGCCCCACCGGCCGCGATCGCCTCGGCCAGGACGTGGTCGGCCTCGACGGCTACGTCTTCGGCACCTTCGAGCCCATGGGGCACACCACGCGCGTGCGCGCCGGCCGCCAGGTGATCAGCTGGGGCGAGAGCACCTTCATCCCCAACGGCATCAACGTGATCAACCCGGTGGACGTCGCGAAGCTGCGGCTGCCGGGCTCGGAGCTGAAAGAGGCCTTCGTGCCCACCGCGGGCGTGTGGGGCAGCTTCGAGATCAGCAAATCGGCCGCGGTCGAGGGCTTCTACCTCACCAACTTCGACAAGACGCGCATCGATCCGAAGGGCTCCTACTTCTCGAACGTCGACACCATCTCCGACGATGCCGACAAGGTGATCCTGTCCTTCGGCCGCCGGCGCGACGAGCACTTCCCGCTCTCGAACCCCGTGCCGCCCGGCATTCCCGTGATCAGCGCGACCGCTCAGGCGCTGTTCGGGCCGTTCGATCCCGCCGCATCGCTGTGGATCCCGCGCACGCCGGACCACGACCCGAGCGATCACGGCCAGTACGGTGTCGCGTTCCGCTACTTCGCGCACGAGTTCAACAACACGGAGTTCGGCTTCTATTTCGAGAATTACCATAGCCGGCTTCCGTTCGTCTCCGCCGTGAAGGGCACCCCGAGCTCGATCCTGACAGGCTCGCCGCTGCAGAACCCGATCTGCGCACAGCCCGCGCTGCGCGCGCTGTGCCATACGGGCACCGCGAACTACTTCGTCGATTATCCGGAGGACATCAAGCTCTATGGCGTGAGCTTCAACACGCAGGGTCCCTACGGCATCGCGTGGCAGGGCGAGTATTCGTATCGCCCGAACCAGCCCGCGCAGCTGTCCACGCCCGAGCTCGTGCTCGCGTCTCTCGGCCTGCCCAACGTCATCACCGGCTTCACGCAGATTCCCGGCGCGCCGGCGGGTGCGACGGCGGCGGCGCTCGTGCCCGACGGCACGACCATCCAGGGCTGGCAGCGCCTGAAGATGAGCCAGCTGCAGTTCACCGGGACCAAGTCGTGGCCGACGGTCCTCAAGGCGGACCAGCTGGTGGTCGTCGGCGAGGCCGGCTTCACCTGGTTCCACAACCTGCCGCAGGACCAGAAGTTCGCGGGCCCCGGCGTGCAGCTTCCCGCCACGCAGTTCGGCTCGGTCGTCGCGAGCGCGTTCTCGGTCCAGCCTTCGGGCTTCCTCACCGACTTCTCGTGGGGATATCGCCTCGTCGGCCGCCTCGAATACTCGAACCTCTTCATGGGCGGAAACGTGTCGCCGCGGCTCGCCTTCTCGCATGACGTGCACGGCGTGAGCCCGACCTTCAACGAGGACACGAAGTCCGCATCGGTCGGCGTGTCGTGGGAATACCAGCGCCGGTGGCTCGTGGACGCGCAGTTCACCAACTTCTTCGGCGGCCGCACGTTCTGCGGCACCGACCAGCCGCCTCCGGGATCGAGCATTCCGCCCGGCCAGCCGGCCAACTGGTGCATCGGCGCCAACCCGCTCAAGGATCGCGATTTCTACTCGGTCAGCGTGAGCTATTCGTTCTAGTCGCTTCGTGATCCCGGCCCTTGCCGGATGACGACAAGAGAATTCCAAGGAGGAGTGCAATGCTCAACATGAAACCCCTCGCTGCGCTGGCCGTGGCCGCCGCGTTCGCCACGCCCGCATTGGCGGAGCTGGGCGCGGCCGACCTTGCCAAGCTCGGCACCACGCTCACGCCCATGGGCGCCGAGAAGGCCGGCAACGCGGCGGGCACCATTCCCGCGTGGGATGGCGGCATCACCAAGCCTGTCGCGGGCTACGTGCCGGGTGGCCACTATCCCGATCCGTTCCCGGAAGACAAGGCGCAGTTCACCATCGACCAGGCCAATGTCGACAAGTACAAGGACCAGCTGTCGGCCGGCACGGTGGCGATGATCAGGAAGTATCCGGACTACAAGCTGCCGGTCTTCCAGACGCGCCGCACGGCGTCGTTCCCGGCGTGCCATTACGAGGAAACGAAGCAGTGCGCCGCCAGGGCCACGTTGTCCGAAGGTGGCAATGGCGTGGCCGGATGCAAGGGCGGCGTTCCGTTCCCGATCCCGAAGAACGGCAACGAGGCCATCTGGAATACGGAGCTGCGCTACGCGGGCGACACCTATGCGCTCTCCTGGGACCAGGCCGCCGTCACGCGCACCGGCGACTACACCGTGGTGAAGTTCGACTACGAGTACGACTTCTCGTACGGCAACTGCGCGAAGCCCGACTCGGCGCGCGAGGCCAACAAGAAGCTGAACTACCTGCAATCGGTGATGGCCCCGGCGCGCCTCGCGGGGCAGATCCTGCTGGTGCACGAGACCGTGGACCAGGCGAAGGAGCCGCGCAGCGCCTGGACGTACAACCCCGGCCAGCGCCGCGTGCGCCTCGCGCCCAACGTCGCCTACGACAATCCGGGCACGGCGGCCGACGGCCTGCGCACCAACGACGACTTCGGCATGTACAACGGCGCGACCGACCGCTACGACTGGAAGCTCGTGGGCAAGAAGGAGATCTACGTTCCGTACAACTCCTACCGCCTCGGCGATCCGAAGTACAAGTACTCCGACATCCTCAAGCCGGGCCACATCAACGAGGACCTCTCGCGCTGGGAGCTGCATCGCGTCTGGGTCGTCGATTCGACGCTGAAGCAGGGCACCAGCCACATCTACGCGCGCCGCACCTTCTACATCGACGAGGACAGCTGGGCCATCCTCCTCATCGACAAGTACGACACGCGCGGCGAGCTGTGGCGCACCGCCGAGCTGCACAACGAGAACTGGTACAACGTCCCGATGTTCTACGCGACCGTGGAAGTCCACAACGACCTGCAGTCGGGGCGCTACATCGCGATGGGCCTGAGCAACGAGGTGAAGCGCGTCTACGAGCCGATCAAGCGCTCGCCCGGCGACTACACGCCGAACAACCTGCGCGGCACCGGCACGCGGTAGGAATGCGCTTCACCCTCGCGGCGGCCCGCTTCCTGGCGGCCGCCGCCTTTGTTTTTCCGGCCGCGTCGCCCGCGCAGGCGCCGCAGGAGGCGCCGCGCCGCACGGTCGAGCGCCTGCTGCTGACGGATGCCGTGCGCGTGGGCGAGCGCATCGTCGCCGTGGGCGACCGCGGCAACGTCGTGCTCACCGACGACAACGGCGCGCACTGGCGCTTCGCCCGGGTAGCCGTGCGCGTGCCGCTGCTCACCGCGGTGGCCTTCCTCGACGCGCGCGTGGGCGTGGCGGTGGGCCACGACACCACGATCCTGCGCACCGAGGACGCCGGCGAGAGCTGGAGCGTGGCCTTCTCCGCGCCGCAGGAGCAGCGCCCGCTCATGGACGCGGCGTTCGTCGACGCGGAGCTCGCCATCGCGGTCGGCGCATACGGCGCGTACTACGAAAGCCATGACGGCGGACGCACGTGGGCCGCGCGCAAGATCCTCGCCGACGACCGGCACCTGAACGGCATCGCCGCCGTCGGCAAGCGGCTGCTGATCGCGGGTGAGGCGGGGACGCTGCTCGCCTCGGACGATCGCGGCGCCACGTGGACGCCGCTCGAATCGCCGTACAAGGGCTCGTTCTTCGGCGTGGTTGCGGCGGGCGAGGGCAGCGCTGTGATCTACGGACTGCGCGGCCGCATCTTCCGCACCACCGACGGGGGCCGCACGTGGGCGCCCGTGGACGACGCATCGAGCGCGTCGATCATGGGCGGCACGCGCCTGCCCGATGGCACTGTGGTGCTCGCGGGCAACGCGGGCACCGTGCTCGTGAGCCGCGACGAAGGCCGTTCCTTCGTGCCCCTCATGACGGGCACCACGCGGGCGCTCGCGGCGGCGGTCGCCGGCGCGGGCGACCAGCTGGTCCTCGTGGGCGAGGGCGGCCCGCGCGAGGTGGCGCTCCCGATCCGCCGCGCGACGCCATGACGCTCGAGGCGTTCATCCAGCGCGTCGCCGGCGCGATCTTCGGCTTCCGGCGCGCCTGGCTCGCCGTCTTCGCCGTCATGACGGTGCTCTTCGCCGCCTCGGCCTCGCACCTCGCCGTCGACGCGGGCTTCAACAAGATGATCCCGCTCGAGCATCCGTACATGAAGGTGTACCGCCAGTACGAGAAGGTCTTCGGCGGCGCCAACCGCGTGGTCGTGGCGCTCGTGCAGAAGGACGGCGACATCTTCAACAAGCCGTACCTCGACAAGCTGAAGGCGCTCACCGACGACGTGTTCCTGCTGAACGGCGTCGACCGCCCGACGGTCAAGTCGCTCTTCACGCCGAACACGCGCTTCATCGAGGTCGTGGAGGAGGGGTTCTCCGGCGGCAACGTGATCCCCGCCACGTACCAGGGCACCGACGCGGATCTCGCCACCGTGCGCGCGAACGTGAACAAGTCCACCGAGGTGGGCCGCACGGTCGCCACCGATTTCTCCGGCGCGCTCGTGGCGGCGGGCCTGCTCGAGATCGATCCGCAGACGGGCCGGCGCCTCGACTATTTCCAGTTCGCCTCGCGGCTCGAGGACCTGCGCGCCAAGTACGCGAGCGAGCAGCACAGCGTGCACATCATCGGCTTCGCCAAGGCCATCGGCGACATCAGGGCCGGCGCGCAGGGCGTGATCGCGTTCTTCGGGCTCGCCTTCCTCATCACGCTGGGGCTCATGCTGTGGTTCGTGAAGGACGTGAAGCTCACGCTCGTCGCGATCGCGGTGGCGATGATGCCGGTGCTGTGGCTGCTGGGGACCCTGCCGCTGCTGGGCTTCGGCATCGATCCGCTGTCGATCCTGGTGCCGTTCCTCATCTTTTCCATCGGCGTCTCGCACGCGGTGCAGATGACCAAGTCGTGGGAGCGCGAGGTGGTCTCGGGCGCGGACAGCCTCACCGCCGCGCGCCGGGCATTCGCGAAGCTCTTCATTCCCGGCACGCTGGCGCTCCTCACCAACGTGCTCGGGTTCGCGGTGATCATGCTGATCCCGATCGACATCGTGCGCGAGCTGGGCATCACGGCCTCGCTCGGCGTGGGCTGGATGATCGTCACCAACAAGATGCTGCTGCCGATCCTGCTTTCGTACCTGCACATGTCGCGGCACGCGCTCGCGGGCGAGGCGTGGCAGGAGAGCCGCGCCGACCGCTTCTGGCGCACCGCGGCGCGCGGCGTGGAGCCGCGGCGTGCGGGCGTGATCGTCGCCGTCGCGGCGGTGGTCCTGGCGCTCGGGCTGCTGCAGGCACGCAACCTCAAGGTCGGCGACTATGGCATCGGCGTGCCGGAGCTGAGGCCCGACTCGCGCTACAACCTCGACAACGCGAAGATCGTGGAGAAGTTCGCCATCGGCGTGAATACCCTCGGCGTGGTCGCGCAGACGAAGAACGTCCAGGGCGCCTGCACCGACTATGGCGTGATGTCCCTCATCGACGACTTCGACTGGCACATGCAGATCCAGCCGGGGACGCAGTCGGTGATCTCGCTGGCAGGCCTCGCCAAGGTGGTCAACGCCGGCTTCAACGAGGGCAACATCAGGTGGCGCCAGCTGCCGCGCGATCCGCAGGTCCTCGCGCAGAGCGTCACGCCCATCGACACCGCCACGGGCCTCCTCAATCCCGACTGCAGCGCGATGCAGGTGCTGGTGAACACCCGCGACCAGCAGGGCGAGACGCTGGTGCGCCTCGTGGATGCCGTGAAGCAGTTCAACGCCGCCAACGCGAGCGACAAGGTGGACTTCCGCCTCGCCACCGGCAACATGGGTGTCGCCGCGGCAACCAACGAGGCCGTGGACAAGGCGCGCTGGGAGATGAACTTCGCGATCTTCGGCGCGCTGCTCGCGATGTGCCTCGCCACCTTCCGCAGCCTGCGCGCCACGCTCTGCATCCTCGTGCCGCTCGCCCTCGTGTCGGTGCTGTGCGAGGCGCTGATGCCGCTGCTGGGCATCGGCCTCAAGGTCTCGACGCTGCCGGTGGTGGCCCTCGGCGTGGGTGTGGGCGTCGACTACGGCATCTACCTGTACGACCGCATCGGCAAGCACCTCGAGGAGGGCAAGCCGCTCGCCACGGCGTTCTTCGAGGCGCTGCGCGAGCGCGGCACCGCCATGGTGTTCACCGCGGTCACGATGACCATCGGCGTGGCCACCTGGGCGCTCTCGGCGCTCAAGTTCCAGGCCGACATGGGCGTGCTCCTCGCGTTCATGTTCTTCCTCAACATGCTGGGAGCGCTCTTCCTGCTCCCCGCGCTCGCCTCGTTCCTGCTCCGGCCGAAGGTGAAGACATGACCGCGATCGCACGCTTCCTGCTGGGCTCCGGCGCGCTGGTGATGGCGCTCGGCGTGATCCTCGGCGCCCTGTCCGCGCACGCCTCGAAGGGCGCCGCACACGCCGACGCGCAACGCCTGATGCAGACCGCGGTCCTCTACCAGCTCGTGCACGGGCTCGGGCTCCTCGTGATCGGCACCCTCGCGCGCAACGCCGCCTCGATGTGGCTCGTGGCGGCGGGCGTGCTGCTCGTGCTGGGCGTGCTCTTCTTCTGCGGCTCGCTCTGGTACCTCGCGCTCGCCGGCCGCTCGCTCGGCCCGATCGCGCCGCTGGGCGGGCTTTGCTTCATCGCGGGCTGGCTCGCGCTCGCGGCTTTCGCTTTCCTGCGCTAGCGCGGTCAGCGGGCCAACGCCGCCACGGCCATCGCGATCACGTTGGCGAGCACGTGCATCGCGAGAGGGATCGCGAGGGAGCCGGTGCGCAGCCTCGCCGCACCGTACAGGCATCCGAGCGCCACGAGGCTCGCCAGGCGCCATGGATCGTCGTACGCATGGGCGGCCGCGGGGATCACCGCGGCGAGCGCGACTGCGCCGCCGCGTCCCAGCGCGCTCGCGGCGAGCGGCGGGAGCAGGAAACCGCGGAAGAGCGCCTCCTCGAACAGCGGCGTCACCACGATCGCCGCGAACCACGGCAGTACCGGCGACATCGCGGCGCGATAGCGCTCGAGCTCCGGGGGCCCGGCAACGTGCCCGCGCGCGAGCCACATCACGCCATCCGCCGCGGCCACCACCGCAAGCGTGATGCCGAGCCAGCGCAGCAGCTTGCCGCGATCGAAGACGGGCGGAAACTGCTCGACCAGCGGCACGTTGTGCTCGAGCACGATGGTGAAGAGCGCGAGGAGTCCCGCCGCCATCGCGATCACGGCGGAGATCGCCACGAGGTCGCCGTTCAGCGCGGCCGCGTGCGCGGAGCGCAGCGACATGCCGCTGCCGGTGGTCTGCCTCAGGTAGTAGTCGGAGTAGCCGACCTGCACGGCGGCAGTCACGGCCATCACCACGAGCGACCACGCGGCCGCCGCAACGGGACGAAAGACGTTCATGCGCTG
>Ga0068851_10000862_pt1 | contig 13051 bp, 12 predicted proteins | sample KBSCornC12_FD_66588 | JGI IMG/M metagenome (GOLD analysis project Ga0068851, IMG submission 66588) | Corn rhizosphere microbial communities from Kellogg Biological Station, Michigan, USA - KBS Corn C1-2 | ecosystem: Host-associated > Plants > Roots > Rhizosphere > Soil ...
CGCGGGCGGCCCAAAGAAGAAAAGTGCCTATGGATATGCGCCGCGGGCGCTTCCGGTCGAGATGCCTTGGTCATGGGCTTGGCGGGGGCGGCGTGCTGCTGGGGAAAGGATGCGACGACAGGGCCGGCTGCGGCTCGGCCGCCTGCGCGTTCCCGTTGACGGCGAGGGGGCAGCTTGAAGCGGATCTGAAGAAAGCGAGGGTCGAAGTACGAATTTCGAGCTTTGGACGAGAGCGGCGCCATCACAGAATTCCGACGCGCTTCTTTCCTTCCATCCCTCAACCCTTCATCGCCTTCACCGACATGACCATCCCCCACACCGACCGCCTGGTTCCGCCCGCTCTCTCGGTGCTGCGCATCGTCTCGGCCTACCTGCTGATCCTGCACGGTTCGGCGAAGCTGTTCGGCTTTCCGCACGTGGCCTTCTTCGACAACCTGCAGCTCGTCTCGCTGCTGGGCGCCGCGGGTGTGCTGGAGTTCTTCGGCGGCATCCTGCTGCTGATCGGGCTGTTCACGCGGCCGGTCGCCTTCGTGCTGTCGGGGCTCGCAGCCTTCGCGTACTTCATCGGCCACGCATCGAAGGGCTTCGTGCTGGCCCCCTTGCTCAACCAGGGCGAGGCCGCGGTGCTGTTCTCGTTCGTCCTGCTGTTCATCGCCGCCGCGGGCGCGGGCCCATGGAGCATTGATGCGCTGCGCCGCCGCTCGCCGTTGGCCGGCACCGCTGCCGCGGCGGCATAAGCTCACAGCGAATCGTTCTTTTGTTCCGTGCGGGGGCTCGGCCAAACTCGAGCCCCTATGTCTTTCGTACGACAACGCCATGCGACGGATGCACCGGTCGAACCCGCATTCGATGCCCAGGCCGACCGCGTCGTCGACTGGCTGCTGGGCAGTCTCGAGTGGGATGCCACGCTGTTCCACGTCGGCCAGTACTGCGGCCGCTGGCGCGCCTCCACGGCGGGCCGGGCGCGGGCCAGCTTCCACCTGATCCTGGAAGGGCGCTGCTGGCTGCACATGCCGGGGCGCGCTTCGGTGCAGCTCGCGCCGCGCGACGGTGTCTTCCTGATGCGCGACGTGCCGCACTTCCTTTCGCCCTATGCCGATGCCGGCATCGACTGCGCCCCGCGCACGATGCAGCCGCTGTCGACGACGCCCGCCATCGGCGAGACCGGCCTGGCCTGCGGCTTCTTCTCCTTCGACGGCCTGTTCCGCGACGTGATCGCCAATGCCTTTCCCGACTGCCTGGTGCTGCGCGCGGACGATCTCGCCATGGCGTCGGCCGCCACGCTGTTCGACCTGATGCGCAGCGAGGCGCAGCGCGCCGGCACCGAGCCCTCGGTGGCGATGGACCGGCTCGCCGGGCTGCTCTTCTTCTATGGCCTGCGGCATGCGGCGCACAGCGAGCTGCATGCGCAGGGCTTCTGGACGCTGCTGCGCAAGCGCGGCTTCGCCCAGCTGCTGGCCGATATCCTGCAGTCGCCCGAAAACGAATGGAGCGTCGCCGAGATGGCGGACCGCGTGCATCTCTCGCGTACCGCGTTCTTCCGGCAGTTCGGCGAGGCCTGCGACCAATCGCCGCAGCAGTTCCTGCTCGCGCTGCGCATGCAGCTCGCGGCCAGGCGCATGGCGCAGGGCGAATCCATCGCGCAGGCTGCGCAGGCCGTGGGCTATTCGTCGTACGCCGCCTTCTCGCGGGCCTTCAAGCGCGTGATGGGCGAGCAGCCGGGCGCCTGGCAGCGCACGCGTACGAACCGGCATAGATCAGAGACGCCCGGTCATTGATGCGCAGCGGCCGCACCTGAAGAATCGGTGCATCGCCTCGAACCCGACAACGCCATGACACGCCTGACCCTCCACACCGAAGCCTCCGCGCCCGAGGCCAGCCGCGCGCTGGTGCAACGCGCCATCGCCAACAACGGCTTCCTGCCGAATCTCATCGGCATCCTCGCCAACTCGCCGCAGGCATTGGAGACCTACCTGGGCGTGGCGAAGACCACGGCCGGCGGCGAGCTCACGCTGGCCGAACGCGAGGTGCTGCAGATCACCGCCGCGCGCATCCACGGCTGCGACTTCTGCGTGGCCGGCCACACCGCGGCGGCACTCAAGCAGGCCAGGCTGCCCGCACCGGCGGTGGCTGAGCTGCAGCAGGGCCGGGACACCGGTGACGCACGGCTCGACGCCGTGCGCGCCTTCACCGAGGCAGTGATCGCCACGCGCGGCAAGGTGGCCGACGATTCGCTCGACGCATTCCGCAACGCCGGCTTCTCCGAACGCCAGGCGCTGGAAGTGGTGCTCGGCGTGAGCCTGGCCACGCTGTGCAACTTCGCCAACAGCCTGGCCGGCAGCCCGGTCAATCCGCAGCTGCAGCCGTACCTGCCGGACAACCTGCAGCGCGACGGCGTGCCCGCCCATGCTGGCTGAGGCCGAGTCGCGCTGGCTCGACGCGAACGCCGAGGCGCTCGATGCCGACGGCGCACTCGCGCCCGAGGTGGTGCCGCGCCTGGCGGCTGCCGGCCTCTTCAGGCTGGGCGTGCCGAAGGCGCTCGGCGGCCTGGGCGGCGACGTGCGCGATGCCGTCGAGGCCATTGCCGAAGTGGCAGGGCATTCGCTCGCTGCCGCCTTCACCTTCTGGGGGCAGCGCGCCTTCATCGAATACCTGCTGCAGTCGCCCAACGAAGGCCTGCGCGAACGCTGGCTCGATGCCTTGCTCGACGGCTCGCAGGCCGGCGCGACGGGCTTGTCGAATGCGATGAAGTTCCTGGGCGGCATCGAGTCGCTGCAGATCACGGCCACGCCCGAAGGCGACGGCTGGCGCCTCGACGGCACGGTGCCGTGGTGCACCAACCTCCGTCCGCAGGGCTTTGCTGCGGCGGTGGCGGTGCAGCGCACCGGCGGCGGCGCGCCGCTGGTGGCGGTGCTGAAGGCCGGGCAGCCGGGCGTGGAGCGCAGCGCCGACCTGGACCTGATCGCGCTGCGCGGCAGCAACACCGCCTCGCTGCGCATCGAGGGTGCGCGGCTCGAGGGCGCCGATGTCATCCACGAGGAGGCCAACCGCTTCCTGCCGGCCGTGCGGCCCGACTTCCTGGGCCTGCAATGCGGACTCTCGATCGGGCTGGCGCGCGCCGCGCTCGACACGGCCGCGCAGCGCGGCGGCGCCGGCCGCTCGGTGCTCGACGCACCCATCGCCGCACAGCGCGAGGCACTGGCCTCGGTCGTCGACGGGCTCTACCAGGGCCTGGCCGATGGCCGATTCCGCACGCGGCCCGAGGCATTGTTCCGCGCACGGCTCGCGCTGGCCGACATCGCGCAGGCCGCGGTGCAGCTCGAACTGCAGGCCAGCGGGGGACGCGGCTACCACCGCGACCAGCCGCTGACCTTCGCGCGGCGCTGGCGCGAGGCCGCCTTCATTCCCATCGTGACGCCGAGCGTGACGCAGCTGCAAGGCGAACTGGCGAAGCGCGCGGCCCAGCAGTCCGCTGCAACGCCGTGAGCGAGGGCCGGCCGGCGCAGGCGGTGCTCGAGGCCCGCGATCTTTCCTTCGGCTATGCGCGAGGGCGCGACGCGGTTTTCGAGAAGGTGTCGCTCGAGGTCGCGCCGCGGGAGATCGTCTGCCTGCTCGGCGGCAGCGGCTGCGGCAAGTCGACGCTGCTGCGCACGCTGGCCCATCTGGAGGCACCGGCCGCAGGCCGTGCGAGCGGCCAGATCCGCTTTCTGGGCGAGCCGCTGGCCGCACCGCATCCGCGCGCGGCCATGGTGTTCCAGCAGCCCGGACTGCTGCCCTGGCTCGATGCGGCGCGCAACGTCGGCTTCGGGCTCGGCTTCGCGCGGCAGCCGCGGCTCGAGCGCGCGCGGCGCGAACAGCGCGTGCAGGACGCGCTCGCGGCCGTGGGCCTGGCGGGGCAGGGCGGCCTCTATCCGTCGCAGCTGTCGGGCGGCATGGCGCAGCGCGTCGCGCTGGCGCGGGCGCTCGCGCGCGAGCCGGTGCTGCTGCTGGCGGACGAGCCTTTCTCCGCGCTCGATGCCATCACCCGCGCCGAGATGCAGGACCTGCTGGTCGAACTCGTGCACCGCTGGCAGACCGCCGCGCTGCTGGTGACGCACGACATCGACGAAGCCATCCTCGTGGGCGACCGCATCCTGCTGATGGGCGGCGCACCCGGACGCATCGTGTGCGAATGGCGCGTGCCGGCCCAGCGACCGCGAACTGCCGACGCGGCCGCCTTCACCGCGCTGCGGCTGGACATCCTCGCGGCCCTTCATACCGCGCGCGCGGCAGGCACCGCGCCCGCAGCCCCTGTCTCTTCACCTGAAAGCCTTCCGCATGACTGATTCACCGTCCTTCGTCGACGCCCTTCGCCGCCGGGCGCACATCTGCGCCTCGCCGGCCTGCGACTGCGGCCTCACGCGGCGCGACATGCTGCGCCTGTCGGCGCTGGCCGGCGCCGCCGTGGCCGCGCCCTTCCTGTCAGCCGGCGACGCGATGGCCCAGGGCTTCAAGGGCGACGACCAGCCCGTGAAGATCGGCTACCTGCCCATCACCGATGCCACGCCGCTGCTGATCGCGCATGCGCGCGGCCTGTTCGACAAGGAGGGCCTGCGTGCGGAGGCACCACGCATGTTCCGCTCCTGGGCGCAGATCGTCGAGGCTTTCGTGTCTGGGCAGGTCAACGTGATCCACCTGCTCACGCCGGCCACGCTGTGGGTGCGCTATGGCTCGAAGTTTCCCGCGAAGATCGCGGCGTGGAACCACATCAACGGCTCCGCGCTCACGGTGCTGCCAGAGATCGGCAGGATCCAGGACCTCGGCGGCAGGACGGTGGCCGTGCCCTTCTGGTATTCGATCCACAACGTGCTGCTGCAGGACATGCTGCGTGCCGAGGGGCTGACGGCGGTGACGCGCGGTGCGAACGGCAGCATCGCTGCGAAGGAGGTCAACCTCGTGGTGCTGGCGCCGGCCGAGATGGTGTCGGCGCTCGCGGCGAGGTCGATCGCCGGCTTCATCGTGGCCGAGCCCTTCAACGCGGCGGCGGAGATCGCCGGCGTGGGCAAGGTGCTGCGCTTCTCGGGCGACGTCTGGAAGGACCACGCCTGCTGCGTCACCTTCCTCGCCGAGCGCGACATCGCCGAGAAGCCCGAGTGGTCGCAGCGCGTGACCAATGCCATCGTGAAGGCGCAGCTCTGGACGCGCGACAACCGGCTCGATGCGGCACGCCTGCTGTCGAACTCGGGCGAGCGCCGTTACACGCCGCATCCGCAGCAGACGCTGGCCAAGGTGCTGGCCGCGACCGACTACGCCAGCTACGAGGCCAGCGGCGTGGTTCGCCACAAGGGCTGGACCCAGCGGCGCATCGACTTCCAGCCGTACCCCTTCGCCTCCTACACCGAGCAGCTGGTGCGGGCGGTGCAGGGCACGAAGGTGGAGGGCGACAACGCCTTCCTGCGCACGCTCGACGCGAAGTTCGTCGCGCGCGACCTGGTCGACGACCGCTTCGTGCGCAAGGCCATCGAGGGCGTGGGCGGGCCGCAGGTGTTCGGCGTGGCGGCGGACTACACCCGCCGCGAAACCATTGCGGTCTGAGGTGCGCCGCCGCTGGGGACTGCCGGTGGCCGGCATCGCGCTGGTGCTGGCGCTGTGGTGGGCGGGCAGCGCGCTGCTGGTGCAGCGCACGCCGATTGCCGCGGCCTTCGCACCCTGGCCCTCGCTGGTGGCGCTCGCGCACCTGGTCTGCGGTGCCGACATCTGGCACCACGCGCTGCTGAGCCTGCAGCGCGTGGCGGTGGGGCTGCTGCTGGCCATTGCGTGTGGCGTGCCGCTGGGCGTGCTCGCCGGCCTGTCGCGCGGCTTCTCGCAGGCCACGACGCCGGTGTTCCAGTTCCTGCGGATGATCTCGCCGCTGTCGTGGATGCCGCTCGCGGTGATGGTGCTCGGCGTGGGCGACCTGCCGGTGTACTTCCTGCTCGCCTTCGCGGCCGTGTGGCCGGTGATGCTCAACACTGCGGCCGGCGTGGCGCAGATCGACCCGCACTGGCTGATGCTCGCGCGAGGCCTGTCGGCCACGCGGCGCGAGACCGTGCTGCACGTGATCCTGCCGGGCATCACCGCGCACATCCTCACGGGCGTGCGGCTGGCCATCGGCATCATCTGGATCGTGCTGGTGCCGGCCGAGATGCTGGGCGTGTCCGCCGGCCTCGGCTACTTCGTGCTGGACACGCGCGACCGGCTCGCCTATTCCGAGCTGATGGCGGTCATCGTGATGATCGGGGCCTTCGGCTTCGCGCTGGACTGCATCGCACGCTGGCTGCACGCGCGCTGGGTTCACGGCTGAGGCGCACGCCGCCCAAAGAACAAAAACGGATCAGCGTATGCGGATTCCGCGCTTCGCTTTTCGGGGCCGCGCCTGAACAATGCGGTGTCTTGCCTTCGAGGTGAGTGTCTCCTCGTCGTATCCGAAGCGACGTTCAACGGGCCCTGCGGGGCCCGCTTTTTTTTGCGGTGATGAGCGCCGGGGGTGTTCCCGGCTACTTCAGCGCGGAGATGTCCCGGCTCCTGATGAGCCGCGAGCGCAGCACGTTGCGGCTGATGCCCAGCAGCTTGGCTGCCTGCACCTGGTTGCGGTGGCAGAACTCGAAGGCGGTGCGCATCACGGTCTCCTCGATCTGCTCGAACAGCTGCTCGTTCGGCTCGTTGAAGAGGTCTCGCAGCACCGCCTCCAGCGCCTGCTGCGGCGTGGCGCTGGCCGCGGGCTCGTCCTCGGTCGAGCGCCGCTGGATGTTCAGCGAAGACAGATGCAGATGCTCCGCGCCCAGCACGCCGTTCTGGCAGATCAGCAGCGCGTGGTGGATCACGTTCTCGAGCTCGCGGATGTTGCCGGGCCAGCCGTGCTCGGCCAGCTTCTGCTCGGCGCTCGCGTCGAGGCGCACCGGCCCGTAGCCCAGGCGCTGGCGGTATTCCTCGATGAAGTGCCGCGCCAGCGGCAGGATGTCGCCGGGCCGCTCGCGCAGCGTCGGCAGCGCGAGATGCACCACGTGCAGTCGGTAGAACAGGTCTTCGCGGAAGTTGCCTGCGGCCACCGCGTCCTGCAGCCGCACGTTGGTGGCGGCCACCACGCGGACGTCGATGGGCACGCTCCTGCGCGAGCCCAGCCGCACCACCTCGCGCTCCTGCAGCACGCGCAGCAGCTTGACCTGGATCGACAGCGGTAGGTCGCCGATCTCGTCGAGGAAGAGCGTGCCGCCGTTGGCGGCCTCGAACCATCCCGCCTTGGCCGAGAACGCGCCGGTGAACGCGCCCTTCTCGTGGCCGAAGAGCTCGCTCTCGACCAGGCTTTCGGAGAAGGCGCCGCAGTTCACGGCCACGAAGGGCTTGCCGCTGCGCCGGCTGAGGTCGTGCACGTGCCGCGCGATCAGTTCCTTGCCGGTACCGGTCTCTCCGATGATGAGCACGTTGGCGTCGCTGGGTGCCACCATGCGGATGCGCTCGAGCAGCGCAGCCGAGCGCGGGTCCTGGAACACCTGCGCGGTGGCGCGGATCGAGGTGGTGAGCTTGCGCGGGTTGGGCAGCGTGAGCAGCGTGGACGGTGCGGACGGCGCGGTGGCATCCCAGTCCTCGCCCGGGGATGCGTCGGCCGGCGGCAGAACTGCGAGAGGGCGGGTGTAGGCGGTCATGAGTAGAAGGTCGGTACGGGGTATTGCTGCTTGAGGGCCCATTCGCCGAGCTCTCGCAGCTTGTAGGCCACGGGGTCGTGCAGGGACTGGGTGCGCAGGTTGCGCCAGTGGCGGTCCAGCCGCAGGCCGCCGTGCGTGGCGCGCGCGCCGGCCACGTCGAACATGCGCGTACAGATGTCCAGGCCCGTGTTCGTCGCCGCGACCTTGGCGGTGGCCACGGCCACCGCGACTTCGCCGCGCTCGGGTTCGGTCAGCGCTGGGCCGCGACGCCAGGCCGCATCGAGGCGGTCGGCCGCGCGGTCGGCCAGGGCGCGCACGCTCTCCAGGCCGACCCAGAAGTCGCCGTAGTGGCCGAGCACGTACGGGTCCTCGTGCATCTGCGCGACCTTGGCCGCGTGCCAGGGGCGCGATTCGTGCAGCGTGTAGTGCTTCGCATCGTCGAAGGCCCCTTCCGCGATGCCGAGGTAGATGTTGGCCAGCACGAGCTGCGACACCAGCGGCCGCAGGCAGGCGAAGGGCGTCGAGAGCGGGCCCGGATCGGCCAGCACCTCGTGCTGCTCGACGCGCACCTTCTCGAAGGTCACGCTGCCGCTGTCGGTCTGCCGCTGTCCGATGTTGTTCCAGTCGGGTGCCACGAAGATACCCGAGCGGCCGGTGGGCACCGCCGCGACGATGAAGGCGCCGCTGCCTTCCTCGCGCGCCGAGGCGATCAACATCTCCGAGTCGAGTGCGCCCGAGCAGAAGCTCTTCTGCCCGGTGAATTCGCGCCAGCCCTCGCGCGCGCTCGACACCGTGCGGTCGTCCAGCGGATTGAGCGCATTGCCCCAGAACCACCGCCGGCGCGCGGTCTGCTCGAACCACGGCTGCCATTGCACGGGCCGCGCGAAGAGCCGCACCGTGGCGAGCATCAGGTGATGGAAGCCGAACACGTGCGCGAGGGAGCTGTCGGCCTGCGCGAGCAGGCGCACGACGTCGAGCGTCTCCCGCCAGTCCGCGCCGCCGCCGCCGAATTCGCGCGGAATGCTCAGAGCCAGCAGGCCGCTCTCGCGCAGCGCATCTCGCTCGGCCTTCGGCGTGCCGCCGCGCTCGTCGCGTTCGACCGCGGTTGCCGCGAAGCGCTGCATCAGGTCGCGGGCAATCTCGCGAGGCGATTCGGAAGCCGTAATGGAAAGAACTGAACTCACGCAGACCCTCGGTGATGTGCAGGCAGCAGGGTTGCTGCGCCAGCAGCATGTTCGCGGCGACGACGCGCGCCGCCAACGATGCGATCCGTATATCGATCCTTGTTTTGCTTCCATGGCAGCAGCATGGGTGTGCCGATGCGCCGGGTGCAGCAGGTCTGGTGCTCGGCTGCTGATGGAGCAGCAGAAATCAAGTACTTCGGCGTGTTTTCGCAGGCTGGGCGACTGGCACGCTAACTGCTGAATCGCCTCATGCAACTTTTCTGGTTTCTCCCCACGCACGGCGACAGCCGCTACCTCGGCACCTCGCGCGGCGCGCGCACAGTGAGCCACCGATACCTGCGGCAGGTGGCGCAGGCCGCCGACGAACTCGGCTACGAAGGCGTGCTGATCCCGACGGGGCGCTCCTGCGAGGACTCGTGGGTGGTCGCATCGTCGCTCGCGGCGCAGACCGAGCGGCTCAAGTTCCTGGTCGCGATCCGCCCCGGCATCATCTCGCCCACGGTCTCCGCGCGGCAAGCCGCGACGCTCGACCGTTTCTCCGACGGCAGGCTGCTCATCAACGTGGTGACCGGCGGCGACCCCGACGAGCAGCATGGCGACGGCAGCTTCCTCACGCACGCCGAGCGCTATGAAGTGACCGATGAATTCCTGCGCATCTGGCGCGGCGTCGCCGCCGGCGAGACCGTCAACTTCTCGGGCAGGCACCTGCGCGTGGAGAACGCGAAGACGCTCTACCCACCGGTGCAGAAGCCCTATCCGCCGCTGTGGTTCGGCGGTTCGTCGGATGCCGCGATCGCACTCGCGGGCGAGCAGGTCGACGTGTACCTCACCTGGGGTGAGCCGCCGGCCGACGTGGCCGACAAGATCGCGAAGGCCCGCGCAGCTGCGGCTAAGCATGGCCGCACGCTGCGCTTCGGCATCCGGCTGCATGTGATCGTGCGAGAGACCAGCGAGGCGGCGTGGCGCGCCGCCGACGAACTCATTTCCTACGTGACCGACGACACCATTGCGGCCGCGCAGAAAGCCTTCTCGCGCTTCGACTCGGTGGGCCAGCAGCGCATGGCCGCGCTCCATGGCGGGCGGCGCGACAGGCTGGAGGTGTCGCCCAACCTGTGGGCGGGCGTGGGCCTCGTGCGCGGGGGTGCGGGCACGGCGCTCGTGGGCAGTCCCGAGGAGGTGGCGGCGCGAATCAAGGAGTACGCGGCACTCGGCGTGGAGACCTTCATCTTCTCGGGCTACCCGCATCTGGAGGAGGCGTACCGCGTGGCAGAGCTGCTGTTCCCGCTGCTGCCGCTCGACCACGTACGCCCTGCAGGGCACGCCAACATCACCGGGCCGTTCGGCGAAGTCATCGCCAACGACATCGTGCCGCCTTCCTCGCAGGCCGTGCAGGTTGCGCCGGGGGCAGCGCGCGAGAAGGCGGCCGCATGAAGCATTTCTCCGCGGAGGCCGGCGACGAGGTCGTGCCGTGGCATGCGAGCGCGCAGCGCGTCGCGCAGGCACTGGGGCAGACCGCCGTGGAGCGCGACCAGCGCGGCGGCACGCCGAAGGCCGAGCGCGACCTGCTGCGCGACAGCGGCCTGTTGATGCTCAGCGTGCCCGCCGAGCTCGGCGGCCTGGGCGCGAGCTGGCGGCAGACACTCGACGTGGTGCGCGGTTTCGCGCGCGTCGACAGCTCGGTGGCGCACCTCTTCGCCTTCCACCATCTGCTGCTCGCGACCACGCAGCTCTTCGCGCAGCGCGCGCAGTGGCAGCCCTGGATCGAGCAGACCGGCGCGCATCGCTGGTTCTGGGGCAATGCGCTGAACCCGCTCGACAAGTCCACGCGCGCCGAAGCGGTCGACGGCGGGTATGTGTTCTCGGGGCGCAAGAGCTTCTGCTCGGGTGCCAGCGACTCCGACATGCTGGTCGCATCGGCCCTCGACGCGAACGACCGCCTGCTGATCGGCGTCGTGCCCACGCGGCGCGCGGGCATCACGGTGCTCGGCGACTGGGACAACATGGGGCAGCGCCAGACCGACAGCGGCAGCGTGCTGTTCGACGGCGTGCGCGTCGGGGCGAACGAGCTGCTGCTCGATCCCGGCCCGCTGTCGACTCCGTTCGCCTGCCTGCGCCCGCTGCTCGCGCAGCTGATCCTCGCGAACATCTACCTGGGCCTGGGCGAGGGCGCGCTCGAGGAGGCGAAGTCCTTCACGCTGCAGCAGGGCCGGCCCTGGCTCTTCTCGACGGCTTCGGCCGCGAACGAAGACCCGTACGTGCTCACGCACTACGGCGATTTCTGGCTCGCGCTGCAAGGCGCGCGACTGCTGCTCGACCAGGCGGCCGCGGCCTTCGACCAGGCATGGTTGCGCGGCACTTCGCTCGACGAGCAGGAGCGCGGCGAGGTGGCCATCGCCGTCGCCGCGGCCAAGGTGGCGAGCACGCGCGCGAGCCTCGAGGTGGCGCACCGCATGTTCGAAGTGACGGGGGCGCGAGCTACCACCGCCGCGCTGCGCCTCGACCGCTACTGGCGCAACCTGCGCGTGCACACGCTGCACGATCCGGTGGACTACAAGGTTCGCGAACTCGGCCACTGGGCGCTCAATGCGCGGCTGCCCCAACCCAGCTTCTATTCCTGAACCTGCCATCGCCATGCAACGGGCCTGCGGCTTCACGTCGCAGGCCCGTTGTGCTTTTCAGCGCTGCTCCCGCTGCTGCCTGGGAAGCAGTTTCCTCCTGCATTTGCTGCCTGGCGTTCATTCGGTGCCCGCATACCGATCTGCTGCAAACGACTATGGCTGCGCAGCTGCTGGCTGATCAGCAACCCACCCGCAGCCTGCTTCGGATTCAGCATGCACGCGCATAGCCATTTCGCTCTAACTCCTTGATTCATAAGGAAAAAGGAAGTGGCACGCCATTCGCATATATCAAGCGTGCCGCGAATCGATCGTGGCTTCCAAACAGAGGTCATATCAACATGAGTCGAAAACTGAAAGTCGTCGCCGTCTCCGGCAGCCTGCAACGTCCGTCGCGCACGCTGGTGCTGGTCGATCAACTCCTGGCCGCGCTCGGCGAGCAGATCGCCATCGAGTCGCGCGTGATCTCGCTGGGCGACATCGGCCCGCAATTCGCCGGCGTGCTCTACCGCAACCAGCTGCCCGCCGCCGTCGAGGAGAGCATCGCGGCCATCGAGTCGGCCGACCTGCTGCTGGTGGCGAGCCCGGTCTATCGCGGCTCCTACACCGGCCTCTTCAAGCATCTCTTCGACTTCGTGCATCACGAGGCGCTGACCGACAAGCCCGTGCTGCTCGCGGCCACCGGCGGCAGCGACCGCCATGCGCTGGTCATCGACCACCAACTGCGTCCGCTCTTCAGCTTCTTCCAGGCGCTCACGCTGCCGATCGGCGTCTATGCCGTGGAGAAGGACTTCGAAGGCTACGAGATCGCCAGCCCCGCGCTTCGCGATCGCATCGCGCTGGCCGTGGCGCGTGCCGTGCCCCAGTTGCGCGATGCCTTGCCGGCCGCCGCGTCGACCCCGCAGCCCACGCCGGCCAACGCGCCCGCCGTCCGCAAGCCCGCGCCCGTCGCGCTGGCAGCCTGAGAAGCCTTCTTCCCGATCGATCGTCCACCCAGAGAGAACCCTGCCATGAGCCAACCGTCGTCCTCCACAGCCGCCCCCGTCAAGTTCGCCTACTGGGTGCCCAACGTCAGCGGCGGCCTGGTGGTCAGCACCATCGAGCAGCGCACCGACTGGAGCCTGGAATACAACCAGCGCCTCGCGGTCGCGGCCGAGAAGGCCGGCTTCGAGTACGCGCTGAGCCAGATCCGCTTCACGGCCGGCTACGGCGCCGAGTACCAGCACGAGTCGGTGTCCTTCAGCCAGGCGCTGCTGCACGCCACCACCAAGCTCAAGGTGCTCGCAGCCATCCTGCCCGGGCCGTGGAATCCCGCGGTGGTCGCCAAGCAGATCGCCACCATCGACCACATCTCCAACGGCCGCATCGCCATCAACGTGGTCAGCGGCTGGTTCAAGGGCGAGTTCCAGGCCATCGGCGAGCCCTGGCTCGAGCACGACGAGCGCTATCGCCGCTCCAACGAGTTCATCCGCGCGCTCAAGGGCATCTGGACGCAGGACAACTTCACCTTCAAGGGCGACTTCTACCGCTTCAGCGACTACACGCTGAGCCCGAAGCCGGTGCAGAAGCCGCACCCGGAGATCTTCCAGGG
>Ga0068851_10000865_pt1 | contig 13035 bp, 12 predicted proteins | sample KBSCornC12_FD_66588 | JGI IMG/M metagenome (GOLD analysis project Ga0068851, IMG submission 66588) | Corn rhizosphere microbial communities from Kellogg Biological Station, Michigan, USA - KBS Corn C1-2 | ecosystem: Host-associated > Plants > Roots > Rhizosphere > Soil ...
GGCGATCCGCGCGGCGCAGCTCGGCATGAAGACCGCGATCGTCGAGCGCGAGCACATGGCGGGCATCTGTTCCAACTGGGGGTGCATCCCGACCAAGGCGTTGCTGCGTACGGCCGAGATCTACGGCCACATGGGACATGCCAAGGATTACGGACTGACCGCTGACAAGTTCGGCTTCGACCTCGACGGCGTGATCAAGCGCAGCCGGCAGATCGCGACGCAGATGAATACCGGCGTCCAATTCCTCATGAAGAAGAACAAGGTCGACATCATCTGGGGCGAGGCGGTGCTGACTGGCGCCAGTGAGATCAAGGTCGAGGCGACCAAGAAGCCGGCGATGCAGCCGCAGGTGCCGCCGCCCAAGGGGACGCTGGGCGCGGGCACTTACAAGGCCAAGAACATCATCGTTGCGACCGGCGCGCGCCCGCGCGTGCTGCCCGGCATCGAGCCGGACGGGGAGCGCATCTGGACCTATTTCGAGGCGATGACGCCCAAGACGATGCCCAAATCGCTGGTGGTGATGGGATCGGGCGCGATCGGCATGGAGTTCGCCTCGTTCTACCGCTCGATGGGCGCCGAGGTGACGATCATCGAGCTCCTGCCGCAGATCCTGCCGGTCGAGGACGCGGAGATCGCCGCGCATGTGAAGAAGCGGTTCGAAAAACGCGGCATCAAGTTCATGACCGAGGCGAAGGTCGCAAAGGTCGACAAGGCCAAGACCGGCGTCGTCGCGCATGTCGAGCTCAAGGATGGCAACAAGGTCGACGTAGCGGGCGACCGGCTGATCTCAGCCGTGGGCGTCCAGTGCAACACCGAAAACCTCGGGCTCGAGAAGGTGGGCGTGAAGATCGAGCGTGGTGCGATCGTGGTTGACGATCACGGGCGCACGAACATCCCCGGCGTGTGGGCGATCGGCGATGTCGCCGGCCCGCCGATGCTGGCGCACAAGGCCGAGCATGAGGGCGTGATCGTGGTCGAAACGATCGCGGGTCTGAAGGTGTATGGCCTCGACAAGCGCAAGATCCCGGGCTGCACCTATTGCGAGCCGCAAGTCGCTTCGGTCGGCTTGACCGAGGCGAAGGCCAAGGAGAACGGGCGCGAGATCAAGGTGGGGCGCTTCCCCTTTGTCGGCAACGGCAAGGCGATCGCCCTGGGCGAACCTGAGGGCATGGTCAAGACGATCTTCGACGCCAAGACCGGCGAATTGCTGGGCGCGCATATGGTGGGCGCGGAAGTGACCGAGCTCATCGAGGGCTTTGTGGTAGCCATGAACCTTGAAACAACCGAGGAAGAACTGATGCACACCATCTTCCCGCACCCCACGCTCAGTGAAATGATGAAGGAGAGCGTGCTCAACGCCTGTGGGCGCGCGCTCAATATCTGAGATCAGCTTGAAGCGGCGACTTACCGTTTCGATATGATCCACAGTCCCTAAGGAGGCTCGAATGGGTGATCTTGGTTGGCTCGGCGCAATCATCGTCGGCGGTCTTGCCGGCTGGATCGCGTCCGGGATCATGAAGGTGAATACCGGCATCCTGCTGAACATCATTCTCGGCATCATCGGCGCGATCGGGCTCGACGCAATCCTGACCTACGGGCTTCACGTCGTTCCGTGGCAGAACTGGTTCGGCCAGCTGGTCATCGGGCTGGTGGGCGCGTGCATCCTCATTGCCCTGCTGCGCGCGGTGCAGCGGCGCAAATAGCGAGCGATCGACGCTATGGTCACCCTGCTCGAAGGTCGCGTCAGGCATCCAGAGAAGGCGCATCGGCCCGACACGGAAGTGTTGCGCAAGCCGGACTGGATCCGGGTGCGTGCGCCGGGCTCGCCGATCTATCGCGAGACGCAGCAGATCGTACGGGAGAACAATCTCGTGACGGTGTGTGAGGAGGCCGGCTGTCCCAACATTGGCGAGTGCTGGTCCAAAAAGCACGCGACCATGATGATCATGGGAGAGATCTGCACGCGGGCCTGCGCCTTCTGCAATGTCGCGACGGGACTTCCGACGCCGCTCGATCCGCTCGAGCCGGAGCATGTCGCGAACGCGGTCGAAAAGCTGGGGCTCGCGCATGTGGTGATCACCTCCGTCGACCGGGATGATCTGCCGGACGGCGGCGCTGAGCATTTCGCCAAGGTCATCCGGGCGATCCGGGCGCGCACGCCAAAGACCACGATCGAAGTGCTGACGCCCGATTTCCTCCGCAAGGAGGGGGCGCTCGAAATCGTGGTTGGGGCCAAGCCCGACGTGTTCAACCACAATCTCGAGACGGTGCCGAGCAAGTATCTGACGGTGCGGCCGGGTGCGCGGTATTTCCACTCGATCCGGCTGCTGCAGCGGGTGAAGGAACTGGACCCGACGATGTTCACCAAGTCCGGCATAATGGTCGGGCTGGGCGAGGAGCGGAACGAGGTTCTGGCGCTGATGGACGACCTGCGGTCAGCCGACGTCGATTTCCTGACCATCGGCCAATACCTGCAGCCGACCAAGAAGCATCACCCGGTGATCCGCTTCGTTCCGCCCGACGAGTTCAACTCCTATGCGACCGTCGCGCGGACCAAGGGCTTCCTGCTGGTGTCGTCGAGTCCGCTGACGCGGTCGTCGCACCATGCGGGTGAGGATTTCGCGGCGCTCAGGGCTGCGCGGCTGGCCAGGCATGCCTGACGTCTTCTTCGAGCGGCATGTGCCGCACCTTGTCGACCGGATGTTCGACCTCGTCAACGACCTCGAGGACTATCCGCGCTTCCTGCCGAACGTCAAAGACATGCAGGTCAAGCGCGACGATGGCGCCAAGGGCGACGTGCGCTACGCTAAAATGACGATCCAGTTCGGGCCGATCTCGCAGGCCTATACGAGCAAGGTCGTCGCCGACAAAGCCAACCATACGATTACGGCCACGTCCAATGACGGGCCGTTCGCTTACCTCAACAGCAAATGGACGTTCGAGTCCGAGGGGACCGGCACGCGCATCCGGCTGGACATCGACTTCAAGATCGCGAACCCGCTGATCGCCGCGGTAGCGGAGTCCGCCTTTGCTGCCAAGCAGGAGCAGGTGATGGACGCGTTCGTAGACGAAGCGGACCGGCGGTTCGGAGACTAGCCTCAGGCCGCTATGGCCTTCTTCACGAGCTTCAGCGCTTCCGTCACCGACGCGTGGCGAATCTGGTCGCGGGACCAGGTGGGATCGAACGCTTTGCGCAGATGTCGGGTGGACTCTTCGGTAGCAACGGCGAAGTGGACGAGGCCGACAGGTTTGTCCTTGGTGCCGCCGTCCGGGCCTGCGACGCCGGTGATCGACACGGCCAGATGCGTGCCGGCGGCATGCATAGCGCCTTCGGCCATGGCAACGGCCGTTTCTTTCGACACCGCGCCGAACTCGCGCAGCACGGCATAGGGCACGCCGACCATCGCGATCTTGGCTTCGTTCGCGTAGGTGATGAAGCCGCCATAGAACGTGTCCGAAGCACCGGGGATGGCAGTCAGGGCACCGGATAGCAGGCCACCGGTGCAGCTTTCGGCCGTGGCGATGGTGATGCCTTTGGCCTTAAGTGCCACGCCGGTTTCGTTAGCGAGTTGGACGATGTCTTCGGGCAGTCGCACTCAATCCTCCCGCGGGATTTCGATGGTCGCCGTGGCCATTGCCATCAAGCCTTCGCCGCGGCCGGTAAACCCGAGCCGCTCGCTGGTGGTTGCCTTTACCGCGACCCGCGCTGCGGAGATGCCGGTCGCGGCCGCGATGGCCTCCTTCATCGCCGGAACAAAGGACGCGATGCGGGGGGCCTCGCACACGATGGTGAGGTCGAGATTGACGATGCGGCCGCCGTGCTCGGTGACGAGGCCGGCGGCATGCTTGAGAAAGATCGAGGACGCGGCGCCGCGCCATTGGGGATCGGAAGGCGGAAAGAACGTGCCGATGTCGCCTTCGCCGAGCGCGCCATAGAGGGCGTCGGTCAGGGCGTGGAGCGGCGCATCCGCATCGGAGTGGCCCTTGAGCTTCTTGTCGTGGGGGATGCGGACGCCGGCGAGCCAGACGGCGTCTCCCGGCTCGAAGGGATGCACGTCGAAGCCGGAGCCGGTGCGGGTCTCCATGGTCTTTGCTCCCAGCAGGCGCTCGGCGCGCTCGAAGTCTTCGGGATGGGTGAGCTTGATGTTGCGCGGCGAACCCTTGGTCAGGGTGACGGGCACGCCGAAATGCTCCGCGATGGCGGCGTCGTCGGTGAACTCGCGGGCGAGGCGCGCTGCCCGGCGATGGGCAGCGAGAATGGTGTCGTAAGCGAAGCCCTGGGGCGTCTGGGCCGCGAACAGCTTGTCGCGATCGCCGGCCGAGATCGCATGGGCGCCGTCTTCGGCCTTCTTGATGGTGTCGGTGACGGCAATGCCAGGCACCGCGGCGAGGCCCAGCGCGGCGATGACGTCGGTGATTATCTCGGGCGTCACCAGCGGCCGGGCGGCGTCGTGGATCAGCACAAGGTCCGGCTTGTTCGGGGCGAGGGCCTCCAGGCCGGCAAGGACCGACGCCTGGCGCGATGCGCCGCCAGCGACCGGGGGGAGCATCTTGTCCCGGGGCAGCTTCAGCTTGGCCAGAAGTGGTGCGTGATCTCGATGGATGACCGGCAATATCCATTTGATATCAGGCCGTTGTGAGAATGCTTCGACCGCACGCGTGAATACCGGCTTGCCCGAGAGCGGGCGATACTGCTTGGGCGTGCCACCCGCGCGCTCGCCGGTGCCGCCGGCGACGATGATGACGGCGATGGATTTTTGGGCAGCCACGCGCTAGGTCCAGCCTCGATTTGCGCTGGTCTACCGGGGCCTTCGCCCCCGGGCAAGCGCCGGGCGCGTCAGAATATCCCGTTGCGCACGGGGTCATTTTGACTATTGTGCGGGCAATTTCCAAGATTGCGTAAAGAAGGTGCACCGGTGCGTGATCCTGCCTGCGGCTTGAGCATTGGCGGCCAGGCCATCCGCAATCGGGCGTTCCTCGCGCCGATGGCCGGGATCACGGATCGGCCGATGCGGCAGCTGGCCGCCCGATATGGCGCGGGTCTCGTCGTCTCCGAGATGATTGCCAGCGGCGCGTTGAGTGTCGGCAATGAGGACATGCGGCGGAAGCTCGCGGCATCGCCAGGGCTGCCACATATGGTGCAGCTCGCGGGCTGCGAGGTCGAGTGGATGGCACGCGCGGCCAGGATCGCGGAAGACGCCGGCGCAGATATCATTGACATCAATTTCGGTTGCCCGGCCAAGCGGGTCACCAATGGCTTCGCGGGATCGGCGCTGATGCGCGTTCCAAATCTGGCGCAACGGCTGGTCGAGGCGGTGGTGGGGGCCACGTCGCGGCCCGTGACCGTAAAGATGCGGCTCGGCTGGGACGATGACAACCTCAACGCGCCCGATATCGCACGCCGTGCGGTGGAGGCTGGGGCGCAGATGATCACGGTCCACGGCCGGACGCGGCAGCAATTCTACAAAGGCGCGGCGCGTTGGGAGCCCGTGTGCTCGGTCGTCGGGGCCGTCGCGGTGCCGGTGGTCGTCAACGGCGACATTTTCGATCTCGCCACGGCGCGCGAGGCGCTCGACAAGTCCGGCGCGGCCGCGGTGATGATCGGTCGTGGAGCCCAGGGTCAGCCCTGGCGCGTCGGGCAGATCGCGGCCGGCCTTGCAGAACAGGCGCCCGTCCCTGCGCCGGTGGGCGACGAACTCGTTGAGATCGTCATTGAGCACTATAAGGGCGTGCTGTCGGAGTATGGCGTCGAGGTCGGTGTACGCGCGGCACGCAAGCATCTCGACTGGTACCTCGAGGCCTCGGGGATCGCGATCGATCGTGAGACGCGGCGCGGCCTCGTCGAGGGACAGGACCCCGCCGAGGTCATTGCGAGCATCCGCTCGATCTTTGCGTCCGAACTGCGCGAGGCGGCATGAGCGAACTCGGCGTCCCGCCTGGTCTTTCGACGGCCGTGCTGCAGGCGCTGCCGCAGCCGGTGATCGTCATCGACGAGGATCGCACAGTGGTCTTCGTGAACTATGCGGCCGAGACGTTCTTCGGGGCTTCGCTGAGCGTGCTGAGCCGGCAGAAGCTCGACGATCTCATCGCGTTCGGCTCCCCCATCGTGTCGCTGGCGCAGTCGGTGGCCGAGCGGCAATCGGCGATGACCGAATACCGGGTCCGCGTCGGCTCGGTGCGCTTCGGCGATGCGGCCGAGGACCGGATCGTCGATGTGTTCGCGAGCCCGATTTCCGACGAGGACGCGCGGGTCGCGCTGCTGTTCCAGGAGCGCACCATGGCCGACAAGATCGACCGGCAGCTGGTGTCGCGCGGCGCGGCGCGGTCCGTCACCGGCCTCGCCTCGATGCTGGCGCATGAGATCAAGAATCCGCTCTCGGGCATTCGCGGCGCGGCTCAATTGCTCGAGCAGTCGGTGACGCCCGAGGAGCTGCCGCTGGCGCGGCTCGTGCGCGAGGAAGTCGATCGCATCGTCGACCTCATCGACCGGGTCGAGGTCTTCGGGGACGAACGGCCGATCGAACGACAGCCGATCAATATCCACGCGGTGCTGGACCGTGTGAAACTGCTGGCGAAATCAGGCGTGGGACGGAACATCAGCTTCTCGGAGGAATACGATCCGTCCCTGCCTCCCGTTTTCGGCAACCGCGACCAGCTGATCCAGGTGTTCCTGAACCTGGTAAAGAATGCCGCAGAGGCGCTGGAGCGGACACCGCGGGGCGAAATCCATATCAGCACTGCGTTCCGGCCGGGCATCCGCATTGCGGTGCAGGGCGTCAGCCAGCGCATCTCGCTGCCGCTCGAAATCGTCATCGAGGACAACGGCCCCGGTATACCGCCCGACCTGCTGCCGATCCTGTTCGATCCATTCGTTACGACGAAAGCTAACGGTTCTGGCCTGGGACTTGCATTGGTAGCCAAGATCGTTGGCGACCACGGTGGCGTCATCGACAGCGACAGCCGGCCGGGACGGACGCGTTTCCGCGTGCTCCTGCCGGTGGCCAAGGGATTGAAGATGCCGGTTGAGACTGCCGAGGCAGCAATATGAGCCACACCATTATGCTTGCCGACGACGACGCCGCCATCCGCATGGTGCTGAACCAGGCACTCACCCGCGCCGGGTATGAAGTAAGGCCCACCGGCAACCTCTCCACAATGTGGAACTGGGTGAGCCGCGGTGAGGGCGACCTCCTCATTACCGATGTCGCGATGCCGGACGGCAATGCGTTCGACATCATGCCGAAGGTCAAAAAGCTGAGGCCGGACCTGCCGATCCTGGTGATGAGCGCGCAGAACACGTTCATGACCGCGATCCGCGCGAACGAGATGGGCGCGTACGAATACCTGCCCAAGCCGTTCGACATTGCGGAAGTGCTGTCGGTGGTGTCCCGCGCGCTGTCCGACGCCAAGAAACCCGGCAAGGGAGAGCCCAAGGCGGACGAACCGGGCGAGACGATGCCGCTGGTCGGGCGCTCCGCCGCGATGCAGGACATCTACCGTGCACTGGCACGGCTGATGCAGACCGATCTCACGGTGATGATTACCGGCGAGAGCGGCACGGGCAAGGAACTGGTGGCGCGCGCGCTCCACGATTTCGGGCGGCGCCGGAATGGTCCCTTCGTTGCGATCAACATGGCGGCGATCCCGCGCGACTTGATCGAGGCCGAGCTGTTCGGGCACGAGAAGGGCGCGTTCACCGGCGCGACGGCACGCTCTTCGGGACGGTTCGAGCAGGCCGAAGGCGGTACGCTCTTTCTCGACGAGATCGGCGACATGCCGATGGATGCCCAGACCCGCCTGCTGCGTGTGCTGCAGGAGGGCGAGTACACGATGGTCGGTGGGCGGACACCGATCAAGTCGAACGTGCGCATCGTGGCGGCCACGCATCGCGACCTCAGCCAGATGATCCGTCAGGGGTTGTTCCGCGAGGATCTCTTTTATCGCTTGAACGTCGTTCCAATCCGCCTGCCCCCCTTGCGCGAGCGCGTCGACGATATCGGCGATCTGGTGAGCCATTTCCTCCGAGCGGCGCAGGGCGAGGGCGAGCCGCTCAAGACCATCTCCCCCGACGCGATCCGGCTGATGCAGGATTATTCCTGGCCGGGCAACGTGCGCGAGCTCGAGAATCTGGTCCGCCGGTTGTCTGCCCTCTACGCGGACGAAACGATTTCCCGCGAGATCGTGCAGGCCGAGCTCAACATCTCGGATCGGCAGGCGGTGCAGCAGGCGAGTGGGCCGATCGATATCTCGGCCGCGGTCGAGACTCACGTGGCCCAGGTCCTGCGCGACCATGAGCCGAGACTTCCGCCGGCGGGACTGTACCAGCGCGTGCTGGACAAGGTGGAAGCGCCGCTGATCGCCATGGTGCTCAATGCGTGCGGCGGCAATCAGATCAAGGCATCGGACCTGCTCGGGCTCAACCGCAACACGCTGCGCAAGAAGATCCGGGCGCACTCGATCGAGATCGTCAAGCAGAGCCGGCGCGGCAGCTAGAGGACTACTCCTCGACCCAGGAGTCGAAGCTGCCGTCCTTCTTGAGCCGCGCGATCATCCACCCGTCGCGGCCCTGCCGGACTTCGAACGCGAAATCGGGTTCGATGGCACGGTACACATCCGCCATGCTCTTCGCGCCGACTTCCGTCGAGCGAAGAAGGGGCCGGCCGTCCATTTCGCGGGTGAAGGCGCGGGACATGTCAGCCCACCACCCAGGAATGGAAGGTGCCGTTCTTGCGGAGGCGAGCGATCATCCACCCGCCACGGCCTGAGCGCACCGCGAAATCCATGTCGCGTTCATAGCTGCGATGGGCTGCGGCCACCAATTCCGCCCGATCGCGGGTGGGTCGCACCGCCGGTTCGGGATTGAGGTGTTTGAGGAGAGCTTGGAGCATCGCTCAACCGGGCAGCGCGTAGGCAATGAGCTGGTCGGCGACTTTCGGCTCGAGGATCGAGTTTCCACCGACGGCAAAGACCACGTATTCCTTGCCCTTGTAGGTGTAGACGGCCGGCTCGGCGACGGCCGGTGCCTCGACCAGCGACTGCCAGAGAAGCTTGCCGGATTTTTCGTCGATCGCCCGCACGCGGGAGTCCATCGATGCGCCGATGAAGATCAGGCCGGATTTGGTCACGACCGGGCTGCCGATGGTCACGGAGCCCCAGGAGTCGGGCATGTAGAAGCCCCATTTCTGCACGACGCCGAAGGGCTCGCGCCAATTCAACTTGCCGGTGTTGAGGTCGTAGGACGAGAGCGTGCCGTAGGGGCCCTTCCAGCATGGCATGCCCATCGGGTTCAGGAACGTCTGGAGCTGGAAGCCGTAGGGCGCGCCTTCCATCGCGAAATAGCCCTCTTCGCCACGCTTCTTGTCGTCGAGGCCCTCGATCTTGGCGTCATACTCGGCGCGCGGGATGAGACGATAGATCTGCGCGACGGCGGAGCTGTTGACCACATAGGTGTTGGTGACCGGATCGATGGCGCCGCCGCCCCATTCGACGCCGCCGGCCGTCGCCGGGAACGCAAGGGTGCCCTTGAGGCTCGGCGGTGTGAAGCGGCCGTCGTAGCGCAGGCCGGCAAGCGTGCGGCTGCAATAGCCGAGACTCGAGATATCGGCGACCGGAGATATGCCCGGGAATTCGTCGGGGACGGTCGGCGCGGGCGTCGTCGGTTCCGGCTGGGTAGGGGAAGCCTGCTCGCCTTGAACGTCCGAAGCGGGCACCGGCTTTTCGTCGATCGGGAAGATGGGCTGGCCGGTCAGGCGGTTGAGGACATAGAAATATCCGAGCTTGCTCGACTGGATCAGCGCCGGAACGGTCTTGCCATTCACCTGCATGTCGAAGAGCGTTGGCGCCGAGTTGGTGTCGTAGTCCCAGATGTCGTGATGAACGATCTGGTAGCTCCAGACGACCTTGCCGGTGTCCGGGTTGACCGCCGTGAGCGAGGTCGAGAGCGGCATCGGCGCGAGGCGGTCGCCTCCGTAATAGTCGGGGCTCGGCGAGCTGATCGGCAGGAACAGCAGATGGTTCTGGGTATCGATGGACATCGAGGTCCACACGTTCGAGGTCCCGGTCTTGGGATCAAGATCCGGCGGGATGGTGTCGAGCTTCCAGTTCAGCTTTCCGGTTTCGGCATCGACGGCGAAGACCGAACCCGGCGGCTGGACCGCTTCGGCCCAGTCCTTGCCGGCCCAGCCGATAAAGAGCTGGTTCCTGTAGACGGTCGGCGGCTGGAGGATGGAGAGCGGCCATTTCGGGTTGACCGTGTTCCACTGGTTGATGTCCAGAACGCCGTTCTGGCCGAAGTTCGCGCAGGCCTTGCCGTTGTCGGCGTCAACGGCGAAGAGGTGGCCGTCCGGAGTGCCGAGATAGACGATCTTCTGGCAGGCCTGCCCGGCGACGGGGGATGCAGACTGCCAGTAGGACACTCCGCGGGTCTTGAGCTCTCCCTGGGTGGGATCCTTGAGCTCGGTCTTTGAGTCGAAGGTCCACTTGATCTTGCCGGTATCCGGCTCGAGGGCCAGCACCCTATAGAAGGGAGTCGACACGTAGATGGTGTCGTTGACGAACAGAGGCGTCGCGGACCAGTCGCTGGCGGGAGGGCCCTTGTCGGAATTACCGTCGGAGAAATCGCCGGTGTTTACCTGCCACGCGGTCTGGAGCCGGCTAACATTGTCGGGCGTGATCTGGTCGGCGGTAGCGTATTTCTGGGCGTTGAGCTGGCCGGTGAAGGTGTACCAGGCCTGGCTCCCGCCACTCACCGTCGAGCCCGGCTGATCCTGCGCGAGAGCGGGCGAGGCGGCAAGGGCCAGCGCGGCGATGGCGGCCAGGCGGATCATGACACCGCCACCGCGCGGCGTGGCATGGCGACGTGGATGATGAACACGATCAGCGCGAGGACGTCGAGGACAAGCAGGATCCGGTTCTCGAGGAAATACGCCGCGACCCCTGTGCCCCAGAGGTCGAGGAAAATCAGGATCTCTAGCAGAATGTAGAACCAGCCTTTAGCAATGTGGGCCGCGATGATCCCGGCGGCGATGGCCATTAGCAGGGTCGAGATGACAACGAGCAGGGCGCCTTCGGTGCCGTGGACGCCGTTGGCCGGCCAGAAATATTCAAAGACTGAATCGAGAAACGCGAGGGTGGCGAGGAGGGTCAGCACTCCCCACAGACGGGAGGCGAAGGAACGATGGAGGACGCTGGGGGAGGGCATGAGCAACTCACAGGTGGTATCAACGGAATGTGTCGCTCACCCGTGAGTTCCCCGCTTCGTCACACGAAGGTGTGAGCCCGTTTCAGGCCGGGCACCCGGCTCAGGTGTCACATTTCAGCAACAATTGTCTTGAAGGGTCGCCGCTATTGAGCCAGTTTAGCGGCCTCTTGCGGCTTCCCCGGGAACGGCCTGTGACATGAGCGACACAGCACTGGCCACAGACAGCTTTTCCGAGCCCTCGGCGGAGGCCGGACCAAAACCCAGCAATTCGCTGTTCACCGAACGCGGACGCCGGGCGTTGCGCGTCGTCGGACTGATCGTCGTGATCGCATCCGTGCTCGTTGCCTCAGGGTCATTCCTGATCATGACGGGGACCACCGGGATCGAGCCGACGCCCGAGGTGTGGACACTGATCTGGATCGCTAATGCCCTCCTGGTGCTGCTGGTAATCGCGCTGCTGGTCACGGAAGCAACGCTGCTGTTTCAATCGCGTGTCCTCAGGACTGCGGGCTCCGGCCTCCAGATCCGCATGGTGGCAATGTTCGCGGCGGCCGCCGCAGTGCCCGCCATCATCGTAGCAGTGGTCGCGACGATTTCGCTCAACCAGGGTCTCGACCAGTGGTTCTCCGAGCGCACCAAGACGATGGTGGAAGCGTCCCGGCAGGTCGCGCGTTCGTACATGCTGGAACACGCGCAGGTTCTCCGCGACGACATCATCTGGGTCGCGGGGGAGCTCGAGCAGGCCAAGGACACCTTTGCAACCGATCGCGAGCAGTACCAACGCATCCTGACGGCGCTGGCGGTGACGCGCTCGCTGCCCTTTGCGACGCTGGTCTCGGGTGACGGCAATACGCTGATGAGTGCCCAGATCAACGCGCAGGGCGTCGCGCCGCAGCTGCCGGACGGCGTCATTCCGCACGTGGACGAGGGTGTGCCCACGCTGATTTCCCCGGGCGATACCCAGCTCGTTGGCGCCATCGTCAAGCTGCGCGGTTACGACAGCACGTATCTGTTCGTGGCGCGGCCGGTGAATCCGGAAGTGCTCGAGTTCATGCGGCTCACCGACGACAACGTCACCGAGTACCGGCAGTATGCGTCCAACCGGCTGGTGTTCCAGATCACCTTCACGCTCATGTATCTGGGCCTGGCGCTGGTGCTGCTGCTCGCGGCGCTGTGGGTCGGGATCGCGCTCGCGAACCGCTTCGTCGACCCGATCCGTAATCTGATGATCGCCTCGAGCCGCGTGTCCGAGGGCGACCTCGACGTGCAGGTGCCGGTACAGCCGGGTAGGGGGGATTTGCGCGATCTCTCCAACCGCTTCAACACCATGACGCGACAGCTCAGGACGCAACGCGTGGCGCTTGTCCAGGCCAACGAGACCAACGAGAAGCGCCGGCAGTTCACGGAAGCGGTGGTGGAGGGCGTGTCGGCGGGTATCATCGGGCTCGACGCGTTCGGAGCCATCACGCTCTTCAACGCGCGGGCGTCGGAAATGCTGGGGCGCGATGAAATCTCGGTCGTCGGCAAGCAGGTGGGAGAGGTCGTGCCTGCGCTGGCCCAGATCATCGAGCGGGCGCGGGCCTCGCGTCGCGGTCAGATCCGCGACCAGATCGAGATCGGCTCAGGGCCGGACTACCGGACCTACCAAGTGCAGCTGACGCGTGAAGGCACGATGGCTGAGAGCAAGGGTTATGTGGTGACGCTCGACGACATTACGGACCTTCTCTCGGCGCAGCGAACGGGCGCGTGGGCCGATGTAGCGCGACGCATTGCGCATGAGATCAAGAACCCGCTGACGCCGATACAGCTCTCGGCCGAGCGGCTGCGGCGTCGCT
>Ga0068851_10000871_pt1 | contig 13007 bp, 11 predicted proteins | sample KBSCornC12_FD_66588 | JGI IMG/M metagenome (GOLD analysis project Ga0068851, IMG submission 66588) | Corn rhizosphere microbial communities from Kellogg Biological Station, Michigan, USA - KBS Corn C1-2 | ecosystem: Host-associated > Plants > Roots > Rhizosphere > Soil ...
GGCGCCGCGGGTGACGTGGCTGATGGCGCGGCGGTTCACCACCACCGAGCGGTGCACCTGCATGAACTCGCCGGAATCGAGATGCTCGGCGAGCTCCTTCAGGGGCGTGCGGATCAGCGCCTCGCTCGCCTTGCCGCCATCGCGCCAAGCGACCAGCGTGTACTTCTCGTCGGAGCGCAGGAAATCCACCTCCTCGACCGGGATCACGCGCAGCGCCTGGCCGACAGAGGCGTGCAGCCATCGCAGCGGGGCCGCCGCCTTGTCGCGCCCGAGCCGCGCCGCGAGCTGATCGAGCAGCGCCTCCAGGTCCGCCACGGGCTGCCTGGCGCGCAGCCGGTCCTTCAGGCGTGCGACGGTATCGGCGAGCCGCGCGCGCTCCACCGGCTTCACCACGTAGTCGAGCGCGCCATGCTCGAAGGCCTGCACCGCGTACTGGTCGTAGGCTGTCACGAACACGACATGGGCGCGGCGCCCGATGGCCCGTGCCGCATCGACGCCGCTCAAGCCCGGCATGTGCACGTCTAGGAAGCAGACCTGCGGCTGCCTCGCCTCGAACATCTCGATCGCTTCGCGGCCGTTGCGCGCCTCGGCAACCACCTCCAGCTCCGGCCACGCTTCGCCCAGCAGGCGCGTGAGCGTCGAGCGCAGCAGCGGCTCGTCGTCCGCGATGAGGGCGGTGGGGCGCGCGGCGCTCATGGGGCCCCGGCGCGCGCGGGAAAGTCGATCGTCGCCACGGCGCCATGGGGCTGCAAGGCAGCGAGCCGCACGTCCGCATCGCCGCCGAACTCGAGCTGCAGCCGCTCGCGCAGCGTGGAGAGCCCCGTGCCCGAGCCGCCGGGCCCGGTGTCGCGGATGCCCACGCCGGTGTCGCGCACCTCGACCTGGCAACGCGCATCGTGCAACCGCACACGCACCTCCACGCGGCCACCTTGCTCGCTCGGGTCGATGCCGTGGCGGACGGCGTTCTCGACCAGCGTGAGCAGCGTCGTGGGCGGGCAGCGCAGGCCGAGCGCGGCTTCTTCCGCATCGAGCGAGAACTGCAGGCGGTCGGGCATGCGCAACTGCATGAGCTCGAGGTAGGCGCGCACGAGCTGCACCTCCTGCCCGATGGTGGTCGTCGTGTCGTGCAGGCGCGGCACCGCGGCGCGCAGGTACGTGATGAGCGTGTCGAGCACGCGCGAGGCCTGCGGCGAGCCCGAGTCCACCAGCTCGCGCACGTTGGCGAGCGTGTTGAAGAGGAAATGCGGCTCGACCTGCGCCTGCAGCAGGCGCAGGCGCGCGTCGATCGCCTTGCGCTCGAGCTCGCTGCGCTCGAGCCTGAAGGCCAGCGCCTGGTTGCGCGCCGCCTCGTCGCGCTGGCGCAGCAGCGCGGACATCGCCATCCACGAGGCGACCAGCACGCCGGTGATCGAGAGCACGAAGAACCCCGACAGCCGCGCCTCGCTGCGCCAGAACGGCAGCTCGTCGCCGATGGTGATCGTGAGGTACAGCAGCAGCACCGCCGCCGGGATCGCGACCACGACGGCCACCACTTGCAGGACCCAGCGCGCGAGCCATCCGGGCAGCACCGCCGGCCATTGCTCGAGCACGCCGAAGACGACGAGCGCCACGAGGCCCACCAGCATGGCGCGCGCCATCACTTCGACCGCGGGGATCACCCAGATGGGGCTCACCAGCAGGCCGCCGAGCGCGCACGCGGCGAGCGTGGACAGCACGCGGCGCGGGCTCAGTACGCGCCAGAGGCCGCGATGCGGGGTTTGTGGCAATGCCGCTTGCATGCCGGGATAGTAGCGGCTTCGCGCGCGCCGCTGGGGCGGGGATGCGATGGCCTGCGGCGCCGGGGCACCCGGCTACGGCTGGGGGGGACCGGCGGCGGTGCGACCCGCCGCCATCCCGGTCACTTCGAGGTGAAGAGGCCGGCCTGGTAGTCCTTGAAGGCCTGCATGATCTCGGCCTGCGTGTTCATCACGAAGGGGCCGTACTGGGCGATCGGCTCGCGCAGCGGCCGCCCGGCGATCAGCAGCGCACGTGCAGGCTCGGTCGCGCGCAGCGCCACGCCGTCGCTCGAAGGATCGTTGGCGAGGATCGCCATGCGCTGCCTGGGCACCGCCACGCCCTCCACCTGCACCGCCCCCCGGAAGACGTAGATGAAGGCGTTGTGTCCCGCGGCAAGCGGCTGCTCGAAAGTGGCGCCGGCCGGGATCTCCAGGTCCAGGTACAGCGGCTCGGTGACCTCGCGGCGCATGGCGCCCGCCACCCCGTGGCTCTCGCCCGCGATCACGCGGACCTTCACGCCTCCGGGCGTCGTGACCTCGGGGATGTCGGCTGCCTGGAAGTCGCGATACCACGGGTCGCGCAGCTTGTCCTTCGCGGCGAGGTTGAGCCAGAGCTGGAAGCCTTCCATGGCGCCTTCTTCCTGCTCGGGAAGCTCGGAGTGCACCACGCCGCGGCCCGCGGTCATCCATTGCACGCCGCCGTTCTGCAACAGGCCCTCGTGGCCGGCGCTGTCGCGGTGGCGCATGCGTCCGGCGATCATGTACGTGACGGTCTCGAAGCCGCGATGCGGATGGTCCGGGAAGCCGGCGATGTAGTCCTCCGGGTTCTCGGTGCCGAAGGCGTCGAGCATCAGGAACGGGTCCAGGCGGCGTTGCAGCGGCTGCGTGAGCACGCGCGTGAGCTTCACGCCCGCGCCGTCGGAAGTGGGCTGTCCGGCGAGGACCTGCTCGACGGCGCGCGGGCGGGTCACGGTTTCCAAAGTGGCGGTGGTCATCGTCTGTCCTTGTCGTGAATCGTCAGGCTGCGAGCGGCATGGCGAGCGCGCGAAGCGTGCGCCTGGCCTTGTCGATCGCGGCGCTCTTCGGTGCTTCACCCATCGCGAGGCCCTCGGCATGGACGAACTCCACGTCGCCGATGCCGATGAATCGCAGGAAGTCTCGCACGTAGCCGGTCTGCGTATCCAGCGGCGTGCCGGCGTAGAGGCCGCCACGGGTCGCGATCACGACCGCGCGCTTCCCGGTCATGAGGCCGACGGGCCCCTTCGCGGTGTAGCGGAAGGTCACGCCGGAGCGGGCGATGTGGTCGAAGTACGCCTTGAGCGCCGAGGGCACGCCGAAGTTGTACATCGGGAGAGCCAGCACGATCGTCTCGGCGGCGCGGAGCTCCTCCACGAGCGCGTCGGAATAGGCCACGTGCGCGGCCTGCTCCGGGGTGCGCTCGGCCGGATTCGCGAGGAAGGCCTGGAAGCGCTCGGCGGTGAGGTGCGGGACCGGGTCGCGGGCGAGATCGCGGGTGACCACGCGGCCGCGCGGGTTCGCCGCCTTCCAGTCGGCGACGTACTGCGCCGCGAGCTGGCTCGACTGGCCCTGGTCGGAAAACAGGCTGCTGTTGATGTGCAGGAGCGTATTCATGGCGGGTCCTCAGGCGAAGAGCGCGACGAGCACGGCGGCGAGCGCCACGGCCACACCGATCGCGGGGCTGGAACTGCGGTGGAAGAAACTCATTTCGGACTCCGATCGCGGGAAACACTGCTGATGGAGACAATCTATGGGTTCCACCGGCGGTTCGGAAGCCATGAAAATGGATTTGATTGTTCCATGGGTGCAACGATCCGCAGCCGCCCATAATGCGGGCATGGAAACATCCAGCGGCGCGCGCGAGCCGATCCTGAGCCCGGTCGACCGGGTTTCCGAGATGTGCTTCGGCCTCTTCATGGCGGTGACCTTCGTGGGCGCCGTATCGGCGTCGGGCGCCGGCGAGGAGGAGGTGCGCACCATGTTCTTCGCCGCGCTGGGCTGCAACCTCGCGTGGGGGCTGGTCGATGCGGTGATGTACCTCGTGCGCACGATCACGGATCGCGGCCGGTCGCTCGCGCTCGCGCTCGCCGTGCGCGCGGCGCCCGACGCGGCGACGGGCCGCTCCTATGTCGAGCAGGCGTTGTCGAAGGTCGCGAGCACCATCGCCACGCCCACGGAAGTAGAAGCGATCCGCGCACGCATCGTCGCCATGCCGCAGCCACCCGCGCGGCCCATGCTGCATCGCGAGGATGCGATCGGCGCCGTGGCGATCTTCCTCATCGTGGTGGCGGCCACGTTTCCCGTCGTGCTGCCGTTCATCTTCATCGGCGACGTGGGCATCGCCAAGCTCACCTCGCGCCTCGTCGCCCTGGCGATGCTCTTCGTGGGCGGCCTGGCCCTCGGGCGCTATTCCGCCTACGGCACCGTGCGCATGGGCCTCGCGATGACAGGGCTCGGCGTGGCGCTCATCGTCTCGATCATGGCGCTCGGCGGGTGAACGCCGCCGCGGCGGGCGGGTGCCTGCTAGCGCTCGCCGCCGCGGCAAACGCGTGGGGCGGGGACCTTGCGCCCGGCCGGCGTGCCTCCGCGCCGGACAAGCCCGACTGGGAATTCGCGCTCACCGCCTACCCCACCGAGGTGCGGGGCGGGGACAACACCACGTCGGCCATCGGTGCGGCCGATCGCGGCCCTCTGCACCTCGAGGCGCGCTATGGCTACGAGGCGAAGGACTCGCGCTCGGCGTTCGTGGGCTGGACCGTCTCGGGCGGCGAGGCCTTCGCGTGGGAAATCACGCCGCTCCTCGGTGGCGGATGGGGCCCTGCCGGCACATTCATTCCCGGCGTCGAAGCGAGCCTCGCGTGGGGACGCGTCGACTTCTACGTGGAAGGCGAGCTCGTGCGCGGCCGCAACGGCGCCTCCGGCAACTACAACTATGCCTGGAGCGAGCTCGGTTTTCGCGCGCTCCCGTGGCTGCGCGCGGGGCTCGTCGGCCAGCGCACGCGCGCCTATGGAGGCGACCGCGAGTTCCAGCGCGGGCCGTTCGTGCAGGCCACCTTCGGGCGCGCGACGCTCGGCGGTTACTGGTTCAACCCGGGCGCCGGCGACCAGGTCGTGGTGGCCTCGATCGGCTTCGGTTTCTAGGCAGCCGGGGCGGGCGCGAGCGAAAGGCGGCAGAGGTACAGGCCGAAATCGTCGGGATGGCGCGTGACGGTGAATCCCATGCGCCGGGCGAGCCGCAGCATCGCTTCGTTGCCCGCGAGCACGATGCCTTCCATCTCGCGCACGCCGCGGTCGCGCGCCGCGTCCACCAGCATGCGCAGCATGGCGCTTCCCAAGCCGGTGCCGGCCCAGGCGTCGATCACGCTGATCGCGAATTCGCAGCACGAGGGATCGGCATCGCGCACGAACATCGAGGTGCCGACGATGCCTTCATCGCCGACCGCGGCGATCGCAAGCCCGCGCTCCGCGATCGACGCAAGCGCCGCGCGCAGGCGCTTGCGGTCGGGCTCCCCCATGGCGCGCATGAAGCGCCAATGGCGCGCCTGCGGGCCGAGGCGCTCGAACGCCGCCAGCAGCGCCGCCTCGTCCGAAGGGGCGATCGCGCGAATCGTCACGCTGCGGCCGTTGCGGCACGCGAGGTCGACGGGCTCGAAGAAGCTTTCCATGCGTCAAGGATAGGCCATCCGGAATGCGACAACGAACCACTTTGGGTTCGGAGCGGCGGCGCCTTAACCTTCCCCCTACAGGAAAATATTTCACATGCCGTAACCGAGTCCGACACGGAGTGTCTCGGTTTCGCCACAGTATCGCATCGCGAAATCTTGACAAGAGTTAGCGGCGCTACCTAGGCTGCGTTTCAAACTCCGATACGAGAGTTACCGACCGACCGGACCCGAGACCGGCGGCCCTTCACATCCACGCCCGTAGAGGGCGTATCAGGGAGCGATTCATGAAGCGTTTGTTGTCGGTGTTGGCGGCCACCCTTTCGGTCGCCATTCCCGCGGTCGGTCACGCGGATGATCGGTACATCGTGAAGTTCGTCGATGGCCACGGCCCCGAGGGTCGCGCGGCGATCGCGAACCTGGGCGGGCGCGAGGCGCTGGTCCTCGACCGGATGCAGGCCGTGGCGGCGCACCTGCCGCCGCAAGCAGTCGCTGCGCTGCAGCACATGCCGTTCATCGAGTACATCGAGGTGGACGCGATCCGCGAGCCCTATGCGGTGGCGAACCGCACGCTCGCCACGGGAGAGACGCTCCCGTACGGCATCCAGATGGTGCAGGCGGACCTCGTCACCTCGAGCAACGAGGGCGGCAAACGCGTCTGCATCATCGACTCGGGCTACTCGCAGCAGCACGAGGACCTGCGCGACGATGTCGACAACACGATCACGCAGAACGCGACCAACACCGGCTCCGGCACGTGGGACAAGGACTCCTGTGGCCACGGCAGCCATGTCGCGGGGACCATCTCCGCCATCGCGGGCAACTCGAAGGGCGTGATCGGCGTGGCGCCCAACGTGGCGCTGCACATCGTGAAGGTCTTCGGCGACGACATCCTCGGCGGCGGCAACTGCGCGTGGACGTACTCGTCGACGCTCGTCGATGCCCTGAGCAAGTGCCAGGCGGCAGGCGCCAACGTGGTGAGCATGAGCCTGGGCGGCACCGTGCAGAGCCAGACGGAAAACCGCGCCTTCACGAACGCGTACAACGCGGGCGTGCTGTCGATCGCCGCCGCGGGCAACGCGGGCAACACGACGACCAGCTATCCGGCGGGCTACACGTCCGTGGTGTCGGTCGCCGCGGTGGACGTGAACGAAACCGTGGCCTCGTTCTCGCAGAAGAACAAGGACGTCGAGCTTGCCGCGCCCGGCGTGGCGGTGCTCTCCACGGTGCCGTGGCACGACATCGATACGGCGAGCTTCCCCGACGGCACGGCGATCGACGGCAGCCACGTGGATCTTTCCGGCCGCACGGTGGGCGTGAGCGGTGCGGTGGTCGACGGTGGCCTGTGCACCGCGGCCGGCGCCTGGGCGGGCAAGGTCGTGCTCTGCCAGCGCGGCACGGTGGACTTCAACACCAAGGTGCAGAGCGTGCAAAGCGGCGGCGGCGTGGCGGCGGTGATCTACAACAGCGCCGCGAGCGACGCCACCTGCGGCGACTTTGCCGCGACGCTCGGCACGGGCAACAGCAGCACGATTCCCGCGATCTCGGTGAGCTGCGCCGAAGGCTCGGCCGCGCTCGCACGCGCCGGTCTTTCGGGCACGGTCGTGAGCAACGTGAGCGTGCCCGACAGCGGCTACGAAGCGTGGGACGGCACCTCGATGGCCACTCCGCACGCCTCCGGCGTGGCGGCGCTGGTCTGGGGCTGCTACCCGCAGGCCACCAACCAGCAGATCCGCGACGCATTGACGTCCACCGCCAAGGACAAGGGCACCGTCGGCCGCGACAACTCGTACGGCTACGGCATCGTGCAGGCGAAGGCCGCAGTGGACAAGCTGGCAGCCACTTTCGGCACCTCGCAGTTCTGCGCCACCTCCACGGTCTCGAAGTACTAGTGTCGGGGTAGGACGAGAAGGCCTCCGGCTTCGGCCGGAGGCTTTTTCATGCGCTCTTTCATGAGCGGCGCCGGCACCGGCCGCGCGCGCGGCACGCGGAACCACGCGGCATAGAGCGCGGGCAGGAACAGCAGCGTGAGCACCGTCGCGACCACCAGGCCGCCCATGATCGCCACCGCCATCGGGCCGTAGAAGGCGCTGCGCGTGAGCGGGATCATCGCGAGCACGGCCGCGGCGGCCGTCAGCATGATCGGACGGAAGCGGCGCACGGTCGCATCCACGATGGCGTCCGCGGGCGCGCTCCCCTCGCCGATGTCGTGGTCGATCTGGTCCACGAGGATGACCGAGTTGCGCATGATCATGCCGGCGAGCGCGATCGTGCCCAGCATCGCCACGAAACCGAACGGCACGTTGAAGGCGAGCAGCGCCGCGGCCACGCCGATGAGGCCGAGCGGCGCCGTGAGCAGCACCAGCGCCACGCGCGAGAAGCTCTGCAGTTGCAGCATGAGCGCGGTGACCATCACCACGACCATCACCGGCGCCACGATCGCGATCGAGCGCTGGCCGCGCGCGGCGTCCTCGATGGCGCCTCCCGTCTCGATGCGGTAACCCAGCGGCAGCTTGTCGCGCAACGCCGCGAGCCTGGCCTCGAGCTGCTGGCTCACGACCGGCGCCTGGATGCCGTCCTTCAGGTCGCTGCGCACCGTGATCGCGGGCAGGCGATCGCGACGCCAGTACATTCCCTGCTCGAAGCCGTAGGTCACCGTGGCGACCTGCGCGAGCGGCACGCTGCGGCCTCCCGCGACCGGCACCGCGAGGTCCTTCAACTGGCCCAGGAACACGCGTTCCTCGCGCCCGCCGCGCACGACCACATCTATCTGCCGGTCGCGCTCGCGGTAGGTCGTGACCGCCTGCCCGGAGAGCACCGTGGCGAGGAACTGCGCGAGCTCCTGGCTGGAGATGCCGAGCACGCGTGCGCGGTTCTGGTCGATGTCGAGGCGGATCACCTTCGAAGGCTCTTCCCAGTCGAAGTTGACGTCGTGCGTCCACGGGTTCCCGCGCATGAGCGCCGCCACTTCGCCGGCGATGCCGCGCAGCACGGCCTTGTCCTCGCCGACCACGCGGAACTGCACCGGATAGCCCACGGGCGGCCCGTTCTCCAGCCGGTTCACGCGGCCGCGCACTTCCGGGAAATCCTCGTCGAAGAGCTTCAGCAGGCGGGCGCGCACGGCCTCGCGGTCGGCGTCGCTCTTCGTGTTGAGGATGAACTGGCCGAAGTTCGCGTTCACCAGCTGCTGGTCGAACGGCAGGTAGAAGCGCGGGCTGCCGCTGCCCACGTAGCTCACGAAGTTGACCAGCCGGTCCTTCACGTCCGCGTTCGTCGTGAGGAACGCCTCGAGCTTCTTCACCTGCGCCTGCGTGGCGTCGAGCGAGGAGCCCTCCGCGAGCCGCAGGTCCACGATGAGCTCCGGCCGGCTCGCCGCCGGGAAGAACTGCTGCTGCACGAAGCGGAAGCCCACGACCGAGAGCGCGAACGCCGCCACCGTCGCCGCGATCACGATGCCGCGATGCTCGACGCACCATTGCACCAGCCGCCGGAAGCGCAGGTAGAAGGGCTTCCGGTAGACGGCATGCTCGTCGATGGCGCTTGCGTGCGCGCGCTTCACGTCGGGCAGCAGCTTGTAACCGAGGTAGGGCACGAACACGACAGACACGATCCACGAGACGAGGAGCGCCGTCGTGGTCACCGCGAAGATGGAGAACGTGTACTCGCCCACGGAGGAGCGTGCGAGGCCGATCGGCAGGAACCCGGCGGCGGTGACGATGGTGCCGGTCAGCATCGGCATCGCGGTCGAGGTGTAGGCGAAGCCTGCCGCCTTCACGCGCTCGAAGCCCTGCTCCATCTTCACCACCATCATCTCGACCGAGATGATCGCGTCGTCCACCAGCAGCCCCAACGCGATGATCAGCGCCCCGAGCGAGATCTTGTGCAGGTCCACGCCGGTGTAGAACATGAAGAGGAACGTGACCGCGAGCGTGAGCGGAATCGAAAGCGCCACGATGAGCCCGGTGCGCAGGCCGAGCGACAGGAAGCTCACCGCGAGCACGATGCCCACCGCCTCGGCGAGCGCCTCGGTGAACTCGCCCACGGATCGCTGCACCGTCGCCGGCTGGTCGTTCACGCGCGACAGCTCGACGCCGACCGGCAGCTCGCGCTCGATGCGTGCGAGCTGCGCGTCCAGCGCGTGGCCCAGCGCGATGATGTCGCCGCGGGGCACCATGGACACGGCGATGCCGAGCGCTTCACGTCCCATGTAGCGGATGCGCGGCTGCGGCGGGTCGGCGAAGCCGCGATGGACGCGCGCCAGGTCGCCAAGCTGGAAGAGGCGCCCGTTGGCCCGGATCGCGATCGCGCGCACCGCCTCGACCGAGTCGATCGCGCCGCCCGGGCGCACGTAGATGCGGTCGGTGGCCGTCTCGAAGGATCCCGTCGCGGCCACGGCGTTCTGCTGCTGGAGGGCGGCGAAGATCACCGCGGGTTCGAGGCCGAGCGTGGCGAGCTTCGCGTTGGCGATCTCGACGTAGATCTTCTCGTCCTGCTCGCCCACGAGGTTCACCTTCGCGACGTCGGGCACGCGCAGGAGCTGGTTGCGGATCCGGTCGGCGATCTCCCTCAACTGCGCGTAGGTGAAGCCGTCGCCGGTGAGCGCGTAGATGTTGCCGAAGGTGTCGCCGAACTCGTCGTTGAAGAACGGGCCCTGGATGCCCTGCGGGAGCGTCGCGCGGATGTCGCCGATCTTCTTGCGCACCTGGTACCACGACTCCGCGATCTCCGCGGGCCGCGACGAATCCTTCACGAACACGAACACCGTCGATTCGCCGGGCTTCGAGTAGCTCTTGAGATAGTCCAGGCGCGGGGTTTCCTGCAGCTTCTTCTCGATGCGGTCGGTGAGCTGGCGCTCGACTTCCTCCGCGGATGCGCCCGGCCAGAGCGTCTGCACCACCATCACCTTGAAGGTGAAGTCGGGATCCTCGGCCTGCCCCAGGCGCAGGTACGAGCCCACGCCCACCGCCGCGAGGACGACCATGAAATAGAGCACCAGCGTGCGATGCGCGAGCGCCCACTCGGAGAGGTTGAAGCGGCGCAGCATCAGCGCACCGCGATCGTGGCAGGTGCGGAAGGCGCCGTCGCGATGCGCACCTCCTGGTCCGCACGCAGCTTGTGGGCCCCCGCGACCACGACGCGCTCGCCCGCTTCGATGCCGGAGCGCACCACGACGCCATCCTCGCGGAACTCGCCGATCGCGACCTTGCGCAGCCGCACGCGGCTGGTGTGCGGATCGACGATCCAGACCGCGGGATCGGCGCGATCGGCCGCGAGCGCCGCAAGGGGCAGCACCATGGCGTTCGCGTCGGCTTGCCCGTGCAGGGCCACGCTCGCCGTCATGCCGAGCTGTGCGCTGCCGGGCACCTCGAGAGCCGTCACGCGAACCGCATAAGTGCGCGTGACCGGGTCGGCCCCTCCGGCGATCTCGCGGATGCGCCCGGCGAATACGCGCGCGGGATCGGCCCAGAGCGAGAGCGCCACCGGATCGCCCGCGTGGAAGCGCGCAAGCTGCCCTTCGGGCGCGTACACGACGATCTCCTTCTCGCCGTCCCGCGCGAGGCGCAGCACCGGCTGCCCCGCGGCGAGCACCTGTCCCGGCTCCGCCGCCGTCGATACCACGACGCCGTCGGCATCGGCCGCGAGCGTCGTGTAGGCCGACTGGTTCGCCGTGATCGCGGCCTGCGAGCGCGCCTGCTCGACCCGCGCGGCGGCGGCATCGTATGCGTTCTGCTTCGCGTCGAAGGCGGAGGCGCTGATGAATTTCTTCGCGAGCAGGTCGCGATTGCGCTCGAGATCGGCGCGTGCGAGCGTGAGATCGGCCTGCGCCGAGGCAACCTGTGCGCGCGAGGCCTGCACCGCGAGCCGGGCATCTTCCGGATCGAGGCGCGCGAGCACCTGGCCCTTCTTCACGCGCGTGCCGGCATCGGCGAGGCGCGCGAGCAGCTTTCCGCCGACGCGGAAGGCGAGGTCCGATTCATAGCGCGCGCGCAGCTCGCCCGAGTAGACGTCGCGTGTTGCAGCGGCCCCGGGCGTCGCGACGATCGTGAGCACCGGGCGCACCGGCTCGGCTGCGGGCTCGGCACGATGGCAGGCGGCCGCCAGCAGGGCCGCAGCGAGCAGGACGGGAAACGATCTCACGGGGATTTCTCCTTCAGCGCCTTCACGCCCAGGGAACCGGTCCAGAGCGCGCGCAGCGCCGCCTCCACGTCGCGCTCGTAGTCGCGCTTGAGGATGCGCAGCTCCGGCCGCTCCAGCGCCGAGCCGAAACGTTCGTTGGGATGCATGAGCTGCCACAGGCCCACGATGAGCCCGTAGCTGTTGAGCAGGAGTGTCGCGCCGCCGCCCGGCTCGAGCGCGCGGAAATGGCGCTCGAGGCCTGCGCCTGCGGTGCCGAGCGCCAGGGCGATGCGCGCCTTGAACGCGATCGCCGTGGCGAGCGGGATCTCGCGGTCCATCATGCCGAAGCAGCGGCTGGTGAGCGGCAGATACCCGGGCACGCGGATGATGTGCTTGCGCGCGATGGCGAGGACGTCTTCGAAGGTCACCCGCTTGCCGCCCTCGAGGAGCTTCACGAGGTGCGCGAAGAACTGGCGCACGTGCCGCTCGTGCAGCGCCAGCAGCATCTCTTCCTTGCTCGGGAAGTAGAGGTACACGGTGCCCTTCGCGAGTCCCGCGGCCTGGGCCACTTCCGCCACGCTCGCGATGCGGTCGGGATGCTCGAGGTAGAGCGCCTCGGCGGCATCGAGGATGGCGTTGCCGCGCTCCTCCTTGTCCTCGGTGGCCATGGCGCGCTGTACGACGGTCATAAATGACTCCGGGTCAGTTAAGCCGCAGCCTAAATGACCCGTGGTCAGTTGTCAACAGGCTTCCCCCGCGCCATGCGCGGCGGGTTCGTCAGGCGGAAAGGGGCGTGAGGAGCGGCTGCGCGATGCGCACGTAATCCTTCGAGTCGAGCACCATCGAGCGGTCGAGCCGTCCCGCGTTGAACGCGATCTCGTCGTGGCTCTCGATCAACGCCGGGTCCACCGCGAGCCGGATGTGCGGCGAAAACGAGAACGGTGGAATCGCGCCGATCGCGCAGCCGGTCTCGCGCATCGCTTCATCCGGCGTTGCGAGCGTGGCCTTTCGCTTGCCGGCCACGTGCGCGACCTTCTTGAAGTCCACCTTGCGGTCGCCGGGGAGGACCGCGAGGACGTAGATGCCTTCGCTCCTGCAAAGCATCGCCTTCGCGCCCTGGCCCGGCTTCGTGCCGCGCAGCTTGGCAACGATGTCGGAGCGGCCCTCGGAGGGATGCTCGATGACGCGGAAGCGCGCGTGGTTCGCCTCGAGCAGTGCGACGAGCTTCCCGAAGACTAGGCCTTCGCCCACGAATCCCGCAGCGTCACGGCGCGATTGAATACCGCGCGCTCCGGCGTGCTGTCGCGGTCGCGCACGAAGTAGCCGTGGCGCTCGAACTGGAAGCGCTCGTCGAGGCCGCAGTTCTTCAATCCCGGCTCGACGTAAGCCGTGATCACCTTCTTCGCATCCGGGTTCACGTCGTCGAGATAGTTGC
>Ga0068851_10000873_pt1 | contig 12997 bp, 13 predicted proteins | sample KBSCornC12_FD_66588 | JGI IMG/M metagenome (GOLD analysis project Ga0068851, IMG submission 66588) | Corn rhizosphere microbial communities from Kellogg Biological Station, Michigan, USA - KBS Corn C1-2 | ecosystem: Host-associated > Plants > Roots > Rhizosphere > Soil ...
TGATCACCTCGGCGTCGGCGAGCGGCGAGTCGGTGCCGATGCACTCGATCCCGAGCTGGTGGAACTGGCGGTAGCGGCCGGCCTGCGGGCGCTCGTGGCGGAAGAACGGGCCGAGGTAGAAGAGCTTCACCGGCTGCGCCAGTTTCTGCATCCCGTGCTCGAGGTAGGCGCGGCAGATCGAGGCGGTGCCCTCGGGTCGCAGGGTGAGGCTGCGCCCGCCCTTGTCCTCGAAGGTGAACATCTCCTTGCGGACGATGTCGGTCGACTGGCCGACGCCGCGCTCGAAGAGGTCGGTGTCCTCGAAGACCGGGGTCGCGATCGGCTCGTAACCGGCGCGGCCGAAGACCTCGGCGGCGGCGCGTTCGAGCCGGCGCCTGCCGCGCGCCTGCTCAGGCAGGACATCGAAGGTCCCGCGGGGTGCCTGGTACTTGCTCGCCATGTGGGGGCGACCTTAGTGGGAGAGCGAACCGAGGAACGGGTTCGTCGCCCGCTCGGCGCCGAGCGTGGTCAGGCCCATGTGGCCGGGATGGACGACGGTCTCGTCGGGGTAGGTGTCGAGCAGCTTCCCGATCGAGGCCAGCAGCGTCGGCCCGTCGCCGCCGGGCAAGTCGACCCGGCCGACCGAGCCCTGGAAGAGGACGTCGCCAGAGAAGATCGCCGGCTCACCCTGCACCGCGTAGGTGACGTGGCCGGGGCTGTGGCCCGGGGTGAAGACGACGTCGATCTCCATCCCCGCCAACTCCAGCGTCTCGCCGCCGCGGACGATCTCGTCAGCGTCGTAGCTCTCGTACGGGCCGAAGCCCTCCCAGGGCACGAAGGCCATGATGTCGGCGAGCACCGGCACCTCGATCTCCGGGCAGTAGACCGGCGCTCCCGTCGCCTTCGCCACCGGCGCGACGGCGCCGATGTGGTCGAAGTGGCAGTGGGTGACGAGGATCGCCTCGACGCTCGCCCCGGTCGCCTCGACCGCCGCCAGGATCCGCTCCTCCTCCTCGCCCGGGTCGACGACGAGCAGCCGGTCGGAGCCCTCGCGCCGGAACAGGAAGCAGTTCTCGCCGATTGCTCCGACAGTGAGCATCTCGACGTCGAGGGCCATTACTCGCTCCGGGCTCGGATCCGCTGCCGCTCGCGCCGCCGCCAGAGGGTCATGTCGATGTAGTAGCCGGCGGGGACGTAGAAGGCGAGCATGAAGGCGCCGAAGATCAGCGCCGCGCCGACAGGGCGTTTGAAGAGCAGGATCAGGAGGACGACGAAGATGACAGCGGCGAAGAGGCCGCGGATCAGCGAGTTGCGCCAGGTCGGCGGCAGATCCTCTTTGGGACCGGGCTTGCGGCGGGCCGTCGCCTGCGCTTTCGCCTCCGCGCGGGTGCGGGGTTTGCTGCGGCGGGCCCTGGTGTCGACCCTCCCGCCCTGGGTGCCGCGGCGCTTGCGCTGTCGCTTCTTCCTCGTCTGAGCCATCGGAGGAAATCTAGTCGGTTGCCTCCGCCAGCCGCGCCTCGATCGTGTGCCGCTGCGAGTCGAAGCCGCGCATCGGCACGTCCGCCGGGTAGCCCGCCAGGGCCGCCTGTGGGATCAGGCCGACCAGCTCGGCCTCGACCGGGCGCGCGCCCAGCGGCGCCGCCAGCTCGCGCACCCGCGCGACGACCTCGCCGAGCGGCACCGCCAGCGGGTCGTGGACGTTGGTAGAGACCTGGGCGCGGCCGCTGGAGAGCAGGAGTCCGATCGCGCGCACTCCGGGCGGCCCGCCGCCGGCCTCGCGCAGCCCGGCGGCGACGGCGCGGGCGATCTCGACGTCGGCGGTATCGAGCTCGACGTTGAAGGCGGCGAGCGGCGGGCGCGCGGTGACTAGCGTCGCCCCTGCGGTGCGGTGCGGCAGGTCCGGCCCGAAGTCCGGCCGCAACTCGCCCGACTCCATCCGCAGCCAGAGCTCGGCAAGGCCGCCGTTGCGGAAGTAGGCGCGCTCGGTCCGCCCCGGGTCCCGCGCCAGCTCGCCGTAGAGGAAGACCGGCACCCCGAGGCCGCCGATCTGCTCGGCCGCCGCGACCGCCTCGGTGCGGGCGGCCTCGTGGTCGCCCGGCCTGAACCAAACGACCGGGCAGACGTCGAGCGCGCCGATCGCCGGGTGGGCGCCGCTGTAGGCGCGCATGTCGATCGTCTCGACCGCCTCCTCGGCGCCGGCGGTAAGTGCCTCGGTCAGCGACCCGGGCGGCCCCGCGAGCGTGAAGACGGAGCGGCTGTGGTCGGCGTCAGAGTGGCGGTCGAGCAGCGTCGGGCCACGGGTGAAGGCCGCCTCGATGCGATCAAGGCGGTCCCGGTCCCTCCCCTCCGAGACGTTCGGGACCGCGAGGAGGGGCGGCATGCTCCCAGTCCCTCAGACGAGCAGGTCGCCGCCGCTGACGATCGTCTCGCCGTCGATCTCCACCGTCGGTTCGAGCACGACGCAGTCGAGGTGGACGGGGACCTGCACGGTGCCGCCGATCGCCGCCGAGGCCCCGAAGGCGACGTGGCAGGTGCCGAGGATCTTCTCGTCCTCGAGGATGTTGCCGGTGAGGATCGCCTCTTCGTTGGTGCCGATCCCGAGCTCGGCGACGTTGGTGCCGTCCTCCCCGTGCGCGGTCAGCAGTTCTAGCAGCTGCGAGCCGTCGGGGCCGGTGGCCTCGACCAGGTGGCCCTCGCGGACCGTCAGCGCGGTCGGGGTGTCGAGCAGCCCGACCCCGGCGATCGAGCCGTCGACGACGAGCACGCCCTCGGTCGTCCCCTCGACCGGGGCGATGAAGCCCTCGCCGCAGGGAAGGTTGCCGAAGGCGCCGCGGTTGCCGAGTTCGCCGGCGTCGACGATGCCGAGCCGCCCCTCGAGGCCGATCCGCAAGTCGCTGCCGTGCCGGCAGGTGATCCGCACCTCCGAGCCGCGGTTGAGCGCGGTGACGACTGCCCAGCCCCGGCGCCGGATCTCCTCCAGGTCGCTGGCCATCAGCCGGCCCAGCATCTCCTCGGTGACGCCGGGCAGGCTGCCGACGCGGACGCCGTTCTCGCTGGCGATCTTGCGGGCTTCGGTGTGGGAGATCGACTGGATCGTCGGCGCCAGGACCACGTCCGCGGCGGCCATCGCCGACGCCACAGCGCGCGGCGGCTCGGCGGCATGCGAGTCGCGCTCGGAGATTACGGCGAGGGTGGCGTCAGCGCCCTCCCCTTGTGCCTCGATCCGCATCAGCGCGCCAATCTCTTCGGTGACCGGGTTGCAGACGACCAAGACGTCCTCGCCTGGCTGGATCCCCATGCACTGCCGGACGACCGTCTTCACTGCCCTGTCCAGTTCCGCGGTCACGCGCCCACCCTACCCATGATGCGCACCCGTTGCGTTGATTTCTCCTGCAATTGCGCAACAACTCAATCGTCATCGTGACGATGCCGAATCGACCAGACCTGGAACCAGATCAGCCCCACCAGCACCGAGCCGAAAGCAATAAATGGCGGCAGCCACCCCTTCGGATGCACGATCGCCAGCGACGCCACCGCAAAAGCATCGGCCACAAGCAAGAAGGCAACCAGCACCGGCCGCATCGCCGCCCATCCCGTCTCCGGAGGCCCACCAGAACCCTGCCCCATCGCTACCATCTCCTCCCCGCCGGAGTAGCTCAGCTGGTTAGAGCAGCGGAATCATAATCCGCGTGTCGGGGGTTCGAGTCCCTCCTCCGGCATGGCCATCCCGCGCAACATGTGAGATTGCAGGAGTTTGTTACTCCGCCAGATCGGCAACCCTCACAGCCTTCACGTGAGACACGAGGCTATCCGTCTTCAGGCCCCTGGCAGTCAATTCATCCGCCGCCTCGGCAGCAAGCTCACTTGAATTCAGGCCGGAGGCGCGAGCAACGATCGCCTGCCACATGTCACTGACATCCCCTGCCAACCGCCGCACAGCGGTCAGAGAGGTGAGATAGAGGTCATCAGCCGCGACTGCAACTGCATTCGCATCGGCTTTGCCGCGAGGGGAAACAAGCAGAGTGGTCGCGGTGGCGTCGGAGTCCCAGTCGAGTTCCCTGGTCACCCAGGTGGCGTGGGTATTGGCCTGTCTGACGAGCTCGGCAGAGATCTCCCCCTCCTCTTTTTGTTCCGAGTTCGCCTCCCAAAGGATCTGCATCCCCCCATCTCGCCAAGCACCATCAGGGGCAGCATCCACATTGGGACGCACCGCATCGAAGCCAAGCATCTCTCCCAATCGCTCCAGTCCTCGCTCGAAATCGACCGCAGAATCACTGCCAATCCATTTGCGCAACTCTTCCGCATAACGATCGGCGCGCGGAGAGCGGGCAATCTGTTGGGCCGTGTCGGCGATCCTGATCGCGCGATCGCCAAACTTCTCAAGATCGTTGGGAGGTTTGATTTTTGGCAAGCGGGGGCTCCAAGACCGCGTCCTTGCAGATGCTGCGGCATCTCGTGAGAGCTGGGCGGCGAGACGGAGGTCGATCGACTCCTCGGTCATCCGAGCATGCTCCGCTGCCCACTGCGCCGCCAATACCTTCCACAGGGTCCGATATGGCGCCACGGCACCAACGGTTAGCTTCCGAACCGCTGCCTGAGCATGAGCGCAGGCCTGGTCGTGCTCTCCCCGCCAGGCGGCCTGACATGCCAAGACCTCGCTAGGAGCGGCTTCTTGAAGCTGCCGAGTGCCGGCCGGGGGCTCGAGATTCGCCCGATCCGCCTCTTCGCGGAGGTAGCCCTCTGCCTGCTCCCACTCCTCAGTCCGCTCGAGAAATGCCTCAACAAGATCGGGGAGATCCTCGTCCTCTTGTGCCAGAAAAAGGCCATATCCGAGCTCCGCCTGCAACTCGGGCCGCATCCCCGCAAGGTTCTCCGGGTCACGCAGGAAGTCGATCAAGTCCTCCCCCGCCATGAGAACGACCGCTCGATCGGTTCGACTCCTAGTCGCTCGCCCCATACCCTGCATGAGGCGGGTACGGACACGCTCGCGCAATGCTGAGCGAGCCTCCACCGTTTCGACGACAAAGCGCTCCTGCAGGTGGGTTCCCACAGGGAGACCGCTAATCAGGATCAGCTCGCATTGTGCTCCCGGGAGATCGATGCCGTCATAGCGGTTGGCGAGAACCAGCGCGGCGTCGTCCGACTCTTGGAAGGGACGAAACATCTCATCGACGTCCTCCTTCTCGAGAACCTCCCAGTCGTCGGGCAGCAGAGCACGCACCGGTTCGATAGCTCGTTGAGAGGGAACAAGCACCAGCGCGCGATCGAAGCCAGAGATCGTCTCCCTAATGAACAAGGTCGCCTCGCCGGCACGCATTCCCGCCCGCGGCAACAGTGCCAAACGCCGACCGCTGCCGCGCCGCTCCCAGTCCGCAGGAGTTTCCACCTTCGGAATCTTCGTCCGGCCGAAGGATCGCTCCAGCTCTCCCCCGCTGCCAAGGGTTGCCGACAGATAAACCCTCTGCTCGGCGTCCTCAAAGGCGGAATGGAAGCGGGTCGGTGGGATGAACGGGCGGATCAAGACCTCCTGCCACCCCACGTACATCAGACAGCCGGAGAGATGGCCACGGATTTCGGAGAACGCGTAGCTGGCGGACTCGTCGGAATCGAGGTACTCGCGTAGCGTTTCTTTGACTTCCTCTTCGGAATACGCGAGATGGTCTGAGCCGACCAACTGAGGGACCGGGCGCGAGCCCGGAGCCAGAGTGTCATCCATCAGCTCCGCAAAGCGTGCCGGCAGAAGAGCGGGTTTCGCGCCTTCGAGGAGCCGCTTGTATGCGCCATGCGTTCGCTCGATTGAAACGGACCAGTTCTTCGCTACGGGTCCCTCGGCTGCGTGGGCGTCATCGAGGACAAGCGTTTTTGGATTGAGCTTCGGACTCGTGTTGAAGATATGGGAGTAGACCGTAATGATGGTCGCCTCGCCAGTCAGTCCACGAGTCTGTTCCTGTGGGTCCCAGTCCCGGCTTTTCCCGATCAGAAGGACCGCTGGAATCCCATACCCGGCTGCCTTCTCGTGCGCTTGACGAGCAAGCTGTCGCGTCGGGCAGACGAAAGCGCTGCCCCCGCTCTTTACTCGCCGCCTCCAGTCCGCGATCAGCAGCCCAACTAGGGTCTTGCCGGACCCCGTAGGAAGCTCGAGAGCGACATCGCCGCTATCGGCATGATCGTCGTAATAGCGACCAAGCACATGTGATTGGTGACGCCAAAGCGCACCAATCGCCGGATCTTTCACCGTCAGAGAGTCATAAAGCTCCTCCGGAGTCTGCGGCACCGGCTGCGCAGCGGACTTGGGAACGGGGACCCTAGGCATAACCGCATCATAGATACACGCCGTCCCCTCGAATGCTCAAGACATGCAAGCGACCACTGCGGCATGCCACACCCTGAAAAATACAGGGATATTGTTGATCCGTGGGCGCTTTTGCCCTAGGTCGACGAGATGACTTTGCTGGTCTTGGTCGAGGCCAGCATTAACAGCCGGTGGAGCATCATCTGGGTTCAAAAAAGATGACGAGTGAATCGTCCAAGTCGAAGCCCTCCCCCGGGCGCCAATCGAAGAATGATGGTGGTAGCGCTGTTTAGTTCTCGCGATGATGCGAGGCGCTGTGTGCTTTGTGGCTCGGTTCCGCTCCCGGCAAACGGTCGGCGAAGCAACCGATGGCAGCACCGATCGTCGCTGAGACAATCGTGAAAGCGGCAACGGTGATCTCGGCGCTTGCGTTAGTGCTGTTCAACAGGAGAACGAGGCCGACGGCAACTACCGGCGGGACAGCAAACAGCGCGATTCGGATAGCCACGTTTCGACTGTAGGTCATGCTGCGTACTCGCTCACCAGGACCATGGCCGTAAAACCAAGCCCTACGAAGAACCCGATCGCCGTGGCTCGCTCAATGCCGTGCTCAGAACGACCGCTGAGTACCGCGCCGTAACGAGCTGCTCCACCGATGACTCCAGTGGCTAGCGCTACGACAGCGGCCGCGCCCGAAAGTGCTTCCGAATGGATGCTTGCGATGAGGAAGTTATCCACAGCCCCGAGACTATTAGGTTTCGCAGACAGAACATTGCCTTAGCGAAGGCGTGAGTCGTACCGCAGGTAGACCGTGCCGTTGCCGAAGCTGCGGTGGTCGAGGAGCTGCAGCGGTAGGTGGCTGTGGATCGGGAGGGCGGGTTTGCCGGCGCCGACCGCGACCGGGACTAGGAGGAGGTGGATCTCGTCGACCAGGTCGGCTTCGATTGCTTGGGCGGCTAGCTCGGGGCCGCCGATGCTGATCTCGCGGTCTGCGGTCTCCTTTAGCCGGCGCACGGCCTCCGGGTCGAAGCTGCGCTCGAGCTTGGTGCGGGAGGTCGAGATCTCTTCGAGGCTCCGGGAGTAGACGATCTTGTCGGAGGCCCGCCAGATCTCGGCGTAGTCGTGTATGCAGGGCGGCTGGCCGACGAGGAGGTCGTCGCTCTCCCAGGCCTTCATCACCTCGTACATCCGCCGCCCGTAGAGGTGGGTGCCCACCGGCCGCTCGAGGTCGTTGACGAAGCTGTGGACCTCTTCGTCGGGCATCGACCAGCCGAACTCGCCTTGCTCATCGGCGACGTAACCATCGAGGGAGGCAATCGCGGAGTAGATCAGCTTGGCCATGGCGGCATTCAATCGCGTTACGGCATGCCGGGACCGAAAATACGGTGGTTTTGCTGATGCGAGGGGAGCTTTGCGGCCATACGGTCGGTTGGCAATCAGCAATCGAAACAGGAGGCAATGCAATGCAGCTCTATGGAATCTTTCGCCGCAACGGCTGGGCCACGCTGGAGGACCTGGAGGTCGCCGGGAAACGGTCGGCCGAAGTCGGCGACACGCCCGGCTCGGGCGTTCGCTGGATCCGCAGCTACGCGCTCTCGGAGGAGAGCGGCGAGATCGGGACGTTCTGCGTCTACGAAGGCGAGAGCCGGGATGCGGTCCGCAAGCACGCCGAAGACTCCGACCTCCCCTGCGACGAGATCGTCGAGATCGCGACGACCGTCGTCGTCCGCCCCGACCCGGTCGCCGCCGCCAACTGAGCTCCGCAGCGCCGACGGGACGATTTCCGCTCCATGTATGCGGTTTTCGTCCCGTCGGCATTTGGGCGGACCTAGACTGACTTCGTGATGAGCACGCGGACCCCGCTGGTCGGCCGGGCGACCGAGCTCGCCCGCATCGGCGAGGCCGCCGAGCAGGCCCGGAGCGGCTCGGGCTCGATCCTGCTGCTCTGCGGCGAGGCGGGCATCGGCAAGAGCCGGCTGGCCGAAGAGGCCGCCGGTACCTCAGAGCTGGTCCTGCGGGGAGCCGGGACGGAAGGCTCCGCCGTCCCCTACGGCCCGATCGTCGCCGCCCTGCGCTCCCGTTTGCGCAACGACCCGCATGCGCTTGATGAATGCGGCTCGCTCCTCCCCCACCTCGCTCTCCTCCTCCCCGAGCTGGGTGAGCCCGCCGCGGAGAGCGAACGGGCGACGATCTTCGAGGCGGTCCGCTGCGCCTTTGCCCACCTCAGCGCCGGGCAACCGGCGACGGTCGTCCTCGACGACCTGCAGTGGTCCGACGAGACGACCCTGGAGCTGCTCGCGGCCCTAGCCGAGCCGCTGCGGCAGATGCCGGTCCTGGTCGTCGCCGCCCACCGCTCCGACGGCCTCCCCCGCGACCACCGGCTGCGCTGGCTGCGCAACGAGCTCCGCCGCGGCGGACACCTGCAGGAGGTGGCGCTGGAGCCGCTCGACCGCGACGGCGTCGCCGAGCTACTGGGGGCGCTGCTGCCGGAGCAGCCCTCCCCCGCCCTCGTCAGGACCGTCCACGACCGGACGATGGGCTCGCCGTTCTTCGTCGAGGAGCTCGTCGCCGCCCTGCAGGTGAGGGACGCACTGCGCCCGAGCAGCCGCGGGCTGGAGCTGGCCGACCGGGACGAGCTGCCGCTGCCCGACACGGTCCGGGAAGCCGTGCTCGTCGCCGCCTCCGACCTCTCCGAGGAGGCCCGCGGCGCCGCCGAGGCCGCCGCGGTCAGCGGCCCGCAGCTCGACCTCCGCCTCGCCGGTGAGCTGGCGAGCGAAGCGGGCCTCGCCGAGCTGATCGAGAAGGGCCTGCTCGAGGAGCGGGACCCGGGACGGATCGCCTTCCGCCACGCCCTGGCGCAGGAGGCGCTCTACGCCGAGGTGCCCTGGATGCGCCGCCGCGAGCTCCACCGCGCGCTGGCCGAAGCGGTGGAACGGCTCGACGGCCCCAGCCTCGAGGCCGCAACCCACTGGCTCGGCGCCGGCGAGGAGCCCCGCGCCCGCGAGGCCCTGGTGCAAGCGGTGCTTGAATCCGAACGGCTCCACGCTTACCGCGATGCGGCACGGGCGGCGCGCCAGGCGCTCGAGCTCTGGCCGGAGGACGAGGAGAGCGATCTCCGTCTGGAGACGCTGGAGCGGTACGGACGCTGCGCCGAGATCGCCGGCGAGATGGCGGAGGCGGCGAAAGCCTGGCGCGAGCTGGCAGCCGACTGCGACCGGCGCGACGACGGCGCCGGCTACGGACAGGCGCAACGCCGGCTCGCGGCGGTCTACGTGCTGACCGGCGAGGGCGAGGCGGCCCTCGCCGCGAGACGCCTTGCCGCCGAGGGCTTCGCCGCTGCCGACCTTCCCGCGGAGGCCGCCCAGGAGCGGTTGGCGATGGCCGATCACCATCGCCGCGGCGCTCGCTACGGGGAGGCGGTCGAGCTAGCGGAGGTCGCCATCGCGGAGGCGAGCACGGCACAGCGAACCGATCTGCGCGCCCGGCTGCTCGGTCTGCGCGGCGTCGCGCAGGCCAAGGGCGGTGAATTCGAGCAAGGGCTCGCTGCGGTTCAAGAGGGGCTCGAGCTGGCGCTCGAAGAGGACCTGACCCCGGTCGCCGCCGAGCTCTACCAGCGCCTCAGCCTCGTCCTCTACGACGGCGCCGACTACCGCCGCGCCGAAGAGGCGCTCGACACCGCCCTCGGCCTCTGCCCCACCGACGGCGACGCCGGCACCCAGGTCGCCTGCGTCACCTGCCTCGTCTACGTGCTGCGCGAGCGCGGCGAGTGGTCGCGGGCCGAGCAGATGGGGCGCGAGCTGATCGAGTCCGACACCGCGGTCTGGGTGGCCGAGGGGCTGATTGGCGCGATCCATGCCTTCCAGGGCAAGCTCGCCTCCGCCCGCCGCCTGCTCACCGCCTCCCGCGCCGTCTCCTCCTCGGTCGGCCACTACAACATGTACGTCGACTCGACCACCGCCCTGGCGATGGTCGCCGCCGCCGAAGGGCTGGATGACGAGGCGGCCAGGCACTGCCGCGAGTTGCTCGCCCGTTGGGAGGAAGGAGAGGACCACCACTACTCGGTCTGGGGGATGCGCTGGGCCGCCGGCTACCACGCGTGCCGGGGCGACCGCGCCAGCGCCAACGCCTGCACCGAGGCACTGAGCAGGATGGCCGCCGAGGCGGGACACCCGGACGCGCTGGCCGCCCTCGCCCAGGCACTCGGCGAGCTGGCACTTCTGGAAGGCGACGAGGAGGCCGCGGCCGAGCACCTCTCCCGCGCGGTCGAGCTGCACCGAAGCCTGGCGATCCCCCACGAGCGGGCCCAGATCGAACTGCGGGCCGGCGTCGTCCTCGCCGCCGCGGGCGAGCGCGAGGAGGCGCTGGAGCGGCTCTGCGACGCCTACCGCAGCGCCCGCAAGCTCGGCGCCGGCCCGCTCGCCTCGACGGCGGCGCGGGAGGTGGCGGCGCTGGGCGAGTCGGTCGCGCAGCGGCTCGGCAGCCGCGCCGCGGCGGCCTCCGAAGACGGCGTCGCGCTGACCCGCCGCGAGCTCGAGGTGCTGCGCCACGTCGCGATCGGCCGCACCAACCGCGAGATCGCCCAGGAGCTGTTCATCAGCCAGCGCACCGTCGACATGCACGTCCGCAACCTGCTCGGAAAGCTCGATTGCCGCTCGCGGGTGGAGGCGAGCCACCGCGCCGGCGAGCTGGGGCTGCTGGATGCCTAGGCTCGCGCTCGGGCTGCTGCTCCTGGGTCTTACGGTCGCCCCCGCGGGGTGCGGGTCAGACAGCAGCTCCTCCACTTCGACCGCGACTTCCGGGTCCTCCAATCGCTACTTCGGCGAGCACCGGGGCCAGCAAGAAAGCTCGCTGCACCTCAGCGCCGCCGACTGCAAGGCACTTGCCGCGACCGTGCGAAAGCAGACGGGCAGCCCGGTGCGGCGCCGGTCAGAGCCGACCCCGCCCAACTCCCACTGCCAGATGCAGGGGCGCGGCGCCCACGTCTCGATCTCGCTCGACGCGGCCTACGCGGCGCGGCAGCGGTACTCGAACCGAATCGACGAGCAGGTGCAGTTCAACGCCGCCGACCCGACGAAGGTCCCGCATGCGGTCCCCGGCGTCGGCGACAAGGGTCCCTACAACCAGTACGCCAGCTGGATTCCCGCCTACAGCACCCTCTGGGCGGTCCGCGGCAACCGCTGGCTCACGGTCGTCTACTCGGTCGCCGGCAGGACTCGTCCGCAACGCCTGGCCGCCGCCGCACCCCTCGCCCGTCAGGCCTTCAGGCTGACGGCTCGCTAGCGGGCGGGATCTCGACCATCACGGTGACCGGGCCGTCGTTGATCAGCGCCACGCCCATACAGGCGCCGAAGACGCCCTTCTTTGCCCCCAGCCGCTCGCAGAAGCGGTCGTAGAGGGGCTCGGCGACCTCCGGGCGGGCGGCGCCGATGTAGCTGGGGCGATTGCCGCGACGGGCATCGCCGTAGAGGGTGAACTGACTGACGCAGAGGACCTCCCTCTCCCCCAGCGGCTCGTTCATCCGCCCCTCGGCGTCGTCGAAGATCCGCAGGTTCCGCACCTTCTCGGCCAGCCGGTCGGCCTCCTCCTCCCCATCGCCCACGCCGACCCCGAGCAGGATCACCATCCCCGGGCCGACCTGCGCTACACGGTCGCCCTCGACGTCGACTGCCGCCTGGCTGACCCGCTGGACCAGGGCCTTCATCCACTCCCTGCGAGCGCCTCGACCAGCGAGGAAGCGTCGTAGGCGCCGAAGAAGCGCTCGCCGTTGACGAAGAAGGTGGGGGTGCCGGTGGCGCCGCTGGCGGTGGCCGAAGCGATGTCGCGGGCGATGCGGTCGCGATGGGCGCCGGAGTCGATCTCGGCGGCGATCCGCTCGACGTCCAGGCCCAGGTCGCGCCCAACCTCCAGCATCGTCTCCAGCGAGAGTTTCGGCTGGTTCGCGTAGAGGGCGTCGTAGTACTCCCAGAACTTCCCCTGGGCTGCCGCCGCCTCGCTCGCTTCCGCCGCCAGCATCGCCAGCGGGTGCCGCTCGGGGATCGGCAGGTGGCGGAAGCCGAACAGCAGCCGCTCCCCCAGCCGCTCCCGCACCCGCCGCAGGCTCTTCTGGGCGCCGAGGCAGAAGGGGCACTGGAAGTCGCCGAACATCACCAGCTGCAGGGGCGCGTCCTGCGGCCCGCGAACGTGGTCGACGTCTTCCAACGAGGGTGAGAGCAGTTCCGCCACCAGACGCGATGTTATGTGGTCGATGAACAACGTCGAGTCGGTCTTCGTCCTCATCCTCGCCGCGGCGCTGCTGGTGCGGCTCGCCGACTACGGCAGGATCCCGGCGCCGATCGCGCTCGTGCTCGGCGGTTTGGCGATCGCCTTCGTGCCGGGCCTGCCGAGCATCGAACTCGACCCCGACACGATCTTCCTCGTCTTCCTGCCGCCGCTGGTCTACGCCGCCGGCTGGCAGACCTCGCCGCAGGAGCTGCGGGCGGTGATGCGGCCGCTGGCACTGCTCGCGATCGGCCTGGTCTTCGTCGCCGCCGCCGCGGTCGCCGCAGTCGCCCACGCTCTGGTGCCGGGGATGAGTTGGGCCGAGGCGGCGATCCTCGGCGCCGTCCTCGCTCCGACCGACGCCGTCGCCGCGACCTCGATCTTCCGCCGCCTCGGCGCGCCGGAGCGGGTGCGGCTGCTGGTCGAAGGCGAGTCGATGATCAACGACGGCACCGCCCTGGTCCTCTA
>Ga0068851_10000875_pt1 | contig 12984 bp, 8 predicted proteins | sample KBSCornC12_FD_66588 | JGI IMG/M metagenome (GOLD analysis project Ga0068851, IMG submission 66588) | Corn rhizosphere microbial communities from Kellogg Biological Station, Michigan, USA - KBS Corn C1-2 | ecosystem: Host-associated > Plants > Roots > Rhizosphere > Soil ...
AGTACGGCATGGTCGACCGCGTGCTCAAGGCGCGAACCGAATCGGCGGTCGCGTAGCGGCGGGACGGAACGAACAAGGCAATGACGGAAAAAGTCGGCGGCGAAAAGCTTCTCTATTGCTCCTTCTGCGGCAAGAGCCAGCACGAGGTGCGGAAACTCATCGCCGGTCCGTCGGTGTTCATCTGCGACGAGTGCATCGACCTCTGCAACGACATCATCCGCGAGGAGGCGAGCACCGAGACCGGCCAGAAGGCCGCGAAGAGCGACCTCCCCAGCCCGCACGAGATCTGCGAGATCCTCGACCAGTACGTGATCGGCCAGATCCAGGCCAAGAAGATCCTCTCGGTCGCGGTGTACAACCACTACAAGCGGTTGAAGACCGGCGGCAAGCAGGACGATGTCGAGCTCGCCAAGTCGAACATCCTGCTGATCGGGCCCACGGGCTCGGGCAAGACGCTGCTCGCGCAAACCCTGGCTCGCCTGCTGAACGTCCCGTTCGTGATCGCGGATGCCACCACCCTCACGGAAGCGGGCTACGTCGGCGAGGATGTCGAGAACATCATCCAGAAGCTGCTGCAGAAGTGCGACTACGATGTGGAGAAGGCCCAGCGCGGCATCGTCTACATCGACGAGATCGACAAGATCTCCCGCAAGAGCGACAACCCCTCGATCACCCGCGATGTGTCGGGCGAGGGCGTGCAGCAGGCGCTGCTGAAGCTCATCGAGGGCACCATCGCCTCGGTGCCGCCGCAGGGCGGGCGCAAGCACCCGAACCAGGAATTCGTCCAGGTCGACACGACCAACATCCTCTTCATCTGCGGCGGCGCATTCGGCGGGCTGGAGAAGGTCATCCAGAACCGCACGGACCGCACCAGCATGGGCTTCGGCGCCCAGGTGCGCTCCACCAGCAACCGCCAGGTGCTGAACGAGCTGCTCCACGAGGTCGAGCCCGAAGACCTCATCAAGTACGGCCTCATTCCCGAGTTCGTCGGGCGCCTGCCGGTCGTGGCGGTGCTGGACGAGCTCGATTCGAGCGCGCTGGTGAAGATCCTCACCGAGCCCAAGAACGCGCTCGTCAAGCAATACCAGAAGCTCCTCCTCATGGAGGGCGTGGAGCTGGAGTTCCGCGACCATGCCCTGACGGCCATCGCCAAGCGCGCCCTCGAGCGCCGCACCGGCGCCCGCGGCCTGCGGTCGATCATCGAGCACGCGTTGCTCGACATCATGTTCGACCTGCCGTCGCTCGCGAACGTGCAGAAGGTGGTGGTCGACGAGGGCAGCATCGCCGGCGATGCGAAGCCCCTGCTGATCTACTCCGACCAGCCGAAGGTCGCGAGTGGCCAGCAGTAGAGCCTGCTCCCGATCCCTCCTGCCGCCCCCGCGGGGCTTGATCGGGCCGTTGCCCGACCCAACGTATTGAGCATCCTGACCAGGAAACCGAAATGACCGCTTCCTTCTCCGCCGACTCCCGTGTCCTGCCGCTATTGCCGCTGCGGGACGTGGTGGTCTTCCCGCACATGGTGATCCCGCTGTTCGTGGGTCGCCCCAAGTCGATCAAGGCCCTGGAAGCCGCGATGGAGGAGGGCAAGAACGTAGTCCTGGTGGCGCAGAAGTCCGCCGCCAAGGACGAGCCGAACCCGGAGGACCTCTACGAGGTCGGCACCGTCTCGACCATCCTGCAGATGCTGAAGCTCCCCGACGGCACCGTGAAGGTGCTGGTGGAAGGCGTGCAGCGCACGCGCATCGTCCGGGTGCTCACCGACAAGGCCAATTTCGAGGCCGAGATCGAGATGATCCCGACCGAGGAGCCCGATTCGAACGAGGTCGAAGCCATGCGCCGCACGCTGCTGGCGCAGTTCGACCAGTACGTGAAGCTCAACAAGAAGATCCCGCCCGAGGTCCTCACCTCGCTTTCCGGGATCGACGGCGCCGGCCGCCTTTCCGACACCATCGCCGCGCACCTGCCGCTCAAGCTCGAGCAGAAGCAGCAGATCCTCGAGATGTTCAACGTCGGCCGCCGCCTCGAGCAGCTCCTGCAGCTCCTCGAGACCGAGATCGACATCATGCAGGTGGAGAAGCGCATCCGCGGGCGCGTGAAGCGCCAGATGGAGAAGTCGCAGCGCGAGTACTACCTGAACGAGCAGGTGAAGGCCATCCAGAAGGAGCTCGGCGATTCCGAGGAAGGCGCGGACATCGACGAGCTCGAGAAGAAGATCAAGACCGCGCACATGCCGAAGGAAGCGCGCGTGAAGGCCGAGGCGGAGCTGAAGAAGCTGAAGCTCATGTCGCCCATGTCGGCCGAGGCCACCGTCGTGCGCAACTACATCGACACGATCGTGGGCCTGCCGTGGAAGAAGAAGACCAAGGTCTCCAACGATCTCACCAATTCCGAGAAGATCCTCGACCAGGACCATTACGGCCTGGAGAAGGTGAAGGAGCGCATCGTCGAGTACCTCGCGGTGCAGCAGCGCGTGGACAAGCTGAAGGCGCCCATCCTGTGCCTCGTGGGCCCGCCCGGCGTCGGCAAGACGTCGCTGGGGCAATCGATCGCGCGCGCGACCAACCGCAAGTTCGTGCGCATGTCGCTCGGCGGCGTGCGCGACGAGGCGGAGATCCGCGGCCACCGCCGCACGTACATCGGCTCCATGCCCGGAAAGATCCTGCAGAACATGTCCAAGGTGGGCGTGCGCAATCCGCTCTTCCTGCTGGACGAGGTGGACAAGATGGGCATGGACTTCCGCGGGGATCCGTCGTCCGCGCTGCTGGAGGTCCTCGATCCGGAGCAGAACCACACGTTCGTGGACCATTACGTCGAGGTCGAGTACGACCTCTCGGACGTGATGTTCGTCGCGACTTCCAACACGCTCAACATCCCGGGCCCGTTGCTGGACCGGATGGAGCTGATCCGCCTCTCCGGCTACACCGAGGAGGAGAAGCTCCACATCGCCAAGATGTACCTTCTGCCCAAGCAGGTGAAGGCCAACGGCATCAAGAATGGCGAGCTCACGATCACGGATGGCGCGCTGCGCGACATCACGCGCTACTACACGCGTGAGGCTGGCGTGCGCGGCCTCGACCGCGAGATCGCCAAGATCTCGCGCAAGGTGGTGAAGTCGATCCTGGTGAAGAAGAAGGAAGGCTCGCACATCACCGTCAACTCGAAGAACCTGGACAAGTACCTCGGCGTGCGCAAGTACACGTACGGCATCGCCGAGAAGGAAAACCAGATCGGCCAGGTCACCGGCCTCGCGTGGACCGAAGTCGGCGGCGAGCTCCTCACCGTGGAAGCGGTCAAGCTCCCCGGCAAGGGCAACACCGTCACCACCGGCAAGCTGGGCGACGTGATGCAGGAATCGATCAAGGCGGCCGTGTCCGTGGTGCGCGCGCGTGCCAAGCGCCTCGGCATCCCGGAGGATTTCTACCAGACGCTGGACCTCCACATCCACCTGCCCGAGGGCGCCACGCCGAAGGATGGCCCCTCGGCGGGCATCGCGATCGCCACGGCGATCACCTCGGTGCTCACCGGCATCCCGGTGCGCTGCGATGTCGCGATGACGGGCGAGATCACGCTGCGCGGCGAGGTGCTGCCGATCGGCGGCCTCAAGGAGAAGCTGCTCGCGGCCCACCGCGGCGGCATCAAGACGGTGCTCATCCCGGAGGAGAACGTGAAGGACCTCCAGGAGATCCCGGACGAGGTGAAGAGCGCGATCGAGATCGTGCCGGTGCGCTGGTTCGACGCGGTGCTGGAGCGGGCGCTGGAGCGCAAGCCCGAGCCGCTGCCCGAAGCCGCGCCGGCCACGCCTCCGGCCGCGCCCGCCCCGGAAGCCCGGCCGGTCGTCACCAAGCACTAGCACGACGCGGTTGCCTGGGTCCCCGCCTTTGCGGGGACGGCGGCGGCGCGCCCCGTCCCGCTGGAAAACCCGCTATTTTTCCGCTAAAATCGTCCTCTTCGCAGGTGCTGTGCCGGGGTGCTTAGCTCAGCTGGTAGAGCGTCGCCCTTACAAGGCGAATGTCGGGGGTTCGATCCCCTCAGCACCCACCAGCCGCAAGGCTGTCCAATCCAGTGCTGGAGTGGTAGTTCAGTTGGTTAGAATACCGGCCTGTCACGCCGGGGGTCGCGGGTTCGAGTCCCGTCCACTCCGCCAGATCGAAGGGCTGAAGCCGAGAGGCTTCAGCCCTTTACCCAAGAAGCCCATCCCATGCTCGAGCAGATACGCGAATTCGGCAACAAGAGGATCGTCCGCTTCCTCTTCGCGCTCTTCCTGATCATCCCCTTCGGCCTCTTCGGCATCGACTACTACTTCAGGTCGCCCGTGGGCGGGGACACCGTCGCTTCGGTGGGGTCGGCTCGCGTGGGCCAGACCGAGCTCGACCAGGCGATGCGCAACCAGGCCGAGGTCTACCGCCAGCAGTTCCGCGGCAACTTCGATGCCTCCCTCATGGACAACCCGGAGGTGAAGCGCTCGGTGCTCGACAAGCTGATCAACGAGAAGCTGGTCGCGGTCGGCTCGGAGCGCGCGGGCGTGCGCATCCCGGACAAGGTGCTCGCCGAGCGCATCGCCTCGGAGCCCTTCTTCCAGGACAACGGCCGCTTCTCGCAGGAGCGCTACAACCAGGTCGCGAAGGCGCAGGGCCTCACGCCCGTCGGGCTGGACGACCGCCTGCGCGCCGACTATCGCCAGCAGCAGTTCCGCAACGCCATCGTCGAGACCGCGTTCGTGCCCAAGGCCGTGCTCGACAGCTTCGTGAAGCTCTCGGAGCAGACGCGCGAGGTGAGCGTGGTGAACCTCACGCCGGACGCGTACACGGCGCAGGTGAAGCTCACCCCGGAGCAGCTCAAGGCGTACTACGAAGGGCACACGCCGGAGTTCACCACGCCCGAGCAGGTGCGCGTCGAGTACGTGGAGCTCTCGGCCGATGCTCTCGCGGCGAAGGAAGCGGTGCCCGCGGAGGAAGTGAAGCGCGCCTACGACGAGGGCGTGCAGCGCGGCCAGTTCGGCGAGCCGGAGCAGCGGCGCGCGAGCCACATCCTCATAGCGGTCAAGGCGGATGCGAGCGAGGCGGACCGCAAGGCGGCAGAAGCGAAGGCGAAGGCCATCGCCGACCAGGTGCGCAAGAATCCCAAGGCGTTCGCCGACGTCGCGAAGAAGGAATCGCAGGATCCGGGCTCCGCCGTGAACGGCGGCGACCTCGGCTTCTTCGGCCGCGGCTCCATGGTGAAGCCGTTCGAGGACGCGGTGTTCCAGGCGAAGAAGGACGAGATCGTGGGGCCCGTCGCGTCCGACTTCGGCTTCCACGTGATCGAGGTGACCGACATCAAGCCCTCCAAGGTGAAGTCGCTCGCCGAGGCCACGCCGGAGCTGGACGCCACGATGAAGAAGCAGGCCGGCCAGCGCAGGTTCGCCGAGGCCGCGGAGACCTTCTCGAACATGGTCTACGAGCAGTCGGCGAGCCTCAAGCCCGCGGCCGACGCGCTCAAGCTCACCGTGCAGCAGTCGCCGTGGATCCTCAAGGGCAAGCCCGGCGTGCCGCTGCTCGCCAACCCGAAGCTGCAGGCGGAGATCTTCTCCAGCGATGCCATCTCGGCCAAGCGCAACACCTCGGCGGTGGAAGTCTCGCCCGGCGTGCTCGTGGCCGCGCACGTGATCGAGCACAAGCCTGCCGAGCAGCGCCCGTTCGATACCGTCCGTGCCGAGATCGAGAAGCGGCTGCAGCGCGAGGAAGCGCTCAAGCTCGCCAAGGCCGACGGCGAGGCGAAGCTCAAGCTCCTGCAGGAAGGCAAGGACGCAGGCCTCAAGTGGCCGGCGCCGCTCGCGGTGAACCGGCAGAAGACCGGCGGGCTCTTCCCGCAGGTGATCGACCGCGCCTTCCGCGTGGATGCGAAGAAGCTGCCCGGCTACGTCGGCACCGATACGCCGGTGGGCTATTCGCTCGTGCAGGTGAGCAAGGTGATCGAGCCCGAGAAGGTCGATCCCGCGCAGCGCGACGCCATGGGCGGGCGCCTGCGCGACGCGGTCGCGGTCGAGGAGCTCGAGGCCACGCTCTCCAGCCTGCGCGAGCGCGTCGGCGTGCAGGTCCGCAAGGACGCCTTCGAGCGCAAGAGCCAGGCGCAGCAGTAAGTCCCGGGCCTAGTCCTCGGTCAGGCCGGCGGCGGTGGTGTTGAAGCCCGCGTCCACGTAGACGATCTCGCCGGTGATGCCGCTCGCGAGGTCGGAGAGGAGGAAGGCGGCGGTATTGCCCACCTCGTCGATGGTCACGCCGCGGCGCAGCGGCGCGCTCTTCTCCACGAAGTGCAGGATCTTCGAGAAGCCGCCGATGCCCGCCGCGGCGAGCGTCTTGATCGGCCCCGCCGAAATCGCATTCACGCGCACCGCCCGCGGCCCGAGGCTCGCGGCCAGGTAGCGCACGCCCGCCTCGAGGCTCGCCTTGGCGAGCCCCATCACGTTGTAGTTGGGCACCGAGCGCACGGCCCCGAGGTAAGAAAGCGTAACGATGGCCCCGCCCCCGGGCGGCATCATGGGGACGGCGGCCTTCGCGAGCGCGGCCAGGCTGAAGCTCGAGATGTCGTGGGCCATGCGGAACGCCTCGCGGCTCGTGGCCTCGTGGTAATCGCCTTTCAGCGCCTCGCGCGGCGCGAAGGCGATCGCGTGCACGAGGCCGTCGAGGCGGTCCCACTGCCGGGCGAGCCCGGCGAAGGCGGCCTCGATCTGCGCGTCGTCGGAGACATCGCAGGCAAACACCCGGTCGGTGCCGAACTCGCGGGCGAGGTCCAGCACGCGCTCGCGGATGCCTTCGCCCTGGTAGGTGAAGGCGAGCTCGGCGCCCTCGCGCGCGCAGGCCCTGGCGATGCCATAGGCGATGGAGCGGTTCGAAAGCATCCCGGTGACCAGGATGCGCCTTCCTTGCAGGAAGCCCATGCAGCGGTGTCCTTCCCCTAGAATTGTGAGATGGATCGAGTGCAGAGACGGCGTGGCAGTCTAGCGCATTCGGTGGCGGCGCTTGCGCTGCTGCTCGTGGCGTCCGTCGCCTTTGCACAGACCAGGGTGCTGCGCACCGCGTTCCTCATCGCGGAGACCAATTTCGACCCCGCTTTCACCTCGGACCTCTACTCGAACAGCATCACCGAGGAGATCTTCGAGGCGCCGCTCACCTACGACTTCTTCGCCTCCCCCGCGAAGTTGAGGCCCCAGACGCTCGAGGCGCTGCCGGAGATCACCGACGGCGCGCGGACGTACACGCTGCACGTGCGCCACGGCATCTTCTTCGCCGACGACCCGGCCTTCGGGGGCAAGCCGCGCGAGCTCGTCGCGGCGGACTACGAGTTCGCGCTCAAGCGCCTCGTGGATCCGAAGGTCGCGTCTCCCAACCTCTGGCTCATCGAAGGACGCATCAAGGGCGTGGCGGAAGCCTCGGCGCAGGCGCGCAAGTCGGGGCGCTTCGACTACGACGCGCCCATCGCCGGCATCGAGGTGGTCGACCGCTACACCCTGCGCCTGCACCTGGAGAAGCCGGACTACGACCTGCTGTACATCCTCGCCATGCCCAACGTCGGCGCACAGGCGCGCGAGGTGGTGGAACGCTATGGCGACGATATCGGCGCCCACCCGGTGGGCACGGGAGCGTTCGTGCTCGCGGAGTGGAAGCGCTCGTCGCGCATCGTGCTCGAGCGCAATCCGCGCTTCCGCGAGGAGCACTTCGAGGCCGAGCCCGCCCCCGACGACGCCGAGGCGCAGGCCCTCTACGCCCAGGTGAAGGGCAGGCGCCTGCCGATGGTGGACCGGGTCGAGGTCTCGATCCTCGAGGAGGCGCAGCCGCGCTGGCTCGCATTCCTCAACCGCGAGCTCGACTGGGTGAACGTGCCGAGCGAGTTCATCAACATGGCCATTCCGGGCGGCCGCATCGCGCCGTGGCTCGACAAGCGCGGCGTGCGCCTCATGCGCAGCGTGGAGCCCGACCTCGTGTACCTGTACTTCAACATGAAGGACCCGAGCTGGGGCGGGTACACGCCGGAGAAGGTCGCGCTGCGCCGGGCTGTCGCGCTCGCGTACAACAACGAGGAGGAGATCCGCGTCATCCGCAACAACGGCGCCATCGCGGCGCAATCGCCGCTGCCGCCCGGCGTGCTGGGCTACGACCCGAAATTCACCATCGGCAAGGCCTACGACCCGGCGCGCGCGAAGGCGCTGCTCGACATGTACGGCTACGTGGACCGCGACGGCGACGGCTGGCGGGACAGCCCCGACGGCAGCCCGCTGGTCTTCGTCTACACCACGCAGCCCTCGCAGGAGGACCGCAACTACAGCGCGCTGTGGCAGAAATGCCTGGAGGCGATCGGCATCAAGGTCGAGGTGCAGGTCGCCAAGTGGCCGGAAAACCGGAAGAAGGCGAAGCTGGGGCTCCTGCAGAGCTGGCAGCTTTCGTGGGGCGCCGATTATCCGGACGGCGAGAACTTCTACCAGCTCCTCTACGGCCCGAATTGCGGCACCTCGAACGACGGCTGCTTCCAGTTGAGGGAGTTCGACGACCTGTACGAGCGGGCGTCGCTCCTGCCGCCCGGGGCGCAGCGTACCGCGATCTACCAGCAGATGGCGCGGCTCGTCCTCGCCTATGCGCCCTGGATCCTGAACGTGCACCGCGTGCGCAACCAGCTCCTGCAGCCCTGGGTGCGCGGCTGGCGCAAGCACCCGTTCCTGCATGAGGGATACCGCTACGCCGACATCGATGCCGAGCGGCAGGCGCGCGAGCTTCATTAGGGCTTCACCGGGGGTAAAAATGGGATTTCCGGCGGTATCGCGCGGCGGTTTTACCCCCCTGAACCGCTATAATTCAGAAGTTTTGTCCTCCTTTCCCGCCTTGCGTCCGCTTCGCCTCCTCGCGCTCTTCACCGCCTTCTTGCTGGTCCTGGGAATGCCGCTCGCCCAGGCGCAGCAGAAGGTGCTGCGCATCGCTTTCCGGACCGCGGAGACGGGTTTCGACCCGCAGCGCGTGCAGGACCGCTATTCGGTCGGCATCTGCGAGAACATCTTCGAGGGGCTGCTCACCTACGACTACCTCGCGCGCCCCGTGAAGCTCACGCCGCTCACCGCGGAGCGCGTGCCGGATCCGGAAGAAAGCGGCACGCGCTACACCTTCCGCATCCGCCCCGGCATCTACTTCGCCGACGATCCGGTCTTCAAGGGGCAGAAGCGCGAGCTCACCGCGAACGACATCGAGTACTCCATCAAGCGCTTCCGCGACCCGGCGCTGCGCAGCCCCTACGAGTGGCTGTTCGAGAACAAGCTGGTGGGCCTCGACGAGCTCGCCGAGCAGGCGAAGAAGAGCGGGAAGTTCGACTACGAGGCGAAGGTGGCCGGCCTCGAGGTGCGCGACCGGTACGTGATCAGCTTCAAGCTGAAGGAGCCGGACTACAACTTCCTCTATGTCCTCGCGATGCCGAACGTGGTGCCGGTCGCGCGCGAGGTGATCGAGGCGTATGCCTCCGACACCATGGCGCACCCGGTGGGCACGGGTCCCTTCGTGCTGCGCGAGTGGGTGCGCCGGGCCAAGATCGTCCTCGAGCGCAACCCCAACCATCGCGGCTACGAGCTCGACACCCAGTACGCGGATCCGGGAGACGAATGGGATCGCCGCGCCATCGAGGCGCTGCACGGCAAGCGCCTGCCGCTGCTGGACCGCGTCGAGATCTATCCCATCGAGGACGACCAGCCGCGCTTCCTCGCGTTCCTGAACAAGGAGCACGACATCCTCGACGAGACGCCGCCATCGTTCATCAACCAGGTGCTGCCGCGCGGCAAGCTCGCGCCCTCGCTCGAGAAGGAGGGCGTGCACGTGTTCCGGGAGCTCCAGCCGGAGATCACGTACGACGTCTTCAACGTGGACGAGGTGGTGAACGGCCAGCCGAATCCGCTCGGCGGCTATACGCCCGAGCGCGTGGCGCTGCGCCGGGCGCTGGTGATGGCGCACGATCGCAACGCGGAGATCGAGATCGTCCGCAAGGGCCAGGCGATGCCGGCGCAGTCCGCGGTGCCGCCGGGCGTGGTCGGCTACGACCCGGACCTGCGCTCCCCCGCTTCGGACGCCGACGTGCCCCGCGCCAAGGCGCTCCTCGACATGTACGGCTATGTCGACCGCGACGGCGACGGCTGGCGCGACCTGCCCGACGGCCGGCCGTTGGTGCTGCAGTACAAATACAACATCGGCAGCGACTCGAGGCAGCTGGCCGAGCTGTGGGTGAAGTGCGGCGCGGCAGTCGGCATCCGCATCGAGGCGCTCGCCGTGCAGTTCGCGGACCTGCTCAACGACAAGCGCGTGGGCAATTTCCAGATGAGCGGCTCGGCGTGGATCGCCGACTATCCCGATGCGCAGAACTTCCTGCAGCTCCTCTACGGACCCAACACCAACCAGTCCAACGAGGCGCGCTTCAGGCTGCCCGCGTTCGACCGGCTGTACGAGAAGTCGCTCACCATCCCCGACAGCCCCGAGCGCAACCACCTCTACCGCGAGATGAACCGCCTGCTGCTCGCGTACGCCCCGTGGCGGCTGGGCGTGCACCGCATCTACAACCACTTGCAGTACCCGTGGGTGAAGGCTTACAAGAAGCATCCGATCCTGTATACCAACTTCAAGTACCTGGACCTGGACGTGGCCGCGCAGCACGCCGGCACGTCCCGGTAGCCGGCCAATAGGGAGCGCGACGTGACGGCGTACGTGATTCGAAGGCTCTGGCAGATGATCCCGACCATCGCCGGCGTCATCCTGCTGATCTTCTTCCTGTTCAACTGGGTGGGGGGCGATCCCGCGCAGGTCCTCGCGGGCAAGATCTCCAACCCGGAGCAGATCGCCAACATCCGCCGCCAGCTGGGCGTCGACCAGCCCTACTGGTACCAGCTCCTGGTGTTCGTGAAGCAGGTCTTCACGTTCGACTTCGGGCGCAGCTGGTCCACCAACGAGGAGGTGTCGCACATCCTGCTCACGCGCGTGGGGCCCACGCTCACGATCATGGTGCCGGTGCTCATCATCGAGACTTCGCTGGCGGTGCTGTTCGCGATCATGGTCGCGTACGTGCGCGGCAGCCTCACCGACCGCGTCATCATGATCGTCTGCACCACCGCGATGTCGATCAGCTTCCTGGTCTACATCATCGTGTTCCAGTGGCTCTTCGGCTTCGTGCTCGGCTGGTTCCCGGTGCAGGGATGGAGCGAGAGCTTCGTGAGGAACCTCACCAGCTACGCACCGCTGCCGATCATGCTCGCCGTTGCGGTAGGGCTCGCGCCGGAGCTGCGCCTCTACCGCTCGTTCTTCCTCGACGAGATCAACCAGGACTACGTGCGCACCGCCCGCGCCAAGGGGCTGCCGGAGAAGGCGGTGATGATGAAGCACGTGCTGCGCAACGCGATGATCCCGATCCTCACCAACCTCGGCATCCTGCTGCCCGGCGTCTTCGTGGGCTCGTTCCTGCTCGAGGTGTTCTTCTCCATCCCGGGGCTCGGCCGCGAGATCATCACGGCCGTGAATCGCAGCGACTTCCCGGTGATCAAGGCGGTCACCGTCTACCTCGCCATCCTCACCATGGTGGTCAACCTGGTGGTCGACGTGATGTACAAGTTCGTCGACCCGAGAGTGAGCTTCAAATGAGCGCCGGCAAAGAGCTGCAGCAATCCTCGTCCGGGGTCATCGCCGCTCCCGGGCAGGTTCCGTCGGGAGTACAGCCTCCGCCTCCCGCGCAGGAATCGCCCGGCCTGTGGACGCTCGCCTGGCGGCGCCTGCGGCAGGACACCGTCGGCATGGTGTCGCTCGTGATCGTGGTTTTCTTCCTGGTCATGATCGCGGCCTCGTACTTCGGGCTCATCGCGAAGGACTGGAACCGGGAGAAGGGCGTCTCGTACGCGAATCCCTCGTTCCTCGCCGGCGCGGAGAACCTCGAGGCGAAGGCGATGGCCGAGAAGGCCGCCGCCGCCAAGTCGCCGCCCGTGGACCTTTCCGATGTCGATCCGCTGGCGCCGCGCTACAAGGAGTGGGAGGAGCGCGCCGCGAAGATCGCGGTGACGGAAACGAAGCGCGCCGAGACACTGCCCTTCGGCGGCGACAAGTGGGGACGCGATGTGCTGCAGAAGGCGGTGAAGGGCGCCGAGGTCTCGATCTTCGTGGGCCTCCTGGCGGCACTCCTCGCCGTTTCCATCGGGACCATGCTCGGGGCCGCCGCCGGCTATTTCGGCCGATGGGTGAACGACCTGCTCGAGTGGTTCTACAACATCTTCACTTCCATCCCCTACATCCTGCTCATCCTCTCCTTCGCGGCGGTGGCGGCCGCGACGGGCAAGTTCGGCAAGGGCATCGTGCCGATCGTGCTCATCCTCTCGCTCACCGGCTGGACCGGCATCTATCGCCTCATCCGCGCGGAGTACATCAAGCACGGCAGCCGCGAGTACGTGAAGGCCGCGCAGGCGATCGGCGCCTCCAACTTCTCGCGCATGTTCCACCACATCCTGCCCAACGTGAGCCACGTGGCGCTGGTGCAGCTGTCGCAGCACACCGTGTCGTTCATCAAGGCGGAAGTGATCCTCTCCTTCCTCGGCTTCGGCGTGCCCGTCGACATGGTGTCGTGGGGCACGATGCTCGCCGAGGCGCAGAACGAGCTCGTGATCGGCAAGTGGTGGCAGCTCGCCGCCGCCGGCGCCTCGATGGCGATCCTGGTGACAGCGTTCTCGCTGTTCACCGATTCGCTGCGCGATGCGCTCGATCCGAAGTTGAAGTGACCGGAGGCCAAGAGTGAAACGATATTCATCTCCGGTCATCCCGGCGCAGGCCGGGATCCAGTTTTGCCCTCGGGAGCTTGGATCCCGGACCATCGCCGCAGCTGCGGCGTCCGGGATGACGAGCGTGATCGCCGCAGCTGCGGCGTCCGGGATGACGAGCGTGATCGCCGCAGCTGCGGCGTCCGGGATGACGAGCGTGATCGCCGCAGCCGCGGCGTCCGGGATGACGA
>Ga0068851_10000876_pt1 | contig 12983 bp, 7 predicted proteins | sample KBSCornC12_FD_66588 | JGI IMG/M metagenome (GOLD analysis project Ga0068851, IMG submission 66588) | Corn rhizosphere microbial communities from Kellogg Biological Station, Michigan, USA - KBS Corn C1-2 | ecosystem: Host-associated > Plants > Roots > Rhizosphere > Soil ...
GCCGCAGGCTTACAAGACCTTCCGCGACAAGCAGGACCGTTGCACGAAGGTAGTTCTAAAGCCATGGGAATCCGCAGCGGCAGCCTGACCTTGCATCTGCCCCGGCCAACCATCGGGGAGCGCGAGACCCCCTCGCTCTCCCCGAAACCTCCACCTACTGACTCCGCTCCACCCCCCAGGATTTCCTTCCAGCAAAATTTTTCAGTAAACATGAAACGGGCGCGCGGCTCGCTTCACCATCCTTCCGAAAGCTGGGTTTACAAGCCTCCACGCTGTGGCCTACGGCCGCTCCGCTCTCAACTTGCCCGACCTGTTGAGAATCCTTGCCACGCGCCAAGCAAAACTTGGCCCCTTCCCTTGCAACTTGAGGAACGGATATGCCCTCCCCCAAGGTCACGACCTCTCCCGATACGTTGCAGCCGGCTCTGGAACTGATCTACCTAGCTACACTTCAGCCAGAGCTGGCCAGTCAGAGCCTCCGCAAACTATTGCTGGCCAACCCCGAGTACTTCAGCAGCCTGCCCGAGAGATCATTTCAGGTCGTCCTCAACATCAACGGCGATACCGCCTTTGAAAGCCTGGGCTGCGTCAGCTATGTCCCGCTTCTCAATCAGCTCTACGCGTCCATCCAGGTCAAGCGCGATTGGGGCTACTCTCTGGCCCAGAACCACAGCAACTCACGCGAATATGTGCGCTTCTACTTGTCCTCTGATGGTGGCGCTACCTGGCACAATGAGGGGCTGACAGCCTTCAGTGTTGGCGACGAACCGGGAGCCCGGCCGCGCATTCACATCATCACCAAACGGATTGACCTTTCCGACCGCATCCAATTTGCTCAGTATCCGCCCCTTGTTCGCGCGATCCTCTCTTGGAACACGCCTCCTCCTCCGGACACACCGGATTGGACTCCGCTTTGGGGAAACGTCCTCGACACTCAAATTCTCAACGTACGAGCAGATGCTTGTCGGACCGATCGCCTGCAACCAGGTTCCTGGGGCCATTTTGCGGGCGAAACCGTTTCGGAAGAACGTGTGGGACGTCCCTCCGATTTGTCCGACTCGGGGCCGACTGGCGTCCCCGCGCCAGCCGGCCTCCCTTCTAGAACCCGTAATACCAAAGATGACTACCAGGTAATCGGCCGATAGCCGGACCGGATTCACCCGTTAGCTTGCTGTACTTTGTTGTGCCTTGGTTCTCTACCACCTTGTCGATCTGGTCCTGGCAAGGAGCCAGATCGGCCAGCTTCTCCAGTGGCAGGCCGCGTTCCCCGATGCGCCTGCCGCCTGGAGAGGAAAGTCGGTCACCCCCCCATGGTCAAGCCGTCCCCCGCCCCTCCTGCTCCCTCGCGCCGTGTCCGACCGGAAAAGTGCCGCCCCCGCGACTCTCGTAATCTCCGTCAACCTTTTGGGATGTTATACTTACGTCCTCTAAGGTCATCGGGGAAAACCTTGCAGTTTCATGCGTTCGATGCAGCATACATCGAAAGACTCTGCGCTGGGGACCACCGCACACAGGAGCATTTCGTTGGTTACTTCACCGAATTGCTTCATCTGAAGCTCCGCTCGCGGCTGCAGTCCCCCCAGGCGATTGAGGACGTGCGCCAGGAGACATTTGCCCGCGTCTTTGCCGGCCTCAGAAAACCCGGCGCCCTGCGCCAGCCGGAAAGTCTCGGTGCCTTCGTCAATACCGTTTGTAATAACGTCCTCTTCGAGCACTACCGCGCCTCCTCCCGCGCCCAATCTCTCGATGATGAGGGTGCAGTCGAGCCCGCATCCACCGCAGCCGACGCCCATTCCATTGCAGTTGCGGGGCAAATCAGCGTCAAGGTCCAGCAGATCCTGCTCGGTATGCCCATGCGGGACCGATCCCTCTTGAAAGCTATCTTTTTCGACGAACGCGATCGGGACGAGATTTGCCGGGAATTCGGCGTCGATCGCGAATATCTCAGGGTCTTGCTGCACCGCGCCAAACAGGATTTTAAAGTCGAGTACCTTAAGAAACTCGGCGGAGAACTTTATCAGGCAAAAAGTTGAAACGGGTATGAAGGCTGGATCACCATTCAACGATGGAGCCAGCCAGGAAAAGGCGATGGATCACGGAGAAGCACTACAAATGATGGCAGCGGAGCGTTACCTCCTCGACGAACTCACGCCGGAAGAGCGGGATGCATTCGAGCTCCACATGTTCGGTTGCCACGAATGTGCCCTCGACATCCGCGCTGGAGCGAGCTTTATAAACGAAGCCAAGTCTCAGCTTTCAAAAACCGTCGCTGAGCCTCCCGCTCCTGTCCCAGCAACGGGTCCGCCACTGAAGCCCACTTCAAAAAAGCGCGGCTGGTCGTTGCTGTGGCAGCCCGCCTTTGCTGCGCCTGCATTCGCCCTTTTGCTCGGCGTCATCGCATTCCAGAACATCGCAACGATTCCGTCGCTGCGCAGATCGGCAACAGAGCCCCGCGTGCTCTACTCCAATCCCATCCATATCGGAACGCGTGGCTCCAGCCACACCGCTGTCGAGGCCGATCGCAAGGAAGGCCTTGCTCTCTCCATCGAGCTGCCGCAGTCTTCAACTTACAGTTCGTATGTTTTCGAACTGGATGACCCCACCGGCAAAACGGTTTGGACGCGAACCATCGCCCAGCCAACCACTGATGCCGAAAACGACAACGTGGTTTCACTCGTGATTCCGGGGTCGGGGCTCCAGCAGGCCTCTTACACGCTCGTTCTGTCCGCGATCACATCTGAAAACAACCGTGTCGAAATTGACCGGCGCGCTCTCGACTTACAATTCAAAAACTGAAGCCCAACAGTATCGGAGAAAGTGAAGCCACATGTCCGACGGAAACAGGCGCTACCACAAATACCACGCAGAGGCATACACGCTGGATGGTGAGTTGCATCTGCCGTTTCAGCAAAAGACCTGCTCGCACACCTCGTCGAAGCTGAACGAGCACGGAGGCTACGTTACCCAGCACGCAGAGCGTTTCCATCTCGGCGGGGTCATCACCTTCCGTTCCTCGTATACGCATGTTGGTGGAAACCTCGATTCCAAACCCGACCACGGCTGGAACACCATCACCACTGCTGCCATCGAAGGCCTCAACGTGATGGAGGTGGTGACAGCAGACCGCGTGGTCGCCCAGATCTCCACCGACCACCCTCTGGAGGGCTACGTTCCGCGCGTCACCTTCCTCGGCACCCGCTTTGAGAACCTGCGAATCGCCGGTCATCCGGTAAAGCTCGATTTCGATCCCGGCATTGTTGGGTCCAAACCCTCCAGCGATGCGTCGTATCCCACCGATTCCGGATTTCTTCAGCGTGTCGCACGACAGTACGAGCGCATCCGCGATCACCAGAATCTTCCTGACGAACTTGCAACGCGTTACAATCAACTTCCGTCAGCTTCAGCAAATCGGGAGTCCATCGAGTGCTCACTGGTCAACCAGGTGGAGGGTTCCTTTCCGGGCGACTCCTTTGGCCATGTGATCTATGTTCCCGACTTTGGCAAAATCCATCTCGCGACCTTGCGAATCGATCACTCGGACTTCAACGACAAGGGCATCCCCAGGCAAACTCTGATTTCTCTCGTCATGCTCCGCCTCGAGATGGGCTGCATTGGTGGTGGTTCAATTTCGCTCGGCGGTGGCAAAACCAACGGCTCGACGCTGCCCTAGCCGAGACAACATCCCAGTCGGTACAACCGCTCAGAGCTTCGATCGACCGTTTTCGCAGTCCTTCTACGCTGCGCGCCCAGCGGCTCGCGTGGTTTCTTGCTCTTCTCGTTCTTGCTCCCCTGTCCGATACCGGGCGTCCGGACCCTCGCTCTGCTTATGGCCACGCACGAGAACAGTTCCAGCATGGACACCTGGCGGAAGCGCAATGGGAAGCAAATCGAGGCTACATCCGCTTCGCTTCAAATTCGCAATGGGCTCCAAAGTTCCGCTTTCTGGAAGCCGAATCCATGGTGTGGCGCGGCATGTACGACAATGCTCTTCCCATGCTGCAGAATGCTGCGCCGTCTAGCCCCGAAGACGAAATCGAGAGTCTCGCTCTGCAAGGGATTGCGTTCACTCGAATTCAGCGCCTGACAGATGCTGATGCCTCGATCTCCAAGGCTGAACATTTGTGTCGTAATGAAGACATGTCTTCCTGCGGCGCCGTCTCCAGGGCGCGAGGAATTCTGAATCTCGAGTCCGGAAACTTCGAGAAAGCCCGCGGCTTTTTTCTGACAAGCCTCACTTTTGCGCGTGCCCATCACGACAAGCCACTCGAAGCAAGCGCTCTCCAGAATCTTGGCTTCGTGTCCCTCCAGGAGGAACACGTCGATGAAGCCGTGGACTGGATCAGTGCGGGTTATCGAATCGCACTTGAACTCGGTGATGACAATTTCGTTCAGAGCGCTCACGGCAATCTCGGATGGGCCTACTTTCGTCTGGGAGATTTGGACCGCGCACTCGATCTAACCATCGACGCTGAGCATGGTGCGGAGAAGCTGGGAAATCCCCGGCAGCAGATCAACTGGCTCACAACGGCTGCAAATATTCATCAGGCAAAGCAGGACCGCCCGCGCGCGATCGCATATTACAAGCGAGCTCTTGCCCTCGCAAAGGCCCTCAACAACCGTGGGTACATCATCAATGCTCTTGAAGACCTCGCGCAAACATCCATCGATGCCGGACAACTTGCAGTTGCCGACGAGTGCATCCGCGAACTCGAACCTCTCGTAAGCCAGACCGGGGACCCGCTTGACGCGCTCGACGTCAAGTTCGCCGAGGGGCGTCTCGCCGCAGCGCAACATCGATCCAAGGATGCCGAAGATCTCTTTCGGAAAGTCGAGACAGATCCTGCAAGTCAGACGTCGATGCGCATGGGCGCCGAGCACCAGCTCGCGCTTCTTTTTGAGTCCGCTGGAGATCTCGCCGCCGCCGACCGGATGTACAGGACCGCACTCACCACCTTCGATTCGGCCCGCGATCAGCTCAAGAATGAAGATTCGAAGCTGCCGTTTCTCGCCAACGCAACCAGCATATACAGCGACTACATTCGCTTGCTGATCGCGCAAAACAGAACAGACGAGGCGCTGCAGACCGCCGATCAAAGTCGTGCGCAGACTCTTGCTCAAGGCCTGGGTGTTTCGTCCGACTCTCATGCGCTCGATGCAAAGCGCCTGCGGCCAAACGAAATCGCGCGACGCAGCGGTTCGACTTTGCTCTTCTATTGGCTCGGCGACAAGGAATCGTATCTCTGGGCCATAACACCTGTCAGGACCATCCTCTACAAATTGCCGCCCGAGCGCGAAATCGTGCCGCACATCAAGCGTTACGGCAAAGCTTTGCTGGGGCTCGGAGATCCTGCCGAAGATTCAAACGCAGACGGCTTGGCCCTGTACCGAATGTTGATCGCACCTGTCGCGCCGCTGATCGCGCCGAATGCCAGCCTGATCGTTCTCTCCGACGGCGAATTGAGCCGGCTCAACCTTGAAACGCTGATCGATCCCGCGCCTCATCCTCATTATCTGATCGAAGACGCTACCGTCGCCTCGGCGCCGTCCCTCCATCTTCTCGCCTCGGCCAACTCCTCCGCATCGGCTGGACATAAGCTGCTGCTCGTTGGCGATGCCATTTCTCCAAATCCCGACTACCCGGATCTGCGCATGGCGGCTTCGGAGATGAAGCAAATCGAACAGCACTTCGATGCAAAAAGAACAGCCGTCTTCGCCCGCGAGCAGGCCAACCCAGCAGCTTACCTCGCCGCCAATCCGCAGCAATTTGCGTACATTCACTTCGTGGCTCATGGAGTTGCGAGCCGTACCGATCCGCTCGACTCCGCCATCATCCTTTCCCGCTCTTCCGCCGCAGAAGATTCGTTCAAGCTCCACGCGCGCGACATCATCAAACACCCAATTCGCGCAAATCTTGTCACGGTCTCTGCATGCTACGGGAGCGGCGCACGATCGTACGCCGGTGAAGGATCGGTCGGACTCGCATGGGCCTTTTTGCGCGCCGGCGCGCACAACGTAGTCGGCGCTCTCTGGGAAGTCAGCGATGAGTCGACCCCGCAGTTGATGGGCGACCTCTACAGTGGCCTCGAGAGCGGAGAACCACCCAGCGCAGCCCTGCGCCAGGCAAAGCTCACAATGCTTCATTCGCGCACGGGGTTTCGAAAGCCGTTCTACTGGGCTCCGTTGCAGCTCTATACCGGCCTCTGACACAACAAAGCAGAAGAGCCAATCACCGCATGGCGATTGGCTCCTCCTTTTACTTCCGATCTGCTGCCCGGTAGTTCAGAACGTAAATCTACCGCCAAACTGGAACTGCCGCGGGCTGTTAACGGTGTTCCCAATCAGTCCCCAATCTTCGGGCACCGTCAGGTTTGGCACATTGGGCATGCCGAGCTGCGCATAGTTCCCAACGTTATACGACGATATCTCGAACCGGAAATCCCGTTCCTTGCCGAATGTAAAGTGCTTGTACAGCGAGAGGTCCACATCCCGTGCACCGGCGGTCCGCACGTGATCGAGATACGCAGGAGCAGTACCTGGAACGAATGGGCTCGACGGAATAGAGAAGCAATCCATCTTGAACCACTCATCCGCGGTATGCAGCGCGCCTTTGCTTGGGTCGCACGTCATGTTCGCACGCTGATTGAAATAGGCGGGCTCCACACCCGATGTCGGCGATGCAATCGGAACGCCAGTGCTCAGGTACACAATACCGTTCAGCGTCCATCCACCCAGTGCCGCATTGCCGATTCCACCCATACTCACGGCGCGGCCCCGACCGATCGGAAGATCGTACGATGCCTGTCCCGTGAATTGATACTTCACGTCCTGCGGACTCACCGAGTGCTCGAGATCCATATTGTGCGCGTCCTGCGGTGCTCCGCCATGCGATCCGACGAATGCCAGTGGTGGCTGGCTGTCGTCCGTCATCAGCTTTGCCCACGTAAAGGTCGCAAGAGAGGTGAAGTGATGCGTCAGCCGCTTCTGCAGCTTCGTCTGTAACGAACTGTAGTCCGAGTCGCCGCCCGGATAGCCACTAACGACCACGCCATTACCCGCACCGTAGTTGCCGTTTCCGAACTGCGGATACTTCTGCAGCGATACCCACAGGGGCACTTCAGCCGCTCCGGCGTTCGCGTTCGTTGAAGGCTGAATCGAAGCCCACTGATTCGGTACCATCTCGCAATTTTCATCAGACGAATCCACGCAAAGCGCAGCACCGTGGCTCGCAATTGTGTTCAGATCAAGCTCATTCAAATCCAGCGAACCCAGCGGGATGAACAGCCCCCGGCTGCCCACGTACGCCGCGCTGAAAATCACTTCGTGCGGGAATTGATACTCAATTCCGAAGTTGAAGTTATACGTCGTCGGCGTGCGCTGCCGGTGCAGCATTGTGTATAGAGATGAGCCCAGGTTATTGGCCAGACCTTCAGGCGAAGTGATGAGCCCCACCACCCCGTTCGGAAATGGATTGCTCAGCGAGTAAATCCCCGTCGTGCTCGGAGCCGGGCTTCCCGGCGCCGCCCCCGCGCAGAGAGACGTACCGTTAAACGTTGTGTTACCCCCTGCCGTGAAGCAAGTGGAGTCCCAATTCGAAACAGATGCGAATCCGTCACTGTTTTGCGACGCGCCGCCAACCATGTGTGGACTGGGGCCGTAGTAGATTCCAGCGCCGCCGCGCACCACCATCTTCGGCGCCGTCTGCCACGCAAACCCAAATCGAGGACCGAAGTCCTTCATGTTTGTCTCGAACGGCGAGCGGTTGTTCTTGTTTACATAGACCTCAGCGCCCGTATATTGCACGCCACCCACAGTATTCGAGGCAGTTGGATCGAAATACTCGAGGCGATTGTGACGTTCCGTGCGTCCTCCGAAGATGTCCCAGCGCAACCCAGCCGTGAGCGTCAACGATTTGGTCGGATGGAACGTGTCCTCGATGAAGGCCGCGTAGTACGGATTTGCCTCCGCGACAAACAGGTCCTTTGTAAAGTTGTAGCTCTCGTTTCCAGGCAGTGACCCCATGCCGACCAGGAACGATGCGAAGTCACTTCCGTCCTCGGCAGAGTCTATCGATTTATCAGTCGCCGAAGTATCAAAGCTATACCAGCCCGAAGATGCCGGCGGCTGGCCAACATTCAGGAACCGCTTCATATACTCGAAACCGGCGCTCAGCTCATGCTTGCCCAGCGTTTTCGTGAGCGAAACATTGGCATCGCTGTTCTCACTGGCGTAGACGAACGTGTTCCAGTTCGAAGTGCCGCCGATGCCGCCGCCCACGTCCCAGAAATCCGCCAGCGGAAGAGTCTTGTAAACCTGTTCAGCCGCCAGCGATGCCGGGAATCCCAGCGACGTAATATCGAATCCGTTCTGGCGGGGGTCGCCGCCCTGGTTCTCATAGTGCCGCGTGAACGAGTACCTCATTTGCAGAACCGTCGTCGGATTCAACGTGATATCGTCCCCGAGCAAAACATTGCGACCGTTCGTTTGGTTCTGTGCGTAATACGGATCCCACATGCTGTTGAACGCATTCACCAGCGAGAAGAAGAGCTTGTCATACGAGAACCGCCCAAAGATCCTCTGCTTCTCGCTTTGCGCCCAATCCACTCGTATATCGAACTTGTGTGCCTTCAGCGGATCGAGTCCGGGAACGTACAAGTTCCTCGGCGACCCGTCCGTCACGGTGTCGCAGGAGTCGCCCGGCTGATTTGTATCCGGATTCCAGTTGCACTTGGGAAAATGCGACAACATTTCAAGCGCGATGGGGTTCGGATTCGGAATGATATTGTTCGCGAACGGCTGCCGTATCCAGTTGCCATCCGCATCCTGAACATCGGGCACGAGCGGGTTGTATATTGTGAAGCTGTCCGCGGAAAAATCACCCGTGCGCTCCGCCGTCGTGGGCACCGTAAACCAGTTCGATCCATCGAACTGCTGCTGCTGCGTGTCCTCGTAATCGCCGAAGAAGAACAGCTTGTCTTTCACAATCGGTCCGCCGATCGCACCGCCTTCCTGGTAGCGATGATAATCAGGCGTGCTGAAACCGCTGCGCTTGTTGAAGTACTCATTCGCCGCCAGCACATTTGGCCGGAACACTCCAAATGCATCGCCATGGAATGCGTTTGTGCCCGACTTCGTCACCAGGCTGATCACGCCCGCTCCGCCGCTTTGATACGACGCCGGAGTATTCTGCGTCTCAACCCGCGTCTCATCCACTCCGTCTTCCGGGATTTCAAGCGCCGGAATGATTGCACCAGGATTATTTTCCGCAATCCCCAGCGGGCTGCCATCCACCATGTAGTAGACAGACCCGATAATCGCGCCGTTAATCGTGTACGAAGAGACGTCTATGCCCGGCCGCCCACTAGTGATACTGGCGATCTGCTGCGAATTCGACGAGTTCGGACTGCCGTTTGCCGGTGTCACGCCCGCGCTCAGCTGCACCAGGTCGAAAACATTGCGCGTCAACAACGGCACGCGATCGATGGTGTCCGCACCGATAAGCTGCCCAACGGTCGAATTGCTGGCCTCAATCAGAGCGTTCGACTCGTTGACGGTCACCACCTCGCTGACGCTGCCAATCTTCAGCGATAAATTCGCGGTGGTCCCCTGGTCGACCGAAACCCTGACGTTGTTCGAGACCAGCGTGTCGAATCCAGCTGCTGTTGCCGTCACACGGTAAACGCCCGGCGCCAACGACACGAACGAGTAGAGGCCCGCATCCGTCGACACCGTTGAGTTCTTTAGACCTGTACCCTGGTTCTCCACCACCACTTTCGCCCCAGGAATAATCGCGCCGGACTGGTCGGTTACCAGCCCGCTGATCGATCCTCTGCCGCCCTGGGCAAAGGCTGTGGATGCGAATCCGGTGAGGACAAAGACAACGGCAAAAGCAAGCGATAGCGCAAATCGCGATCGCGCGCGCTGGCAGATCATAGCAACCCCCGGGACTCAAACGCTGATATTCAAACGTTTGAATCTCTTGACAAGTGAATGTAAGATTGTTGCTTCCGGCTGTCAAGGGGAAAGTGATCGATCCGATTCCGCTCTCTCCCGGTTCGGCCACTAAATGGATTTGCTCAATGAGTTGTCTCAGGAAGAATAGGCGCTGATTCCCCGCCACCGCACGCGCAAGGAGGCAGTAGCATGCAACGAAAGTCTGGTCACGTCACGCTGCTCGACATCGCGCAGGCATGCGGATATTCCGTTTCCACCGTCTCCATCGTCCTCAGCGAGGCTCCCCTCTCCCAGAATGTCGCCGCCTCCACCCGCGAACAGATCCGCACCATGGCGCGCCACCTCGGTTATCACCCTGACGCCTACGCGCGCTCTCTGCGCCGCCGCCGCAGTCAAACCGTTGCCGTGCTAGCCTACGATCTCTCCGACCCCTTCTGCATTCCCATCGTCCACGGAATTCAGGCAGGCCTTCAGCCCGCCAGCTACATGCCCCTCCTGGTGGATGCGCAGACACAACGCAAACTCTTCGACAACTACCTCCGCATGATCCTCGAGCGCCGCGCCGAAGGGGTCATCGTTATCGCCAGCTGGATCTTCCAGGAGACCAACCTCCTCGAAGACATCGAGAAGAATCAGGTCCCCATCGTCATCGTCGGCCGCGACCTCACAAATAGAAACGTCAGTTCTCTGCTCGTCGATAACGAGGCGGGCGGCGCTCTCGCCATGCGTCATCTCATCGACCTGGGCCATCGGAACATCGCCATCATTCGCGGACCCGAGGAATTGTTCGATACTGAGCTCCGCTGGCAGGGGGTGCAGCGCTGTGCTGCCGAGGCAGGCATCAAGATCGACCCCAAGCTCGTTTACCAGCTTCCCAGCATCACGGACTCCACCTCAGGGTTTGAAGGCGGTCTCCAGTTCGCAGGCGACATGCTGGCTTCAAAACGTCCGTTCACCGCGGTGCTGGCCTTCGATGACCTCACTGCGTTGGGCGTCGTGCGCGGCCTGAACAGTGCCGGACGAAAAGTTCCTGATGATTGTTCCGTTGTTGGATTTGACGATGTTCTCCCGGCAGCCGTATCCACGCCCGGCATCACAACCGTGCACCAGCCGCTGAAAGAAATGGGGCTGCTCGCTTCCGAGTGGACCCTGCAAGCCATCAACGCGCGCGAGCAGCAGCCCGAAAAGCCCGTGCACCTTCACAAAGCTTCGCCGGAACTGATTGTGCGCATGTCCACGTCCCGTTGCGTCACGGCGCGGCGAAACGGCAGGTCTTGACATCTCCCGTCAACACGGGAGATATTGCCTTATTCAAACGATTGAATCAAATCAGTACTCACAATCGAAATTGCACTCTGACCGGCTCCGCAGGTGAATATGAAACTGAAAGTCCTGGCCCTCTCCGCACTTATTCTTCTCCCCATCTCCGTTACCGCTGAGACGCGCACGCCTCTTCACGACAACTGGCAGCTTCAATCCGCCTGTAAAAACACTGCAGACGGCGCCTCAATTTCGACCGCCGCGTTCGCCACCGACGGCTGGCTAAAGACATCCGTTCCAAGCACCGTGCTCGCTGCGCAAGTCAAGGCCGGTGTCCTGCCCGATCCTTACTTCGCCGACAACCTGCGTAAGATTCCCGGCACCACCTACCCCGTCGGCCAGAACTTCGCGAACCTGCCCATGTCGCCTGACAGCCCCTATGCCTGCGCCTGGTGGTATCGAACGCAGTTCAACGCTCCCGCGCTCGCAGCCAGGGATAATCACCTGTGGCTGCACTTCGGCGGTCTTAACTATCGCGGCGAACTCTGGGTGAACGGCAAGAAGATCGCCGACTCAACCCAGATTGCAGGCGCCTATCGAACTTACGACTTTGATGTCACCGACGACCTCACACCGGGCAAGCCTAACGTCATCGCCGTCAAAACCATTGCGCCAACGGAAAAAGACCTCGGCATCAACTGGGTTGACTGGAATCCCTGTCCCCCCGATAAGGACATGGGTCTCTGGGGCGCAGTCGACCTTGTTGAAACTGGAGGGGTAACAATTCGATCCCCGCTTGCCGTCACGCACTTCCCAGATGCATCGCTGAATCGCGCCGATGTCACGGTGTATGCCGAACTTCATAACGCCAGCGGCAACTCCATCAAAGGCATCCTCTCGGGCACAGTGGCAGGAGCGAAATTCGAGAAGCCGGTAGAACTTGCAGCGCACGAAGATCAGAGTGTCGCGTTCAGCCCCGAACAATTCCCTGCCCTGCGTATCCAGAATCCGAAACCGTGGTGGCCCCGCCAGATGGGCGAACCGCACCTCGAGCGCCTCACCGTCGGTTTCGCCGCCCAGGGCCGCACCACTGCCGAACAAAGCGTCAACTTCGGCATCCGCGAAGTCACCTCCGAACTTACCGCGAATGGCAGCCGCCTCTTTCGCGTCAATGGCAAACCCATCCTCATCCGCGGCGCCGGCTGGTCGCAGGACATGCTTCTCCGCACCGACGAGAACCGCCTGCGCAGCCAGTTCGATCTCGTCCAGGACATGAACCTCAACACCATCCGTCTTGAAGGCAAACTCGAAACGGAAGACTTCTTCCGTCTCGCCGACGAGCGCGGCATCCTGGTTATGCTGGGCTGGTGCTGCTGCGATCACTGGGAGCACTGGAAAGATTGGACGCCTCAGGACCTGACCATCGCAACGCAGTCCCTTCGCTCGCAGATGCTGCGACTGCGTCATCACGCCAGCCTGCTCGTATGGCTCAACGGCAGCGACAACCCGCCAATCCCTGAAGTGGAGAAAGCTTATCTCCAGGTTGAGGCCGAAACCCACTGGCCAAACCCGATCCTCTCTTCCGCAACGCAGGCTCCCACCACCGTCACCGGCGAGAGTGGCGTCAAGATGACCGGCCCCTACGACTACGTCGCACCCAGCTACTGGTACTACGGCCCGCGCTATGGGGGGGCCAGCGGCTACAACACCGAAACCAGCCCGGGCCCAGCGATCTCATCGCTTGCAAGCCGCAAGCTTTTCCTCTCCGATCC
>Ga0068851_10000887_pt1 | contig 12923 bp, 12 predicted proteins | sample KBSCornC12_FD_66588 | JGI IMG/M metagenome (GOLD analysis project Ga0068851, IMG submission 66588) | Corn rhizosphere microbial communities from Kellogg Biological Station, Michigan, USA - KBS Corn C1-2 | ecosystem: Host-associated > Plants > Roots > Rhizosphere > Soil ...
GTGGTGCGGAGCGCCGCGCGCCTCGCGCAACAGCTCGACGTCGAATGGAAGGCCGTGTACGTGGAGACGCCTGCGCTGCAGCGGCTCGCCGCGGCCGAGCGCGAGCGCATCCTGCGCGTGGTGAAGCTCGCCCAGGAGCTCGGGGCACAGACCGCGATCCTCGCCGGCAACGACATGGTCGCGACACTCGTCGACTATGCGCGCCGGGAGAACATCGCGACGGTCGTCGTGGGCCGCGGGCGCGCGCGGCGCCTGCCGTGGCAGCGCAGCGTGAGCGACGCGATCGCGGCGACCGAGGACGGGCTGGACGTGCTCGAGATCGGCCGCGGGGCGCGCGAGGCCGGAGCGCCGATTCCCACGCGGCTGGGCGTCGAGGGCACGTACGACGACCCGAAGGCCGCGGATCGGCGCAGGCGCTACGCGGGCACCGTGCTCGCGACCATCGGCGCCACCGGCGTGGCGGCCCTGCTGCACGGCGTCTTCGAGCTGTCGAACATCGTGATGGTGTTCCTGCTCACGGTGGTGCTGGTCGCGATGCGCTGGGGACGCGGGCCGGCGGTCCTCGCCGCGATGCTCAACGTGCTCGCCTTCGACTTCTTCTTCGTGCCGCCGCGCTTCAACCTCGCCGTCTCCGACGCGCAATACCTCTTCACGTTCGGGGTGATGCTCGGGGTCGGGCTCCTGATAGGCCAGCTCACGGCGGGCCTGCGCTACCAGGCCCGCGTGTCGGAGCTTCGCGAGGCGCGCGCCCGCACGCTGTACGAGTTCGCGCGCGACCTCTCCGGCCTGCTCACCACCGGGCAGGTCGTGGAGACGGCCGGGAAATTCATGGCGCGCGCCTTTCGCGCGAAGGTGATCGTGCTCGCAGCCGACGGGGAGGACAGGCTCGCCACCACGTATGCGGCCGCGCTCGGCAACCCCGTGGCCTTTGCCGCGGCGCAATGGACGTACGAGCGCGCGCAGCCCGCAGGCGCGGGCACCGACACCCTCGCCGGCAACGAGTACCTTTTCCTGCCGCTCAAGGCGCCGATGCGCACGCGCGGCGTGCTCGCGATCCGCCCCGAGCGGCCGCGCGACCTGCTGGTCCCCGAGCAGATGCGACAGTACGAGACCTTCGCGGCGCTCGCCGCCATCGCGCTCGAGCGCGTGCACTACGTGGAGGTCGCGCGCGACGCGCTGATCCGGATGGAGAGCGAGCGGCTGCGCAACTCGCTCCTCGCCGCCCTCTCGCACGACCTGCGCACCCCGCTCGCGGCGGTGCTCGGGCTCGCGGAGACGATGGCGCTCACCCAGCCGCCGATGTCGGCGCAGCAGGCGGACATCGCGCGCACGCTCGCCGAGGAGACCCGGCGCCTCATCGCGCTGGTGAACAACCTCCTCGACATGGCGCGCATCCAGAGCGGCGAGGTGAAGCTCGACCTGCAGTGGCACCCGATGGAGGAAGTGGTCGGCAGCGCACTGCGCGCGAGCGCGGCGGCGCTCGGCAGGCGCAAGGTCCGGGTCGAGATCCCCGCCGACCTGCCACTCGTGCAGATGGACGCGGTGCTGGTCGAGCGCGTGATCGCGAACCTGGTCGAGAACGCGGCGAAGTACACCCCGCCCGCGTCTCACATCGCCGTCGCGGCGCGCGTCGCCGGAACAGCGCTAGAGACCAGCGTCGAGGACGACGGGCCGGGCATCCCCGCGGGCCGGGAGGATGCGATCTTCGAGAAGTTCACGCGCGGCCACGCGGAGAGCGCGACCGCCGGCGTGGGGCTCGGCCTCGCGATCTGCCGCGCCATCGTCGAGGCGCACGGCGGCACGATCCGCGCGGAAGCCGGGCGCGCGCGCGGCGCGCGCTTCGTCTTCACGCTGCCGCTCGGCACTCCGCCCGAGGTGAGCGCGCCGTGACCTCGCCCGTGGCGCTCCTCATCGAGGACGAGCCCCAGATCCGCCGCTTCCTGCGCACCGCGCTCGAGGCGGAAGGCTGGAACGTGCACGAGGCCGATACCGCGCGGCAGGGCCTCGTCGACGCCGGCACGCGCAAGCCCGACCTGCTCGTCGTGGACCTGGGCCTGCCCGACCGCGACGGCGTGGAGCTCATCCGCGACCTGCGCACGTGGTCCGCCCTGCCGGTGATCGTGCTGTCGGCGCGCATCGCGGAGAAGGAGAAGATCGCGGCGCTCGACGCGGGCGCCGACGACTACCTCACCAAGCCCTTCGGGGTGGGCGAGCTGCTCGCGCGCGTGCGCGCCACGATGCGGCGGCGGCGCCAGCCGCCCGGCGAGGCTTCATCGATCTTCCGCTTCGGCAACGTCGAGGTGGATATCGAGGCCCGCACGGTGAAGCGCGACGGTGCCGCGGTGCACCTCACGCCGGTCGAGTACCGGCTGCTGTCGCTGCTCATCGCCAATGCCGGCAAGGTGCTCACGCATCGCCAGATCCTGCGCGACGTCTGGGGGCCGGCCGGCGTCGAGCAATCGCACTACGCGCGCGTCTACATGGGCCACTTGCGCCGCAAGCTCGAGGACGATCCGGCGCAACCGCAACACCTGCTCACGGAAACGGCGGTCGGCTACCGGCTCGTCGCCTGATCGCGAAGAGCCATGGATCCCCGTCCCTATCCCGCCACCACCGCACAGCAGCACGACCGCTATCGCTTCGGCTGGGTGGACCTGGTGGTGCTGGTCGGCATCTTCGTCGTGCTCTGGGGCATCGTGGTGCTGGGCGGCGACATGCGCGTGCAGTTCGACGAGCTGCATCCGGCGCGCCTGTCGCTCGATCCGTGGATGATCCCGTACTACACGGCGCGCACGGTGCTGCGCATGCTGGTCGCGTTCTGCGTCTCGCTGCTCTTCACGTTCGCATGGGCCTACGCGGCGGCGAAGAGCCGGCGCGCGCGCCGCGTGATGCTGCCGATGCTGGACATCCTGCAATCGGTCCCGGTGCTGGGCTTCCTCTCCGTCACCGTGACCGGTTTCCTCGCGCTCTTCCCAGGCAGCCTGCTCGGCGTCGAATGCGCGGCGATCTTCGCGATCTTCACGGCGCAGGCGTGGAACATGACCTTCGGCCTGTATCACTCCCTCGTCACGATCCCGCCCGAGATGAACGAGGCCGCGCGCGTGTACCGGCTGAACCGGTGGCAGCGCTTCGCGAAGGTGGAGCTGCCCGCCGCGTCGATCGGGCTCATCTGGAACTCCATGATGAGCTTCGGCGGGGGGTGGTTCTTCGTCGCCCAGAGCGAGGCGATCTCGGTCATGAACAAGAGCATCAAGCTGCCGGGGCTCGGCTCGTACATGGCCGCCGCGGTGGAGGCGGGGGACACACGCGCGGCGATGTTCGCCATCGCGGCGATGGTGTTCACCATCGTGGCGTTCGACCAGCTCGTGTGGCGGCCGCTCATCGCGTGGGCGGAGAAGTTCAAGATCGAGCAGACCGCCGCGGGCGACGCGCCGCAGTCGTGGTTCCTGGATTTCCTCAAGCGCTCGTGGCTGCTCGAATGGGCCTCGGAGCGCATGGCGCCCGCGCTGGGAAGGCTCGCGCGCACCGTCGGCAACCGCGGCGCCACGATCGCGCGGGCGGTGCGCCGGCGCGCGCCCTCGCCCACGCCGGCCTTCGCGCGCGTCGTCGCGTGGGTGCTCGGCACCGCGCTCATCGTGTGGCTGGCCCTCGATGCCTTCGGCATCGCGCGCGAGATCCGCACCGAGCTCACGCCGCGCGACATGGTGCACGTCGTGTGGCTGGGTGTGCTCACCTTCCTGCGCGTGCTCGCGATGACGGTGCTCGCGACCGTGGTGTGGACGCCGATCGGTGTCTGGATCGGCCTGCGTCCGCGCGTCGCGCGCGTGGCGCAACCGCTCGCGCAGATCGCAGCCTCCTTCCCGGTGAACATGACGTTTCCCTTCGTCGTGGGCCTGTTCATCGCGCTGCGCGTGCCGATCGGGCTGGGCAGCATCTTCCTCATGGCGCTGGGCACGCAGTGGTACATCCTCTTCAACGTGATCGCGGGTGCGATGGCGATCCCGTCGGACCTGCGGGAAGCGGCCACGCTCTTCGGGGTGGGCGGCTGGCGCCTGTGGAAGACGCTCATCATTCCCGCGATCTTTCCCTTCTGGGTGACGGGCGCCGTGACCGCCGCGGGCGGTGCGTGGAACGCGAGCATCGTGGCGGAGGTCGCCACATGGGGCAAGACGAAGCTCGTCGCCGACGGCCTCGGGGCGTACATCGCCGAGGTCACGGAACGCGGCGACACGCCCGCCATCTACTTCAGCATCCTCGTGATGTCGGTCTTCGTCGTCGTGATCAACCGATCGCTCTGGCGCCGCCTCTACGATCTCGCGGAGCGCAAGTTCCGCCTCGGCTAGGCTTGCTAAGCTTCACCCATGCGACTCCCCGCCTTCCTGCAACGCGCGGCGCCCGCGCCGGTTTCGCCGCCGGTCGTGGTCGGCGATGCCTCGACGCTGGTCGAGCTGCACCGCGTCTCCAAGACCTACGAGGTGGCCGGCGGCGGCCCCGATGTGCGCATCCTGGACGACATCGACCTCACCGTGCGCGAGGGCGAGATGCTGGCGCTGCTGGGCCAGTCCGGGTCGGGCAAGTCGACCATCCTGCGCCTGGTCGCCGGCCTCACGAAGCCCACGCAGGGAACGGTGCTGCGCCACGGCACGCCGCTGGAAGGCGTGAATCCGGACGTGGCGATCGTCTTCCAGAGCTTCGCGCTCTATCCGTGGCTCACGGTCGAGGAGAACGTCGAGGTGGGCGTCATCCGCCGCCGCGTTCCGCGCGAGGAAGCGGCCGGGGAGATCCAGCGCGCGATAGACCTCATCGGCCTCGCCGGCTACGAGAACGCGTATCCCAAGCAGCTCTCCGGCGGCATGCGCCAGCGCGTGGGCTTCGCACGCGCGCTGGTGGCGCGCCCGGAAGTGCTGCTGATGGACGAGGCCTTCAGCGCGCTCGACATCCTCACCGCGGAAAACCTGCGCAACGAGGTGGTGAAGCTGTGGCAGGACCGCGCCAACGCCGGCCTGAAGAGCCTTTTCTTCGTGACGCACAACATCGAGGAAGCGGTCTTCATGGCAAGCCGCATACTCGTCATGTCGTCGCATCCCGGGCGCATCACCACCGAGATCGTGAACCCGCTTCCCTGGCCCCGCGACCCCAACGCCGCGAGCTTCGAGGCGATGATGAACCAGGTGCGCGCCGCGATCACCGCGCTCGCCCTGCCCGACCAGCCCGCCGAGCGCGCCGCCGCGGCCGGAAGGACGGCCCCGCTCGCCGAGGCGCCGGCAGCGAGCCAGCGCATCGAATCGATCCCGAACGTGCCGGTCGCGCTCATCGTGGGGCTTCTCGAAGTGCTCGAGGCGAACGACGAGTCGATCAACGTGTTCGACCTGAGCGCGCGCATCGCCAAGGACTTCGGCGAGACCATCGCCATCGTGAAGGCTGCGGAAATGCTCAACCTCGTCGACACGCCCAAGGACGAGGTGCACATGCTGCCGCCGGGCTGGTACTTCCTCGCCGCCCCGCTCGCGCAGAGGAAGACGCTCTTCCACCAGGCGATCGAGCGCCTGCGGCTCTTCCAGATCATCGAGGCCAAGCTCGCCGAGGCGCCGGACGAGCGCATGTCCGCCGACGACGTGAAGGAGATGCTCGCGACCCTCCTGCCCTATGACGAGCGCGAGCATCTCTTCCAGACGATCGTCGCCTGGGGCCGGTTCGCCGACATCCTCGACTACGACCAGGACGACGACACCGTCTTCCTGATCCACGAGGACGAGGGCGAAGAAGCGGACGAGCCGAAGGGGCCGCGATGAGCCCGCTGCTGCCGCTGCTCACCGGAGACCAGGTGGTGCTCGATGCCGACGTGCACGATCGCGAGTCGCTCTTCCGTCTCGCCGCGGACCTGCTCGCCTCGCGCCACGGCCTGCACGGCAGGGATGTGTTCCATGCGCTCCTCGAGCGCGAGAAGATGGGTTCCACCGCGATGGGCCATGGCATCGCGATCCCGCACGCACGCATGGTGGGACTTCGCGAAGCCGCGGGCGCCTACATTCGCACGCGCACGCCGCTGGCCTTCGGGGCTTACGACGGCAAGCCGGTGTCGCAATTCCTCTTCCTGCTGGTGCCGAAGGAAGCGAACGAGCGCCACCTGCAGCTCATGGCCGCCGCGGCGGAGCTGCTCTCCGATCCCGCGGTCCGGCGCGAGCTGGGTTCCTGCAGCCGCGGCGAGGAAGTGCTGGAGCGGGTGGCGGCTTGGAGCGGAAACTGAGGCCTAGCGGCCTTTCGCCTGGTCGATCGCCGAAGCGGGATTGCGATAGGCATAGCCCAGCGCCTCCGCCACGGGCTTGTTGGTGACCAGCCCCTCGTGCACGTTGAGCCCGGCCATGAGGTGCGGGTTGCGCCGCATCGCGTCGCGGTAGCCCTCGTCGGCGAGCGCCAGCACGCAGGGCAGCGTGGCGTTGTTGAGCGCGTGCGTGGAGGTGTGGGGCACGGCCCCCGGCATGTTGGCCACGCAGTAGTGCACGATGCCGTCGACCATGTACGTGGGATGGGTGTGCGTGGTCGGATGCGACGTCTCGAAGCAGCCGCCCTGGTCGATCGCCACGTCGACGAGCACCGCGCCCTTCTTCATCCGGCCGACCATCTCGCGGGTGACCAGCTTGGGCGCCGCGCCGCCGGGCACGAGCACGCCGCCGATCACGAGGTCCGCCGAAAGGACATGCTTCTCGAGGTTCTCCCGATTCGAGAACACCGTCACCGCCCGCGCGCCGAACAGCCCCTCGATGCGCCGCAGCGCCTCGATGCTGCGATCGAGCACCACCACGTGCGCGCCGCTGCCCACCGCGATCTGCGTCGCATTGGTCCCGACCACGCCGGCGCCGAGCACGACGATCTTTGCCGGCGCCACGCCCGCCACGCCGCCCAGCAGGATGCCCATGCCGCCCTGCGCCTTCTCGAGGCAGTGCGCGCCGGCCTGCACGGCCATGCGGCCCGCGACTTCGGACATGGGTGCGAGCAGCGGCAAGCCGCCGCCCGCCGCGGTGATGGTCTCGTACGCGACGCAGACGGCGCCGCTCGCGACGAGGTCGCGCGTTTGTTCGGGATCGGGGGCCAGGTGCAGGTAGGTGAAGAGCACCTGCCCGCGCTGCAGGCGCTGGCGCTCGGCCGCTTGCGGCTCCTTCACCTTCACGATCATCGCGGCGCGCCGGAACACTTCCTCGGCGCTCGCGGCGATGACAGCGCCGGCACGCGTGTAGTCGCCATCCGCCGCGCCGATGCCGCTGCCGGCGCTCGCCTCCACCAGCACCTCGTGCCCGTGCGCGACGATCTCGCGCACGCTCGCCGGCGTGAGCCCGACGCGATATTCCTGGTCCTTGATTTCCCGGGGCACGCCGATGAGCATCATGCCCTCCGCGAGGATTCGAATGGATGCATTGTCTCAAATCGCGCGGGTTTGACGGCGCTCAACGCGCGCCGGGCGCGCCGGACCTACCGTGACGACAGGAACCTCCATGGCGCACATCCTCCTCATCTTCTCGACGCACGACGGACAAACGGCCCGGATCGCCGAGCGCATCGACCACGTGCTGCGCGAGGCCGGTCACGTGGTCGACATGCACACCGACGAGGCAGCCGGCCTGGGGGTCGACATCGTGCGCCACGATGCCGTGGTGATCGGCGGCGCCGTGCACATGGGCCGCCATGCGCACTCCCTCGAGGACCTGGTGCGCCACAACCACGCGAAGCTCGCTACGCGGCCCAATGCCTTCTTCTCGGTCTCGCTCAGCGCCGCGGGCACGCAAGCGCAGCGCGAGGATGCGAGCCGCGTGATGGCGGAGTTCTTCCTGCGCACCGGCTGGCGGCCCGACGATGTCGCCATCTTCGCCGGCGCGCTGCCGTACACGCGCTACAACCCCTTCACGCGCTTCCTCATGAAGCTCATCGTGAACAAGGCCGGCGGGGATACCGACACTTCACGCGACTACGAATACACCGACTGGGCGGCGGTGGATCGCTTCGCGTCGGACATCGCGGCGAAGCTGGCGGTGAAGCACTTCGCTTGAACGGGAGACGGAAGGCGGAACACAGATGAACACAGATGAACACGGATAAAAGCGCTCGAGTGTTATCGGGCCGATCCACGCAGCCCCGAAGCACTCAACGAATATCTGTGTTCATCCGTGTTTATCTGCGTTCATCTGTGTTCCATATCTTTTCGTTAGCAGCAACCCTCTGATTCCCGTTTGGGACAGCCCTCGGGCCGAGCCGAAGGCTCGAGCGGGCAGCGGTTCACCTCGAACGGCGAGCGTTGCAGCAGGCACGTGAGAGCGCTGCAAGCCGAGCCCAGCACCCAGAAGAGCAGGAACCCGGTGGTGTAGGCGCCTAGCCGGGTCGCCTCCAGCGGCCGCCCGAAGGCGTGAAGGTCCTCGGGATCCACGAGCGTGAAGATCACCCCCACGGCCGGTATGGCCATGAGGAATCCGGGCCAGAACACCCACATGAGGCGCTGTGCCATGCCGCGCGTTACGGGGCTTTTCCCAGGCTCGCGCCCGGCTGCTGCGTTTTCCAGCTGCCCATGATCCGCCATGTTCCCTCCCCATCCTCGAGGCGAAGCTGCCAGCCGCCCGCGGGCGGCTCGCGCAAGGTGCCTGCATAGAAACCCGGCGCGATCGCGCCGAGCATGATCACCTGGTCGTCGCTCGCGCGCGCGCCGTGCAATAGCGTGAGGCGCAGCGCCTTGGGCGCCGGATCGACCGTGGAAAGCATCACGTGCACGCGCCGCCGGTCGTCGTTGAACAGCACCCGCGCGGCGATGCGCAGGTCGCTCGCGTGCTCCTCGCGCGACATCGTGCGGTTGATGCCCAGCCCCTCGCGGTAGTAGTCGTCGGCCACGAGCGTGTCGTCGGTGCGGAACGCGACCGCCATCGTGGCCAGACCTGCCACGACGACGACCGCCGGTCCCAGCATGAGGAACCACGGCCAGGGCTGCCGGTACCACGGTTGCGGATCGTTGCTTGCCATGTCGGGGCCTCAGGGAACCAGGAAACGGGACTTCTCGTAGAGCGCGAACGGATGGCCGTCCTCGTCGCGCGACTGCAGCACGAAGGTGATGGGCTGCGATCCCCGCGTGCGCTCGCGCGGCTCGGCGCGGACCCGGACGGTGACCATGCGCGTGGTGACGGGCGCGATCTCCAGCGGCTGCGTCTCGGTGAGCACCTCGATCTCCTCGAGCGCCTTGCCGCCGTCGACCTCGATCGTGAAGCGGTGCGGCCGCTCGCCGGTGTTCATGAGCTGCAGGCGATAGACGTTCTCGACGCGGTCGTCCTCCACCTCGCGTGCCAGGGCGGCGCGGTCGCGGATCACGTCCATCTTCATGGGCACGCGCATCCACAGCGACACCGCCGCCGCGACCACGATCGCGCCCAGCACCGTCGTATAGACCAGCACCCGCGGACGCAGCACGCGCTTCAGGATGGTGCGGGGGCTCCAGCGGTTGCGCAGCGCGTTCTCGGTGGAATAGCGGATGAGGCCGCGGGGGTATCCCATCCTGTCCATGACCTGGTTGCAGCCGTCGATGCACGCGGCGCAGCCGATGCATTCGTACTGCAGCCCCGCGCGGATGTCGATGCCGGTGGGACAGACCTGCACGCAGATGTTGCAATCGACGCAGTCGCCCACGCCGAGGGCCTTGCGGTCGGCCTTGCGGCTGCGGCTGCCGCGCGGCTCGCCGCGCTCCTGGTCGTAGGTGATGACGAGGGTGTCGGGGTCGAACATGGCGCTCTGGAAGCGCGCGTACGGGCACATGTACTTGCACACCTGCTCGCGCATCCAGCCCGCGTTGCCGTAGGTCGCGAACGCGTAGAAGCCGATCCAGAAGGTCTCCCACGGCCCGAAGGAGAAGGTGCGCGTCGCCTCGACCAGGTCACGGATCGGCGTGAAGTAGCCGACGAACGTGAAGCCCGTCCAGAGCGCCAGCGCGATCCATGCCGCGTGCTTGGCCACCTTCAACGCGGCCTTGCGTGCGCCCGGCGCCTCGCCATCGAGCTTCATGCGCGCCATGCGGTCGCCCTCGATGCGGCGCTCGATCCACAGGAAGAGCTCGGTATAGACGGTCTGCGGGCACGCGTAGCCGCACCACAGCCGTCCCGCGATCGCCGTGAAGAGGAAGAGCGACAGTGCGCTCACCACGAGCAGCACCGCGAGGTAGATGAAATCCTGCGGCCACAGCACCAGCCCGAAGATGTAGAACTTCCGCGCGGCCAGGTCGAAGAGCACCGCCTGGCGGGCGTTCCACTCGAGCCACGGCAGCCCGTAGAAGACGACCTGCGTCGCGATCACGAGCGACCAGCGCCAGCGCGCGAACCATCCCGACACCGCGCGCGGATAGATCTTCCTGCGCACCTCGTAGAGGGACTCGACCTCCCCCAGGGGCGGCACGCCCGGGGCGATCGGGATCACCCGGCCCACCCTGGCCTTCATCGCTTCTCGTTCACCTGCACGATGCCGTCATCGCGATGCGAAAGGCCGTACACGTAGGCGGCGAGCAGGTGCACGCGCGGCTCGCCGAGGAACTCCCTGTGCGCCGGCATCACGTTGCTGCGGCCCCTGGTGATGGTCTCCACGATGGTCCCTTCGGACGAGCCGTAAAGCCACACCTTGTCGGTGAGGTTCGGGGCGCCGATCATCGGGTTGCCCTTGCCCTCGGGCCCGTGGCAGGCCGCGCAGATGGTGGCGAACTTCGGCTGCCCGCGCTTCGCCCGGTCCGCGTCGTGCGCGAGGCCCGAGAGCGAACGCACATAGTTGGCGACATCCCTGATCGCCTCCGCGTCGCCCACCGCGGCGCCCATGGGCGGCATCGTGCCGTTGCGCCCGTTCATGATCGTGGCCTTGATGGTCTCGGGATCGCCGCCATAGAGCCAGTCCGCGTCGGTGAGGTTGGGAAAGCCCCGGGCGCCGCGTGCGTCCGACGAGTGGCATTGCGTGCAGTACGTCGTGAAGAGCTTCTGGCCCACGACGCGCGCCTCGGGGCTCTGCGAGAGCGTCTTCAGGTCCGCGCTGGCGAACTTCGCGTAGAGCGGCCCGTATTGGGCCTCGGCCACCTTCATCTCTTCCGCGTACTGGCCGGCCGAGCTCCACTGGGTGGCGCCGCGCCACGTTCCCAGCCCCGGGTAGAACCAGAGATACGCCAGCCCGAAGACGATGGTGATCACGAAAAGCCAGATCCACCAGCGCGGCAACGGGTTGTTGTACTCGCCGAGGTCCTCGTCCCAGACGTGCCCGGTGGTGTCGGCATCGCTCGCCACCCTGCGCCGGCTCATCGAGAAGAGCAGCAGCGCGCAAGCGGCGATGCTCACCAGCGTCACGCCGGCGACGAAAAGGCTCCAGAAGCCGGAGACGAAGTCGCTCATTGTCCTTCCTCGTCGAAGGGCAGCCGCGCGGCCTCGTCGAAGCGCTGCTTGTTGCCGGGGAACACGGCCCAGGCCACGATCGCCACGAAGGCGGCGAACGAGACCACGGTCACCACTTCACGCACCACGTTCACGTCCATGGATTACTTCACTCCCTTCAAGGCGGTGCCCAGGCCCTGCAGGTAGGCGATGAGCGCGTCCTGCTCGGTCTTGCCCGCGAGCGCCTGCTTCGCGCCCGCGATGTCGGCGTCGGTGTACGGGTGGCCGAGCGAGCGCAGCACGCGCAGCTTCTTCTCGATGTGCGATGCGTCCGCCGGCGTGCGCGCGAGCCACGGATAGCCCGGCATGTTCGACTCGGGCACCACGTCGCGCGGGTTGTCGAGGTGGATGCGATGCCACTCGTCGCCATAACGGCCGCCCACGCGCTGCAGGTCCGGGCCGGTGCGCTTGCTGCCCCACTGGAACGGGCGGTCGTAGACGAACTCGCCCGCCACCGAGTAGTGGCCGTAGCGCTCGGTTTCCGCGCGGAAGGGACGGATCATCTGCGAGTGGCAGTTGTAGCAGCCCTCGCGCACGTAGATGTCGCGCCCCGCGAGCTGCAGCGGCGGATACGGTTTCAAGCCCGCGACGGGCTCGGTGGTCGAGCGCTGGAAGAAGAGCGGGACGATCTCCACCAATCCCCCCACGCTCACGGTGAGGAGGACCAGCACGATCATCAAGGCGCTTTTCCGCTCGATCAGGTCATGTGTCAGCTTCATTTAGGGGTGCTCCGGAAAAGCCTTTGAACACAGATGAACACAGATGAACACGGATAAAACCTTTCGATCGTGTCGTGCGTTCGTTCACCACTGGTGGCGGCTTCATCACGAAAACGCCCAAGGGGTTTATCTGTGTTCATCTGTGTTCATCTGTGTCTAATTGCTTGTTAATGAGCCCCAGCCAAGGCAGGAATGGGAGCATCCACAGCCCGCCCGGCAGCCACGGTCTTCCACGTGTTCCACGCCATGATCAGCATCCCGCCCAGGTACATGACGCCGCCGGTGAGGCGGATGGCGTAGAAGGGATACGTGGCCTTCACCGCTTCGACGAAGCTGTACGTGAGCGAGCCGTCGTTGCTCACGGCGCGCCACATGAGGCCCTGCATCACGCCCGAGATCCACATCGACGAGATGTACAGCACGATGCCGATCGTGGCGATCCAGAAGTGCAGCGTGATCGCCTTCACGCTGTGCATCTCCGCGCGCCCGACGAGGCGCGGGATGAGGTAGTAGAGCGAGCCCATGGAGATGAAGCCCACCCAGCCCAGCGCGCCGGAGTGCACGTGGCCGATGGTCCAGTCCGTGTAGTGCGAGAGCGCGTTGACCGTCTTGATCGACATCATCGGGCCCTCGAACGTGGACATCCCGTAGAAGGAGAGCGAGACGACCAGGAACTTGAGGATCGGGTCGGTGCGCAGCTTGTGCCACGCCCCCGAGAGCGTCATGATCCCGTTGATCATGCCGCCCCAGGAGGGCGCCAGCAGGATCAGCGAGAAGA
>Ga0068851_10000888_pt1 | contig 12916 bp, 12 predicted proteins | sample KBSCornC12_FD_66588 | JGI IMG/M metagenome (GOLD analysis project Ga0068851, IMG submission 66588) | Corn rhizosphere microbial communities from Kellogg Biological Station, Michigan, USA - KBS Corn C1-2 | ecosystem: Host-associated > Plants > Roots > Rhizosphere > Soil ...
TCGTTTTCAGCCGCTTTGGGGATTTTCGCGCTCGTGATGCTTAGCGGGGTCGCAGCCCAGCCCGTGCTGCCCGGTGGTTCGACCTTCAATCCAACGCCGCCGGCGCCGCCTCCGCCACCGGTGATCGAGCCTCCCGCCATTCCGCAAATGGATGCGCCGCCGGCAGCGCCTCGACTCCAGCCATCGAGCCGAGGCTCCTTCAGCCGGCGCATTCGCCGGTGTCTCGATGAGGCGGCCGCCGCCGGTCTCGATCCAAGCCAACGGGCCGCCTATTCGCGGGCCTGCGCGAACTAGCGAGGCTCATCCGGCCGGTGCGACCTGCAATGATCTCTCATGGATGCCCCGTTCGGCCGTTACTGATGAATTGGAATCCTAAAAGCGAGCGTGGGCGCGTCAACTCGCGGCGTCTTCAATTGGGATACTGCGCCAGAAAAAGCCGCAGGGAGTCATGCGGGCTTTCGACGTCGTAAATCGTCCAGCCGTCGGGCCCATCAACCACAATAAAATTCAGCTTAACGTCGCGTCCCTGATTGTCGAAGGAGACCGCGACATAGGTTTTGTCGAACTGGCGGCGCAGGACCGAGATCGAGACCGCGCCAAGCTTCCAGTTCGGACTCTGGACGAGAAAATCATAAGGCGGCTTTCGGGACGATGCCCATGATCCGCGCAGGCTCGGGTCGAAGTATTGGCGCGAGGTCTCCTCGTCATGGGGAAGGCCGCTTGAAAGCGGCGATGAGCGGTCGCCATAATAGGCATAGACGTTTCGCACGAGCGATTCCGGCGATCGAAACCCGGCCCAAACCGGACATACGGAGATCGTCAAAACCAGGCAGAGGAGGGCAGAAATCGGCCGGCCCATGCTTTGCTTTCGTTGCCCCGAGCCCTATCTTGCGGGAAGCCTACCATTCTCCTTCAAAAGCTGACAATGAATGCGTGAACTGTTCGATGAAGTCGCCGGGAAATCCCCGCTGGACCCCGAAGAGGCGGTCAGGCGTTCGGCGCGTGCTCCCCAACGGAAGCGCTTCTACAAAGAGGCCGGCGTTGCGGAGAAGGAGGATGGTTTTGCCATCACGCTTGATGGCAAGCCGATCCGCACCCCCTCGGGACGAGCGGTCACCGCACCCGTTCACGCGATCGCGGAGGCCGTCGCAGCCGAATGGAATGCGCAGCAGGAGCATATCGATCCGCTGACGATGCCGATGACCCGGCTGGCCAACAGCGTGGTCGAAGGCGTGGTGGACCGCGTCAGCGACGTCGCAGCGGACGTGGCCAAATATTTTTCCACGGATCTGCTGTGCTATCGCGCCGGGCATCCGGAGGCGCTGATCGCTCGCGAGGCCGAGCATTGGGACCCTGTGTTGTTCTGGGCAGCCGAAACCCTGGGAGCGCATTTCATCCTGGCTGAAGGCATCCTTCACGCCGAGCAGCCGGCGCAGGCCATTGCGGCGGCGAGGGCGGCCATGCCCGACGATGCCTGGTCGGTTGCCGCATTCCACGTCATGACGACCATCACCGGATCGGCTTTGCTCCCGCTCGCTTTTGTGCATGGCCGGCTGGATCAGGATCAGGTCTGGGCCGCCGCGCATGTCGATGAGGACTTCAACATCGAACAATGGGGTCTCGACGAGGAGGTCGCGGCCCGCCGCGCAGCCCGGCGAGCGGACTTTGAGGCCGCCTGCCGGGTGATCCGGATCGTCCAGCCGCTGACGGGTTAACGAGAGGTTTACGGCAGCGGGCTAGGCTGGGGCGAAATCCGAATTGCCACCCCGAGTGAGGTGGATGGAGTTCGGATCGAATTGCCGTTCTGATCCAGAACTGTCGAAACAGCTCCAGCCGAAAGCCCTGGAAATGCCGATTTCGGTCAACCCGGTCCTGCCTGTGACGTCGGTGCAGGATGCAGCGGTCGGATCAGTTGTCTCGTTGGAGGCACTGGTTTCGGCCGCGCTGTCGGCTTCCCAGTCCGGGGCATCTCAAGGTTCGGCTTCTCAAATCCTCGATGCGACCGTGCTGAAGGTCCTTTCCGACAATTGGGTGCGGATCGCGATCTCCGACACGTCCGTGGATGTTTTGTCGGAAGTGGCGTTGCAGCCCGGCCAGATCCTTCGTTTGGCGGTGTCGCAGGATGCCACCGGCATCCGTCTTGCGATCGTTCCCGAGGCACCGGCCTCGACCGGCGGCCCGCCCGGCTTCGCTTCATCCAGTGCGGCGGCGCCCGCTGCTTCAGTGCCCGCTGCGGGGGATACGTCTCCGCTCGCAAACCCGTCGGATGTGACGGGCGCGCGACGCGCAGCGGATACGGTGGTGACCGTCGCCGGCGGCAGCGTCAACCCTGCAGCGCCGCGTGATCCGCTGACGCCAGCCGAACGATCGGCGGTAGCGCGGGCCTCGGAGAACGCTGCCGCACGCCAGGGGAGCCTTGCTCCTTTGTTCGCTGATCTCGCCGTCGCCACAGGCGCAGGACCCTGGCCCACGGGATTGCAGACGGCGATGCTGCGAGTCCTGTCGCTACGCCCGAACCTTGACGGCAACTTTGGCGGCGAGGACCTTCGCTCGGCGTTTCAGCGATCTGGCTTGTTGCTGGAAGCATCTCTCGCCGCCGAACCGATTTCAACACCGGCCTCATTGTCGGGCAGCGTAGCCAACCAGGTCCTGCCTGATCTCAAGGCCGCGCTGATTGTCTTGCGCCAAACGCTGCTCAATTCGCTTCCCGAGGTCGAAAACTCGCAGGCGTCGACCGCCGCGCCTTCGCCGGGCGCACCATCGATCGTGCCCCCAGATGCGCCCGAAATTCCGTCGGGCGCGCAGCCGGTTCGATCGGCGCCGGTTAATACGATGTCGTCGGCAGCCTCACTGCCCATGCAAGCCGATCTCAATCTTGCCGCTTCGCCCACGGTCCCGCCAGCTTTGACTCTGTCGGCCTCAGTCGCTGCTTCTGAACTCGCGTCGCGGCTGGCGACTCTGCCTAATGCTGCCGTGTCCACTGCGAAACTCGCGGAGCTACTTGCCAGCCTTCCACGCGGAACGACACCGGACGTGGCCTTGCGTATCTTGCAGGAAGTGATGCAGCGGACGCCGGATCAGGCGGACACGGCACTGTCGGCGCCATCGCCCCGGCAACTCGGCCTTGAGATCTCGACGCCTCGTCCAAACGCTCCGCCGCCGCCGTTGCGGGATGCGTTGCCGACTGCGCAGCAGGCCGCCGCGTCTTCAATTGATGCCAACGCCGCGCAAGCCACGACGCTGCACCGCCTGCTCGACGATACGGATGCGGCGATCGCTCGCCAGACGCTGTTGCAGATCGCTTCACTACCGGACCTGCGCACCGACAGTTCGCCCAACGGGTCGAACGCGAGCGGAGCGCGCTGGAATTTCGAAATCCCATTCGCAACGCCGCAAGGAACGGCGCTCGCGCAATTCGAGATCGCGCGCGATGACGGTGGGGCCGAAACCGAATCTTCCAAAAGGGTATGGCGTGCCCGCTTTTCGCTCGATGTCGAACCGGCAGGGCCGGTTCATGCGCTGATATCCCTGAATGGGGAAAGAACCTCGGTTCGCATGTGGGCGGAGCGGCCTGCAACCGCGGCTCAATTGCGCGCAGGCGCGGCGCGCCTCAGCGAGGCGCTCCGTCGGGCCGAACTGACCCCTGGCGATATTGTGGTTCAGGACGGAGCGCCTGTTCTGCCACAGCCCGCGAGGGCCGGTCATTTCCTGGACCGCGCATCATGACCGTCGAGTCCAAGAATCCGCTGGCTGTTGCGCTGCATTACGACCGTTCCGGCGCGCCCCGCGTGGTAGCCAAGGGCAGGGGCAGCATCGGAGCCAGAATTATCGAGGTCGCCCGGGCGCACGACGTTCCGATCGAGGAAAACGAGGTTCTTGCCGGCGCGCTCTCCCATGTCGAACTGGGTGACGAGATTCCGGCCGAACTCTACAAGGCGGTGGCCGAGGTGCTGGTATTCGTGCTGCGGCTGTCGGGACGCATTCGCTGAAGCCGGTTGAGACACGTGGCGCTGGCGGGTACGGTTATCCGCCATCGTTTCACCATCATGGACAGCACTCTCGCGCCATTGCCAACAATGCGAACCAGCACCGTGATAAGCCGCCGTCACACCCTCGGACTTCTCGCCTCGGTAAGCCTGTGGCCCGCGAAGGGGTTTGCGGATGTCGCGCCACAGCGCAGTGAAATCCGCGAGAGCTTGGCGCGCCATTTCACCGAGGATGGCACCGTTGGCACCTTCGTCGGCTACAAGGTCGACGATTATCTGGTGATCGCCAGTGACAAGGAACGCTCCGGGCAGGCGATGCTGCCAGCTTCCACCTTCAAGGTTTGCAATTCACTGATCGCGCTGGAAACCGGCGTAGTCGGCGATCCCGATAAGGACGTCTTCAAGTGGGATGGCGTCACCCGCAGCATTCCGGGATGGAATCGCGATCACACGCTGCGTTCAGCAATCGCCGCGTCTGTCGTGCCGGTCTACCAGGAGATCGCGCGTCGTATCGGACCCGAGCGAATGCAGAAATATGTCGACCTGCTTGATTACGGCAACCGCGACATCGGCGGCGGCATCGACCAGTTCTGGCTGACCGGCAAGCTGCGCATCGATCCGGTGCAGCAGATCGATTTTCTTGACCGGCTGCGGAGGGGTGTGCTGCCGATCTCCAAGCGCAGCCAGGACCTGGTGCGCGATATCCTGCCGGTGACTAAGGCGGGCGACGCCATCATTCGCGCAAAAACCGGATTGATCGGCGCCGAGGCGGGCAAGCCCCCGATTGGCTGGCTGGTGGGCTGGGCGGAAAAGGGCGAGACCCGGACGATCTTCGCGCTCAACATGGATTGCCCCGAAGAGCGCCATCTCGCCGACCGGATGAAAGTCGCGCAACAGTGTTTGGCCGATATCGGGGCGATCTAGACCGAAGCGATCCTCGGGGAATGATCGGCGGATGTCCGCTTTGACGCGCGTTCCGGACGTTGATCGGACATCATGACATTTCCGAAAAGTGCCATTAACGGACATGAGGGCACGCCGCTCTATTCAGGAGAGCGGAATGAAATCGCGAAGTGTCCTCGCTGGTCCTCGCCTCGCACGATCCGCAGTTCGCCACCGATCTCGCTGGTGAGCGCCCGTATGATTTTCATCCCGAGCCCTTTGCCCTTGTCAGGCTTGAAGTCGGGCGGCAGTCCGGGGCCGTCGTCCACGACCGATAGGAGGTGACGATGAGGCGATGGCGTTTCGAGTCGAACGACGATCCGGCCTTCGCCGTGTTTTCTCGAGTTGGTGATCAATTCGCTGACAATGAGGCCGAGCGGACGACCCAGCGTCGCCGGGACGCTGCAACAGTCTCCCTCGACGATGATCGCATCAGCCGACATGCCTAAGGACAACAGGCCGGAGAGATCCTCACAGAGGGCCTCGAGATATTGTTTGAGTTCCACGGTCTCCTGACGGTCGAGAAGATGTAAGCGCCGATGCACGTGTCCGAACGCGAGGATGCGATTGACAGCAATCGTCAATTGAGCAGCGGCCTCGGCTGAAGCCGTGCGGCTTTGGGCCGACAGCAGACTGACGATCATCTGAATGCCGTTGAGGAGCCGGTGATCGAACTCTTCGACTTGTGCGCTCTGATAGCGCACTAGATCTTCGATTTCCTGACGCTGGGCAGTTTCACGAGCCAGAGAAGCCTCTAGCTGAACACTTGCCGCGTCCCGGTTGATCAGGGGACTGTCGTCTCTCCTGAATTGACCGAACCAGTTTAATTGAATGGCGCGTTTGCTCGTTACCTCCGGATTACTCATGATGCTGTCTCTCCTGTCGTGCGTCTTCCGAGAACAAAAATATTGCCTCCGAAGATGCGCAGACTGTTCCAAACAGCTCACAAACGAGAAATTGTATGTCGGATAAATGGGCGCTGCGAAGGCGTCAGTTTGGACGCTTGATGCCGGCGGGCTGCTCGCTCAAAACGACGCTCAGAAGCGAGCTATGGATTTCCAGGTGCCCGTTGTAGTCAATGAAGCCCATTTGACGAAACTTGTTCATGAAATGACTGACGCGCGACCGGGTGGTGCCGATCATCTCTGCCAGGGTCTCCTGGCTGATCTTTGCGACGATGGGCTCCGGCCGTCCTTCCTTGCCGAAGTTGGCCAGCAGGAGAAGGACCCTGGCAAGGCGTTTCTCTGTCGAATTGAACAACTGATCGACAAGATCGGCCTCGACCCTCGCATTGCGCGTGAGGATATGTGAGATGAACATTTGCGAAAATGCAGGTTCGTCGCGAAGCACCCGATGGATCTCGACCAATTCCACCCGCATTGTCTCGCAGTCGGTCATTGCCGCTGCCGTTGCCAGGCGCTTCGGCTGGCCGATCAAGCAGCCTTCGCCGACAAATTCGTCCGCTCCGAGGATCGCAACGACCGCTTCCTTGCCCTGCTTGGAGACAACGGTAACTTTGACCTTTCCGCTTTTGATGTAGAAGACGGCATTCGCCGGGTCCCCCTGGGCAAAAATGATCCCCTTTGGAGCATGTCGAGAAATAGCGCGGCCCTGGGCTGCCGTTGCGAAAAATACCGCCGGATCAAACCGCGCAGCTTTCTTGCCCTTTACGACGCTTTGTTTGACCATAATCGCTCCTGCAATTAACCGACAGAGCAACTGGCCCCGCACTTCGTTGTAGCATTCCGCATCAACTTGCCTCGGTGCCGATCCAAATGTCCAGAATTCGACGCGATATCCGGGGGCGCGCGGGTCACCAAAACCCGATGTCTGGGCAAAAGAGCACAAAATCTGCACTTTATCTAAGATTTAGAATCTAAGGAAACCCTGGAATCGAGCCCACCTTGATCGACGAGCTAAGGAGAGCCGCGAGCGCTTCGAGCAATTGGGTGTCGGTGTAGGGCTTCGGCAAGAAGTCGGTGCGGTCGACAAGCATTTCTTTCAGCCCGTCCGTAAGATTGCGCCCGCCGGTGGAGAGTACGGGGACTGCGGGACGCTGTTGGCGAACGAGGTGCCCGATCTGGACACCGCCTTCTGCATCGTCTCCGAGATTTATATCGGTGAACACAAGGTCAAGATGACCGTCCTTGGAACTAACGAGCGCTGTTGCTTCGCTCAGTGACGCTGCGGAGATCGTCTCTCAGCCAGCGTTCTGCATGACGGACTCAGCGAGGACAAGGACCATCGTCTCGTCCTCCACAATCAACACTTTTGCCATTAAGGAACGCTCCTGCCCGCATGATAATGCAGGAGGGGCAAAAAAGTTCAAAAGTAAACAGTGGTTGGACTGTTGCGGGTCATTCGCATCGACCTCCCATCGACTCCCCGCAACGGACGTTATTGGACCGGCTCAGGCGCGCGTCCCCTCCGAACGCCGAATTAGTCCGCGCCCGAGCCCGTTGCTGCCTTGCCGATCCTCCCCAGATGGGTGAAGCCGAATCCGGCGGCATATTTCAGGCCATAGCCCAGCGCGCGGTCGATCCCGATATGTGCAAGCCAGATCATCGCAAGCGACATGATGAGCGGTGCGGATAACGCCATGCCGACAGCCATCAACAGTATCGGAGCCATGTAGCTGTGGGCCGCGTTGTAAAGAGCGGCGCCCGTTCGGGGGCTGTCCAGATAGCCGACGAAGCTGATATCCGGGGCCAGGAACAAGATCACGTAAATCCACCATGATCCGCCCCACAGGGCATAAAGCCCGGTCATGGTGATAAAGAGCGTCAGCCCTTCCATCCGCAGCAGCAGGCGCGGGCCGCCGGTGACCTCGCCGGGCGGGAAGTGCGGAACTTCGTTATTCATGGGGATTCCCCGGTGCTTCGAATGAATTCCCCTTAGATAGGGGCTCCCGACCCGATCGTGAGGTGGGGAAAGCCGGTTTCCCGCGGGGAAAAGGCCGTGCTAGAACCCGGCCCATCCAAGCGGCGGGGCGGGCCATTGGGTTTGCGATCCGCCCCTGCTCGAACCCTTTTTCGGCATCAAAATACGGGCGATGGTTTGATGAAAGACATTCTGGATACCCTTGAGGCGCGGCGGGCGGGAGCGAAACTCGGCGGCGGAGAAAAGCGGATCGAGGCGCAGCACGCCCGCGGCAAGCTGACCGCAAGGGAACGCATCGAGCTTCTGCTCGACAAAGGGAGCTTCGAGGAGTTCGACATGTTTGTCGAGCACCGTTCGACCGAATTCGGAATGGAGAAAACCAAGGTCCCCGGCGACGGCGTCGTGACCGGATGGGGAACGGTCAACGGCCGCAAGACCTTCGTGTTCGCCAAAGACTTCACGGTGTTCGGCGGCTCGTTGTCGGAAACCCATGCGCTGAAGATTACCAAGCTTCAAGACATGGCGATGAAGGCGAGGGCGCCGATCATCGGTCTTTACGATGCGGGCGGCGCTCGCATCCAGGAGGGCGTCGCCGCGCTTGCCGGCTATTCCTATGTGTTCCGTCGTAATGTGCAGGCCTCCGGCGTGATCCCGCAGATTTCCGTGATCATGGGACCGTGTGCCGGCGGCGATGTCTACTCACCGGCCATGACCGATTTCATCTTCATGGTGAAGAACACGAGCTACATGTTCGTGACCGGCCCCGATGTGGTCAAGACCGTCACCAACGAGATCGTCACCGCCGAGGAACTCGGCGGCGCCTCGGTGCATGCCACCCGTTCCTCGATTGCCGACGGCGCGTTCGAAAACGACGTCGAGACACTGTTGCAGATGCGCCGGCTGATCGATTTCCTGCCCGCCAACAATACCGACGGCGTTCCGGAATGGCCGAGCTTCGATGATATCGAACGGGTCGACATGTCGCTCGACACCCTGATTCCGGACAATCCCAACAAGCCCTACGACATCAAGGAATTGATCCTGAAGGTGGTGGACGAGGGAGACTTCTTCGAACTCGCCGATGCCTTCGCCAAGAACATTGTGACTGGCTTTGGCCGCATCGCCGGACGCACGGTCGGTTTTGTCGCCAACCAGCCGATGATGCTCGCCGGCGTGCTGGATTCGGACGCCTCGCGCAAGGCCGCTCGGTTTGTGCGCTTCTGCGACGCCTTCAACATCCCGATCGTGACCTTTGTGGACGTTCCAGGTTTCCTTCCTGGCACCGCGCAGGAATATGGCGGGCTCATCAAGCACGGCGCCAAGCTGCTGTTCGCGTATTCGCAATGCACCGTTCCGCTGGTCACCATCATCACCCGCAAGGCCTATGGCGGCGCCTTTGACGTGATGGCGTCCAAGGAGATCGGCGCCGATCTGAATTATGCCTGGCCGACGGCACAGATTGCTGTGATGGGGGCCAAGGGGGCGGTGGAAATCATTTTCCGCGCCGACATGAAGGATGCGGAAAAGATCGCCGCTCGCACCAAGGAATACGAAGACCGTTTCCTGTCGCCGTTCATTGCGGCCGAGCGCGGCTATATCGATGATGTGATCATGCCGCATTCGACACGCAAGCGCATCGCTCGTGCGCTCGCCATGCTTCGCGACAAGAAGGTGGAAGTGCCGGCCAAGAAGCACGACAACCTGCCGCTATAGTAGGGTGCGAACTGAACTCTTCGGAGATTCGGTTTTTTGATCCAGGTGATGAATTCACGAACATGAATGCGTGCTTCAGCGCGCATTCATCCAGGCTCGGCGACAATCCTCTTCCAAAGGATCTCTGTTGGAAGGAGGAACTGACATGGAACGCCGCCACTTCCTGAAAATCGCGGTGGGCGCCGCTGCTGCCACCACGGTGATTAGTGCCGCCGCCGTGGCCGCACCGCTAGCGACCCATCCGCTGACCGATCCTGGTCCCTCTCAAAACCCGCCGTGCGCCCGGCGGTGACGACCGAGCGTGAGGTGGAAGCGCTTCAGCCAGAACAAGTGCGCTGGCATCGCCGGTGGCGGCGTCATTGGGGCTGGCGCCGTCATCGCTGGCATCGCCATTGGCGCCGCGGATATTGGTGATCGGTCGATCGATCGGGCCGGACAGCGCCACGCGACCAGCGCTGCTTCCATAATGGACACAGGATATGCGGATGCACAACAACGACGGCGGCTGAATGCCGCCGTCGCTTTGTATCTAACTCTACCGCATCACTCCACGCGAGGCCGGAGGATGCTTAGCGTGTTGGCGAATTGTCGTTGCTCATCGGCGGATTGCCCGATCGGTTCACTTCCTGACCGGTAGGCGTTCCCGAGGACGGCCTTTGCGGATTGGAAGGAGCCGCGCCGGTTGTTACTCCCGGCCCGCTGTTGAGCCCCGGCGTTACATTCCGTACGCCGTCAGGCGTGGCCGGTGAACTCGTCGTCGTCGAGTTCTGGGCGGTCGCGGGGCCGTTGGAGGGATGCATCGAGCTGTTGTTAAAACCATAGAAGACCACGCCCAGCACCAGCGCGATTGCCACCGCGAAAATTGCGATCCGGGCGCCCGAGGCCGGACCTTCTGCAAGCTCGGGATCGACCTGCAGGTCGTTGTCCAGCCGCATTTTCCGCTGGGTCTCGTCGTTGGGAAAATCAGACTGATAGGGTCGATTGGGATCGTGTTCATAAGCCATGATCTGGTCCTCCGTTTGGAAGATAATCAAAAGCCATGGCGGCTGGTTCCCAGCCTCTCGCCGGCTTTCGTGCTGAAACTGCGGCACAACCCACCATCCGCCTGATTGCGCTGCACAAAGAGGCCGCGAAAAATGTCGCCGCCATGAGCCACCGCGACATCTCCGACAAGATCATCTCTTTCCAATGTTATGAAATTTCGTAGTCGAGAACGCGCCAGCCACCTTTCAGATTTCTGCTGCGCCGGAGCTGAAAAGCGACTTACACTGTCCCCAAATAAGAACAGCGAGCACGATTTCAGCTCGGCGGAGAGGATGGAATGGGAATCAACCAGGGTCCGATCAGCCTCGATCAAAAATACACCCAGGGCACCGGCCATGTTTTTATGACCGGCATTCAGGCGTTGGTGCGACTGCCGATGGCGCAAATCCGCCGCGATCGCGCAGCCGGGCTAAAAACCGCTGGTTTCATCTCTGGCTATCGCGGTTCTCCATTGGGCGGATACGATCAGCAGCTGTTCGCCGCGCGCAAGCATCTCGAGCAACATGACATCAAGTTCCAGCCCGGCGTGAACGAAGATCTTGCCGCCACCGCGGTATGGGGCTCCCAGCAACTCAATCTCTCGCCTGGCGCCCGATATGATGGAGCGGTTGGCATTTGGTACGGCAAGGGACCGGGAGTGGACCGCTGCGGCGACGTATTCCGGCACGCCAATGCGGCTGGATCGGCGAAGAACGGCGGCGTGCTCTGCCTTGCCGGAGATGATCACGGCGCGAAATCTTCCACCGTGCCGCACCAATCTGATCACGCCTTCATCTCGGCGCTGATGCCTTACCTCTATCCCTCGAGCATTCATGAAATGATCGAGATGGGGCTGCTCGGCATTGCGATGTCGCGTTATTCCGGCTGCTGGGTCGGCATGAAGGTGATCACCGAAACGGTCGAGACAACGGCGGAAATCGATCTCACCGACGAGATGACGCCGTTCGTCATTCCAACCGATTTCGAGATGCCGCCGGGAGGGCTGAACCTGCGCTGGCCCGATGATCGCTGGGCACAGGATAAGCGGCTACAGGATTACAAGGGTTTTGCCGCGATCGCCTTCGCGCGTGCCAACAAGGTCAACCGGATCACGCTGGATTCCCCCAATGCGCGTTACGGCATCATGGCCTCGGGCAAGAGCTATGAGGACATTCGCCAGGCGTTGCGCGAGCTTGGCATCACGCCGGAGATCGCCGCCAAGATTGGTTTAAGGCTCTATAAGATTGGCATGCCCTGGCCCCTGGAGCCGCAGGGTGTCCGGGAATTCGCGGTCGGCCTCGAGGAAATTTTCATCATCGAGGAGCGGCGCGAGATCGTCGAAAACCAGGTCAAGCAGGAGCTGTTCAACTGGCGTGACGACGTGCGCCCGCGCATCATCGGCAAGATGGACGATCACGACAAGCGCTTCCTCCCATTCGCGGATGAACTCAGCGTTGCCTCGCTCGCAACCGCGCTTGCCGAACGACTGTTGCGTCTGAACCTAAATCCGGAAGTCGCCGATATGCTGCGCGCCAGGGCCGACTGGTTCAATGGCCGCCAGGCCAGCCAGATGCAGCCGGTGACGCCGATTACCCGCACGCCTTATTTCTGTTCGGGCTGCCCGCACAACACCTCGACCAAGGTGCCTGACGGCAGCCGGGCCTTCGCAGGGATCGGCTGCCACTTCATGGCGCTGTGGATGGACCGCAACACCGAGACATTCACCCATATGGGCGGCGAGGGCGTGCCATGGGTTGGGGTAGCGCCGTTCACCAATGAGGAGCACGTCTTCGCCAATCTTGGCGATGGCACCTATTTCCATTCCGGCACTCTGGCTATTCGGCAGGCGGTGGCGTCGGGCGCCAATATCACCTACAAAATTCTTTACAATGATGCGACGGCGATGACCGGTGGTCAGCATGTCGATGGCGAGTTGTCGCCGCAGCAAATCACCCATCAACTCTATCATGAGGGTGTCCGCGAGATTTACCTCGTCTCGGAAAATCCCGATCTTTATCCCGCCTCCGACATCGCGCCCGGCACCAAAACGGCCCATCGGGATCGGCTCGACGAGGTGATGAAGACCTTGCGTGAGGTCAAGGGCGCTTCAGCCATCGTCTTCGTTCAGACCTGTGCCGCGGAAAAGCGCCGCCGCCGCAAGCGCGGCACGCTGGAAGACCCGCCGCGGCGGCTCATGATCAACCCGGCCGTGTGTGAGGGCTGCGGAGACTGCTCGGTGCAATCCAATTGTATATCGGTCGAGCCGCTGGAAACCGAGCTTGGACGCAAGCGCGCGATCAATCAGTCCAGCTGCAACAAGGATTACTCCTGCCTGAAAGGATTCTGTCCGTCCTTCGTTACGGTGGACGGCG
>Ga0068851_10000895_pt1 | contig 12866 bp, 9 predicted proteins | sample KBSCornC12_FD_66588 | JGI IMG/M metagenome (GOLD analysis project Ga0068851, IMG submission 66588) | Corn rhizosphere microbial communities from Kellogg Biological Station, Michigan, USA - KBS Corn C1-2 | ecosystem: Host-associated > Plants > Roots > Rhizosphere > Soil ...
GGGTTCGCCCTCCCCCGGGGAAAGGTTGAAGACGGGGTAGGCCGCGCGCAAGTAATTGACGCGCGGAAGTACCGCCGCGACGGAAACAACCCCGACCGCGCTGGCGTTGGGGCAGAGATTCACCGAGCCATCGACGTGAAGGCGGGTGTAGAAGGCACTCATCGTGCATTGTGGCACCGGAGCCACGTTGCCGACCAGGCCAGCTGGCAGCGGAAAGCGCAGGTTGCGAACCAACGCCGGCTGATCAACTTCGAGTCCACCGAATCTACCTTGTGCCGGGCCCGAATTGGCCTGGATAGTGGTGACCATCTGGAAGGGATGACCACCGGCTTGGGTAGCTGGTCCGCCGCCCTCTTCTTCGGTCCTGGCAGAGAAGCTCTCGATACCGAACGGAGTCGGACCGGGGCCGACTTTGATCGTCTGCGGAGCGTCTACACCTGGGACGTTACCGCCAGAGACAGCAACCTCTCCCGGGGCGCCTACGATCGGCGGTTTGCCGGTGAGGTTGGCAAAGACTTCGATCTCGATCGATTCATAGCGCGGGAGCGTTCCCTCGAATGCACAGGTGATGTGGGTCTCGCTGTCTATAGCGCAGTCGACCGAGCCGCCGCTGCCGGTGCTCGGCGAACCGATGACTTCGGTGGCGATTACCCCTTCTGGCAGCTCGTCTTCAATCATGACCGGAACCGAATTCGCGTCAACCGCAGCGTCGCCGATATTGGTCAAATCAAGGACCAGTCGACCACTCCCCCCGTGGCTCAGCACTTTGACACTGGCTTCTTCACCCACCACTGAGAGCGGTTTAACCGAAAGACCTGCATCTTCGCCGATACTGGTGACCAGGAACCGGCGGCTGGATTCGGGTTCTTCTTTCACTTCGACATTACCTGGGCCATAGGCGTCTGAAGCTTCCAGTGCTTCTTTGAGCTGTGAAGCAGATTCTGAATTTGGAAGTTCGAAGAACAAAGGGCAGATCGGACTGTACATACATGCAACATTGTCCCCTTCCAGCAACACCAGGGTGAAGCCAGGACCCGCTTGAAGCTCCTGCACGGTATTACTTGGCTCCCACAATGTCGTGGGTCGTGAGCCAGTCGTCAACTGCCACCAAGGCGCAGGCGCTGCCGACGCAGTGGCACACGGTAGGATCATCCCTGAGACAATGGCCAGGAGGACCGTGGCCAGGCCAGCAACTCTTTTCGACACCGTCGACCTCATCGACCCGCCCTCCCATTTTTGCCAGCTCGCTTTATCTGGTGTTTTCCGCGCTTGGTGCTCTTCTTCCGCACGCACACCCGTCGACCGTTGCGGCGCACCTTGCGCTGGCCCTTGCGACACTTGAGCGGGGTTTCAGCACCGCGGAACGCTTCACTTGCGGCCGTAGGGTCACTCGGTGGACCGACAGAGGGTTGACACGCTTCGCCCACGCATTCCTGAATCGGATTCAGGACCGCAGGAATACCGTTGACTCGAGCGTCGTAGACGTCCATCTCATCATCGAGGTCAAGTGCCGAAAGCCTCCCAGGAGTGACGAAGAAGATGTCGCCGCCGCTCGGAGTGGCGTCGAGAAACCCAGCGTCCCCGTCTGCCGTCCCTGAAGACACCAAACCAACACAGCCGCTGCCAGTCCTACTCACCCCGGCAGTACTCGTGCTTGAAGCACAGGTTCCAACGCCAACAGGCTGATAGTCGTAGACGTCCCAATTGCCATTGGAATCGGCTGGAACCAAAGGATCCACAGAGTTGAAGAAGACGCGGCCATCGTCAAGGACATAATGAGGGAGATAAAGGGAACGTCCAACGGGTTGGGTCTTGGATGCCTCAGGCAGGGTCGCTGCCACCCACCTTTTCGCCCAGAGCCCAGCCGGGTCAGGCGGAAAATTCACTTTTCCAGTAAGGCGCTCGCCAGCCGCAGCAGCGCCAGAGGGGATGCAGGAAATACAAGTGAGCTGGTTGGCTTTTGCCTCTGAGTCATAGACGAATACCTCGGTCGTGGGTTGGTCGCTGTCGTTGCGGTTTTCATAGCCCGTCAGGCTTCGCTCAGACGTGAAGGCAAAAAAGCGACCGTTCGGCGACGCAGCGGCACTGATCCGCTCGGCATACCCTTGTGAACCAGGAAAGCCTCCCCAGACCGGCGCGTCACGCCCAGAAAGAGTGGCAATGAACTTCGTTCCCTGCCCCGCCTGCCAGAAATAGAGGTTGGGCTCTCCCCTGCTCGCCACTTTACCTTCATCGTTTGGCGCCCCGTTCAGTACACCACGGGCAACAAAGTAGAGGCGCTCTCCATCCTCGCTGACTCCCGAAACCTGATCGAGAACGTCAGCGCTTTCGCCCGATCCTTCAAGCGGGGCGCTGATGTCGGTCAATTCGGCACAGCCCAAGCCTCCCTCAACCGGCCCGATCACACATCGGTAAAGATCTCGTCCGCTCGGACTGGCGCCTACGGTTAGCTGCTGGGAGTCAGTGAAGAACATGACGCTCCCGTCGGCACTGGCGGCATTGAATGCCGGCTTTTCTGCCCCCAATTCGCTGGCCCCGAGTTTGGCTACATCGAGCCGCACCGACCTCCCGGCCACGGTGTCCCGCAGGTAGAGGGACGGGAGATTGATTCCGGAGGAGTTGTAAGCGTTGGTCGGAGCCCAAAACACCCGTGACCCGTCCCTTGACACTGCGTGCCGGACCGAGCCCTGTCCTGAACCAAGAATGCCCAAGACCACCGACCCACCTTCCGCTTCCGGAAGTTCGCTGACTGGATCGAGATCCCCACCAGACCACATATACACCGCCTGCGGTTCCGCGTCTTTGAACAGTGGGATTTCAGACCTGATCACCACATGAGCAAGATCCGGCGAGGCACCCTCGACCGCAATGGTCTTGCCTGAAGGAGACCCAGATTTCGAGGGTCCGAACACAATTCCCGGCCCGACATTCTCGGGGTTCACCATCGGGGTGAATAGCGGTGAACTGCCGTCGCTCCACAGATATGGGGTCTGTTCGGAAGCATCGGGAGACAGTTGGGTTTCGTCGGTTGGCTCCATCACAGCATGGAGGAGGCTCGGCGTAAACAGTTTGAATTCAGAGTCTCCGCTAACAAGCGTAGCTTCCGAGAGAGGAGGAGACAGATCCTCCGATATCCACTTGCCGTGTTCATTGCGCTTGGCAAGAACGGTCGCGGGCTGCGGCGAGCGGCTACTAACCGGATCGGCGACCACTGACCCGAGGCTCGAGTACGCCAGCGCTTCTCCCGAATCTGCAGCTTGAATTATGGCCGAGTCATCGGTTATGACCGAACCGTTGAACTTATTCGCTGGGGACACCATCTCCCACACGCGTGAGTCGCTGAGCTGGAAGCCGAGCCCCGTGCCCTGCGTAGTAAACGTTTTGCTCGGACCCTCTAGTTTCCCGAGTTCGTTCGAAGCCACCACCCGGTAGTAATAGGTGACTTGAGATTGGAGCCCGGCAATGGGCTGCGTGACTATTATCCCTTTGCGACCGTCCCCAATATTCGTAAGGGCTAGCGGCACTTTCGTGCATGAACTGAACATGCAGTCTGCGAGGCCGTATTCAAACCAATAGGCGGTGCTACGTTTATTCGGGTTAATTTTGGCGCGCAGCGTTGCTGAGTCGCCCGTCACATCCGTAACAGCAGTAGATTCAATACTAGGAGCAGCCACAGTCACTTCTTCTTGGAAGATTTTCACCTGCGGAAGGCCAACATCTGGGTTATCGGCAACGAATGGTCTTGCAATATCCCCGACAACACCAATTGCGATGCCGTCTGCCAACTCAAGCTGTCCGGGTTCGCCCGGACCAGCGAAAATCCCTTCCGGCGTGCCATCTTCATTGAAGATCGCTACCTGTGACACCAGCGATCCTTCTTCTTCAAACGCCTCAGTTACAAATACACGATTCGTTAGCGGATCAACAGCCACACTCTGACCCGCTCTTGGATCGACCCGTTCTAGTGACGCACTATAGGTGGTCAGAGAAGTAACCGGAAATTCTGACGGAATATACCGGGCTAATTCCACCGAGTTGCGCAGCACGTATAGAGCTCCGTTGGAATCCACAGCTATATTTCCTGGACCTAAGAGAGCACCATCGACACTGGGCACCAGAAGGGAGCCGGCCGCGCTATAGATGCTGATGTCGTTGCCGATTGCCCCTTCTTTCGTACCACTCAGATAAATACTTCCACTCGAATCAACGGCAACTCCCCGAAGGCCTGGGAAGCCGGTAATTTCGTTAGTTCCCGCTCCCGGGCCAGCGACAAAAAGGGAGGGTTCACCGTTAGCTTGAAACGCCTGAAGGGCAGTCGCCCTTTCCAGCGTCTCGCCGCCCGTTAAGTAGACGATATGCCTGGAGGAATCGACGGCCACCTGGCGCTCCCCAGCACCACCGCCAATCGACAAACCAGACAATTCATTGCCAGAGATGTTGGAGCCAGAGCCCCCAAGGGCGATCGGGTTTCCTTCAAAATCGAACTTGAAGAGGGCACCAGCAGCGCGATCAAGTACATAAACAGTTTCTTCCTCTTGATCGACAGCCACCGATCCGGCAGTCGAGAACCCGGTGAGACTAGACCCGTCGGGGCCAAACGCGCGTTTGAACTCGTAGCCCGCCCCGATTGCAACAGAAGCCTGTACTCCGAGCAGCAAAACCATCAGAGTGCTGCAAACACCCCACTTCACTAGGCGCCATCGACCTACCAGCATCTCCCAATCCCCTTTGTTCCCTGACAAAACGCCCATTCGGGGTCGAGCGACCCGCACAATGGAGCGTACCGATAGAGAGATAGCTACAGGATCTGTCCGGATCAGTAAAGGTAGCGACATCTCATTCTCAATGACAGTCCACCAAACTCGACATCGAAAGCTCTGAAAAGCCTGCATAAAGCAGATTGTCAGAAAACTGCGCGCGTGGATCTGTGAACGCTTGCGAGCAATAATGCCTCAGCACAGATTGCACCACGCCAGCGTTGTGAACCGCCACCAACCACAGCTCGGACACCTCATAAGTGGCGCTGCAAACTCCGACATACACATCGTCCAGTGGGCGCGCGTCCTGTCGACCATGCGCAATCAGCTCGACGACCCACCGAATCGATCAAACGGCTGGGGATACACCTCCGCCGATAGATCCCGCCTTTCCCGAAGCCTCTGACCCTGAACCCCAGATCTACCCCACAGTCGAGGATCACTTAGGCACGTAGATGCAATAGTTCTGATGGAAAGCCGGAAGACGACGTAAAGTAAGTTTCCGGCGGTCTCAAGACCAAGGGTGACCATGACCAGGAGATCGGGCTCCACATTTGACTTTGCTCTGACCGAAGGTCCGGTCGAGCTTCTCGCCACAAGTGAAACGTAACACCGGATCGTCAGTGACGACGGGGCCGTTTAAGGCCCCGTCGTCGCCAGAACACTCTGTGCGTCTATTCACACCTAGCAGTTCAACGTCACCGTTTTGCCGGCAGGGTATTTGATATGCCCTGTACCAGTCTGAGACGATGTCGCGTAGGTGCCACCAGCGTCATTATTGGTAATCAGGTCGAAAATGGTACCCGCTGTTGTAATTGTGGTCCATTTCTGGCTACCTGTCGTTGCTCCCGGTTCGAACTGCACCGGGTGGCTCGCGCTCGCGGTACCACACGCCGGAGTCTCGATGTCACCAATGACATTGCCTGTCACTGTTTTTTTGAGTCCAACGACGGGGCAGGAGAATGTCACGTTGACCCCTGTCAGCAATACTCCAGGTGTCGTTTTATTGGGCTCAAGGTAGATGAGATCAGTATTGAGTTTGTTAGTTTTGATCTGACCACTGGTTCCGGTGCTATTGCACTGGGTTTTGAGAACCGACTCCGTGCATCCGCCGAAGACAAATTCGGCCGTACCCGTTGATTTACCCGATTCCTGGGTCGTGGTGCCGGTCGTAGTCGTGCATGTAATGGATAGACCCGAGCTTTCCTCAAGGGTCGCGTGCCCTGTGGATTCGATCGTGCCGGTGCAGTTCGCAGCACCTCCGCTGCAGGTAGCGGTGAAGGTGTTAGCGGACGCAATAGCCGGAAGAGCCGCAAGGGCCAAGGCGGTAAGCGCCCCAGCGACAAGCAGCGTCAACTTCTTGCTCATTTGGACTAGCCTTTCATTTGCTGCCCGGCATCGAGATCTCGATGAGTCTCCAATGCAGGGCCTTGGAATGGGGTCGGCTGGCTTGACTGGTCGCCGACCCCAACTTACGTCCGAATCTTTAACTCAGGCCTCCCTGTGCAGTCAAGACTTTTAGGGCACGCGTCTTTAAAATCAGCTCGTCCTAAACGAGCTCGGCTTCGAATTGCCTGCAAACGTTGTACGTTGGTTGATTACTCTCGTAAACCTGCACGCGGGTACTCAAAGCGCGTGAAGGATACGCGGCTCGATGCGCTTGCTTGCGCCAGCTCCACTTCATTACGCACCTGAGAGCATGGATGAGGCCCCTCGGCCAGCATTCTTCGCCAGACGGGAACAAAGCAGCCGGCTAGCAATTGAGCGTCACCAGAATTCCCGCTGGCCAATTTACGTGCAGTGTAAATCCAATTGCACTTGTGTTGTAGGCGCCCCCGGCATCATTGTTCGTAATTAGGTCATAGACGGTACCGGTTGTTGTCGCTTGCGTGTGCTTTTGCGAGCCGCTTAAAGCTCCGAATTCAAAGACTGTTGTGTGATTCGATCTGGCTACTCCACACTGTGGGTTCTCAAGTGTGTCAATAATGCTCCCTGTCACTGTCTTTTTTAGACCTACCACCGGACACGAATATGTGACATTCACACCTGTATAGAGGATGCCTGGTGCACTTTTGTTTGGCTCGATGTATATGAGGTCCGTCGTCAGTTTGTTAGTCCTGATTTGGCCACTGGTTCCGGTGCTATTGCATTGCGTACCAAGAACTGACTCTTTGCAGCCAGTCATCGTTAGTTCCGCGGTACCGGTTGAAACGCCGGACGTTTGCGAGGCTGATCCCGTTGCCCCCGTGCAGGTGATTGCGAGACCCGTGCTCTCTTCCAAACGCAACGTTCCTGTGATTTCTAACACCCCAGAGCAGGATAGTCCTGAGCTGCAGGTAGCAGTAAACGATCCTGCGGCCGCGATTGGCGGGAAGACTGCGAGGATCAGGGCTACCAGAGCCCCGGCGACGAGCGGCGGCAGTTTGGTATTCATGATGTCCTTTCTTCACCTAATGAGGTGGCCATTGAGGCGTTTTCATCGGGCCGTTGTCTGATCGGCATGGATCCCAACTGATCAATCAGTCGCCAGCTTGTCAACATACTTCCGTGTATTTGCAGGCAGCCAAGTGATCGAAGCCCGCGTCGCATGCATTCGGGCATTGACCGGCGGCCACTTTCGCAGCCTTGCGCGCGCACAAACGCGGGTGCCAGCACCATTTGGACCATGATTCGCCCCGGAGTTGCACGACAAAGACAGGCTCCTTGTCACTCAGCGCTGCCAGCGTTGGGCTGGCCCTGCGTAGCCGTGCCAGCCACTGCAGTAGTCCCTGCTGCGGCCCCTATGGAGCCGTCCCCTCCCCGGCCATACGAAGTATCCAGTGAGGGTTAGGTCCGCTGCCGCTGCTGAGGACCCCCGACATAATACTGACTTCCAGCACGAGACGTACAGAACTCTTTTCAGTCCAGTTCTGTTTTCGACACCGGTTTTCTGTTACTTCGATCATGCCGGAGCAGGTAGGTCCAATACTGCAGACGGCTTTGACTTCTCCCGCTGCGGCAGCGCTCGGAATCGAGGTCAGAGCCAAGACGGTCAGACCCTCTGCCGCGAGCAGCTACTAGCTTCTAATCCATGATTTGTCTTTCGTCATGCTGGCGGCTCTCGTGCCGCCGGCATAATCGATCCAGGCGTAACCGTTTCTACGAGAGTGCGTCAATATAAATCTGATGTACTTGTTTACACAGAAATGCGCGAGGGCGTGACTAGCGGCGCGGGCCGGCGTTGCAGCCGTGGGACCTGCCCCAGCCGCGCTGGCCGTTGCAGTAGTCCCAGCCGCGGCCGCCGTAGAGCTGGTCGGCCCCTCGGCCGCCGTAGAGGCGGTCGCGGCCGGGGCCGCCGTGGCAGCCGTCCTGGCCCGGGCCCATGACGCAGACGTCCTGACCTCGGCCGCCCCAGCAGCCGTCGCTGCCGCGGCCGTGGCGGCAGTAGTCGTTGCCTCCCCCACCGACGCAGTCGCTGTTGCGGTTGCCGGTTATGCAGACGTCGTTGTTGCCCCGGCCTATGCAGCGGTTGCGGCGGGCGCCGCCGGGGAAGCAGATGTCCCGCTCGGCGTTGCCGACGAACTTGTCCGAGCCCGGGCCGAGGTAGACGACGAGGGGGAAGGGCATCTTGTCGGAGACCCGGACGAGGTCGCCGTGGCGGCCCATCTGGAGTTCGATCCGGTGGGCGTTGCGGGTCGAGCAGACCGCCTTGCGGTGGCCCTTGGTGAAGTGGCAGCCACGCGGGCGCTGGTGGGCCATCTTGCCCCTGACGACGATCAGGCGCCCGTGGTGCTTCTTGCTCAGGGTGAGGGTCGACCCCGAGCTGGCGCCGTAGATGACGATCTTGCGGGCAGGCGTCGCGCCGCTGGGCAGGGCGAGGAGGACGACCGCCAGCAGGGCAATCGCCACGAGCGCACCGGCCACCGACCTGCGGCTGGGGGGCAAAGGCATCCGGGGCATCTTAGACATGTGTATCGGCTAACAAACCGTCAACTTGATACCCACATCGCTTTGTGGCAACGGAAGGGGGAAGCGGCGGACGACTGGCCAGTCGGCCAGGCTTCCCGCGATCCAGATACCCTCCCGCCCGAACTTTCAGCGATCGAAGGAGAGACGTAGGAATGGGACTTCTGGACGGGAAAGCGGCAATCGTCACCGGTTCGGCGCGGGGCATCGGCCGTGCCACGGCGGAGCTGTTCGTGGCCGAGGGCGCGAAGGTACTGATCAATGACCTCGACCCCGACATCGCGCAGCAGACCGCGAGTGAGATCGACGGCGAGACGGCGGTCTTCGCCGGCGACCTGACCAAGGAGGGCGCCGCCGACGAGCTGGTCAAGGCCGCCACCGACGCCTTTGGCTCGGTCGACGTCTGCATCAACAACGCCGGCTACACCTGGGACGGCGTCGCCCACAAGATGAGCGACGAGCAGTTCCAGGCGATGCTCGACATCCACACGATCGTCCCCTTCCGGGTCGCCCGGGCGCTGGCCCCGGCCTGGCGCGAGGCGGCGAAGGCCGAGCGCGGCGAGGGCAAAGAGGTCTTCCGCAAGATCGTCAACGTCTCCTCGACCTCGGGGATGATGGGCAACGCCGGTCAGGTCAATTACTCGGCCGCGAAGATGGGCGTCGTCGGGCTGACCAAGACCCTGGCCAAGGAGTGGGGCCAGTTCAAGATCAACGTCAACGCGGTCGCCTTCGGCTTCGTCGAAACCCGCCTCACCGGCGCCAAAGAGGCCGGCGAGGAGATGACCTCGCCCAGTGGCGAGAAGATCGAGCTCGGGATCCCCGAGCAGATGCGGGCGATGGCCTCGGCGATCATCCCGCTCGGCCGCCCGGCGACCCCGGAGGAGGCCTCCGGCCCGGTCCTCTTCCTCAGCTCCCCGCTCGCCAACTACATGCACGGCCAGGTCCTGAACGTGACCGGCGGCATGTTCGGGGGGATGTACACCTGAGCGCGAAGTCCTCAGAGCCGGGTTCGCGGCGCCCGCCGCGATACCTCGACGTGGGGGACCGTGTCTGGCCCGCCACGCGCCGCTTCATGGGCGTCCACACGTTCCTCTACCAGAGGACGGGTGGGCGCCTCGGCCACACCCTCCCCGGCGTGCCGGGCAAGATGCTGCTGCTCGACCACGTCGGGGCGAAGAGCGGGAAGAAGCGGACCTCGCCGCTGCTCTACGTCCGCGACGGCAGTGACCTAGTCGTCGTCGCCTCCAAAGGCGGCTTCCCCAAGCACCCGGCCTGGTACCACAACCTGATGGCCAATCCCGAGACCACCGTGCAGGTAAAGGGCGAGACGATCCCGGTCCACGCCCGGACGGCGAAGCCCGAGGAGCGCGAGCACCTCTGGGCGCTGGCCGTCGAGGGGTACCGCGGCTACGACGACTACGCCGCGCGCAGCAAGGGCCGCGAGATTCCGCTCGTGGTGCTTGAGCCGCGCTAGCCGAACTGCATCAACTTGTACATCCAGTAGATGTACAAGTTGATGCAGTTCACTTTTCCCGCCGCTGCTCGGCCACCGGGGTGCCCGCCTCGTCGGCGATCGCCTGCGGCGGCCAGGGGCCGGCCCAGTTGTCGCGCGCCCCGTCCATCGTGATCGTCGTCCCCGAGTAGAAGTCACCAGCCGGCGAGGCGAGGTAGGCGACCAGCCAAGCCATCTCCTCCGGCCGGCCGGCGCGGCCGATCGGGATCGAGCGCTCGAGGTTCTCGACGACGACCTGCGGATACTTGGTCAGCAGCGTCTCGGTCGCGAACTGGCCGGCGGCGAGGGCGCAGGTCTTAATCCCGAAGCGGGCCCACTCGACCGCCAGCGTCCGCATCATGTTCTCGACCGCGGCGCGGGCGGCGCCGGAGTGGACCATCCCCGGCATCCCGTTGTGAGGAGAGAGGGTGACGCTGAGGACCTTGCCCTCCCCCTGCGGGATGAAGGCCTTGGTCGCGGCGGCGTGGGTCATCAGCCAGGTGCCGAGCACATTGAGGTCGATCACCGTCTTGAACCCTTTCGGGCTGATCGCCTCGGCCGGGCTGAGGAACTGGCCGCCGGCGTTGTTGACGAGGACGTCGAGGCGGCCGTGGCGCTCGAGCAGGCCGTCGAAGAAGCGGCCGACCGGCCCCTCCTCGCGGATGTCGAGGCATTCGTGCTCGAAGCTCCCGGGCAGGCCGGCGCAGAGCTCGGCGGTCTCCGCCAGCGGCTCCTCGCGCCTCCCGCAGGCGACGACGGCGGCGCCGAGGCGCGCCAGCTCCAGCGCCGTCTCGCGCCCGAGGCCGCTGCCGGCGCCGGAGACGACGCAGACCCGCCCCTCGAGCAAACCGTCTCTGAAGATCCGCGAACGGTCGCGTTCAGCCATCGACGGCGCAGCCTATAGAGATGCCGAGCGGCGTAGATTGCCTTTCCTGATGGGCATCAGCGTCGAACCGCAACCCCTGCACGAGCCGCTCGCCGGCGGCACCCGCGGCGCCACCGTCACGGTCGAGCCGCTGGTTGCCGGCCACGTCGACTTCGCCCGCGAGATGATGGTCAGCCCCGGCGGGCGCTTCATCACCGCGAAGCTTGCCAAGGCGCTGCTGCTGGGCTCGAAGCAGAACGTGGTGCCGGTACCCGCCTTCCTGATCCGCCACCCGAGCGCCGGCGCGATCCTCGTCGACACCGGCCTGCACCCCTCGATCGCGACCGACCCGAAACAGAACTTCGGCGCGCTCGCGGCCCGCTCCGGCAAGCCGACGCTGGCCGCGGGAGAAGACGTCCCCTCGCAGCTGCGCGAGCGCGGCCTCGAGCCGGGCGAGGTCCCGATCGTGGTGATGACCCACATGCACCTCGACCACACCTCGGCGATCTCGGAGTTCCCCAGCTCGACCTTCGTCGTCTCAGAGGCCGAGTGGCAGGCGGCCGCCCACGGCCACAGCCCGCTGCTGAACGGCTACCGCCGCGCCCACTTCGACTACGCCTTCGAGTACCGCACGGTCTCCTTCGACCGCGCCAACATCGACTCCTACGCCAGCTTCGGCCGCACCTTCGACCTCTTCGGCGATGGCTCCATCCACCTCGCCTACACGCCGGGGCACAGCCCCGGCCACATGTCGGTGGTCTGCCGTCTGAAGGAGCGCGACTTCGTGATCGGCGGCGACGCGATGTACGTCGCCGGACAGCTCGACGGCTCCGAGCCGCCGGCCCCGCGCCCCGCGGACGCCCACAACCTCCGCCGCTCCCTGCAGGAGCTTCGCCTCTTCCGCTCGCAGTTCCCTGACGCCGTGATCACGCCCGGCCACGATCCCGACTTCTACGTCGGGCTCGAAGCGCGCTACGAGTAGCTAGCCGCGCCCCGCCAGCCCCTCGTACATCACCCGCACGCGCCCGAAGACCTCGGTCGCGACCTCCATCTGGCGCTCGCGGCCGGGCGCCTCTTCGACCGGGAAGGTCAGCGGCTCGCCGAACTGGACGGTGGTCTTGGGGAAGCGGAGGCGCTTCCACTGGCGGGCGTACTCGGAGCCGTGGATCGCGACCGGGACGATCGGGGCTCCGGTTTCCAGGGCGATGCGGCCGATTCCCGGCTTCGGCTCGCCCAGCTGCTGGGAGCGGGAGCGGCCGCCCTCGGCGTAGATGAGGAGCATCTCGCCCTGCTCGACGAGGACGCGGGCGGTCTCGATCGCTTCCTCGTCGTGGTGGCCGCGGCGGATCGGGAAGACGCCGCCGTGCTTGTAGATGTAGGTGAGGACCGGCGGGCCGAAGAGCTGGGATTTGGCCATGAAGCGGATCTTCCGCCGCAGGTAGACGCCGACGAAGAAGTGGTCCATCTGGCTGAAGTGGTTGGGGGCGAGGACCAGCGGTCCCTCCTTGGGGACGTTCTCGACCCCGATCTGCCGCACCCGCCAGAGCAGCAGCGTCGGCAGGGTGAGGACGATGCGGGCGAAGGTGTAGGTCCAGCCGACCCCCTTGCGGGCCGCGGCGTGGAACTGGTGGAAGTACTCGGCGGGGCGCGGGTCCTTGTAGACCTGCGGCTTCATCTCGCCCATTCGCGCGACCTCTCCAGCGCCCGGCTCCAATCGGCGAGCAGCTCCTCGCGCCGCGCCGCCTCCATCCCCGGCTCGTAGCGGTCGGCCTCGCGCCACATCTCTCCCACCTGCTCGACCGTCCAG
>Ga0068851_10000896_pt1 | contig 12838 bp, 10 predicted proteins | sample KBSCornC12_FD_66588 | JGI IMG/M metagenome (GOLD analysis project Ga0068851, IMG submission 66588) | Corn rhizosphere microbial communities from Kellogg Biological Station, Michigan, USA - KBS Corn C1-2 | ecosystem: Host-associated > Plants > Roots > Rhizosphere > Soil ...
GTTTTCCTTATCGGTTTTGGTGAAGAGTTATGGAAAAAGTTTCTACCCAAATATCTTGAAGCATTGGGTGCAACTACGCCAATCATCGGTCTCTTCGGCACCGCAGAGGATTTTTTCGACGCCTGCTATCAGTACCCCGGAGGCTTTATTGCTGATCGATTTGGCCGACGCCGAGCCTTCCTCATCTTTATTACACTCGCCTCGCTCGGTTACCTCGTCTACCTTTTCAGTACCTCGTGGCCCTTCTTATTTATCGGTCTCGCCCTGGCGATGGCGTGGCAAAGCATGGCGTCTCCTGCAATCTTCGCAGTCATCGGCGACTCGCTGCCTCGCGAACGTCGCGCAATGGGCTTCACTCTGCAATCGATATTGAAACGTGTGCCTATCGTGATCGCGCCGATCGTGGGCGGAACTCTGATCGCCTCCATGGGTTTGGTGAAGGGCGTACACGTTGGTCTCCTGACTACACTCATCCTGGCAGCTCTCACGCTGGTACTCGTACTCAAGATCAGAACTCCTAAACAGCAGCCACATTCGATCAACATGCGAAACGTGTGGCGTTCCTTTGATCGCGTACTGAAGCGGTTGCTGATTTCCGACATCATCATCAGAACCTGCGAGGGCATGACCGGCGTGCTCGCGATTCTCTATGTGACGAATATTCACCGCGTCAGCGTTGCGGCTTACGGCACTCTGATCGCTATTCAGATGATCACATCGATCCTCGTTTACATTCCGGCAGGAAGGATTGCGGATCGAATTGGACGAAAGCCTTTCGTGGTTCTGACGTTTTTGAGTTTCGCCCTGTTTCCAGTCGCAATTATTCTCGCCTCAAATTATTCGTGGTTGATCGTGGCTTATGTGATCGGTGGTCTGCGGGAGATTGGCGAGCCTTCAAGAAAGGCAATGATCATAGATCTTGCGCGCGATAACATTCGGGCGAGATCCGTCGGGCTCTACTATCTCGTTCGCAGTCTTTCGATCACACCGGCGGCGGCAATCGGCGGATTGCTCTGGAAGCTTTCGCCGCAAGTGCCGTTCGTTACCGCCGGATTGATCGGACTCATTGGTACCATTGTGTTCATCAGGACTGTCGAGGAACGTTACGCCAGTTAGGAGTTGATCATTGTCGCGCTAAGATACGAATGATTTGTTTATAGAACCAAGGAGGCAGAACGAAATGAAAGCAGTATCACGCCGAAGAGTAATTTCAACGCTCGCGACTGGCGGCGCGAGTCTGGCGCTCGCAGGGATTTTGCTCCCGGACCAAACCGGCGCGCAAACCGCTGGGCCTGTAGCTAAAGCCTTCCAGGGACAACACTCGCCGAAACCACTGCCGTTCGATCCGGCAAAGCTGAAAGGCTTGTCCGAAAAGCTGATCCGTTCACACTGGGAAAACAACTACGGCGGCGCCGTTAAAGCCTTGAACACGATCGAGCAGCGACTCGCGGCGATGCTGCAAGATAAAGATCTGCCGGCTTTTATCTATGGCGACTTGAAACGTGAGGAGCTGGTCCGCACCGGTTCAGTTGTGTTGCACGAAAATTATTTCGCGAACCTCGGCGGAGATGGCAAAGCCAGTGGTAAAGCTCTCGATCTGATCAAGCAATGGTTTGGAAGCTACGAGCAGTGGGAAGCTGAATTCAAGAAGACGGCGAATGCGCTCGGTGGTGGGTCGGGCTGGACAATCCTTTCGTACAACCTGCACACGGGCGAAGTTCACAACTACTGGGCCTGGGATCACATGCACAACGCGCCGATGGGCCATCCGCTGTTAGTGCTCGACATGTACGAACACGCTTATCACATGGACTACGGCGCGGCTGCCGCGAAATACGTCGATGCTTTCATGCAAAACGTGAATTGGGATGAAGTGAATCGCAGAGTTGAAACGGCCGCCGATCGAAAGTAGCGGCCGCTAATCCTCGGTGAGTTTCTGTTTAATCAGACGTAGGGTTTCTTCGACTTCTGCCAAGCGTTTGCCGCCGCCCTGGGCCATCTCGGGCTTGCCTCCGCCACGGCCGTCGAGCATTGTGCATGCTTCGCGCATCAAGACGCTCATGTCGCCGGGCGCGTCGGAAGAGCGGGCAAAGACGAGACGCGCAGTGTCTTTGTCGCGTGAGGCGAGCAATGCGACCGTGCCGGGCTTCGCGATGAGAGCGTGAGCGAGTTTCTTTAAAGACTCGACGTCACGGCCGTCGAAGACTTCAGTCACGATCCCCGCATCAGCAGTCGTTAACAGCTTCTCAGCTTCGGCCGTTGCAGCCACTTCCTCCAGCACGCGCACGCGTCGATGCAGCTCTTTATTTTCTTCAACCATCTGCGCCGCGAGTTGCGGTGCGTCGTCTCTGCCCGTGCTAAACAACGCCGCCATTTCACGCGCGCTCTTGTTTGCTTTGCGATAATCCGCCAGTGCACGCATGCCGGCCACAAACTCGATTCGCGTCAGGCCCTTGGCCCGTTCCCAAGATCGCACGGCGATCAGTCCCACTTCTCCTGTGCGAAACGCATGCGTCCCACCACATGGCGTCAAATCGAAACCTTCGATCTCAATCAAACGCAACTCGCCTTCGCGCGCAGACTCCTTTCGCAGCGGCAACTCCGCAGCCTCTTCCGGCGTCACGTTCAGGATGGTTATCACGCGATCTTCCCAGATAACATTATTCGCGAGTTCCACGGCGCGTTCGATGACTTCCGTGGTCGGGTTGTTTAGCTCAACATCGATTTGGCACGATGCCTCCAGGACGCGAAAGCTTTTCGTCGGCGCGTTGAAGAGCTTGACGAAAGCCTGTGAGAGAATGTGCTGCCCAGTGTGTTGTTGCAGGTGATCCAGGCGACGAGCCCAATCGACTCGTCCACGTACAACGGCGTCGCGAACGGGTGCGGCGCCCTGGACGACGTGGAGCACGCCGTTGTCGCCGTCGTCGATACACTCGACTACGCGTGAACCGTTAAGCGTTCCCGTGTCACTCGGCTGTCCGCCACCCGTCGGATAGAAAGCCGTGCGATTGAGTACCACCGCGGTCCAACCGCTGACACGGTCAGTAACATCTACTACTCGAGCTTCAAACTCGATGAGATGAGAATCGGAGTAATAAAGACGTTCTGTTACCATAATCGGCCCATGCACACCTATTCACGCAAACTGATCATCGCACTAACTTTCATCGCGCTCACGTGCGGCGTCGCCGTCGCGCAGAAGCCGCCACTGCGATCGATAACCTACCGGCTCTCGATGTCGCGGCCAGTGTCGCACCTCTTTGAAGTCGCCATCATAGTTGAACTACCGGAACAACTAAAAGACGAGCCGCTTCAGTTTCAGATGGCGAAGTGGTCGCCTGGACGTTACGGGGTTTTTGACTTCGCAAAGAACGTGCAGGAAGTGCGAGCCGTCGCCGAAAACTCAGCTACACGCCCGGTGAAGCGTGTTGACGATCAAACGTGGAGCGTCGCACCGCTCGGATCGACAACGCTGACTCTCTCTTACAAAGTTTTCGGCAACGATCTCTCCGGTACGTTTTCACAACTCGACAGCAGGCACGCCAACTACAACGGCGGGTCGATCTTCATGTACGTCGTGGACCACAAACCCGATCCGGTGAAACTCACGATCGATCCTCCCGCGGGCTGGAAGATCGTGAACGGCCGGACCGTACGCGCAGGACAGACCGAATGGCAGTTTCCAAATTGGGACGTGATGATTGATACGCCGACAGAAATCGCGCCTGACTGGACGCAGGACAACTTCGAAGTCAACGGCAAAAAATATCACGTCGTCGTTCACTCGTTCGGACCGGAAGGAGGGAAGCGCCCAGGCCTCGTCGCGGATATTGAAAAGATCGTACGTGCAGAGGTTGCGATGTGGGGGCCACCGGAGTTCGAAGAGTACACGTTTCTCATTCACTTCGCGGCTGACGATCATTCCGGCGACGGCATGGAGCATCTTACTTCCACGCAGATCATCCAACCCGGCGCGCTTGCTGAACCCGGCGTTTACGAGCAAACACTCGGCACCGTGTCGCATGAGTTCTTTCACGTGTGGAACGTCAAGCGACTGCGTCCGCAGGAGCTTGGACCATGGGACTTCACGCGCCCGCTGAGTACGCGTGGTCTCTGGGTCGCGGAAGGCTTTACGAATTATTACGGGCACCTCATGTTGCGGCGCTCCGGAATTTGGGACGACAAGAAGTTTCTGGACCGGCAGGCACAGACCATCAGGGGTATCGAGAGCGCTCAAGGCAGTCGCTTGATGAGCGCGGAAGAGTCGTCGATGTCGGCGCCGTTTATCGACGACGCGGCGCACGTGCAGGTAACGAACCTGCATAACACTTCGATCAGTTATTACCCGAAGGGGCAGCTCATCGGACTAGTGATGGACTTGCTCGTGCGCGGCCGGACTGGCGGGAAGGCGTCGCTCGACGACGTGATGCGCGACATGTACGAAGAGTTTTACCTGAAGAGTTCAAACAGCAGTTATTACCTGCGAGGCCGCGGGTATCAGACTGAGGATCTCGAGCGAGTTGCGTCGCACCGAGCGGGTTTCGACCTCGGGGATTTCTTCAAACGACATGTGCGCGACGTCGAGGTGCTGCCGTACGACGAAGCGCTTGCGTACGTTGGTTTGCGGTTGGTGAAGACGCAGGCGAAAGAACCGTTTGATGCCGGGATGTGGGTGGAGTTTGAGGATCCGCGCGAGGGGATCATTGAAAATGTTCGCAACAACTCGCCGGCTGAAGATGCGGGGCTGCAGAGTCACGATGCGTTGGTGTCGCTGGCAGGGAAGAGTGTTACGAAGGATTCGTGGCTGAAGACGCTGGCGCAGTATAAGTCCGGCGAGTCGGTGCCGGTTGTTGTGCGACGCGATCGACGGACGATCAAGACGCAGATCGTGTTGGGCCAGCCGGAGAGATTTGATTACAGGATCGAGGAAAAGACGGATGCCACGGCAGAGCAGAAAGCGTTGCGCACGGCGTGGTTGAGTGGAAAATAAGACCTTTTGTGCCTTTTGTGTACGCCTTTATTCAGGGGACGATGACTTCGAGGGAGTGTGGGGCGATCTCGAAGCGCATGGGGAGGTGACCGATTAATTCGCCGTCGATCTGCACCTGTGCGTCGCCGTAGGCTTTGACGCTCGCCGCTTTCACAAACTGCACCTCCGGTTTGTCGCGCGGCATGCCCTCGCGCATTGCGTACGAGAGCAGGTGCAAGTAACGAAGGCGGCTCGTCGTTTGAATGATGCAGATCTCAAATTCACGTTCGTCCAGACGCGCGCCGGGCGTGATCGCGAGATCGCCGCCATACTTCGCCGACTTTCCGATCGTCGCAAACGTGGCGCTGTATTTACTGCCATCAATCTCGAGCGTGAACGGACGAGGGTTCCACGTCGCCAGATGACTCAGCCCGGAAACCCAGAACGCGCCCTTGCCAATTCTTTTTTTAAGTGACGGCTGCACGCGCCGAACCACCGACGCGTCGAGTCCGATTCCCGCCATCAACACAAAATGACGGCTCTCGTGCGTTGTTTCATTAATCGCGAGTCCCAGATAGATCTTGCGCGAGTTACCCTTCGCAGCCACGGCCACCGCCTGCGTATCGTCGAGCGGCAAACCGAGTTCACGAGCGAGCACGTTTGCCGTACCTCGCGGAATGATCGCGAGCCGTGCTTTAGTTCCAGTCAAACCCTGAATTGCTTCGTTGATGGTTCCATCACCGCCGGCGACGATGATGTCAGAACTGCCGTTGCGTGCGGCACGCGCGGCGATCTCAGTGGCTTCGCCCGGCGCGGCAGTCAATCGCAAATCGATTTTGATGCCCAGCGACTCGAGTTGTGAGGCGAGTTCCTGAACAGGCCTCCGTCGCGAGGCATAACGGCCAGTCTTCGGATTTGCGATCAGTGTTGCTTTGCGAATAGACATTTCTTAGTACTGCTGACACCTGTCGCATAAATGCGTCAAGAACAAGTCTACAGAACGATTTCAACGAGACAGTAGCAACCACTATTCCAACCGGTAGTTCGGCGCTTCCTTCGTGATGATGACGTCGTGCACGTGCGATTCCTTCAACCCCGCCGACGTGATGCGCAGGAAACGCGTGCGCTCCTGAAACTCTGGGATCGTGCGGCAGCCGGTATATCCCATTCCCGATCGCAAACCGCCGACAAGCTGCGTCACCATATCGGCCAACGTGCCTTTGTAAGGAACGCGACCCTCGATACCTTCCGGAACGAGTTTCGATTCATTCTCCGTCGTGTCTTGCGCGTAACGATCGCGCGAACCCTCGCGCATCGCGCCGATCGATCCCATGCCGCGATAACTCTTGAACGATCGGCCCTGAAACAGGATCACTTCGCCGGGCGCCTCTTCAGTTCCTGCAAACAGCGACCCGATCATCACCACGTCAGCGCCCGAAGCGATTGCCTTTGCAACATCACCCGAAAACTTCACACCACCGTCGGAAATCACGGGAACGTTTTTACCGCGCGCAGCTTTCACACAATTCGCAATCGCAGTGATCTGCGGAACACCGGCGCCGGTTACGACGCGGGTCGTGCAGATGGATCCTGGTCCGATACCGACCTTGATCGCGTCGACGCCTGAATCTATCAGTTCCTGTGCGCCCTCCATCGTACCCACATTGCCTGCGATCAAATCGGTTTCGGGATGGCGCTTCTTGATCTCTTTGACTGCTTCGATGACGCGCGATGAGTGGCCGTGCGCAGTGTCGATCACGAGACAATCTACACGTGCCTTCACCAGTTCGTCAGCGCGTTCGCGATAATCGCCGGTGGCTCCGATGGCCGCCGCAACACGCAAGCGCCCGAGATTGTCTTTGGCTGCGGACGGATATTTGATCGCCTTCTGAATGTCCTTGACCGTGATCAGTCCTTTTATATGTTTGTCGTCGTCGACAACCAGAAGTTTCTCGATACGATGTTTTTGTAGAACTGTTTTCGCTTGTTCGAGCGTCGTGCCGACCGGAACGGTCACGAGCGGCTGTTTCGTCATCACTTCCGATACGGGTATGTCGAAGCGAGTTTCGAAACGCAGATCGCGGTTTGTGATTATGCCGACGAGATGACCAGCTTCGTCGACGACGGGAACGCCGCTGATATGAAATCGCTCCATCACCTGGAGCGCCTCTCGCACGGGCCGATCGGGTCGAATCGTTACCGGATCGACGATCATTCCCGATTCCGATCTCTTTACTTTATCCACTTCCTCGGCGTGGCGTTCGATGCTCATGTTTTTATGGATCACGCCGATGCCACCTTGTTGCGCGAGTGCGATGGCGAGCGAGCCTTCAGTCACGGTGTCCATCGCCGCGGAACAAAGCGGGATCTGAAGACGAATGTTTCGCGTGAAATGAGTCGCCGTGTCGGTCTGGGAGGGAAGAACATCGGAACGAGCTGGTACTAAGAGAACGTCGTCGAACGTCAGTCCTTCAAAAATGTCAGATGTAATCATGTCGATGTAGAGAACTCCTTGAGGAAGTTTCCACGCAAAGGCGCAAAGGCGCAAAGAAAGAGTTTAGCGAATTGCTCTCTTTGCGCCTTTGCGCCTTTGCGCGAGATGACCTTAGCCAAAAAAACCTAAATCCTTTGGTGCCGATGTGAGGTCATTATACATAGATGAGTAGATTTTCTCGCTAGGGGGTGGTGTCAACTCTGCTCGCCGCTGGAACCAATGCAGCGCGGCGAGCGCAGCGGCGGTCAGGATTGCGAGAATCAGGATCGCCAGCACCACCGTCAATACGGGTGAACGCGTCGCCGGTGTATCTGTATAAACTTTCGAGTGCATCGGCGTGGTGTTGACTTCGTCGGCGTTCTCACCGTGTTCGCGCAGGTATCGCGTGTAACCTTCAATCGCCTCGCGCTCGTCGTAGCCGACACACTTCGCATACGCCTTGATGAAGCTGCGATTGAAGACGCCCCCAGGCAGTCGCTTATAGTCGTTTGCTTCGATGGCTTCGAGATAGTGGACGGAGATGCGTGTTTGATCGCAGATTTCGCGCAAACCCATGCCGCGCGCCTCGCGTGCGAGTCGCAATTGTTCGCCTAGATTAGCTGCCATCTCCACTCGCGATTCCTGGCGTTCGTTGGTTGGATTGTAAACCCAGGTCTATCGTCGCGTGCCGCTTGTACGAATGCGTACAACTCCCACTTTTTCTGCACTATAGCTTGCGCTGCTAAACGGTGTCAAACTTTTGCATCCCAAAAGATCTGCGTCTCTTGCTTCTTGTCGTCCAGGGTGGTACGTTGAGGCACAGTGATCCGATACAGTCGCTTTTAATATCTACAATAGACAAAAGTGAGGACAAAGAGATGCCCCTTGAAGCACTCGGAATGGTTGAGACCAAAGGATTCGTGGGTGCAGTTGAGGCCGCCGATGCCATGGTCAAAGCAGCGAATGTGCAACTGCTTGGCAAAGAGTACATTGGCGCCGGTTACGTCACGATCTTTGTGCGCGGCGATGTCGGTGCGGTGAAGGCAGCGACTGATGCAGGCGCGGCCGCGGCGCGAAGAGTCGGCGAACTGATCAGCGTGCACGTTATTCCGAGGCCACACGCGGAAGTCGAACGCGTACTTCCCGTCAACGGACGCACGGGTTTGAGTCCCGATGAAGCTGCGTTGCAAGGCGGTGCGCGCGGGCAGTTGGGCCAGGGCGATCAGGGACGCTCGCTCGGCGCCGGCACGCGCGACGCTAATAAGGAACGTGCGAGATAGTTTTATCCGCGGATTACACAAATTGCACAGATAGGGAATGGCCATGTCTGTCGATAAGGATCTTGTTTCAGTACAGCAGGCGCGCGATCTGGTTGAGGCGGCTTATCGCGCGCAGAGTGAGGTGGCCCAGTTCGAGCAGGCGAAGATCGATCGGATCTGCGAAGCGATGGCCAAAGCGGCGCTGGCTGACGCGGCAAGGCTCGGGGCGATGGCCGTCGAAGAAACCGGATATGGCGTTCCGGCTGACAAACAGGAAAAGAACCGTTTTGCCGCCGAAGACGTTTGGAACTACTTTCGCGGCTTGCGCACCAAGGGAGTTGTTTCCGAGACGAAAGACGTTGTAGAGATCGCGAGCCCGCGCGGTGTCGTCGCCGGCGTCATCCCTTCCACTAATCCGACTTCAACGGCGATTTTCAAGATCCTGATCTCGATCAAGTCGCGCAACGCCGTTGTGTTGTCGCCACACCCATCGGCAGCCAGGTGTATCAACGAAACCGCGCGCGTAATGCGCGATGCCGGCGTCAAGGAAGGATTGCCCCCGGACGCGATCGGATGCATGACGACCGCCACGATCGAAGGCACCGAAACTCTGATGAAGCACAAACAGACGGCCGTGATTCTCGCCACCGGCGGAATCGGCCTCGTGCGTGCGGCATACTCGTCAGGCAAACCTGCGTTTGGAGTTGGACCAGGCAACGTGCCTGTGTGCATCGAGCGAACTGCGGACGTGCCGAAGGCAGTGCAGGATATTTTGACGGGCAAGTGTTTCGACAACGGCACGATCTGCGCATCCGAGCAGGCAGTCGTGTGCGACGCGCCCGTCGAACAGGCCGTGCGCGAACAGTTCAAACTCCAGGGCGCGCATTTCCTTTCGACGGCAGAGGCAGAGCAGCTCGGAAAAGTCGTCGCTACTCCACAACGTTCGCTCAACCCCGCGATCGTCGGTAAAAGCGTGGAAGTGATCGCTAAGATGGCGGGTTTGACGGTGCCGCCGGGCACGCGATGTTTGCTTGCGGACGTTGCGGGGGTCGGACGCGAGCATCCGCTCTCGATGGAGAAGCTCTCGCCGATCCTGGCGTTTTATGTGGTTGATGGTTTGCAGGCGTGTGCCGACCGAAGCAGGGAAGTGCTCGGCTACGGTGGTATGGGACACACGGCGGGTATTCACACGCGCTCGCGTGAAGCGGCGGTAAGGTTTGGTGCAGACATGCCTGCGTCGCGTGTCACCGTAAATACGCCGACGACACACGGCGCGATCGGTTTCTCGACCGCGCTGCCACCATCGATGACGCTTGGCTGCGGATCGTGGGGCGGCAACGTGACTTCGGATAACGTTTCACCGCTGCACCTGATGGATATCAAGCGTGTCGCTTTCGAGACGCGGCCGGTGAAGAGCGTACGTCCCGCGGTTGGTGTGCAGACAGTTGCTCAACCAGTGGCCGCGAAAGAAGTCGTCGTTGCAGGTGGCAAGATCGATCGGCAGGAGATCGCTGCGATCGTAGATCGTTTCCTGGCGGGCAAACGTGTCGAAGCGTCGCCACTGCCGCCACCTCCAGCACCAGCGGTTATCGAGAACGAAGCGGGAAGCATGTACACGCCGCCACCACCTAAAGAAACACCTGTCATCAAAACAGCTCCACCCTCGACAAATGGTTCGAAAGCGGTGGAGTTTGTGAGCGAAGAGGACGTGCGACGCGCGATTCAGAAAGGTGAGAAGATCTACATCAACGGCAAAACGATCATCACACCCGCGGCGCGAGATATTGGCGAGCCGGCGGAGATATTTGCAAAAGTTTAGGCCACAGATTGCACGGATTAAGACACGGATTGCACAAAAATGTTTCTGGGTAAAGTCGTAGGTACGGTTTGGTCGACCAAGAAGACGCCCGATCTGGAGGGTGTCAGGTTTTTGATTGTCCATCCCTACGATCTCGACAAGGAACCCACGCGCAACATCGTTGTCGTTGCCGACCGACTCGGGGCCGGGACCGGCGAGATGGTCATGTGTGCGTTTGGCAAGGCAGCGAGATCCGCCATCGGTAACCAGGACATGTCGATCGAAGCTGCGGTTGTAGGCATCGTCGATCGCGTCGACATCAACGACACGTCATCAGAGGAGATGCGCGAAGCCGCGCGCAGACTCGTGCAAGAGAACGGCAGACCCTGAAAACACTCCTGAACTCCATCACTGCTCCCAATGGCCAATGAAGATTTGATTTATCGAATCACTCGAGCGGTTTACGAGCGTTTGGGCAATGCAGTCGGTGAATCCACCGTAGAACAATTGGTCACAGATATTTACAGCCAGGTACAGACTACGAATAGTAATATTGGTACGACGCCCGCTGCGATCGACGTCGGCGCTGCGGCCGAGGGCTCTTCTGAGCGCATGGTGATCTCGGTTTTTGGGTTGGACCATCCGGGCATCGTCGCGGGTGTTTCACAGATTCTTGCCGACGCGAGTTGCAGCATCATCGACATCAACCAGACAGTGGTGCAGGGCAAATTCGCGATGGTGATAATTGCCAACACGTCGCGCGCGCGGGAGAGCACGGCGAGCCTCAAGGATCGATTACGCGACGAAGGCCAGAAACTCGGCGTTCACATCTACGCGCAGCGAGAAGATCTCTTCAACGCGATGCATCGCATTTAGAATTTCATATGTCTGAGCCGGAAATTGCACGACGCTGTACCACCTGCGGCGCATCGGTGCGCCAGCACGCGATGTTTTGTCCGCAGTGCGGCAATCCCGTCCCGGACGCGTCCAGCACGACAACTCACGCCGTGTCCGAAACAATCATCGACACCGCACCGCCAACTCCCAAAGTTCCGGAAGATGGTGTGCGTGGTCGACTCATAAAGATACGAGAGGTTTCGAGCGTCGTGCTCGATCAGGCGGCTTACGATCCGAGCTTGCGCTTCCTGCTTGTCGCCGCCGGATTGTTTCTACTGTTTCTACTGTTGCTCATAATCAGCAAAGTGATCGAATAATGGAATACACACAGGGCGAGATTCTGCAAACGGTCGCGATGACCGAGATGGAGCATCTCGACGTGCGCACAGTCACACTCGGTCTGAGCCTGCTCGACTGCTCGAGCGACTCGATGGCGGGCGTCGCGCAAAAAGCAGGTGACAAGATCCGCTCGGTCGCTGCGCGCCTGGTCCAGACGGTCGACGATATTGGCGATGAGTTTGGGATCAGGGTCGCAAACAAACGCATTTCAGTCACGCCCGTGTCGTTGATCACCGAAGGCTTGCGAGGCGATGTAATTGAGGTCGCTCGAGCAGTTGACGATGCGGCCGCGTCGGTCGGCGTCGATTTTATCGGCGGGTATTCCGCGCTGGTCCAAAAAGGCGCGACGCGTTCCGAGAGTCAATTTATCGACTCCATTCCCGAAGCACTCGCGACCACCGAACGTTTGTGTTCCTCGATCAATGCAGCCACGACGCGCGCCGGCATCAACATGGACGTGGTCGCGCAGGTTGGCCGGTTGATAAAGCGAGCGGCAGAACTCACTCGCGACAAAGGCGGGCTTGCATGTGCCAAGTTTGTGTGTTTTGCGAACGCCGTCGAAGACAATCCGTTCATGGCGGGCGCTTTTCACGGTGTGAGTGAAGCGGACGCGGTGATCAACGTCGGCGTTTCCGGACCGGGCGTGGTCCATCACGCGGTCAGGCACGCGGATCGAAATCTTCCGTTGCAGGATCTGGCGGAGACGATAAAGAAACTCTCTTTCAAACTGGCGCGCGCAGGCGAATTGGTCGGCCGCGAAGCCGCGCGCCGTATGGGAATTCCGTTTGGCATCATCGATCTCTCACTCGCTCCGACACCCGTTGTCGGTGATTCGGTTGCAAACATCATCGAAGCGATGGGTTTCGAACGAGCCGGCACTCACGGAACAACCGCCGCGCTGGCGCTACTGACTGACGCGGTTAAAAAAGGCGGCGCGATGGCCAGTGGCTCCGTTGGCGGGATGAGTGGCGCTTTCATTCCGGTGTCGGAAGATGCAGGTATGATCGAAGCTGCACAGATGGGAGCGTTGTCACTCGACAAACTCGAAGCATGGACCAGCGTGTGTTCGGTCGGCATCGACATGGTTGCCGTTCCGGGTTCAA